>Ga0126381_100000408_pt1 | contig 46970 bp, 44 predicted proteins | sample PanSoiMetPlot_28_FD_96465 | JGI IMG/M metagenome (GOLD analysis project Ga0126381, IMG submission 96465) | Tropical forest soil microbial communities from Panama - MetaG Plot_28 | ecosystem: Environmental > Terrestrial > Soil > Tropical forest > Bulk soil | place: Panama | collected 2016-02-17 | reverse complement strand
GATGCCCTCTTTGGCGACGGCGCGCAACAATTCTTTCGAGTGGGCTTTGTTGACGAAGGTGTTGTCGTCCGCAAACTCGATGAACGGTCGCTTCCAGAGCGACTTGATGCTTTGAATCTCGGCGATGACGCGCTCGACCGGCTTGATCTTGTACGTCGGAGAGATGCGGATCGATGCAGCGCAGAACTCGCAGCGGAACGGACAGCCGCGCTGCGTTTGCACCGTAAGCCGGTTGTATCTCTCGATGTCGAGCAGATCGAAGCGCGGCATCGGGGAATCTGCGAAGTTGTAATTCGTGCCGCGGGCATCGTAGACCGGTCTCAGGCTTCCCGTGCGCAGATCGGCGATGACTGCCGGCCACACAGATTCGCCTTCACCTACAACCACAGCATCGGCGTGGCGCAGAGCTTCCAGCGGCAAAGCGGTCACATGCAGGCCGCCGAGAATGACACGGGTGCCCAGCGCCCGATAACGGTCCGCAAGCTCGTAGGCTTCGCGAATCTGCGCGGAGAAGCTGGAAATGGCAACCACATCGAATTCCTGCGGGACGCCGTTGACCTGGGCAAGATCGGCGACCTCGAGATACTGAAGGTCCACGTCTCGCGGCGTTAATCCTGCAAGCGTAAGAAGGCCCAGGCTGGGCAGCGATGCAATGACTTTGCTGCGCTCCACAAAGCCGGGAAGTGTAAGGCCCAGCGCCAGAAGTTCGGGATTACGTACCCGAACCCCACTCATCGCAATCAGACCGAGTTTCATCGTCTCCACCATCCGGCAAGAATTGAAAGAATGCCCGTCGTCACAGCGAGAACCGGAACCGGAAAGAGGTGCCGCAAGGGCTTTCGCCATGCCGAGAGAAAACAGCACACCGGCATCGCAATGGCGCCAACGACGAGCGCCGCCGACGCAAGCGCAGCGTAGTTGCCGCGCAGATAGAGCTGCGCTGAGGTCGCTGCAAACATCAGGTTCAGAAACCCGAGACCGAAGAAAGCAATATGCCCCAGGCGCATTAGCCGCCGCCGATACGAGCCGTATCCTCCCATCCAGTCATCGCGATGGAAAAAGAGACCGACGACGGCGCCGGAAAGGACCCCGGCCAGCATTCCAAGCCATCCGGCAATCAGATTGATTGTTGGCATTGCATCACCCTCTCTGCACTGCTCTGAAATGCGTGCCCGAAGATTCTTCTGAGCTGTTGTCCGGCAGCTCCGAAGGCGTGATTCCAACCAGCGCCGATCCGTAAGCCTCAAAAGCCCGGATGACGGATGAGCGCATGAAGCCGTCCCACTTGAGCGATATCAGGTAGCGCACCATTGAGTTCAACCTCCTCGGGGGAAGAGCGAATGGTGCGAGCTTAGCTAAATGAGGAGGCAGGAAACGGCTGCTCCGTACAGTTTCGCGAGTGTCACAAAACTGCGGTGTCTAGCAAAACCGGCTGAGTTCGGCGCGGGCGCCGTCGGCAAGGAAGGGAAAGACAAAGATGCGGGGCCCATGCGGGAGCTTGCCCCCGGCTGCGGTTCGAGCATCGCAGATGATGGCCGCGGTCTGGTCGAGGCCCCGCACCCAGCGCGGGCGCGTGGCATTTCGAAGCACGAGCCGCTCGTTCTCGACGCCCGCGGCTTCGAGGACCGTGCGTGCAATCTCGACGAAGTCGGGCCAGCGCGACGCCACGCCGATGAGTCCGCCCTTGAGCGAAGAGAGCCAGGAGTCAAGCCATGCGCGGGCGGAGCGGATCTGAAGCGTGATGAGTTCGACGCCTGCGGGGAGGACAGCACGGACAGCATTCGCCTGGCTGGGACGACACAGGGGAATCGCAGCGAGAAGCGTCTCCGGATTCGCGCAGTCTTCAAGCGATGTGGCCGAAACCGGCATCCTGGCAAGCGGCTGAATCTCGGTAAGAAGAATCTCGCGGACCTCCGGGTCGGGATCGACGATCAGGAAGTGATCGGGCGGCGGCGATGCGAGCCACTGCGCGACGCGATGACGCACATCGGCCGAGGGCATATTCAGGTCGCGAACGGCGCGGAAGAATCCTGCAATGTGCTGATCGAGAATCTGCGCGGGCGTTGACGGCGGCTTAGCGTTGTTGTTCTTCACGTACACGCCGCTGCCGTGCCGGTATTCCGTCCAGCCTTCACGCTCAAGCTCGCGATAGCCGGCGCTGATGGTGTTGGGATGAATACTGAAGCGGCGTGCCAATTCGCGTGTGCTCGGAAGGCGATCTCCCGGCGAGATGTCGCCGCTGAGAATGGCCAGAACCACCTGCGTAACCAGCTGCCGATAGATCGGCACCTCGCTGGCAGACGAAAACCAGAGTCGCAAAGGGAATCCTCGCACCCATTCTTACACCTGCAGACTCTGTTTTTGGAAGGGGTTGCGTTGAATGAGTAGGTACACTGCCCTGAGCTTGTCGAAGGGCCTCCTTTCTTTGGAGACCTGGGATGATGAGGATGACGGCATCCCACGCTGAGGCCGCGTCTTTTGGGTTATTTTTCAATGCGAAGCTTCCATGCTGTGCGCAGCGCGCCCACAAAGAAGAGCTCATTGCCGGATCATCTTGAATCCAAAGTTCGGACCGATATCAGTGCCGTAGGCTAACTGCATCCAGAGCATTGCCATCGGTTCAAGCAAACGCGCGGTCTTGAGCGGTCCGGCATCTACGGTTTCAAATCCCAATTCATCGGACAATTGCTTAGCGGTCTTCTTCGCGTCTTTGTCATCGCCACAGATGAACATGGTGGCGCTCTGTCCGCCGAACTTAGGATTGGCCATATTCTGAGCACCAATAGTGTTGAACGCTTTCACCACTTTGGCGCCAGGTAGCCACTGGGCGACCTGCTCCCCGGCGGACGTGGTATGGCCTACCAACAATCCCTTTTCCAAAAACGCCGGTGACATCTCCAGCGGATTCATCGCGTCAATCACAACCTTGCCGGCAAAACTGCCCGCCGATTGCAGTGTCTCGTGGATACCCTGCCAGTGCGCCGCCAGCGCGACGACTTCGCATTGCGCGACCGCATCGGGAATGTCGGTGGCCTTCGCTTGTCCCTTGATGCCGCCGATCAACTTTGTGACCTTATCTTCGTTGACATTCAGCACGCCGAAGACAATTTGATGGCTGCGGGCTGCCCACGCCGTGCCGAGCGTTCCGCCCACGTTACCTGCTCCGATGACTGCGATTTTCACAAGAACTCCTTTTCGTTGAGAGAAAACTTTCAGAAATCAACTCGCCTCCGACATCATCAGGCGGTCATACGCTTGAAGGAACATCTCCTTCAGCTCTCGCGTTCGTAGACTTCACAGGTCGGCCGATCTCCCCTGGAACTGCAGTTTTCGTAAGCTGCTCCTGTGCGGACTTTAGATCGAAACGGAGAATCTGATTCTTGTAGAGCAGTTCAGCCACCAGGGTTCGAAGGCGGAAACGCTCTGTACACTCTGGGCAGACACACCCTGGATGGGGCGTTTCAAACCTATCGTCCGGATGATCAGCAGAGCAATCCAGATCACTTTGGCGCGCTTGCTTTATCCACACGGTCTCATCGTTAATCACATGGTGTTCGCCGTTGCGGGGCAGGTCCGTTAAAGAAGGGCGTTGGCTCATCGAAGATCTGATTTGACCCAGAATGTTGCAGCTGAGAACGTGTAGACTGGCGATACTTTCTGCGTCTCTTTACTAGACCTTTCGAGCATAATTCGTGTACGGCATTCGCACTTGTATAAACTGGCTGCAATCTTTTGGTCAGCGGACCACGGCGTTCAGGTATTCCACAACCTGCGGTGATTCGGCTCCATGCTAATCCCTCCAAATCCCGGCGCCTGGGTCTGGCCGGCAGCGATGATTGTCTGGGGACCAGGGTTTACATCCGACCGGCATAGTCATCACTGTGTCCAGCTCGTGATGGTAACGCAGGGCAAACTTCGGATTCGACGTGGTCATAGCGACGCATGGAAAACATGCGGGGCCGCGCTGATCCGCCCCGATGCGGATCATGAAGTCGACGCCCAAGGCAAAACACTGGTTGTCGGATTTTTTGATCCGGAAAGCGAACTGGGTACGGCTCTCATGGAACGAATCAAAGATGATATCTTCCGTGTTCCCGCAAAGCAGGTCGACCGCTGGCGTTTGGCGCTCGGTTCTCTGCTGACCCAAGCGCGCGTGGAACGCTGGGTGCACAGAGATCTGTTGAATGGTCGCGGAGCAGTAAAGATTCACCCGCGGGTCAGGCGCGTCCTCAAATACCTTCGCGAAAACCTCAGTCACGGAGGGGACCATTCGCTGAAAACTTTGGCCGCTATCTCCGGCCTTTCGCCATCGCGATTGATGCATGTGTTCACAGAGTCGGTGGGAGTTCCGGTACGACCCTACGTTCTTTGGCTCCGGCTCCAACGCGCATCATCTGAGCTCATGAATGGAAAAACCGCCACCGAAGCCGCGCATATCGCGGGATTCTCCGATGCCGCCCATCTTACTCGAACGTTTCGAAGAATGCTCGGAACGACCCCCACAGATCTGGCAGATCGCAGAAGAATGAGTCAAGGACTATCGATCGAACGATGAGAAGTTGTTGCCGCAGCGGATGAATTTCCCGTCATGGTCGCTCCTTTGGCTCGAGACCGGGTGCCCCAGATCGCCTTCCTTTGGAGACCTGGGGTGCTACGACTGATGAAGTCCCACGCCTCGACCGTGTCTTCTCGTTCTTCTCCACGCGAAGCTTCCATGCCGTAAACAATGCGCCGAGCAGCAAGTCCTCATTCGCCGCAGCGAGCACAACATGCGTTGCGCCGTTCTTGCCCCAACCGCCGGGTATCGGAACAAAGACGTCCGGGGCTTCCGCAACAAAGGCAGCCTGCTGCTCCGGGGTGAGCATCAGGTTTCCGTAGCCCTGCATCTCTGCCGCGAGCGTGGCAAAGATTCGCCCCCCGACGCGGAAATCCGCCTGGCCCATATGCGATCCTTCTTCGGCCCCTTCGAGGCTGAGTGCAACTCGGCGGAAATCAGCAGAGTTCATAACAGCAGCTCAGACTGCAGGACACGGCCGGAATGAACCCCAGTCGATTCCCTGCTGAAATTTCTCATCCGGCTGAAACACCGCTTGAAACGTAAACGCAAACTGCGTCGGCCCGTATGCGTCAAGATGCGCAAGCCTTCGCTTGGCCTCATCTGCGCTGGGAATATGCCCAATCGGCACCCACCAGAGCGCGGTGTAAACCTCGGTCAGCTTTTCAAACCAGGCGTGTCTTTGCCGTACCAGTTCCACGTGAGCTGTCTGATAGACGAACTGCCTCAACTGCTCAACCGACTCCCATACCGACATGTTCAGCAGCATTCGCTGGTCTTCAAATGGTCTGAGGTACGTCGCATTGCCGTCGCTAACAACGAGCCGCCACACAAAGCCCGGACTCGCGTCGGCGAGCGCATTGATCTCGTCAAGCCGGTTCACAAATCCGGCCATCATCGGATCATTCAACTCGGCGCGGATCCGGCCGATATTGACTTGAGCCATGTTGTAAAGCGCCATCGGACCTCCCGGGGAAATGAACCGATTCTACGCCGTAGCACTGATCAGTTGGCTTTCAAACTCCTCATTGAGCCACTTCGAAAAAGCAGCAAACTCCTCGTCGCGGCCGAGGAAATCTCGCACCATCTCGCGCCCCGGCTTCGACCCGCCCTGCTCCAGCACCAACTTGCGATACCGCGCCCCTGCGTCGCAGCCCAGCAGATCGGCGGGATCGAACTGTCCGAAGAAGTCGAGCGCAATGACCTTGTCGAACGCGTACGTATAGTAGTTCGACGAGTAGCCGGTGAGATGCCCGAAGCTCGCGTACATGCGGTTGCCATCGAGCCACGTCCACGGCACCAGAGATGTGTAGAGCCGCTTCGTAATCTCGTCTAGATCGATCGTGGCCGGGTCCTGGTCGTGCAGATCAAGCGACAAGGTCGTGTAGTAGAGTTGCGTCCGCACCCAGTCGGCGCGACCGAACGAGCCCGCCGTCTTCATCTTGCGGATAATTTCTGACGGCAGCACCTCGCCGGTCTCGTAGTGCTTCGCGAAGGTCTGCAGCAGGTTCTCATCGCGGAAAAACTCTTCGAGCATCTGCGATGGCACCTCGATGAAGTCTCCCTCGGTCGCAAATCCCGATACGCCGGCCCACTGCGTCTGCCCGCCGAGAATCGCGTGCATCAGATGCCCGAACTCGTGGAAGAACGTCACCACGTCGCTGTATTGCAGCAAGCCTGGGTCGTCTGGATCGCCTCCAGGGAAGTTGCAGATTAGTGCAGCTTCAGGCATGTAGCGCGCGCGCACGCCGGTCACGACCGGCGCAGCAGAGAACCACTTGTCCTTGCCATCGCGGGGATGCATGTCGAGATAAAAGCGCCCGACATGCACACCTTCTTCATACACGTCGTACACACTCACCGCAGGGTCCCACCCAGCCGCATCCGACCGGCGGAACTCAATCTTGAACAGCTTCGCCGCGGTCTCAAGCACGCCCGCCTCGACCTGCTTGTACGGGAAGTACGGCCGCACCGACTGCGAATCAAAATCGAACGCCGAGCGCCGAAACTGCTCGTACCAGTAGCCGCGGCTGGTGATATCGATGGCTTTGAGGCCGGGCTGCTTGCTACGCACGAACTCCAGCACCAGCTCGTGTTCGCGCACTGCGCCATCACGGCTTGCCTCTTCGAGCCTCGCCAGGAACTTGCGCACATTGGCCGCCGAGCCCATCATCTGGTCGGCCGTTGCGAGATCGGCCCAGCTGCTGAAGCCAAGCACCGATGCAATCTCCTGCCGGGTTGCCAGCAGGTCAAGCAGGATCTGTTGGTTCGCTGGATAAGCGCGCGTGTTGTACGCGAGGAACATACGTTCACGCAGATCATGATCCGATGCGAACGTCATCACCGGCTGCATGTCCGGCTGATCTGTCGTCAGCGTGATCTGCCCGCGCGCGTCGGGCTGATGGCGGCTCAGGTAGTCCGGCGGCAAGCCATCGAGTTCCGATAAGGTGGCGACAATGGTCTTCCCGCCCTCCTGGATGTTGCGGCTGAAGTCGAGCGAGTGCTTCGTCGCTTTCTCGTGCAGTGCCTGTAGACGGTCGCGTGTAGCCTGGTCTTTGTCCACGCCGGACAGTCGATATTGCAGCCGCGTGCGCTCCACGAAATGGCGCGTCGCGGAGTCTGCACTGCTTATGTCCATCGCCACCAGCGCGTCATAAACACCGCGATTCAGGCTCAACGCACTGCCGGCCATAGCGACGCGCTGCGCCTCCATCTGGGCCTGGTCGCGCACAGCCTTTTCCTTGGCGACCGAATTCAGCACGCCGGCCTGCGCCCCGGCCAGGCTCAGTTGCTCGAGAGCCGCATCGTAAAGCCGTAACGTGTTCTCAATCGTTCGCGGGCCTTCAACGGCAAGCAGTGCCGCAAGCGCAGCTTCATGGCCCGCTAGCCTCGCGCCGACCCAGGCGGTAAGGGCTTCGGGCGACGTGGCTCCGCCGGCCTCCCAGGAATGAACCTCTTTGCTGACTTGAGTGGCCGCGACGGTTTCAGCAGGCATGTGGCACAACCTCCAGATTCTAGGGTGCCACATCCGGGGCAAAGGCCGCCCGTCGCGGACTCGCCGTCGCGAACTTCAGCAGGCGACAGGCAGTGAGAGAGTACCTTAACTCGCGATCGTCGACAGCGCGGTGGATGCAAGGTGGCGCGCCGACCTCACCTCACCTGCAAGTATTTCCAGGACCCTGAAAGACAAACGAGGATTGCTGCCAACGATCTCCCGGAAAGTAGAAACCGAGATTGCATGCAGATCGGAGTTCTTTGTCACCGTTGCTGTCATGCCGTAAGGTCGGTTCCCCGCGACGGCGGGAAGACCGATCAAGGATCCAGGAGCAGCTCGGAAACCCAACACTGACTTGTCGGCAAGCCTGCTTGTCAACACTACATCACCGGCTTTTAACAGGAACAGTCTACTGGGTGGTTGGCCTTGTCGGAAAAGGACCCGCTGCGCTGTGACCTGACGGAGTCTCGAGAGGGCCTCGATCGCATCCACCAGTTCGCAATCCAAAACGCATTCTGAAAGACGTGTGTGCAGCACAGGGATGATGTGCCTTGATATTCGCATCGATCATGTAGTAGGCGTCGTTGCTCTGGAGCAATTTGATGTGCTTCCTGGGAATTTCCCGGCTTATCGGAAGTTTTAGACCAACAGAATCCATTCGGCGTTTCCCGTTTCTGGAACAAAGCCGCCCGAATGCTTGTACTTTCGGGGACGTGCACCGGGAGGGGCCGTCCGCGATTGAACAGCTTGTCCCGCAATCGGACATTTCATGGATGCCAGGCATCCGGTTCCAGCATGTCTTATGTGAGGGCACGACCTCGGTTTTGAAAGGGCGCGGCTTCCTCCGTGCCGTAAGCGGCCCAGAATCAACTCGGGCTTTAGCCCCTGAGGGAAGTTTTTCTAGGCTGGACGGTTTTCCCCGGCCCTTCCGTTGTGCTGTGCACGCTTAGCCGTTATGGCAGTCCGAATGCTCCGAAGATCTCCGCGAGAATCCGTCCTGTCTGGAGGCGCCCCGGAATGAATTTGCTGAGTTCTTTTTGGCGAAATCTACTCTTGGCTCGGCGACAGCTGAGCCGCAACCCGGGCTTCACGGCCACGGTCGTCGTCACTCTGGCCCTCTCAATTGGCGCGAATACCGCGATCTTTTCGATTGTGAATGCGCTGATCCTGAAGGCACTTCCCTACCCCGAGCCGGATCGGATCGGAACCATCTTCGAGCGCGCTCAGGGCCCGGATCCCTCCGATGGCTTGCGCTGGATCGACGGAACCCAATGGGAGCAGTTGAGGGACAACGCGCCCTCGATGATCTCCGCGGTTTCGGCGGCGCTGGCGAGCGGCGCGAATCTGCAGGCAGGTTCTCATATCGACTACGTTCATGCAGGCCGCGTCTCGGCGCACTACTTCGATGTTCTGGGAATTCGCCCCGCGCTTGGCCGCACTTTCTCAGACGAGGAAGACCGCCCCAACGGACCGAAGGCGGCGATTCTGAGCTATGACACGTGGCGGAATACCTTTGCCGCCGACCCCGGCTTGATCGGGCAGGTCATCCACCTCAAGGGAGAGCCCTACACCGTTATCGGTATCCTGCCCCAACACGCAACCACGCCGCTCAATGCCGACCTCTACACCGCATTGCAGCCCACCCGCACCGGAGAGGGCGCGGGCACGAATTTCGAGGCCATCGTCCGACTGCGGAATGGTGCATCGTGGCAGCAGGCCGACGCTGAGTTGAATCGCTTGTGGGCGGTTCGCGAAGCCCAGATCGAGAGCAGGAATCCCGGCACAAAAGTGATGTTCTACACCGTGCCGCTGCAAAAGGGCAAGACAGCCGAGCTTCGACCTCGCGCCGTCGCCCTCATGTTCGCTGCCGGGTTCATCCTGCTGATCGCCTGCGCGAATCTCGCCGGCCTCACGCTAGTGCGCATGTCTCGCCGCCTGCCCGAGATTGCGACCCGCATGGCGCTCGGCGCCTCACGATGGCAGATTCTGAAGCAGCTTTGGCTCGAAAATCTCCTAATCGCCTGCATTGGCGGTGCCGCAGGTCTTGGCGTCGGCTTTCTCGCGCTACGTGGCCTACTGTCGATGCTCCCTGTGGGTTTCCTCCCCGTTGCCGGCGTCCGCCTCGACGCACGTGTGCTTGCCTTCACAACAGCGATTTCCCTGCTGACTAGCATTCTTTTCGGCATGTTACCGGCAATGCTCACAAGCCGCGTGGACCTCCGTAGTTCCATGACGAATCGCGGCGCATCAATCGGGCAGCCATTTCGCCTGCGCCAGGCGCTCATTGCCGGCGAAGTGGCGCTGACGGTTTTACTCCTTGCTGGATCCGGCCTGCTGATCCGGTCGCTCATCCATCTTGAGACTCTCCCGCCGGGATGCAATCCCGAGGGCGTAATGACCGCGAAGGCATCCCTCGATGACGCCCGATACCAGGATCCCGCGGCATTTCAACGCCTGATGCGCGATAGTGTCGCCGCCATGCAGCGCATACCCGGCGTAACCGTTGCGGGCGCCGGACTGAGCCTGCCGTTTGAACGAGCCCTGAATGGAGGAATTGTTCTACACGACGGACCAGAAACCGGAAAGAGGATCGGAACCGACATCATCTATGCAACCCCTGGCTATTTCGAAGCGTTGCAGATGCCGTTGATCGCCGGTCGAACCTTCACCAGCGCTGACGGTCCGAATACCCGCCAGGTCGCAATGATCAATGCCACGTTTGCGCGCAAATTTTTCCCGGGACTCAATCCCATCGGGCTGACCTTCGATAAGGGCGTGGTCATCGTAGGAGTCGTCGCCGACATTCAACTGCAGTCCGGCCTCAATCGGGTTGCTCCGCTGCAAAGCCAGGAAACCATGTATATCCCGGCGGCGCAGGTGGCCCCGAAGATGCTGTTTGTCCACGTGTGGTTCCAGCCAAGCTGGGTCGTGCGCACCGCCGGCCCGGTAGACGGCCTGACCGCCCAGATGCAGCGCGCCCTCGCCGCGGTCGATCCCGGACTGCCCTTCTCCGGCTTCTATCGCCTGAGCGATCTCCAGGCCGAGTCTCTCTCCATGCAGCGCATCGAAGTAGCCCTGCTCGGCGCGATGGCAAGCCTGGCCCTGCTCCTCAGCGGCGTCGGAATCTTTGCCCTTGTCGCGAACCTGGTCACACAAAGGACGCGCGAAATCGGAATTCGCATTGCTCTCGGCTCCACCATCCGTCAGGCTATGGCGCACGTCTCCGGCTCGGGAGTGAGGGCAGCGTTTGCGGGTCTGCTGTTAGGCCTGCTGCTATGCGCAGGAACCCTGCGCACCATGCGCAGCGTGCTCTACGGAGTCCAGGCATATGACTGGCCCAGCTTGCTGGCGGTCATAGGCACGCTCGCATCGATAACCCTGCTGGCAGCCACCATTCCGGCCCTCCGCATCGCAAGGATTGACCCGGCAAAAACCCTACGCGAAGAATAGCGTTCCCGCTCGTCGCGAACAGAATTGGACTTTCCTGTTGACATTCGTACTATCGACATGTAGAAGTTCAACAGGAACGACCCAATGGGCGAAAACAAACCGGACATCCTTCAGGGAACGCTCGATCTCATGGTGCTCAAAACCCTCGAATCCATGGGTCCGCTGCATGGCTACGGCATCGCGCGCCGCATCGAACAGGTAAGCGGCCAGACCCTCATCATCAATCAGGGCACCATATATCCCGCCCTGCTGCGACTGGAGCAGCGTGGCTGGATCAAGGCCGAATGGGGTACGTCGGAGGCCAATCGACGCGCCCGTTTCTACTCGCTCACGCGCATCGGCCGGAGTCGTATTGCCGAAGAGACCCGCAACTGGGAGCGCATCTCGGCCACCATGGCGCTCTTCCTTGCTGCGCCGAAATAGGAGCTGCTCGTGGACATGGTTCGCACTTTCTTCAGCCGCATCGCCGCGATGTTTCGCGGACGCAATCTCGATGCTTCCCTCGACGAAGAAGTTCGCGCGCACATCGACATGGCCACCGAAGAGCACATCCTTCGTGGCGTACCGAAAGACGAGGCGCGTCGTCTCGCCTTGCGTGAATTCGGCGGCGTGACACAGGTACGCGAGACGTACCGGGTGCAGCGGGGTCTTCCTCTGCTCGAACAGGTGCGGCGCGACGTACGCTTTGGCGTTCTTCAGCTCTGGAAGTCGCCGGGCTTCACGCTCACTGCCATTCTTACGCTAGCCCTGGGCGTGGGCGCCAACACCACCATCTTCTCCATGATCAACGGCCTGCTCTTGCGGCCTCTGCCTGTTCCCGAAAGCGGCAGGCTCGTGGTGCTCGGTATCAACTTCGGAGGTCCGAAGCCCGGCTTCAGCTTTCCGGAACCGCTCTTCCGCGGGCTGGAACGCCGGCAAAGCGCCTTCAACACGGTCTTCGCCTTCGACCGTTCTCCGTTCCAGGTAAAGAGCGGCGCGTCCACTGAAGTCATCTTCGGCCAATACGTCAGCGGAACATTCTTTGATGCGCTCCAGACGCCTCCGCTCCTTGGCCGAACGCTCACAGTCGGAGACGATCGCAAGGGCGGCGACCCCTCCGGATTTGCCACGGTTATCGGAGAGACTCTCTGGACCAATCGCTTCCATCGCGATCCCGCCATCATCGGCCAAAAGATGACTGTCGACAACGTCGTCTTCACTATCGCCGGCGTCATGCCTCGCAGCTTCTTCGGCGCCGACCCCCTGCAGCGCCCGCAAATCTTCCTCCCCCTCGCCGTTGAAGAAGTCCTCAACGGCGAGCGCAGCATGACTAGGGCCGGAGTCCATGGTTGGTGGCTCAACGTCATGGGCCGCCTTGCGCCTGGCGCCAATCTTGAACAGGCCAATTCCGAGGTCTCTGCAGCCACGAATGCGATTCTCGGAGCTGCACCGGACGCACGCTGGGTTGCCCGCCAAAAGGAGCGCCACTTCCACTTCCTCGCCCAATCCGGCTCAACCGGGTTCACTTACATCCGTCTCAATTTCCGCAAGCCTCTCATCGCCCTCTTCGTAATGTGCGGCGGCATCTTGCTCCTCGCCTGCCTCAATCTCGCCAGTCTGCTGCTGGCGCGAGGCACGGCACGGCAGCGCGAACTGGCCACACGCATGGCTCTCGGCGCCTCGCGCCGCCGCTTGATCCAGCAACTTCTGGTGGAAGGCCTTCTCCTCGGCGCCGCAGGCACAGCTGCTGGGCTCGCACTGTCGCCCGTCGTCAGCCGGTTGCTCGCCGCCGTTCTTCTCGGCGGCCGGCCGGGCACCTACCTTGACACTTCGATCGATGTACGCGTCTTCGCCTTCGCTGCGGCTGCTGCGGTGCTGGCCACACTGCTCTTCGCGCTTGCGCCGGCCATCAAGGCCACATCGCGCCGCCTCGTAGACCGAATGAAGGATGGCCAGCACGCCACCCTCACGCATGAGCGCAGCGCTATCCTGCCGCGCGTCCTGCTGGGCGCCGAAGTCGGCCTCGCGTTGATGCTTGTCGTTGGTGCGGGCCTTGTGTCCACAAGCCTGCTCCGCCTTTACAACTCGGGCGAAGGCTTCGATCCGCGTGGAGTCGAGAACATCAGCTTCTCAATGGATAAGGCGGGTCTCAAGGGCGACGCCCTCATCGCCTTTTATCGTGAGATGGCGGCGCGGCTCAGCCATCAGCCCGCCGTAACCGGCGTCAGCTACGCACACCAGGTCCCCCTCACCGGCAACGAGTGGGATGAGGACTTCACCGACGAGTCCGGCGTCAGCCACGACATCTACATGAACTCTGTCGCCCCCGCCTACTTCAGCAGTATGCGGATCCCGCTGCTTGCCGGGCGCGACTTCACATGGAACGATACCCCCGCCACCAGCCCGAAGATCATCCTGAATCAGTCGGCCGTGCGCCAACTCTTCCCGAACGGCAATGCCCTGGGACGTTCGCTCAGGCAAAAGGAAGGAGACAAATTCGCGGTGTTCGAGGTGGTCGGCGTCGTCGGGGACACCAAGTACAGCGACCTCCGCTCAGCCGCCCCTGCCGCGGCTTACGTCGCCATGCCGCAGGACGATGGCAGCCACTCGCCCTCCTTCACCGCTTTCGTCCGCACTTCGCTGCCTTCCGGTCCACTTGCCGGCGCCGTCCGCGCCATCACCGCGCAAATGGCGCCCCAGATTCCCGCGCCCGAAGTCACTTCCATGCTCACCATCATCGACGACTCCCTCGGAGCCGAGCGGATGATGACGATGCTGGCTGTCTTCTTCGCCATCTGCGCCCTCGTCGTTACGGCTATCGGGCTCTACGGCACCCTCGCTTACGCCACTGCCCGCCGCACTGCGGAAATCGGCATCCGAATGGCGCTTGGTGCACAACGTTCCCAGGTCGCCGCGATGATCTTTGGCCATAATCTCTGGGTGGTCATGGGCGGCACACTCATCGGCCTTGCAGCAGCTTTGCTTGCTACGCGCGCCCTCGCCGGCTTCCTCTTCCTTACTTCGGCTCGCGATCCATGGGTGATCGCTGCATCCATCGCGGCGCTTGCCTTCACCTCCTGCGCTGCGTCTCTGCTTCCCGCTCTGCGGGCAGCGCGGATCGAGCCCATGACGGCGATCCGCTGCGAATGACCTCGATCGACACGGCGAAGAAGTAGGAACGGCTGTCCGATTTGAAGGGGCACGGCCTTCGCTGTGCCGTGGGAATGCCTAATAACGGGCTTTAGCCCCTGAGGGATGGATGCACTTCTTGCCGAAGCTGCCCCTTCAGTCAGTTCGCGGCGGTTACCAATTATCGCTTTCCCGATTACAGAGTGCGGATTGCCTCCCGCGTCCCAAACACCCACACTGGGTAAACAGTCCACCCCCAGAGGAGCGTCGTATGAACGCAATCCAAATTGCCTTGCATTCCTTTCTGCGTCAGGTTCTCATCCGCGAAGAGGGCCAGGATCTCGTCGAATACTCGCTTGTCCTGACCATGATCGCTTTTGGTGCCGTCACTGGAATGGGCAGCCTCGCTGTCGGCATCAACAACGTCTTCTCATCCGTAGCTACGACGCTGACAACCAACGTCTGAAATCCTCTGTGCCCGGGTGTCGGCTCGACGTCCACACATCCCAATTGCACACAATTTCCGGCCTTGTCCCATTATTAGGCCGGGTGCCGATCCCTGAACACTGATCCCTGCTTCTGACCCTAGCCCCTTCTATTCTCTTTTCATTCGTACGATAGGCGAAAATGGCTTGAATACAAATGGCTTACACCCTGCAAGATTCTCGAAGTACGCACATTTTTCAGTGCAAAGCACCACCGCAGGTGCAATTCTTTGACTGGCCGGCCCGCGTGTCCCGAGCCGCATAAAGTCCGGCAGGGTTACGATCGTGGCACGTCTTTCTGTTGCATAGGCGACCTAAGCCATCTAAGATGCGTCAATTGAACGCATATGACGCACGCGGCTGTCACAGACCCGGTTTTGCCACCCGCTCCGGCGGCTCCGCGCCTCCGGTTGGGGAAGATGTGTGTGGCCATCCAGGGCAGCTCCCCGGCGGAACTGATGGAGCGCGCTGAGACAGCGGCCAGGCACTTCAAGTTCGTCGAGTTGCGTCTTGACTCCGTTGCAAAGCCAGCCAACGCATTACCGTACCTGAAGCAGTTTCTCGCCGAGCACCGTGACGTGAGCGTAATCGCCACCTGCCGCCGCAAGGCGAATGGAGGAGCGTTCGACGGCCCCCTGGCGGCAGAACTCGACATCCTTGCCAAGGCGGCACAGGCGGGTTGCCAAATTATCGACCTGGAGGTCGAATCGGCAGAGGAGGCCAAGGCTGCCCAACTGAGCAAGCTTCGCTCCGCGGGCGCAGCATTGCTCATCAGTTTTCATGACTTTGGCCGCACGAAGGCGCTCGATCAGGCGGCAAACCGGATCGAGGCGTTCAAGCCCGACTTCGTCAAGGTGGTCTCTACCGCGCGGAGCCTCTCAGACAACCTGGCGGTGCTGCGCCTGATTGAAGACCGGTCGCTCGCGTCGCACGTCGTCGCTCTCGCCATGGGAGAGGAGGGCCTGGTCAGCCGGGTACTGGGGCCAAGGGCCGGTGCGGCGTTCACCTTTGCCTCATTCTCCGAGGGGTTGGAGACTGCCCCTGGGCAGGTAACCGCCGAGGCACTCCGCGACCTGTACCGGCTGGACCACATCGACCAGGCGACGCGCGTGTTTGGCGTCGCCGGCAACCCGATCAGCCACTCGCTTTCGCCGCTCCTCCACAATGCCGCGTTTCGGCGCGAGGTGGTGAATGCTGTTCTGCTGCCGCTCAGGGCGAAGTCAGTGCAGGATTTGCTGACCCTGGCGCTCGAATTGCCGTTGGCGGGATGCGCCATTACGATGCCGCTGAAGACCGAGATCCTGCCGCACCTGGCGAACATGGACCCGTTGACAGGACGGATCGGCGCCTGCAACACACTGCGCATGGGAGCCGATGGAAAGCTGTATGGCTTCAACACAGATGTGGCCGGAGTGGTCCGCCCGCTGGAACGCCGGCTGAGGCTGAGGGGAGCCCGGGTGGCGGTGCTTGGAGCCGGCGGCGCCGCTCGCGCCGCTGTTTTCGGGCTCGTAGAGCAGGGTGCAGAAGTTCTTGTGGTCAATCGCACCCATGAGCATGCAGTATCGCTGGCGCGTCAGGCAAAAGCGAAGTCACTCAAGCATGAACTGCTGGCAAAGCAGAGCTTTGACGTGATGATCAATGCCACGCCGTGCGGCATGGCGGGGTCGAAGCAGGCCATGCCCATAGCAGAGAACGAGCTCAATGCCGGCCTGGTGTTCGACATGGTCTACAACCCGCTCGAGACCCCCCTGCTGAAGCTGGCCAGGTCGCGCGGTATTCACGCAATCACAGGATTCGAGATGTTTGTGCAGCAGGCGGCCCGGCAGTTCGAAATCTGGACAGGCAAACCGGCCCCGGAGTCAGAGATGATGCGCGTCGTAGAACACGAGCTGCGCAAGCGGGGTGAAGCAGGAAACTCGCACGAACGCGTCAAAAAGGCCTGACATACCGGCCCCCTAACCGCCAACCCTCAGCACAGATCCTGCACCGCCGCTGAATCTACCCCTCCGCTGAGATTGAGAGTAGCTGAGGGAAAACTTCCCTGAGAACACCCGACGCCAGGCAACGATCTGCGGAAAGCAAATTTACATTCAGATGACAAATCCGGGCATTCGTGAATCTAAGTAAGAATGTCTAAAGTGCAGTGAGTTTACGCCGCGAGGTCATCGTGACAACTGCCCATATCAATCGAATCGCGACTTCAGTCCCGCCGCACGATGTGCATCGGTCGTTCATCGCATTTGCAGACGGCATGATGCCCGAAGGCACGCACAGATCGCTTTTCCGCCGCATGGTGCGCATGTCGGCGATCGAACATCGGTACTCGTTCCTGCAGCCGATTGGGACGGAAAACGGAGCCTGGCGAGACGGCGAGGATCTGTACGCCAGCGGGAACTTTCCGGATACAGCGCGGCGCATGGAACTGTTTGAGAAGTTCGCTCCGCAACTGGCCAGTTGCGCCCTGAACAAGCTCGCGTTGACACCGGAAGAGCGCGCATCAGTGACTCACGTGATTGTGACCTCGTGCACGGGCCTGTATGCACCGGGACTCGACTATGACATTGTGAATCATCTCGGGCTGAATCCATCAGTCGAGCGAACCATGATCGGCTTCATGGGCTGCTATGCCGCCATCAACGCATTGAGGTCGGCTCATCATATTGTTCGTTCCATGCCCGATGCGGTCGTGCTGATCCTGAGCCTGGAGCTTTGCACTCTGCATTTGCAGGAGACGCAGGACCTGGAGCAGATGCTCTCGTTCCTGCTGTTCGCAGACGGATGCGCCGCCTGCCTGGTGAGCGCAAAGCCTGTGGGCTTGGCAATGAGCAGCTTTCTCGCGCTGCGGATTCCAGACACGAGTCACCTGATCACGTGGAAGATTCGCAAGATGGGATTCGATATGTTTCTGTCGGGACAGGTTCCCGCGACGATTTCGCGAGCGATGAAAGACGTAGGCCGCGAGATCACACACGGGGAAGATCCATTGACAGTCGATTTGTGGGCCGTGCATCCCGGCGGTCGCACCGTGCTGGACGCGGTGGAGAAAGGACTGGGACTTCACCCCGACGCGCTGTGTCACTCGCGCGAGATTCTGGCGCAATTCGGCAACATGTCATCCGCGACGGTGATGTTTGTTTTGCACAACATGATGCGAAGCGCGCGATCGGGACAGCGAGGGTGCGCGATGTCGTTCGGTCCCGGCGTGACTGCGGAGACGATGCTCTTCCACGCCGCATAGGCACTGCTTGAGGCTACCGCGCCGCGCGACCAAGGCGTGCGAGCACTCGACTTCAGCAAGCGCACAGAATGTGTGCCGCGGCAGGTCTGAGTGAATGCGGACATCACCATTGAATGCTTCACGCCTGCAAGACTTGTACGCGGGACGAACAAGGAGCCATGCGTAACGCTGTTGAGAATCTCGTGATCGGCGGAGGACCCGCTGGATCCATGCTGGCGGCGCGTCTTGCTGCTGCGGGACGAGAGGTCGTGCTGCTCGAAAAAGAGCGAACAGCGCACGACAAGGTCTGCGGTGAGTTCCTCAGCCGTGAAGCCGTCGAGTATCTCGAACAGCTTGGCATTAGGCCGCGCGAGCTAGGGGCGAACTCGATTGAGCGTGTGTGCATGCATGCGGGAAGAAGCACTACGGAAGCAAAGCTGCCATTTACGGCCATGTCTCTTTCGCGGCGCGTGATGGATGAGGCGATGCTCACGAAAGCTGCGACAGCCGGATGCGAACTTCGCCGCGGGATGTTCGTCGAGCGGGTAGAGGCAGCCCGCGGCGGGTGGCTCGTTCGGAGTCGAGGCGGCGAATCGATCGCCGCAAAGGCAGTTTTTCTCGCCACGGGCAAGCACGAACTGAACGGTTGCGAGCGCGTCAATGGCGTGCAGTGCGATCTCGTGGGATTCAAGATGCACTGGGGATTGGCTCGCACGCAGGCCGAAGCCCTTGGCGAAGTGATGCGGCTGTATCTCTTCCGCGGCGGCTATGGCGGGATGTCGCTCGTAGAAGGTGAAACAGCAAATCTCTGCTTTGTTGTGAAGCAGCGGAGGCTGCGCGAACTGGGTGGCTGGACAAATCTGGTTGAGGCGATCTTCGACGAGGTGCCTGGGATTCGTGTGCGCTTGCACGATGCGGTTCCCCGCTGGACGAAGCCTCTCGCGATCTCTCCCATTCCTTATGGTCATCTCGCCAGAGCGGCGGACGGCATATGGCGCGTCGGCGACCAGGCGGTGGTCATTCCGTCGTTCACAGGAGACGGAATGTCGATCGCCATGCACAGCGCGGCTCTGGCTGCCGGGATGTACCTGGACGGCAGGAGCGCGGATGAGTATCTCCGGCGCCTGAAGCAACAATTGCAGTCGGGAATGCGTTTCGCTTCGAATCTCTCACAGATGATGGTGACGCCTGCCGGCCGCATGGCTGCGCCGGCAGCGTTCTCCTTGTTTCCGAGCGCGATGCAGTGGATTGCAGCCTCAACGCGGATCCCGGAACGCGCTCTGCTACGTACGCAGGCGCCAGGGACACCAGCGTGCATCGGCCCAGCGCACTGATCGTCAGCGCTTCTTTTTCCCTGCTTTTCCAGGCTTCGCTTTCTCGCCCGGCACATGCGTCGTCGGGATGGGAGCCAAGTCGGGTCCGGTGCGACGCACAAGGTTATCGCGCATCGTGTAGACGATGGTTCGCGGGTTGACGAGCTTCGTGATTCCCGTCTCCGGATCAATTGCAATGTCTTGAGAACTCGGAATCTGGAAGCTGAATACCGGTTCGTTACCGCCGTTCGCCCCTGGCTGGGTCCAGACGCGCAGCGGCAGGAATCCCTGAATGGGATGAACGCGGTACGCCGTCTCGTAGCGATGACGCTTCACACTCCAGGTGAAGACACGGATCTGATCGAAGTCGAAGGGCAGGCCGGCCTTCGGCTGGCTGAGCGCCGTCACGTACTCCGCGACCTGGTGATTCGGAACATTTGCCTCGGGGTCGGTGACATGGGTAAGCACGTAAGCCCCCACAATGCGCTGGCCTTCGGCATACTGCGCGACTTCATCGGGCACATCGACATCGACGCGCCCGGAGAGCAGCCAGCCAACACGCCCCTGCGCATCACGGATGAGCCACCAGTCTTCCATCGGGATCTCAGGTTGCTCTGGTTGCTCGATGGGTTCTGCCGAAGACGGCGTGGTGACGGCCGCGGTTTTGGCCGGCTGTGGTGCTGCAGGCTTGACCGGCGTGGCTTGCGCCTCGCGCTTTGGGGGTGACGGACGAGCGCCCGGTGCCTGCTTCGGCACCGAGGCGCGAATGAGCAGTCGAACCTTGTCGTTCTCAGGGAGCAAATAAAAGCGTTGCGAATCTCGACCTGGACTAACGTGCAGATAAACATCGTCGCGAACGGAGCCGGTCGCGACTACGGGATCCTGCTTGTGGCTCGAGGCGAGATCCTGAAATGATTTGTACTCCGCCGAATCGATCACGGCACGTTCCTCGATCCAGCCCATTTCGCCCTTCTCCGTCTTGACCCTCAGGAATCGGCGTCCATGCTCAAGCACGTCAAGGGGCTGACCGTTGGCCACCTGGCCCACGCGATTGGAGACGGCGGCCACGCGATCGTGAAGATACGTCTGCCGCACAGCAACATAGACCGTTTCATGATGTTCAGGGCGCAGGCGGCCGCATCCGGCTAGAAAGACCGGTACACCCGCAACAAGCAGAGTGAGTAGGCTGGCGACCCGGCGCCGAACCGAGGAGACGGAGAGAATTGATAATCGCGTAGCCACAACCAAAGGAAAATCTACCTAAGAATATCAGTTTGAGCGGTTTCGATTCATCTCTGGCCGTCCTAAGCGCAGCTCGACTGAGCGCGGTTCTGTAAACAACAGAATCGAAACCGCTGTAGCAGCCGTCCGGCGACGGTGCGGCGCAATCAATGAAGCGCGGCGATCGCGTTCGGTTGGGTGGGAGCAGTACCAGTCGCTCCGGTGACGACCTTGTCAAGATTGCCCGGGTGGGTTGAATCGAGCGTGTAGCCGATCAGGTCAGGGTTGCCGCCGAAGTTCACGGTTAAAACGAACTGACCTGAGTGGTCCTCCGCCAGGGCCTCAGGGTTGGTGCCGGCAGCGAACGTGCTGCTCAGGGCGGTGAGCGCCGGCGTGTTGTTGGTGTCAGTGACCGAGAAGCCCGCGATGACTCCAGTTTGGCTGCTGGATGTGTACTTGTTGACCACGTAGACGTAGCTGCCGCTGGAGAAGGGCAGGATCGAAACTGGGGCGTTGCCGCTGATGGCGAATGGCGAGCCCGAGATTTCCTTGAGCGTGCTCAGGTTGGCTGCGTTGAGCGTGCTGAAGTTGAAGGCGCGTAAACCGCCGGTGTTGGATGTCCCCGAGATTGCGGCCGTCTCGCCGATATAGAACAGCCGAGGGGACGTGGCCGGCGCAACAACCGGGTCGAAGGCAACCGAAAGCGCCCCGCCTACGGCGTTCACGACGCCAATAACTCCAACTGCGCCAAAAGGATTTGCGTTGCCTGAGGCAAAAGGAATGGCGGCTGTGCCATTTGAGCCCATGGCTGCCAGCACGTAGCTATTGTCGGGCGAGATGGCGACGTACTGGACCGTCGCGGCGGGAAGCGCCACTTGTTGTTCGATGTTCGAAGCGAGAAGGCCGGTGCTCGAATTGATGTGAACAGCAAAGAGAGCCTTGGTGCCGGGAAATCCTTCAACGAGCCATGAGTTTGTGGAGTCGACCTGCATGCTCACGGCGGGATCGCTGGAGATAGGCTGGCCGTTGTTGGCGAGCGTGAGCAGCCCGTTCGACGAGTTAATCGTATAAACGAAGATGCCCCCCAGAGTGCTGACATAAAGGAAAGCATTATTGGGAGCAACAGCTATGGCGAGAGGCGTAGCGCCAAGGTCGAACGTGTCGTTCGAGATTATGGTCGAAACGCCCGCGTTGATGTACATGCCCACAAGCCGATTGTTCGAGGTATTTAGAACGTAGAAGAAGCCGCTGCTTAGCGTTGTGCCACCACCTCCGCCGCTCGACGGCAACGGATCCCAGAATCCCTTACAGCCAGTCAGGCACAACGCCGCTATTGCCAAGCACGCCCAACCACGAGTCCTCATGCCCGCTCCTTCTGAAACCGGTGCTGCCCGTTCGTCTAAGGGTAACGCTTCCCGGCAGTCCTGTCCCCTCGGACAGCAACCCTGCTTTTCTGCTCTTGCTGACTTGGACGTGGGCCGGACGCAATTCGCTCGGCAAGACTCGCCTCAAACAACAACTCCATGGTCTCGGCGCGCCTGCCAGACCAAGCGAGCGGCCGTAAGGTCCTCGACGGCCATACCGACGGACTTGAAGACAACCCGTTGATCGCGCGGAACGCTTACCGCCGCCGCCGGATCGGCCAGGATCTCACCGATCTCCGCCTGCACCTTCGCGCCGGAAAGCAGAATGTCGCCGGACTCACGCTCAACACATGCGCGGCCTTCCGCCACAACGAAGCTTGAAAGGATCGCATCGTCGTCGAGTTCGCGCATACTCGCGCCGGATGCGCCCACCGCGAGAACTAGGGGATTCGATTTGAGCCAGCTTCCCCTCAGGACCGCAGTTGACGAAGAAGTTGCGGTTAGAACAACGTCAACCGCAGCGGCCTCCTCCGCCGCCACTGCGATGGCGTTTGTCTCTTCTGCCAAGCGGGCTGCACTTGCAGGATTGCGGCTGTAGATGCGAATCTCTTGAAGCTCCGGCCAGACGTGGCGAAGCGCATGGATGTGGGCACGCGCCTGCACACCTGAGCCGGTGATGCCGAGGCTGGTTGGAGCGGACTCAAAGTGAAGCGGTGCGAGTGCCGCGAATGCAACGGCAGAGACAGCCGCAGTACGCATCTCGGTGATCAGCCGGCCATCCATCACCGCAAGCGGCTCTCCGGTGGCACGGCTCAGCAACTCGACAATCGCCATGTGCGTGTGCAGCCCGACAGCATCGTTGCCGGGGTAGAAGGTTACAGTCTTTACGCCAATTACGTCGCCTGCGATCGCCGACATCACTCCGATCCAGCCGTTGCGATGATCATCGGCGTTGCCGGCACGCAGGATCATGCGCGGGGGCTGATTCACGCGCCCGGCAGAGTAGTCGATCAGTGCCTGCCGAATCGCCGGAATCAGCTTGTCATAGGTGAGAACTGCACCGACTTCCTGCTCGGAGATGTACATGGAGTGCCAGTGTACCTCGCCGGAATCGAAGACTCTCAGTTCGGGCGATTGCTGGAATTGGAGCGACGCCGGAAGCGCTCGTCTACGGGACGACGGCCCTTGAAGCCACCCTCCATAGTGTGCCAGTGCTCGATCGCGGTCTCGCCCAAGCGCCAGCAAAGCAGGACGACCTCGTCATCGACGCGGCAAGGAAAATCGAGGAGCCCGGATTCGACATCCTTAACCTGCACTCCGATAGAGTCGATTTCCGAGATGCTTTCTTTAACGCGGCGCAAATGGCCATCCATCTCCGCGCGCATGCGGCCCGCCTCTGCCACATTGACGCGCATGCCGCCGGCAAGATAAATCCGCCGGCCGAGGTCAGAGATCCGAGTCTCTACCTCCTCGGCTAAACGCTTGCTCTCATGGGCGCGCTTCAGAAGCGACTCCAGGAGTGGCAGCAACGACTGCGCCTCGTCAATGGTGAAGGTCTTCACAGGGGTTTCCTGCATCTAGAATACGACGGATGCTTGCGAATCGAACAGGCACTTCAGTACTGATGATGGACCAGAAAGTCCCATGCCTGTTAACCTCATCTCCTCTCATTGGGCCTCGAATTCTGGAGACGATATATGACGCCTCGACTCGGAAGGATCGCGCCGGAGTTGCCGGCTGCCGATCTCGATAAGGCCGTTATCTATTATGAGCAGAAGCTCGGTTTTCAGGTTGCCATGCGAATGGCGCAATACGCGATCGTTGAGCGGGACGGGATTGCCCTGCACCTTTTCGGCGATGCCGGCGAGCACTCCGCGGTTGGCGTACACATCTTCACGCCAGATCTTGAGGAGCTTTTTGCCGAATTGCGCGCCAGCGGTGCGGAGATTGCGCAAGCGATCGAGCAAAAGCCCTGGGGCAACCGTGATTTCCGTGTACGCGACAACTTCGGCAACACACTGAAGTTCACCGAGCCGCTCGCAGAGTAGGGCATCAGCGGCTCGGCGTAGTTCGATCAGGCTACCCGTTTGCCGATCTCGAGCATGCGATCCAGCGCAACACGCGCCCAGCGCTTCACGCCCGGTCTCACCTTGATGCGATTAACCACGCGGCCCTCAACGAGATTCTCGAGCGCCCAGGCGAGATGCTGCGGGCTGATGCGATACATCGTCGTACAGAGGCACCCGTGATCCTCGAGGCTCATGATGCGTTTGCCCTTCGGTTCATATTCGCGCGCAAGGCGATTCACCAGGTGAATCTCGGTCCCGATGGCAAACATTGTGCCCTCGGGAGCCTGCTCGACGATCTTGATGATCCGCTCCGTTGAGCCAAGAGCATCGGCTTTCTGGCAAACCTCCCAGCGGCACTCCGGATGCACGACAACCTGGATACCGGGATACTTCGCGCGCACTTCATCCACGTGGCTGGGCAAGAAGCGCTGATGCACGGAGCAGTGGCCCTTCCATAGCAGAACACGGCTGGATGCGAGAGCCGCCGCAGCCTGGCCGCCTTGGAGCCCCCACGGATCCCAGACCGCCATCTGCTCAAGCGGAATGTCCATTGCATATCCAGTGTTTCGGCCGAGGTGCTGATCAGGCAAAAAGAGAATGCGCTTGCCACGTGCAAACGCCCACTCAAAAGCACTGCGGGCATTGGAGGACGTGCAGACCAGGCCGCCGCGTTCACCGCAGAACGCTTTGATGGCTGCGGTCGAATTCATGTAAGTCAGCGGTACTGTATCTGCTGCCAAGCCCAGGTGCTCTAGCACCTCCCAACAGGCTTCCACCTGCGAGATCTCGGCCATGTCAGCCATGGAGCAGCCGGCATTCAAGTCAGGTAGGATGACCTGCTGATCGTCGCGGCCGAGCACATCGGCGCTCTCAGCCATGAAGTGCACGCCGCAGAAGACGATGTACTTTGCATCAGTCTCCGCAGCAATTTTGGAGAGCTTGTAGCTGTCGCCCGTGTAGTCGGCGAAGCGGATCACTTCGTCGCGTTGGTAGTGGTGGCCAAGTAGGACCGTTGTTGCGCCAAGCCGCTCACGCGCATTCGCGATGCGTTCGTCCATGCTGTGGTCGGGAAGCGCGAGGTAATTCTCAAGGCTGCATGCATTGCCGGTCTCCAGCGAGACCGCTGTTTCGTCGTCAATAACCAGATTCACCTTTTTCCGCCTTCAGTCCGCCAGTCCCGACGGGAATGGCAAACGGGGATGTTGAAAGCACTCGTCCGGCTGCAGTGGATGCGCTTCGCTGCCAACGAGGACAAACCTCCCTGACAGCGACCCACCCACGGGGATGTTGCAACCTTCTAGCAACAATGGATGCGCTCGCCTTGCTGCGGACTCACGAATTCGGGTCCGCAATGAGCATTTCCATTGACTCAATTTTAACAAAGCCGTTTCGGGAGCTCTCTGAGCGGACCGCCTGGCTGTTTAGCCGAGCGTGAAGCTGTGTTTGTGAGCGCGGCACACGGACAGTTATCATTACCCTTCATGGGCACACACCCGCCAATTCTGCTGGGCACGTTGGGAATGTGGGATTCGCTTATCCTGATGGTTCTGGCTCTCGTGGTGTTTGGGCCTAGACGCCTGCCCCAGATCGGCCGCCAGGTCGGCAAACTGATGTACGAATTCCGCAAAGCCTCCAACGACTTCAAGTTTCAGATGGAAGAGGAGTTACGCAACGCCGAGGAGGCGGATCGTCGCAAGAAAGAAGAGGAGCGGCAGCGAGCGCTGGCGACCTCCGCCGCGGCTGAGCAGGCGTCGGTGTCCGCAGACCCGCCGGCGCCCGCCAAGCCCGCGGAGTCGCCTCAATCGGCTGAAGTTCAACCGCCAGCAGCCGTTGCAACTACCCAGACCGAAGAGACGACGACGCCGCGCATTCTGCCCCCCACGATCGGCGAAACCGTTGCTGCTGCGCGGCCCGGGCCAGGACCTGATTACCACTACTCCGAGACGCCGAACGGTCAAGAATCGACGCGGCAACCGGAGAGTGCCCAACCGGCCGGATCGAACGAACCGAGTGCATCCCAATCTCAAAATGCCGCGGAGGCGTTGAACCAGCATGGTTGATGCCGCAGACGCAATCGACAGGGCGCGAGCGGCGGTAACGGAGCGCGCAGAACTCCCGGGCATGAGCCTGATGGAGCATCTGGACGAACTGCGCCGTCGCATTGTCCACGCGGCTGCTTATCTTGCGGTTGGCTTTGTCGTGGCGTGGATCTTCCGCGAGCGGCTCCTGGATTTCCTGCAGGCCCCATTGATGAGGATCGGAAAGACCCTGGCCTTCACGCATCCGATGGATCCGCTGAATCTGTACCTGCAGGTTGCACTGCTTGGCGGAGCCATCGTCGCGAGCCCATTCATTCTTTACCAGGTCTGGCTATTCATCGCTCCCGGGCTTTACCAGAAGGAAAAGCGATTCGTGGTACCGTTCATGGCAGCAACCGTTGGCCTGTTTCTGCTCGGCGCAGGTTTCGGCTACTACTTCGTGCTGCCCGGCGCCATGCAGATTCTCATCGTTCAATTCGGCCATAACTTTACTCCGGTGGTCACGATTGAGGACTACAGCCACTTCTTCCTGTCCATCATCCTTGGCCTGGGAATCAGCTTTGAGTTGCCGATCCTGATCTTTTTCTTGGCTATGTTCGGCGTCGTGAGCCCGAAGTTCCTCTGGAAGAATATTCGCTACGCCATCCTCGCCGTGTTCATCATCGCTGCGGTCATCTGTCCCAGTCCGGACCCGTGGACGATGTGCATCTACGCCATACCCATGCTGGCGCTCTACCTGGTCGGGATCGCCGTGGCATGGTGGGTGCATCCTTCGCGCAGAAAGGCGAAAGAGGCCGCAGCGTGATGCGCCAGCGCTCGTGGTGCATCGCATTCTGTTTTGTCCCTCTTCTGGCTGTCATGCCCTCGGAGATTGTGCAGGCGCAGCAGCACTTCAATGGCAGCAAGGCCTACGAATACGCACGGCAATTCGCTGCGATCGGTCCGCGTTGGCCCACCGGTCCAGGACATATCAAGGCAGAGCAGTTCATTCGCGATCATTTCAAGCACGATCAGCTGGAAGAGGACACCTTCATGGTGAACACGCCGATCGGCCCGGTAACCATGCGCAACTTCATCGTGCGGTTTCCGGGCACAAAAAACGGCGTGATCGTGCTGGGCACGCACTATGAGACGAACTACCCTCTCCGCAACATCAACTTCGTCGGAGCAAACGACGGAGCTGCGACGACAGGGCTCCTGATGGCGATCGCGGATCAGCTGCGCGGGAAAAAGCTCGATGGCTACTCGGTATGGCTGGTCTTCTTTGACGGCGAAGAGGCCATCGAGAAGTGGTCGGCCTCTGACTCGACGTACGGCAGCCGCCACCTGGCCGCGAAATGGGGCGGCGATGGAACGCTCAATCGGATCAAGGCGTTCGTGCTGGCCGACATGATCGGCGACAAAGATCTCGACATTCAACGCGAGAGCCGATCAACGGGTTGGCTTGTCGACGATGTTGCGAAAGCCGCGAAGAAGTTCGGCTATGAGCGTTATTTCTTCCAGTCAGAGGAACCGGTAGACGACGATCATCTGCCGTTTGTGCAGCGCGGAGTGCCGTCGATCGACGTAATCGATCTGGATTACGGTCCGAACAACAGCTATCACCACACGGTCCAGGACACCATGGACAAAGTCAGCGCGCACAGCCTGACGATCGATGGAGACGTGTTCGTGGAAACGATCAGGCTGATCAACCAGCGATAGGACATCTGCCGATTCGGAGTCCTAATCCCTAATCCTGATCTCTGACCCCTGAATTAGCATCTCCTTATTATGATTGCTGGTGCTTCGTGGACATGGTGGGTGGGCTTTCACGTAGCCGTAATTGCTCTGCTTACCGTGGACGCCCTCTTGCCCACGCACCGCGGTGACAAACCGGCGACGCGCTCCGCCGCATGGATCTGGACCGCGGTTCTTGCCCTCACGGCAGCGGCCTTCGCCGGCTGGCTTGCGTTGGAGGAGGGCCGCCAGCTGGCTCTCGAATGGGTTGCCGGCTACACCATTGAAACGTCGCTCAGCATCGACAATCTCTTCGTGTTTCTGGTTATTTTTCGGGGATTTCGTGTCAGCGAGCAGCGCCAACACACCGCCCTCCTGTGGGGTATCGGCGGGGCGGTGGTTCTTCGCGCGCTCTTTATTGCAGCGGGAGTCACGCTGCTCGAGCACTTCGAATGGGTGACGTGGGTCTTCGGGCTTCTGCTGTTGTACGCGGCGCTACGTCTGCTCCGAGGTGGATCGGCGCAGGCGGCGATTCCGGGATGGGTTCGGCGCATGCAGCGCGGCGACTCTCTGCTCCCGGTCATCCTTGCGGTCGAAGTTACTGACGTGTTGTTTGCGGTGGATTCGATCCCTGCCGTGCTGGCTGTGTCGCACAATCCGTTTGTGGTTTACACCTCAAACATCGCGGCGATTCTCGGCCTTCGCTCGCTGTACTTCGCCCTCGCTTCCCTGCTTGACCGCTTCCGCTACCTGCATTACGGCCTGGCAGCTCTGTTAGCCTTCGTCGCCATTAAAATGCTCGGCGCACACTGGATTGAGATTCCCATCACGCTCTCGCTTGCGGTGATGGGCGCGATTCTGGGGATATGCGCCATCGCTTCGTGGATTGCGGGCGGTAAGCCGAAGCCAGTGGGTGCAGGCAAAGAGACGTCTCACTGATCGCTCTCACCAGATTTCGAATCTGACGCTGCCGTCCTTCGTGTAGACAGAATGCTTCAGGAAGTTCGCATCGTCGCGATGTGGGAAGTCGTTGCGGAAATGCGCACCGCGGCTCTCCCGGCGGGCCATCGCGGAGCAAAGGATCGCGCGTGCTACTCGCGCGAGTGATTGCGCCTCGAAGAGCCGACGGCCTCCCTTCCCTTGCTGCCGAAAATGCTCGATACCGGTTTCGCACTTAGCGTGCGCATGAAGGCCCTCGCGAAGCGTGGATTCGGCGCGCAGAAGACCTCCGTCGGCCCACATCGCTCGCTGCAACGCAGTCACATGGATTTCCAGTAGCTCGGAGTCGTCGTTGTCCATCGGCTCGGCAGCCGTAGGCACATTTTCAACCGGGGTCAATGGCTGACTATCTTCCCGCATCGCCTGCGCTGCCCGCGCTCCGAATACAAGGCCTTCGAGCAGCGAATTGGAGGCCAGCCGGTTCGCGCCGTGAACACCCGTGCAGGCAGCCTCGCCGGCTGCGTAGAGTCCGCGGACAGAAGTGCGGCCCACTAGATCCGTACGAATCCCGCCCATCAGATAATGCGCGGCAGGGCGCACGGGAATCAGGTCACGGGAGAGATCCAGCGAGTAGCGGGCGAGAAAGGCGCTGATCCCTGGAAATCGCTGGTGCAGATTCACTCCCTTTACATGGCGCATATCTAGATAGACTGGCCGTTCTCTGTCCGAGTTGCTGTCCAATCCTTCGCGCGTGATCGCGCGCGCGACCACATCCCGCGGCGCGAGCTCGAGCAGAGGATGGTACCGCTCCATGAACCGCTCGCCGCGGTCATTGCGCAGATACGCGCCTTCGCCGCGCAGTGCCTCCGATAGAAGAAACCGCGGGACGCGGGGAAGCGAAAGCGCTGTCGGATGAAACTGGTAGAACTCCATGTCAGCGAGTTCAGCACCTGCGGCTGAAGCCAACGCCAAGCCATCTCCGGTGGCAACGGCGGGATTGGTTGTGTCGCTATACACCTGGCCCGCGCCACCAGCGGCGATGAGGACCGCACGGCAGGCTATAGGCTGTCTTTCACCGTCTGCGCCATTCCCTGATTTCGCTGATGCGAGCTCAGCGCCGACGACGCGATCCTCGGCAACCAGAAGCCTGGTGACCATCGTCCACTCCGCAAACCTGATGCGCGTATGAGCGCGAGCATGCGCCAAGAGGGCACGGCTGATCTCCGCGCCGGTTGCGTCTCCATCTGCATGAAGAATGCGCGGACGCGAGTGAGCGCCTTCGCGAGTGCGGAGCAGCTCACCCTTCTCTTGATCAAATCGTGTGCCCCATTCAATAAGCTCGACGACACGCGCAGGCCCTTCGCTTACCAGCGCCTGCGCTGCAGGCCTGAAGACAAGGCCATCGCCCGCCGAAACGGTGTCTTTTAAATGAAGAGAAACGTCGTCAGCATCATTAGCAGCGACGGCGATGCCGCCCTGCGCATAGTGAGTATTCGATTCGCCGAGAGACTCTTTTGTGATTACGAGGACGTCCCCGTGGTCGGCAAGTTGGATGGCCGCCCGAAGTCCTGCAACACCCGCGCCCATCACAAGGAAGTCTACCGAAGATGTTGAAGCCATCCATTCGAGGCTAACATCCGCAGCTACTTCGATTCCTCATCACCTCGCACAAGCCCCAATAGGGCAGGACTCAGGAACTACCGCAAGGTCGAGTGGACATATCCAATGCATGCGTTGTTCTGGCCTTGCTTTTCAGTGCGTAGCCCAGCATCTCAGCACATTTCTTCAACAGGCCGTACGGACCTTCGTCGACTCCAAGTTGCTTGTCTGCCCAGGGCCTGATGTCAGAGCGCGAAGATGCGCTCACTGCGAGAACAAGCGGACGTGGATTCCGTTGACGGGCAAGGAGAGACAGGTTCTCGCATTCATCGGCAGTCAGTGAGTGACAAAGAACAAGCAGATCAAAGCTGTCACCGTTCAACAACGCCTTTGCTTCAGAGAAACGGCCGGCGCCACGCACTGCGAAGAATGTGCCTAATATCATTTGTCTGGTCCGAAGCAGCATCTCGTCCCGGCTTACGACCAGCACGCGCGATTGTGAATTCATAAACAGCAACCTGAAGGGAAGACGTCGCTTTCCTTTCGTTCCGTTGAGCGAACTACGTGCATATAACTGGGGGAAAACCCAGGTATCGAACACGTCCCGCGGAAAACGCCCAGAACCCTATAAAGTGGGATGATTGAACGACACGAAAGGTTATGCAGCGAAGGCCAAAATATCTGCGATTTGCGGGCTGGCAAATCAAATCAGTTTTATCAATAGGCATTTTCAAAGCCAGGAATCCGGCCTTACGCCCCTGATTCCGTTTACGATGGAAGCAACGTGCAAACCATACGAGTAGAAACTCCTTCGGCAAAATACGACGTTTTCACGGGCAGCGGGCTGGTTGCATCATTGGAGCCGCGTATCGAGCGTGTGGCCGGAAAATTGCCTCGGTGCACCTTCGTTCTGACGTCGCCGGAGATCTGGGCACTGTGGGGAGATGTCTTTCTCCGATCCTTTTCCGAACCTCCCATCACTCTCTTTTTGCCCCCAGGCGAAAAACACAAGACCCTGCGCAGTGTTGAGCGGATCCTGAGACAGATGACCGCCGCAGGAGGCGATCGCAGCTCCTTGCTGGTTGCCTTTGGGGGCGGCATCGTCGGTGATGTAGGCGGATTCGTGGCCGCGATTTTCATGCGCGGCATTAGATACTTGCAGGTTCCGACGACGTTTCTCGCGCAGGTCGATTCGTCTGTTGGCGGAAAAACAGGGGTTAATCTGCCCGAAGGCAAGAACCTGGTCGGCAACTTCCACCATCCAGTTGCGGTCTTCGCGGATATTGACATGCTTGGCACGCTTCCCGATCGGGAGCTACGCGCGGGACTTATGGAAAGCGTCAAAGCCGGTATTATTCGTGACCGCTCCCTTGTTCGCTTCATGGAAGAGCACGCAGACGAAGTCCTCTCGCGAGATCCGAAAGCACTCGAAAAAGTAATTGCAGCGTCTATCCGCATGAAAGCTTCGGTCGTCAATCGCGATGAGCGCGAGAGCGGTTTGCGAATGATTCTGAACCTCGGACACACTGTCGGTCACGCCATTGAACAGGTCACACGATACAAGGCACTCCTGCACGGGGAAGCCGTCGGTTGGGGCATGATCGCATCACTTTATCTTGCGCACCGTCGCAGAAGCATCACAGGCGCGCAGGCCGCGCGGCTGGAGAAGCTGATCCATCGCTATGGGCCGTTGCCGGCTCTCGATCTGCGCACTCCCAGGATCATCGCGGCGACGGGGGGTGACAAGAAGAATGTTGGCGGTGTGCGGCGTTTTGTTCTTCCGATTGGCATTGGTGATGCCGGCGTTGTCGAGGACCTGGAATATGCCGAGTTGCACGCCGCCGTCAACTACATGCTCGCGCAGGCAAAGGAGCGACGTACCTCATGACAGTGACCGGTGCAAAGCCGATGGGAGTACAGGACGAGTCCCATGCGGCTGCAGCCGTGCAGCAGATGTTCAACTCGATTGCTCCACGATACGACCTGCTAAATCACGTACTTTCGGCCAATATCGATCGGCTCTGGTGGCGGCGCGCGGCGCAACGCTTTCGAGAGGTACTGGCCAGGCCCGACGCAGCGATTCTCGACATCTGCTGCGGAACCGGCGATCTCACGATGGCCTTGCTGAAGCATCGCCCTCAATCTGCTCGTCCAATTCTCGCAGCGGACTTTGCGCATGGCATGTTGAGCCGTGGCGCGCAGAAGTTTGCTGCCCGCAGCGGGAAGCAGTCGACCGCAGTGGCGCTCGAAGCTGATGCAATGCACCTGCCGCTTCGCTCCGAATCTCTTGACCTCGTCATGACCGCTTTCGGATTCCGCAATCTGGCGAACTACGAAGGGGGCCTGCGCGAGTTTCACCGCGTGCTCAAGCCGGGTGGTCAACTGGGCATTCTCGAGTTCAGTGAGCCGGATGGATTCCTCGGCGAGATCTATGCATTGTACTTTCGTCGCGTGTTGCCGGCGATCGGCCGGGCGATCTGCGGCGAGGATGGTCCATACAAGTATTTGCCAACCTCGGTTGGCGCATTTCCGCCGCCGCCGGAGATGCAGAACATGCTGCGGCAGACCGGGTACACGGATTGCGCTTGGCAGCCTTATACGTTCGGCATCGCCGGATTGTACACGGCCATCCGCCAAGGGTAGTCTAGGAAGCGCGATGACCTCCGCCTCGCCAACGCCGGCCCTATCCAGCACTGGTGAAAGCTCAGCTTCGAAACGGCGTGTCGCGCTGCACTCGATGCTTGCCGCTACCTGCATGACCGCGCTCAAGGTGGCGGCGGGACTCATCTCCGGATCTCTGGGCGTGTTGTCGGATGCAGCACACTCGGGCCTGGATCTGGCAGGCGCTGCGATTACGTTCTTCTCCGTCCGCGTTTCAGACAAGCCGGCAGACGAAGATCATACCTACGGTCACGGCAAGATTGAGAATCTTTCGTCATTCATCGAAGCCGGGCTGATGGCCGTCTCGTGCGCCTGGATCATCTGGGAAGGAATTCAGAGAATCCGGCACAACACTTTTGAGCTTCGCTATTCACCGTGGCCTGTGCTCGTATTGGTCTCCTCGATCGTCGTCGACTTCTGGCGCTCGCGAGAGCTGCGCCGAGTCGCTGAACAAACCGGCTCGCCCGCCCTTGCCACCGATGCCTTCCACTTCGCATCCGATATCTGGGCTTCGGTCGCTGTTCTGGCCGGCCTGCTTGCTACCTGGGCTGGCACGGCGTATCACATCGACTGGCTGCGCTACGCCGACCCAGTTGCCGCCATCCTCGTTTCTCTCGTGATTCTTCGCACCACCGCTCACCTGACACGCGAAACAATTGAGGTGCTGATGGATCAAATCCCGCGGGAGACCAGGCTTCAGGTAATTCGCGAAGCTGAACGGGTACCCGGCGTTCTGGCGGTCGAGCAGGCCCGCGTCAGGCGCGCCGGCCCAAACTACTTCGCTGACCTGACGCTGGCGCTTCCGCGCACCTACACATTCGAACACACCGGCGAGCTCGTACGCGCTGCAACCGAAGCGGTTCATCGCGCGTTGCCGCAAGCCGATGTGGTGATTCACACCGTCCCTCGCCAGGCGCGAGCCGAAAGCCTATTCGATCGCGTGCGCGCGGTCGCGGCGCGAAACAACGTCTCTGTGCACGACCTCAGCTTACAGTCACGTCACGGCAAGCTGCATGCCGAACTGCACGTCGAGCTGGACGAGACCATGTCGCTGGTTGAAGCGCATAGTTTCGTAAGCGGGCTCGAGGCCGAGATTCTGCGTGAATGCCCGGAGATCACCTCCGTAGTCACCCACATCGAGAGCGAGCCTGCCACGATCGAGCAACCCGAAGAACTGGTCGAAGAGGACCGCCGCATCGAAAAGGCTTTGCGTACCGCTGCTTCCTACTACAACGAAATCATCGACGTGCATCAGATCAAGGTGGGGCGCACGGCCGAGCACATAGCCCTCTCCTGTCATTGCACCTTGCCTGACGAGTTGTCGATGCACCGCGTGCATGAGGTCATCACCGCACTTGAAGACCGTTTCAAGCTCGAGTGTCCCGAGGTGAACCGGGTCACGATTCATCCTGAGCCGGTGACCGACAACAGGCGATGACGCCTCGATTCGCATTCGAAAAATCCAAGGTCCGGCCTGACTGCGGCCCGTGGCACCGCTTTAACTGGTCAATGCTCGATAATAGAGTCGGCTCCAGGAGGAACCGTCTGCGTGATTGCCCACAGCGAATGGAAACGCGATGAGGTGTTCGAAGGAGTCGCCCAGAATGGCAATACCGTCATATTCGACGCAAATGCCGCTCACACCGCGGGTCCGAGCCCGATGGAAGCCGTCTTGATGGCGTTGTGTGCGTGCACTTCGGTCGATGTGGTGAGCATTCTGAAGAAAAAGCGCCAGGAGATTGCAGGGCTTCGGGTCACCGCGCATGCCGCGCGGGCAGAGACAGTTCCCAGCGTATTCACCCATATAAAGCTCAAGTACGCTGTCCGGGGCAGACTCAGCCGCAAGGCCGTAGAAGATGCAGTCTCCCTGTCGAAAAATAAATATTGCTCGGTTTCCAAAATGCTTGAAAAGGCAGCGACCGTCGAGTACGAGATTGTCTACCCCGATGGAGAACCTGAACCATGAGAGGAAGTTTTCTCATCCGATTTTTTCGTGTGGCCTCGGTGGTCATGTTGCTCGTTGCAGTGGCACTTCTTTCCGCCATCACAACGATGCACTTTGCGATTCATGGCGCCGAGGTCAAGGTTCCTGTACTCAAGGGCATGACCGTCGCCGAAGCACGAAGCCAGGCAGCCGGCATGGGTCTGAATCTCGATGTCGATAATCGATATTATTCTTCCGATGTCGCCGCCGGCCATATTCTGTCACAGTCGCCTGCTCCGGGCTCAGTAGTTCGACGCGAATGGCATGTCCGCGTGGCTGAGAGCCTCGGCCCGCAGAAAGTCGATGTTCCCGATACCGTTGGAACCGACGCCCGGGTAGCCGCGTTGCGCCTGCGCCGTGCCGGACTCCAGGTGGGCGTCACAGCCAGACTGCCTTTCGCGGGCGTAACTGAGGACACCGTCCTGGCTCAGGATCCGCCAGCTCACTCACAAGGAATTGCGCAACCCAGCGTGAACATTCTGGTTGCCGCTCCCGATGACACTGCGCCGGATGGGTTTGTAATGCCCAGCGTAGTCGGTATGCCGGTCATCTCCGCGCAAGATCTGCTGTCGCGGGCAGGATTGAAAGTTGACACACCGACGTATGCCGACGTAAATGTGCCGGCCGTCGGCACTGCCGGCGAACCACCCGCGGCGCCGAACCCGCCAGGATCAGTCATCGCACAACTGCCCGTAGCCGGTGCGCGCGTCGACCAGGCAACCGAAATCAAACTCACCGCCGCAAAATAGATCGTTCGATCCGATCGCACAAAACATCTAAAGAGAAACAACCATGGCCCCGGAGTCCAGCAATCCACAAGAACGGCCGGCTTCGTCGCCCGCTCTCCGCCATTTTTCGCACGCATGGCGGGCTCTTCGGCATCGCAACTTCCGCCTCTTCTTCGGCGGACAGAGCATCTCCCTCATCGGCACGTGGATGACGCGCGTTGCCACATCATGGCTCGTATACAAGCTCTCGAAATCTGCTTTGCTGTTGGGAACCGTCAGCTTTGCCGGCCAGATTCCCACGTTCCTGCTCGCGCCGTTCGCAGGCGTGATCGTTGACCGCATCGATCGCCGCAAAGTCCTCGTGTGGACCCAGGCGCTTGCCATGGCGCAGTCTGTTGCCCTTGCCTGGCTTACTCTCGCAAATCGAATCACCATTGGGGAAGTTTTAGCGCTAAGCGTGATGCAGGGAATCATCAACGCCTTTGATATGCCCGCACGACAGTCATTCATGGTGAAGATGGTTGACGATCGCTCCGACCTCTCGAATGCAATCGCCATCAATTCGTCGATGGTCAACACCGCACGGTTGATTGGGCCGTCGGTGGCGGGAATGCTTATCGCTGCCACCAATGAAGGCTGGTGCTTCCTCGTCGACGGCATCAGCTACATCGCAGTGATTGCATCGCTGCTGATGATGCGGATTGCCGCAGACAATGAGCAATGTGCCACAACCTCCATGCTCACACAACTGAAGGAGGGTTGGACCTACGTCGCGGGATCTGTGCCGATCCGCACAATCCTGTCGCTGTTTGCCTTGTTGAGCCTGATGGGCTGGCCCTTCATGGTGCTGATGCCGATCTTCGCCGGCACAATTCTGAAAGGCGGTCCGCATACTCTTGGATTCTTGATGGGCGCAGTCGGCGTCGGCTCGCTGATCTCCGCGATCTCGATGGTCATGCGGCGTTCCGTGCGTGGACTCACCAAGATAATTCCTATTGCAGCCGCGGTATTCGGGGTCGGACTGATCTGCTTTGGACTTTCGCGCTATCTTTGGCTCTCGATGCTGATGATGCTTGTCACAGGCTTCGGAATGATGCAGGGACTCACCGGCAGCAACATGATCATTCAGACGCTGGTGGATGAAAAGATGCGCGGGCGCGTGATGAGCTATTACACGATGGCCTTCGTGGGCATGGCGCCCTTCGGCAGCCTGCTCGCCGGCGCGCTGGCGCACGCTATCGGTGCACCGCACACGGTCATGATCAGCGGCATCGCCTGCATTCTGGGATCGATTTGGTTCACATCGCGGCTCAATGCAATCCGCAAGGACATGCGGCCCATCTATCAGCAGCTGGGCATCATTCCGCATCCAAACCCTGTGGAAGAGGCCGCCGAGAGCTGACGAACCGCAACCTGATAGTTGCACGTCGAGGTCAACCTTTCGGTGGAGCTGGCCGATTCCCTACGCAACGAATCCAAGGACATGGTGTTTCATCGAGTGTGAGTGGCAGGAGCAACTTCAACCGCCGCCGTCACAGAAGGAGATCCACCATGAGACTTATCAAGTACATACTTGTGGCGGCACTGACTGCAGCGCCTGCCATCACCATTGCCCAGGCACCCGCGTCGGCGCAAACGAGAAATCCGATTGTGAAGCGCCAATTCAACCAGCAGCGACGCATCGGAGACGGCGTTAAGAACGGCCAACTCACTCCGAGGCAGCGCGCACGCCTCGAGCGGCAGCAGATGCGCATTCATCGCCAGGTGCATGCCTTGCGCGCTCGCAACAATGGCCATCTGACGATGAAGGATCGCCGCGTCATCCAACACCGGCAGGGGATCGCCTCGCGCAATATCTATCGCGCGAAACATCGCAACGGCAGGATCGGATAAGTTCGATGTTAAAAACGCGCCCGGCTCACACAGAGATTCTCGGTTCTGCGTGCAGACCGGGCGCGGCTTTTTTGCGCACGACTGTGCCGCCAGCGCCGATTCTGCCGGTGTCCGGTTCAGTAGAATGAGCAGGTGAGCCTGAAGTTCAATCTGCTGAAAACCACTGACGCAGGCGGCCGTCGCGGGCAGATGCATCTACCGCATCAGACAGTCGAGACGCCAGTGTTTATGCCGGTCGGCACTGCAGGCAGCGTCAAGGCCGTCCCGCAGGACGTCGTCGAGTCGCTGGGCGCGCAGATCATTCTCGGCAACACGTATCATCTCTACCTTCGTCCAGGACACGAATCGATCCAACGCCTGGGCGGGCTGCATCGCTTTATCAGCTGGCCACGCGCCATGCTCACTGACTCAGGCGGCTTCCAGGTCTACAGCCTCACGCAGCTGCGCAAAGTCACCGACGAGGGCGTCCGCTTCCGATCGCACCTCGACGGGAGTTTGCACTTTTTCACTCCCGAACATTCGATGGATGTTCAGATCGCGCTCGGCGCTGATATCTGCATGGCCTTCGATGAGTGCACAGAATATCCCGCCGATCGTGCGCGTGCCGAGGAGAGCCTGCGACTGACAATGGCCTGGGCACAGCGCTCGCTCGACCACTTTCGCGCGCACCGGCACGAAGTCCCATGGCTCAAGGATCCCAGGTCTCCAAGAGAAGGAGACCTGGGGCACACGATGACCGAAGGCCGTACGCAGTCACTGTTCGGCATCGTGCAGGGCGGCATGTATCTCGACCTGCGCCGCGAGAGTGCCGAGCGGCTGGTCGAGATGGACTTCGACGGTTACGCGATCGGGGGGCTCAGCGTCGGCGAGCCGCGCGAACTCACGCTCGAGGTAATCAGCGAGGTCCTTCCGCTACTCCCGGAGAACAAGCCGCGTTATGTAATGGGTGTCGGCTATCCCGATGAGATCGAGCAGTACGCCCGCATGGGTGTGGATATGATGGATTGCGTGCTGCCGACGCGTGCGGCGCGCCATGGACTTCTCTTCACCAGCGAGGGCCGGGTAAATATCAAGAACAGGCAGTACGCCGAAGACCAGGGACCGGCCGATCCGTCGTGCGACTGCATGGTGTGCCGGCGCTACTCGCGCGCATACCTGCGGCATCTGATGCAATCGAGTGAACCGCTGGGAGCCACGCTAAACACGATTCACAATCTCGCCTACTACCTGGGAATCATGCGGCGCGTACGCGCCGATCTCGCGGCCGGAGCGAACATGCCGGAGCCGGTTAGGCCGTAATCGCCGAGCCCAGCAGCTGTTTCAACGCCTGCACGTAATCGGCGAGCGCTTGCCGGCCGCTCTCGGTGATGCGGTAAACGCTCTGCGGCTTGCGCATCACGAACTTCTTCTCCACGGCCACGTAACCGGCCTCTTCAAGCTTCAGCAGCTGCGCACCCAGATTTCCGTCAGTCGAGCCGGTCTTTTCACGCAGCCACGTAAACTCCGCCTGTTCAATGCCAAGAAGCAGCGAGAGCACTGCAAGACGAAGTTTGCCGTGAATCACCGGATTCAGCTCCGGCAGCTCAGGCATGGGCAACTCCACGATGTCTCCGCCGCCGTACGTCCATCATCATCGCGTAGAGGCCGAATAGAATCTGGCAGAGGAAAATGGCCGTCAGGAATACGATCGTGATCGGCGTGGTTTTACCGAAACATGCGAACACTGCGCAGGCCCACCACACGACGGCGCAAACGAACTGCAACTTCCACTTCAGGATCATGGCAGACGCGGCATTAGCGCTGCCAAGCATCGCGCCCAGCACGGCCACCATGATGTGCTGGTCAATTCTGCCGCTCGTGCCTAGCGACAGGAAAACGATGAACATCGAAATGCCTGCCGCGATCCACACTGAACCGATGGCGCGTCCGATGGTTGTATTTCGATGGCTGTGTCCCTTGCGCATGGCAACAAGAACACCCGTCAACACACACGCGCTGATCATTGTCAGTGGCCATACCATCGGATTCCGAATGATCCCTCCTCCGAGAATGGCGACATAGTAGGCTACTCCCCAAAGCACGAAGACCCAGCCCCAGCTTTCTGTCGAGCGCCGTGCCTCGGCAATCATGTCTTCAATCAGAGCAATCCGTTCTTTCAAATCTTGTGAGCTCATCTGATCCGACATCGTGATTCTCCTTCCCGACGATCTCGTTCCGTTTGCTGCTCGGCTCTCATTGCTGATGTACAAGCAGCATGTCGGCGGAGCGCCGCGGCGGATTGCTGCCAAAGGTTACCTCCGCCGTCTCCTGCCACTCGCCTTTTGCCGTCAGGTGCATGACGTTCTGCACCTTGGCCGGGCCGGCATCGAATCCCCACGAAAATCCGTCCGGCTGGACAGCAAGCTCGGTGTCGGCGTAGTGCCCGGCGTTATAGGCACGGAGCCGATAGCAGTGCGAGGCATCATCGTAGGCGATGGTGGCAAGCGCCTCGAACTGGACCTTGCCGTCGGCGCCCGTGCTTTCCCCCTCAATGAGAATGACGAGCCCATCCAGCTTGTACGCGACATTTTCCCTCTGAGTAAGGCGAAGCGGCTCGCCCGGGCCGCGAGCAATGGTCACAGGACCGCTCCAGTGTCCGACAAGAAAGGCCAGCTTCTTCATGGCCTCGCGCTGGACCTCAAGGCCAGTTGGGGAGGGCTGCTGAGCGGCCAGAGCGGGACCAAATGAGCAGCCAAGAACCGCCAGCAAGAACATGCTGGAACGCGAACAAGTGGACGTCATATTGTGCCTTCTCCTTCAAGAGCGAGACGACTACCGCGAATGAATTAACTCTACATTATAGAGTGCTCTGCGTCAAGAAGATTTTCGCAGCTTGTTGCTGGGCCTCAGAGCCAGGTGAGTTACTTGCCCAAGTGCTTCATGAAAAAGCCGGCCATGATGTGATTGGCCTCAAGGGCTTCGGGCAGACGCGGATCGTACCAGAAGGCGTGCGGCAGCGCGTCGTAGACGACGAGTCGCGCATCGACGCCGGCGTTCAGGTAGGCGCGATGCAGGTTCGCGGTGCCGCTGAGCAGCAGGTCGCGCCCGCTGGTAACAAACAGCGTTGGCGGCATGCCGTGCAGGTCACTGTAAATGGGCGAGAGGACGGGATCCTTTGCATCGGTTGAACCCGTGTAGTAGGGATCGTGCGGGCCCGACTCGGGCGGATCGAGGTGGCCGGAGAGGCCGCGCAGAGCATACATCGCGATGGAGTCCCCGGCCCGTCCAAAGTCGCCCATGCCGCTGAAGATGCCCAGAGCCGCCGGCATGGGCAGGCTTAGCTGCTTGATCCTGGCGGCAACCTCGGCGGTAAGAATCGCGCCTGCCGAGGTGCCGTAAATGACGATGTGTTCAGGCTTGTAGGTCTTCAGCAGTTCTTTGTAGACGGCGATGGAGTCGTCGACAGCAGCGGGAAATTTGACCTCCGGAGAGAGGCGGTAGAGAACTGCGACCACCTTGACCCCGCTGTAGCTCGCGATTGGAATTGATTCGGTATAGGAGCCGGAGTCGGAGTTGAAGCCGCCGCCGTGGAGATTGAGGAGAACCTTGTCGTTGTTTTTGGCCGGCAGGTTCTCCGGCGTGACGATGCGGACCGGTACGCCTGCAATCTTGTCTTCGACAATCGTGTTGGGGCAGAGCTTGGTCCATTCCGCGCGGGCGCGTGCCGTGTATTCATCGGTGTGCTTGCGGCGGTCTTCGAGCGACTGTGGCTGACCCTGGTCGGGCTCCTGGCGGCTGAGCGACTTCTGCGCCTCAGTGCTGATGGTCTGCGGCACCGGGACGACGCGCGTCACGTACGCCGTACCGTTGGCGTCTACGTAGCTGGTATCGCGATTGGGTGCTTCGGCGGCAGTGGTCGGAGCAGGTGTGGTCTGCTGAGCGACAACCAGCGATGAAGAAAGCAACAGTGCCAGGGCGAAAGCGCGCGAAACGGGCAACATGTGAGTATGCCTCCGAAGGCGGTGCATTTCGATCAATGACTGAACCGGTCCACGATAGCAGACGTGAGTGCGACGTGGAGGTGCGTCGGAAACCGGTGTCTAAGATCGTCTTTCGTGCTGCAGCTTCGGATTCAGCAATTCAGGAATTGCGAGGGACTCCTTCGAGTTGACTCGAAGGCTGCTCGGAAGGGACACCCGCGCTGACAACGTGTTTGAGTCGCCGGTGTTCTACGTAGAGCTGAGAGAACCAAAGAATGATGTCGACCGGCTCCACGAGTTCCGGACCAGGTTGCCGCATCTCCTCGCCGCAATCTCTGCATTTCGCGGCAAGCGGATGCATGAACCCGTCGTAGGTGATGGCCAACGCCGTTCGCATGGACATGGTGATATAAGTCTACGCTGGTCCATGACTTGGATCGACCCAAAATCCGGGTACCGACATGACCTTTGTGCTCTGGACGGCGTGGGGTCCGCAAGGGGAGCTTTGATGAATCTTCGCCCTGGAGCCCTAGCCCCGTCCTGGAGCAGGAACCGGCGCAATCGACGTCGCACCTGCGGCTTCGGGAAAGGGTTCCCTGTCACAGTTCCGGATATGACATAGTGGGAACCTGAGGATTTCTTTCGAGTTGGCGCGAAGGCAGGGGAGGGGCACAGATGATTGCACGAATCTGGCACGGATATACGAAGCCCGAGCACGCCGATGCCTATGAGGCGACGCTGAAGCCGGAACTGCTGCCGGGGATCGGGAAGATTCCCGGGTACAAGAGCGGCATGGTGCTGCGCAGGCAGCTTGGCGATGAGGTGGAGTTCATCACCATCATGGTCTGGGAGTCCATCGAGGCATTGCAGGCAGTGGCTGGCGCAAAATACGAAGCTGCAATCATCCCCGAGGACCGCCTGAAGTACCTTTCCCGGTACGACACGCAATCGGCTCACTACGAGATCCGATCACTGCAGGGACTGACGAAACTGGCCCAATAACAGAGCACGTCATGTCTTCCTCGGAGCCGAACCCTTGCCGGATTTTCGAGATTTCCGCGGGCTGGAGTGTGAACCGCCTGAGCTGCGCTGTTGGCCACCGCCGTGGCCAGAAGGATGGCGATTGTGTAGAAGGCGCGTGGCTTTCTCACTTCAATCTCTCCGCTAGTCAATAGATTGGGCTAACACATGTTACTCCCGGAAAATCAGCGAGTGTTAGTCAGCAATTTGTACTGAAAAGCGGGGCCGCGGACCCGGCTTTATGAAACTTTGACGAATCTTCGGCCATCCCCGTAAATCTGAGAAGCCGTCCGGAGCGGGCGCGAGCAGAATCCTGCTGCCGTCTTTATGCTCGGTGCGCTACATTGAAGTGCGATGACAGCCATCTCTTCCCCTTCCATTCACAATCTGATCGGCGGCAAATGGGTCAATTCGACCAGTCCCGCGGGCATTGATCTGGCAAACCCCGCCACAGGCGAACCGCTTGGGCAGTCACCTGCAGGATCGGCAGCTGAGGTGGACGCAGCGGTGCAGGCCGCGCACACCGCATTCGGTTCGTGGCGCAGCATTCCGGCGGCCGACCGCGTGCAATATCTCTTCAAGCTGAAGGCGCTGCTGGAGGAACATCTTGATGAGTTGGCGCGCCTGATCACCATCGAAAACGGCAAGACCATGTCGGAGTCAAAAGGCGAGTTGCGCCGAGGAATCGAGAATGTCGAGGTCGCTTGTGGGATTCCGGTGTTGATGCAGGGCTATTCGCTCGAAGATGTAGCGCCGGGCATCGACGAGATTATGGTGCGGCAGCCGCTCGGCGTGTGCGCGGTGATCACGCCGTTCAATTTTCCGCTGATGATTCCGCTGTGGTTCATTCCCTACGCGATTGCCACGGGCAACACAGTGGTGCTGAAGCCGAGCGATCGCGTCCCCTTCTCGGCCGCGCGGCTCTTGGAGCTGATGCAGGAGACAGGGCTTCCGGACGGCGTGGTGAATCTTGTCAACGGCGGGAAGCCTGCGGTCGATGCTTTGCTCGATCATCCCCTGGTGCGCGCGGTAAGCTTCGTGGGATCGACGCCGGTGGCGAAGTATGTCTACGAACGCGGATCGGCGAGCGGAAAGCGCGTGCAATGCCAGGGCGGCGCAAAGAATCACGTGGTGGTGCTGCCCGATGCGGACCGGGAAACCGCCACGAAGATCATCGCAGACTCCGCGTTTGGCTGCGCGGGGCAGCGTTGTCTTGCTGTGAGCGTGACCGTAACGGTAGGCGAGGCGAAGGATTGGTTTCGCGATTCGATCTGTGCGGCGGCGGTCTCGCTGAAGGTGGGCGACGGGCTCGATCCCGCGACGCAGATGGGACCGGTGATCACGCATACGAGCCGCAATCGCGTCCTATCTTTGATTGGACAGGGCGCTGAACACGGCGCCAGGCCGATCGTGGACGGGCGAGGAACGCACGTGAATGGCGGCGCCGGATCGTTCGTAGGGCCAACGATACTGGACGGTCTTCCGCCAACGAGCCCGCTGATGGAGACGGAGATCTTCGGACCGGTGCTTTCTGTAATTCACGCCGACACGGTGGAAGACGCGATCGCAATGATTGAGCGGTCAGCCTATGGAAATGCCAGCTCGATCTTCACCACCTCGGGATCGTCGGCGCGCAAATTCCGCAATGCCGTCTCGACTGGAAACGTAGGCATCAACATCGGCGTGCCGGCGCCTATGGCCTACTTTCCCTTCTCAGGATGGAAGGGCAGCTTCTTTGGCGTGATGCATGCGCAGGGACGCGACGCTGTCGAGTTCTTCACCGATAAGAAAGTAATCGTCGAACGCTGGCCCAAGGATTGGTCACGAAAATTCTGAGCGCCATTCCATCGACCGCACCGAAAAAGGGGAACGCTTGTAAGCGTTCCCCTTCTTTACGAAGTAGAGAAGATCATCCTCAAGGAGCTTGGACAATGAGGGCGATTATCAGACTTCCTGCGAGCTGTCGGGATTATCAAACCGTGTGAAGCGCGAGATGAAGTTGAGGTACACCGTTCCGGTGGGGCCGTTACGCTGCTTGGCGATGATGATCTCCGACTTGGCGCGGTCGGACTCGGACATCTCCTCGTCGCGGTTGTAGTAGGCTTCGCGGTGGATGAAGCAGACCACGTCGGCATCCTGCTCGATTGAGCCGGACTCACGGAGATCGCTAAGAAGCGGCCGCTTGTCGTCGCCGCGTCGCTCGCTCGAACGTGAAAGCTGAGAGAGCGCAATTACGGGCACGTCGAGTTCCTTGGCCAGGGCTTTAAGGCCGCGCGAAATGGCCGACACTTCCTGCGTGCGGTTTTCGTAGCGCTTGCCGCCGGCCGAGGGCAGCGTGGCCGACATGAGCTGGAGGTAGTCGACGACAATCAGGTCAAGGCCGCCCGCAGTCTGCTTGAGACGGCGCGCCTTGGCGCGCATCTCAGCCAGCGAAATGCCGGCACTGTCATCAATGAACAGTCGCGACTCGATGAGCTGCTCGAGCGCATTCTGCAGGCGCTGCTGATCTTCGCGCCCGAGAAAGCCGGTCTGCAGCTTCCGCTGGTCCACCCACGCCTGCGAGGCAAGCATACGTCGCAACAGCGATTCCTTGCTCATTTCGAGGCTGAAGACGGCAACAATGGCTTTGCTTTTGACCGCGGCGTTCTCGGCAATGTTGATGGCAAACGCGGTTTTGCCCATCGAAGGGCGCGCGGCGATGATGACCAGTTCGCCTTTTTGCAGGCCGCTTGTCATGTTGTCGAGTTCGGTGAAATCCGTGGGCAGGCCGGTAACTGCCCGGCTGTTCTTGTAAAGATTGTCGATTGACCCGAAGGAGTTCTGGACGATGACGTCCAGCGGCTCAAGGCCGCGGACGATTCCCTTCTCGCTGACTTCGAGCAACTGCGACTCGGCGGCGTCGAGGACTTCGAGTGCGGTCTCGCTCTGGTCGGCAGCACGCGCAATCGCTGCCGAGCAGATAAGCATGAGCTTGCGCAGAAGGCTCTTGTCCTTGACGATGCGGATGTAGTCTTCGATAACCGGACGGACCGGAAGCCCCTCGGTCAGGGACGCGAGGTAGGCTACGCCGCCGACGGACTCGATCTCCTTGAAGCGCGCCAGCTCGTTCGACAGGGTGACAATGTCGACGGCCCGCTGCTCGTTCATGAGCTCCGTCATGCGCAGGAAGATGCGCTTGTGCGAGTCGAGCGAGAAGTCGTCGGGTTCGAGCCGCTCGGCAGCCTCGGAGTGCGCGGAGTTGTCGAGCAGAATCGCGCCGAGGATAGTTTTCTCGGCGTCAATATTCGCGGGCAATCCGGCGTCGAGCGATGTGATGTCAGGCATGGAGGCCATAAGTAATGTCAGCCAGTGAGGCTATACCTGAGTGTAGGGTGGGATGGGAGCTGGACGGCCATGTGAATTGCAAGACGGGAATGTGGAGAATCAAGTCAGAGCCAATTCGGCGTTTCGGAGGCTAGACATTTGGATCATAATCGGAGATCCCATCTGTGAAGTGCGGGTGAGATTGATTGTTCTGTCGGGGAAATGTTGAGTTTTGTTAAGGTCTTTGGAGCCTGAAGGGGGACTCAAAATCCTCAGAGACCTGTCCGTAAATTGTCTTTTCTCAGTTGGATAGCGAAGACCGTAGGGCCGATTATCGCAGTTTTTGATTTTGTCTAAAGTCAACATGAAATCAAAATGGATTAACCCACGATTTGAGATGGTACTTCCGGTTTGCCTGCCACAGCCCAGAACAGCCAGAACACGGAGCCGCGTTGTCTACTACGGCTCGTGATGGCAGACGCAGGGAAGCCGAAAAGGAACAAATTGAGTTGACAGTCTGACTGTCGCGGACGGATGCTGCTGCTGGCAGAATCAGGCGAAGATTAGGCAAAGACCCTATTCTCCGAGAACTCACCAGATTTCGACTTTTGGCACGCATTGGCAGGGCTTGTCACAACTCCGATATTGAAGCTACGATCAAGTGGCTCAAGGCAATAGAGGTTACTGCCGATTACCTTTTCGTCCACCTTAGAGATGTTTTATGGATCGCAACGAACCGACATACTAGTCGTGTTTCGGGGGCATCAATGAACGACCTTCAATCAAAATTCGCCATCACGCTTGTGGCGTTCGGTCTCCTTTTCGCATATGCAATTCGGACGTTGGGCCAGGCGGAGCACGAGGTTGATGCAGCTATGCGCGTGGCCGGTGCAATCTACATGGCACCGAACCAGAACGACCCCGGTGCTCCGAGCGGCATGGTAAGTGCTGAACGGCTTCGGGAATACTCAGACAAGAAGGCAGCAGAGCGGAAGGCCAAGGGGCTGCAATAGGAGCTGAGATCGGATCCGGCGGCCGGAAGGGATTGAACCGGCCAAATTACAGTGAATCGCCGACGAGTTGACACTCTGCGTGGCAGTTGCGAAGACAGAGCCCGCCACTTTGGTGCCGCTGAGCGCAGGCGGAGCGTAGCCTAGAGTGCAAGATCCAGGTTGAACCGGGGAACGGCTCGGAAAGGGAAGGTTCCGAAGCTGTTCGCCGCAGGGCGACACGCGACGGTGATCGACTGAAAAGGGAACTCGCTCACTAGGGAGGGGACGCTTCTTCCCCTCTACTCGTTGATCATCATCTGCGACGTACTGGTCATGTTAATGGTCCCGTGAGGCCAG
>Ga0126381_100000406_pt1 | contig 47108 bp, 72 predicted proteins | sample PanSoiMetPlot_28_FD_96465 | JGI IMG/M metagenome (GOLD analysis project Ga0126381, IMG submission 96465) | Tropical forest soil microbial communities from Panama - MetaG Plot_28 | ecosystem: Environmental > Terrestrial > Soil > Tropical forest > Bulk soil | place: Panama | collected 2016-02-17 | reverse complement strand
GGGTCGCGTGGGTCGATCGCTGGCCTTATAGCGTGTTAGATCAAGGATTTGAAATCCGTAGAGAGGCACCAGCCTAGGCTGGTTTGCGGGCTTTCGTGAGTATATCGGCGACGGATGTCTTCGGCTCGGGCTTCGGTTTCTGATCGTTTAGGATCGTGCGTGCGTCTTCCTCGGATATGCCGTACTCTCGAGCCATTCGTTGAGCTTTGACGTCGTCCTTGCCTTCCTGGAATCGCTCCATGATGTCTGTGTCGATAACTGGTCGGTCGGTGAGGGAGCGATGGGCCGCGCGTTCGCGATATGCCATGGTGGATTGCCAGGTTCGCATGTTGTTCTCTGCACATGGGACGCAGAGCATGCCATCGAGATATGGGGCTGGCAGTTTGCAGCGGGGGCAGAATTTGAGTTCGAGAATCTGCTCTATGTAGTTTTGTTGGTCGCGCCAGTGCCGACGAAAGAAGTCAAATGGGAATAGGTGGTCGGTTACGCCGAGGTCCTGTAGGGCTTTGGTCAACCTGGCACGGTGTCGGTAGTTGCGTCGGAGTACGTGTGGGAATAAACGTTCTATGTCTGCCATTGTGGTCTCCTGTGTGGCGTCTGCGACGCTGGTTATAACCGATGGTACATGCAAGTTTGGTGCCAGGCATTTTGGGTCCGTGAGACTTGACATCGTGGACGAATTCGCGTATGTCTGTTTGTTGGTGCTATTTGTTCGGCATTCTTATGCACGCTTTGTCTGTGTGTGGATGATGGTTAAGATTGTTGCTCTCGTGAATCCTCTCTGTGTATAGTACTATGTGTTCTTTTTAATATTTTTTTGAAGTAATAGGATAGTATATTTCACGAGAGCGCTCGAGCTGGAGCCGCACCCCACAGAAGAGCCCATAAGAATGCCAGACAGTTATCAATAACAAATGGGCAGTTGTGGTTGTTCTATGTTGCGAGTTCAAGAATTGAAGCGCAACGAATCCAACCAGCGGCCAGACCATCTGCCTAGCTGCAGAACTGCCTCGAGCAACTGACCAGCGGCCGCGCTGTCGGCCTGACCAGCGGCCAGGGCTGCCAGCAGGGCGCGGCAGAGCATTGCGCAACCAGGGTGCTCGTAAGGCGTTGATCAAGTACGCGATTGCCTAGCAGGTTCCGTGCCAACAAATATTTTCGTGTGCCCCTTGACAGATGGCGCTCCATGTGGTACGTTCAACAGTGCCGGGCAAGAACCGCCCGAGCAAACCACAACAGGATGCATAGCATCCAGAAAGAGGAAGATGATATGGCAAATCTAAAGTTCAACGAGGGCAGGCCTGCTAAGGAGCAGATCAAGGGCTCATCCTATATCAGGATGTCAGGCGAGACCCAGGCACAGTTTAAGGCTCTTATGAAGGCCTTGGACTTCGACCCTGATAGCCCACGTGCTGACGCAGGTGTTAGGAAGGTCGGTGAGATGGTGGTGTCTATGGGCATCGAGTTAGCGAACGCCTTGCTCCAGACCGACACGCAGAACCTGGCAGAGTATGTGGAGAAGATCAAGGCCGAGTCCACGGAGCCTGCTGAGGCCGAGACCAGGGAGGACGCTACCACAGAGACCAAGTAATAGCGCATAGCAAAAGATGGGGACCATCGCAAGGTGGTCCCCATTTTCTTTATCTTGTGATATAGCACAAGCTTGGCACGATGCCTTAATGGTATGCCATACTCGAAGCCATAGGCCTAAGGTCGATGCCATACTCGATGCCATACGCTGCGACTATGGCAAACAGTTATGGCATCGTGCAAGGGTGATGCCATAGGTCACGCGTACTAGACACGTGCCTTATAACGTGCTATAAACTATTACGATAAGTTTGCTATAAGTTCATCGATAGGGAGTGCTATAAACAATGGGGGGGGTATCTTGCCTGAGCATTTTTTTTATGCTGGCATATATAAAGTGCTATATTAAGTGCCATGGCGAGAGCCTTAGCTTGATACCCCCCACGAGGCGTCGCAACCGGGGGACCCGCAGGGTACACCCCCCTCCAATCGCGCAACAAAAAACGGTAATCTGCACGAAAGCAGATCTCGTTACGTTTCAATGCTTGAAGCTTGTCCTCAAGCTGGCACCGAACTTGCATGCCTTGCCGGTGAGGAGGTCCAACATGGCGACGAAGCATGGGGCGGAGACGCCCCCGCAGGAACGGATGGACGTGGGAGGCACCAACCCAAACGCCCCGAAGGCCACGAACAAGGATGACGCGAAGAAAGCCATTAACAAGGCGACCGCGACCGGCGACGCGCTCACACCGAACCAGATCACTCGAGCTGCGACGGAGTACATGACGGCCCTGCGGCCCCAGCCTGCCCCGGTCGATGCGCAGTCCGTCCTCCTTAAGCTCGTGGAGCTTGACGACAAGGGCGAACTAAAGAACAAGCTCAAGGACACTGACGCGGTCCCCGGCCTGGTGGACGCCGCGCTCGCCGAAGCAACTAAGGCCGCCTGATGGCAGCGCCAACCCCAGACCCAGGCATAGCCGAGCTAGTCTCGCACTGGCCCTGCATGATACGTCGCTGGCTGGGCAAGGGTGGAAACGCGGCTATCTTCCCGAACTATAACCTCTTCCCATGGAAGGGCCAATACATCAATACCCCAGCAACTGTCGTCACAAGGTGGACCACTGACGACAACACGCGACCGATACCATAAATGGATGGGAATCAGCCACAAGTGGTCGTGCCTGGTGCGGGTTGGGTCGATGTTGCGACCCGCGTCATCATCCAGGTTGGATTCCCCATAGTGGTGGCTGCCGTCCTACTGTGGTTCATGTTGGGCCGCTTTACCGAGGATATCAGGTACATCGCAGTTCGCATGGAAGCCAACGCCGAGGTACAGAGCAGCCAACTCCAGGAGATGAAGGAGCACACCAGGGAACTGCGCGACCAGACCGCTCTCCTGAAAGAGTTCATAGCGGCGCAGAAGAGGTAGCGATGCCACTAATGCAGTTGATTGTGGTTTTGATCGTGATCGGGTTGGCCCTCTACCTGGTAGAGACCCTATTACCCATAGATCCACAGATCAAGCAGATCATCCGGGTAGTCATCGTGGTCGCTTTGATCCTGTGGTTGCTTTCGCTTGTCGGTCTGATACCGGCTCGCGTCACGAGCGGCTAGCATGAGCTGGCGACTCGCTAAGTCGTTAGGCGCAACAGGAACCCTCGGACTTTTAGGAGAAATCAATGCGTCCGCTCCCGCCCGGTCCAAAGTCTCCGATGGCGGCATCGGAGATGCCCGTCACGCCGCAAGCACCTCAGACCACAATCCCTGCAAGTGCTGTCGGGTCGTCACGGCGCGCGATTTTACGCATGATCCACGAGGCGGCTTCGACGCCCACAAATTCGCAGAATGGCTCCGAGAGCGAATCCTCGCAGGAGAACAAAGAGTCAAATACGTAATCTGCAACCGGCGAATCATGAGCGGCCACGGCCAGGCCCATAGGGCCGGCTTATGGCGATCGTACAGCGGCTCAAATCCGCATATCAACCACACACATGTTTCTGTACGCCATCCAGCTCGATTCTATGACGACGCTAGCCCGTGGGGCTGGTCTAAGGAAACACCACCAGCGCGGTGCCCACAATGTGGAAGATAGGTATAAGAGTCATCGTAGCAATGGCAGTAGCTTTTGTGGTAGCCCGTGGGATAATGGCTTGCCAGCATCTCGATACCTATCAGATTACTGCCGAGAATGTGAAGACTGCCTATAAGTGCTTGGTCCAGATTCGTGGACTCACGGCTCAGGTGCAGGAACAGGTTCCAGCCTGTATGCAACTTGCCGAGGCTATCAAGACCGAAGGCCCAGCAACCGAGTGAGGTAACATGGAAGAAGAAGAATTGGACGTAGGTCAAATTGATGATGCTCTCGATGAGAGCGATTGTGGACATGGCGACGTAGAGTTGCCTGACGAACCGACGGAGTAGCAATATGGCAAAGGATACTGCGAAAGAAGAAGAGCAAGAAAAGAAAAAGCCCAAGCCAACAAAGAAGTAAGCCATGCCAGCGGTAAGCAAGGCCCAACAACACTTCATGGGCATGGAGTACGGCAAGAAGAAAGCCGGCGAGCCCACGAAGGTGAAGATGACCAAACAACAACTCAAGGACTTCGCTGGCACAAAGACCTCAAAGCTACCAGGACACGTCAAGGCTGGCAAGCCCACGAGTGGCAAGGCCGTTCAAGCTCGAGCGGCTGTCCTTAGGAGAAGCCGATGAATGTTAAGCGGCGCATCGGGAAGAGCATCGCCACTGGAGCTACATCAAAGCTTCCCAACTTTGCTGGAGTGGGGCCGAAGCGCCCTGCAGGCCTGTTATCGAAGGCTGGACTCCGCACGGCCAAAGCTCGAGGAGTGGGCTCATCGACTCTAAAGCCAGGCAAGACTCCGCCCATGTGATGGAGTGGCCGTTGTGCGCCGCGTGTGGGCATGGGGTCGAACGTGTCGACCGATACCTCGACTATTTCACGGGTGACGTCGTGTATGTCGTGTCGTGTCATGGGAAGACACAGAGACAGGTCGTCCCCGGCCTAGATCTCCACGACGTCACCCTACTAACTACCTGTGGCTGAAACCAAGTACATAGACCTAAGTGATCCGATTGCCACTGCGCTACTACAGCGTGTGCTCCAAGACATGTTTAGGGCGCAGAACCAGCCGCGAAACCCTCCTCAATACTTGCTTGGCCCATCAAGCTTTCCGCCTGTTGATCAAGAGGAGGAGCCAACAGAACCAAAAACTCAAGAGAAGCCACAAGAGAAGCCACAAGCGAAGCCCGAAGCGAAAGCTCTGGGCTACAGAGCCAAGCTCCCACCGGTGATACGTACCAGCATGGCGGGTCACAACTTCGTACAGGGCATGATAAATCGTGGGTGGACTCCTGCCGAAGCTGCCGCGGCTGCTGGTAATGTTCACGTAGAGAGTGGATTCTTTCCAGGCATCAAGTCACTTAGTCCAGGTGAGCAGAGCTTTGGCCTCATGCAATGGAATGGCGATCGTCTGGCGGGTCTCCAGCGTTATGGCCTAGCGTTCGGTCGTGACTGGAAGGACCCTGAAGTCCAGATGGATTACATAAACATGGAGCGCAACGGCCAATCCGTCGTGTATGGCGGGACTGACGAGCGTCGAGCCTATCAAAACGCTTTTGGACGTGGAGGGTCAGCGGCAGATATGGCAGAGCGGTTCGGCCGATATGTTGAGCGGCCATTGACACTGGCCAACACCGTGGACCAGCGCCGGGCAGCCGCAGAAGAGTACAGCATATGAGCCGACACCTCGACTATCGAGACCTGGAGCCGCTCGAGCGACGCATAGCGCTCATGCGCTCCGCAGGCATGTCCGAGCAGACGATTGGGCATTTCATTGATGTCGATTACATGACAATCAAGGCAATCCTCAATCGCCCGCGTGTGGCTCGTTATTTGCTTGCCATCGAATCTACCTTTGCGAACGATATCAGAAATGGTGCCAAAGTTCTCGACGAGGCGATCACGCACACAGCTAATCGAGCTTTCGTCATCGAGAAGGAAGTGATGGAGCGGTTGTTCGAGCAGAAGGAGAGCATCCGTGCCCAGTTGGGCGCAGCCACGACCGCCCAAGACATCCTAGATCGCGCGGGGAAGCGGGCGCCAACCAAGATTCAGACCGAGGTAACCCACACAATTGATGCGGACGCGTTGGGCCGGGTGGCCCAAGTCCTGAGAGAGCACCAGGCAATCGACGTGTCGCCAAGGAGGTATAATGGCGAAGAAGTGGATCCAGGGAGCGATCAAGAAACCTGGCCAGCTCCATCGAGATTTGGGGGTTCCACAGGGCCAGAAGATCCCAGCGAAGAAGATAGCAGCGGCGGCAGCGAAGGGTGGAAAGATCGGTCAGCGGGCTAGGTTGGCGCAAACGCTAAAGGGAATGCGTAAATGAAAAGATACACCAAGGCCCAGAAGAAGGAATTCGTCTCCTCGGTCCGGTCGATGAAGACGCCGAAGGCGCGCAAAAAAGTGCCCCGAAGCACCCGTGTTGCGAGCGCGTCGGGGCCTGGTGGGAGCCTAGGCGGCTACGGCGGCGGAGGTGATGGTGGCGCGGGTGGGGCCGGTGCAGGCGGCGGGGGTGCCGGGTGAAGGCTCTCAATAATATCCGTCACGTCACATTGAAGTATCCTCGCAACACCCCGCGCATATCGCGGAAGCGGTTGTGGTACGATCGGTCGGAGTGGCGGCAGGATCCCCAGGCTACGCTCGAGGGATCGCTTGGCATAGTTGACAAGGCCATGGGCAACGCCCGTAACACGCCAATCCTTCAGTCTACGCCCTACCAGGACTTCCCCGACATGATGGAGCGATCAGCCCGTGTTGGGCTCAAGAAACTTTAGGAGGACACATGAAGACCCCCGAGGACGAGCCGACAGCCGACGAGGCATCCGAGGAAGAACTCAGCGAGCTTGAAGACACCGAAGACGAAGAGGAAACTTCAAAAGATTGAAGTCCATAGATGCTGAGCGACTTCGAATATGCTGGGATGGCCGCAGCGGAGGGCCTAGATGATGACCACTCCGAAAGTGTGCGCCAGTCCTTGCGATTCCAATCCCAGCGATCTACCTACGTCATGGGAAAGGCAATTGTGGGCTTCGAGGATCTGGTCCCTGGTATTCACGGCGATATGTGTCGATGGATCGAGAGACCCACCCGTCGAAAACTCGGACTGGTCCCACGAGACCACCTCAAAACATCCATCTGGACCATCGCGGACACGGTCCGACGGATAGCCGTGGACCCAAACATCCGCATCTTGATCGGGAATGAAACCGCGACTAACGCTGCACATTTCCTCCGACGCATCCAAGCTGTCTTCGAACGGAGCGAGCTTTTCCGATGGCTATTCCCTGAGATTATCCCGGATCCGCAGAAGACGAAGTGGAGCGAGACCGAGATGCTTGTACCTCGTTCCCAAGACTTCCCCGAGTCTACGGTCGAGGCTATGGGGGTGGGTGGAGCTGTGGTCTCTCGCCACTACACTCACATTAAGCTTGATGACTTGGTGGGCAAGGAGGCTAGTGAGTCGGTGGATGTGATGCGGAAGACGATCGATTGGTACCTCTATACCGAATCCCTGCTTGTGAAGCCCACGAATCCAATCGACGTGTATGGTACCACCTGGACCTTCAAAGATCTTTACTCGTGGATCCAGGAGCACGAGATAGACGTTGACTTGTTCCACCGTAAGGCGATCGATCCGCGTGGTCGCGTGCTGTGGCCCGAGCGCTTCCCACTCGACGAGCTGAACCGGATCAGGGCCAAGATCGGCTCCTTTAAGTTCTCATGCCAGTACCTGAACGAGCCGTTCGACCCGGAGCACATGACCTTCGATCCGGGATGGCTCCGCTTCTACGAATTGTCGGGGTGGGCGCCCGATGACGACGGCGCTCAGCTCCTGAGCGTGATCGGGCAGCCCAAGCCGTCCAAGGTTGTGCCCGTTATCCTGATCGACCCCGCAATCAGCGAGAAGAGTTACGCCGCTCGATCCGCGGTGGTCTGTGCGGGCCTCGACGAGACTGAGCGCATCTTTGTGCTCGAGGCGTGGGCCGAGCGGTGCCAGCCTCTTCAGATGATCGACAAGGTCTTCGAGATGGCTGAGCGGTGGGATCCCATGCTCGTAGCCGTCGAGGGCGTCGCGTACCAACGTGCTCTTAAGGGATTCATGGAAGCTGAGTGTCTGCGCCGCAAGCGGTGGCTGAACATACGGGAAGTGCGGCCTGGCAGCCGCGAGGGGAAAGAGACACGGATACGTGGCCTCCAACCCTACGCCGAGCGCGGCAAGCTATGGTTGCGGCGCAGCACTTGCAAGTTGCTCGTGGAGGAGTTCGAGAGCTTCCCATTAGGTGAGACTGTAGACCTGCTTGACGCCCTCGGATATGGACCACAAGTCTGGGTAGCTCCGGATGGGCCGGATCTACTGCAGACCGAACCCGACGACGATAGACCGCCCAAATTCGAGGGCGTCAATGCCTATACGGGGTACTGATGCCAGCCTCATCGACAACCGGCGACATTGTATGGAAGAAGCTCGACCCAAAGACATGGTATCTCTATAACGAGCCTAGTGGCGAGGAGCCTAAGGTAGAAGAGCCTAAGGTAGAAGAGCCCAAAGTAGAAGAGCCATCGGTTGGGCGGCGCACAACTCGCGCTGAGGATGAGCTGGCACGACGAATGTTCGAGCGTGATATTGCTAATTATGGTCTCCAGGTTGCCACTGAGCGAGCCAAACGGCACCAGCACATCCGTCTGCTGGGCGATTTCAACTACGATTTAAAACGTGGTACAGTAGATAATTTTGATGCGAGGGTCAGAGAACTGCTAGATAGTGGCGCATTGCGCGTTGATCAGAACGGTGATCTCTACTCAAGTGTCCCATTAGGGCAGCATGCAACCGACCGGATCCTCAGCGCGATGCAGACGTGGCAACAGATGACGTGGCAGCAGATGCAACAAGCTCCGCAGGAAGAACAGATACAAGAGCCGGCCGGAGGCCAGTGATGCCTTCCATCATCCGCGTCGACATGACTCAAACCGACGAGATAGTTCCATCGTCGGTTGACTTTACCCTTGACTGGTTCTGCAATTCGCAGTTCGGGCGGCAGATGAGTTGGCACTTCGAGCCGACTCGAGATTCTACATGGCATTTCAATTGGGATGTTCTTGAAGAGTCGTATATCTTCATCCTGATCGCAAGTGGCTGGAAGGCAGCGGATGGGAAGGCCGGGATTCAGCCATTTGGCGCGAATGGTCCCATAGGTGGTCAGTGGATAGTCGATGTTCCGGGCAAGCGAGCGCGTAAGATAGCCCTCTTGTTTCCCAGGACCTACCTCGGAGGCGTCGGTCCCACACCCGGTCCTTCACCCGGTCCCGGCGGGCAGGATGGATGGGATGTCGGTCTTTGGGACACTGAGCCGTGGGATGGTGCCGTGACTCCTCCTACTCCTGGGCAAGGTGGCTGGAACGTCGGTACCTGGAATAATGCGATATGGAATAGTACGGGCAGCGGTGGATCTACAAATGGTGGTGGTGGCACCGGCGGCAACGGCGGTGGGTACGTAGGCGGCGATGGTCTCAATGGTACTTATAGCGTATGCACGGGGATAACGTTCAGTATGAACATCAGCGGTGATATTATGGTGTTTTTGCTATGACACAAGCTGAGCATCAAATGTTCCTTCAACTGGCGAACAGTGTAACCAATCTGACACCCCAGATGGGCCTCGGGACGCCGGCGTGGAACCCGAACACTGGGCTCACGGCTTATCGCAATCGCCAGATGGCCCAGGGCCTGACGGCTAGCCAGCGCATGAAAATGTTGCAGAATGCCGGCGTGACCGATCGTGCGGGCATGTACAAAGTGTTCCAAAATATGCACGCTTCACCATTTCAGGCATTTATGATAAACGGGAGGAAATGATGGGACAAATGCTAAGTGGACTTACGGGTGGTAGTGGCGGCTCGCCAGGAGCGCTGCCTGACATGTCCGTCGGATATTCGATGGACGTGCCAGGCGGGGCAACTGGCTCCACAGCAGTCGGGGGTGGTCCCGCGCCAACCGATCCAAGTATGGGCCAGCCACAGGGTATGAGTCAACTCGCCGATGCGTATGCGGGTATGCAACACCTAAACAACATGGCAATGTCGATGGGCGACACACCACAGGAACGTACTGCTAATGCTCGAGCGTTCGCGTCGCTGGTAGATCAGCTTGGCAAGATGGGCGATCAGATTAACAAGAGCACTATCCTCCAGCGCTTGATGAAGGGCCGGATCAGGCCCATCGCGGCTATGGGGGCCGGCCAGGCGTCAGGTGGCGTGGCGGGGATCCCAGCAACATTCCAGCCGCAGGTTGCTCAATCGATCATGTCACAGATGGGGTATCGGTGATGTCAAGGTCACAGCGGAACGAACGCCGTGGGGGCAACGTCCAGAAGGCAGCGACGAAGTCCCCTGAGTTAAGGGGTAATCTATCCAGCACAGGTAAGTCTGGCGATCTGGGTAAATCGCGCAGTTCGAAGGTGTGGGGAGTGGCTAAGAAAGTCTAATGCCGGTCGTTTCGGGTGTCATTCCGGGCGCTCCAGTAGCCCTCACGGAGCAAGATAGGAAGTGGCTTCCAGCTTATCTCGATAGCGAGTTTGAGGAGGCGCTGCGGGCTCATGAGCGCAAACTAGAGTGGATCGACGAATCTAACCGACTGTATCTTGGCGATCCGCTCAGCAAACGCAAGTCGTTCCCATGGGACGGCGCAGCAAATCTAGTTGTGCCGCTGGTGGGCATCACGGTCGATTCGATCGTGGCCCGGATAATGAACACGATCTTTGCCGTCCAGCCATTCTGGTCAAGTGAGGCGCTAATCAAGGACCTCGAGCCCGTCGTGCATCCATTGCAGGACTTCATGGAGTGGTCCCGTGTGAACGAACTGGACATGTACATGCAGACCCGTTCGTGGATCATGGAGGTCGTGAAGCATGGGTGGGCGTACATGAAGGTTTATTGGACATCGTTCACCCAGAGGACCTTTCGGATCCAGAGCGGCGCAGCCCGCCCGGTTGATACAATTGTTCGTAAGCCCGCAGTCGAGCATATCCTACTGCAGGATATCATATGCCAGTCTGGCATCGAAGATGAGCTAATGCAGAGCGAGTGGATCGCCCAACGCATCCGGCTGAGCGATGGAGAGTTAGCCTGGCGCAAGCACGATCGGGTGTACGACGGCGTAGACGCGATTATTCGCTCAAAAGAACATCCCACGCCTGAGCAGGAGAAGTTAGAGGAGAACCAGTTTGAGCGCGAAGTTCGACGCCCCCGTGAGAAGCTGAATACGCTGTATGAAGTCTACGCGGATTTACCCTTGGCTGGCTCGAAGTTGCCTGTGCCTGTAATGATCACCTTCCATAAGGAGACAAGGACCGTTGCCAGGTGCGTCTATAATCCTGACATAACGGGCCAGCGTCCTTTCTTCAAGGCCAAGTTTATAGATCGTGAAGGAAAGCGTGAGGGCATTGGGATCTCGAGACAGCTTCAGCTCATTCAAGAGGAAATCAGCACGATACATAACCAACAAGTGGATAATGCCACACTGGCCAATACTCGTTTTTTTGTTGGCCGTCGCGGCGTTGTTCGTAATGGTACTCGTATCTGGCCTGGTCGATTCCTGACGGTACCTGAGCCCGGGAAAGATGTCATCACATTGCCGATGGCAGACATATATCCCAGCATGCAGCAACTCGAGCAATCGTGCCTCGCGTACTCTGAGCGTCGGAGCGGTATTGCAGATTATCAGCTGGGCCGCGAGAGCTCAGTTATCGGAAATCGCGCGACGGCGACCGGCACACTGGCCCTCATCCAGGAGGGTAATCGTCGTTTCGATCTTAATGTTCGCGATATTCGGGAGTGCCTCGGAGGTGTGGGTAAAAAACTGCTCTTGCTTAATGCACAGTTTCGGCCTGCAGGGATGGCGTACTTCGTTAAGGGAAGCGACGGTCAACTTATCGAGCAGGCTCTCAGCCTGCCTGATGAGTTTATCGCGGATGGCATCGGGATTGAGCTTACTGCGTCCACCGCAACGATTAACCGAGAGATAGAGAAACAGGGCCTGATGGCAATGATGGGTCAACTGACCCAATATTACCAACAGCTCTTGCAGATCAGTGGTGTCGCGATGAATCCGGCAACGCCACCGCCGATCCAACAACTTGCGCTTCAGATGGCCGATGGCGCTCGGTATCTGATGAAGATGATCGTCCAGACATACGAGATCCGGGCCGTCGATACGATTTTGCCGCCAAGCATCGTGGAGAACATGCAAAATGGACCAGGACCGCCAGGTACTTCAGGAGGCGCTCCACCGGGTGCAGCACAGCCCGGAGTGGCAACTTCTGTGGGACCACCTGCTGCTAGCACGCCAGGACTGCCTTTTGCGCCTGTCGGCGGTCAGTAGCTGGGAGCAGTTTCTCGAGATCCGTGGGGAACTTAACGGAATCAATGTGTTCATCCAGTTCGGAGACCACTTACTGGATCGACTAGAGGAAGCTAAGCAGAGACAAGGGGAAGACGATGCCGGATACGGAAGACAAGGCGGCTACACAGGCTGAGGAAAAAGACCTCCAGGCTGAGATAGAGCGCCTCAATAAGGAGAACCAGGAGTTCAAGGCTGTTGCCCAGCGTAGCCTCGAAGAGGCTTCCGGGGCGAGGGCTCAGGTCCAGGTTATCCTTGATCAGATCCAGCGCGCCGCTGCACAGGGCGAGATCCCGCAGAAGGAGGCCGAGAACGCCGTCAAGAGCCTTCGCCAGTCCTTCGATGAAGATCCGGTGAAGGCTATGAACGACTTGGTCACCATGCGGGTCGGGCCAATCGTGCAGGAGTACTTCGGGCGCACGGCGGACACCGAGCGCGCCAGCGCGTATCAGGTGGAACCCGAGCTGTTCAAGAAGTACGGACCAGAAGTGGACGAGTTCATGAAGGACATGCCGCTCGACGTGAAGGCAAAACCCGGATCGTATTTGGCGGCGCTCAAGTACGTGCGATCCCAGCACTTCGATGATGAGATGGAAGATGCACGTAAGGCCGAACGGGAACGGATTTCCCAGCCCGAGGGTGCCAGTCGCGCCGAGCCCGATAGGGACCGAAAACAGGTTCTATCGAGGGAGGAGAAGGAAGTCATGAAGCTTGGCTTCAAAGACATGGACGAAGACGATTGGCACAAGTGGGGAACAAAGGCGGGTGAGAGACCGCCAAAGCCACCAAAGCGAGGTAAGGCCGCATGAGCGTAGAATTCGTCAAGGATGAGAAGGACAAGCAAATCGCAGCGGGCGTTTACGATCCGCTGCATGTCAAGAACAAGGATCCAAACTTTCACTATCGGTGGCTCCGCAAGGAGCGGCTGAATTTGACTCGTAAGCGGGATTTCCTCAAGTACGAGATCGTGCAGGGCGGGCCAGAGCAGGGAGTCTGCACGGATAACACACCAATGAAGGCGGGCGAGCTGACAACCGGCGCAGTCGAGGTGGGTGACCTTGTTCTGGCCCGCATTCCTAAGGAACTGCACGAGGAGTACCGGCGCCGCAACGCAGCGAAGATCCGGGCCCTTGCGACGGGCGTCTCAGCTAGCTTCAAGGCGCAGGTGGGCGACCGCGGATATGAGGAGCACCGCGACACTGGGGCTTATCCGGGATCCGTGTCTAGGGATGACGTGGAACTGGAGGATGAGAAATGAGACAACTAACGCAACAGCAGACCGTGTCGGGCAACAGTCCGCTCACGTTGACTTTTCCTGAGGCGGCGGCGCAGACCTTCGAGGTGGGCGCCCCAGTGGTACTCAGCGCGACGGGAACGGTTCAGGAGGCGGCTTCGCCCGCGGCGTCTCTCATAGGGATAGCGGCCATGCCTGCCAACGGAGCTGGCATGTCCCGCTACCTTCCGCCCCCGGCGGGTCAGCCGGTAACGGTGTGGGTGGCCAATGACGATACGTTATTTGGCGTGCAGATGAACGGTGGCGTTCAGGCCGACGTGGGAAAGCTCGTGTCAATCGTTAAGACTGGTGCGTTGTGGGCAGCTGACCGGGCCACCGCGGGCACCTTCTTGGTGTACTATATCTACACCGAGCGGCCTAGCGGGGTGATATGTGCCGTCGGCAAGTTCCTCGAGTCGGCTTGCCAGCTAGCGAAGGCGGCATGAGATGGTAAACGTAACTGGTGCATTTTCATTCCTGCTTGCGCCGGGACTCCGCAAAGTCTTCTTCCAGCTATTGGACGAGCGGCCACCCGAGTATAGCAGAATCGCCAACGAAGAGACGAGCGAGCGCGCCTACGAGGAAGACCTCGAGGTGGGTGGACTCGGATCCATGCCCGTCAAGCCCGAGGGTCGTGGGATTCAGTACCAGGACTTCCGGCAAGGCGGCAAGAAGCGCTACACGCACTTGACGTATGGGCTCGGCTTCCGGGTCACGCTGGAGATGATGGAAGACGACCTATACAACGTCATGAAGAAGAACACGCGCGAGCTTGCCAAGGCAGCCCGCAACGCCAGGGAGGTCGCGTTCTTCAACATGCTGAACAATGGGTTCACGATTGAGTATGGCTTCCCAAAGTTCGGGAACAATGAGCCAATCATTGCGTCAACCCACACGAAGCTAGGTGGCGGGACTGGAAGCAACCGGGCTACCACCGACGCGGATCTTAGCCCAACCAGTCTCGAGGCCGCGATTATCAGCTTCGAGGTGCTCTCGGACGAGATGGATATCCCGGTGGTCATCAAGCCCAAGCTCTTGCTAGTTGGGCCTCAGCTCAAGATGACTGCTCGAGAGATCCTGGGGTCGGAGTTCCGGCCGTACACCAGCAACAACGAGATCAACGCGATTCGCGAAGAGGGCCTCGATTATATGGTGGGCCACTACATCGTGGATCCAGACTCGTGGTTCCTGCTCGCTGGGAAGGGCGATCACGACTTGAACTTCTTCGAGAGGCAGCCGGAGCGCTTCCAGAACGGAGATGACTTCGATACCGGCGACGCGAAGTTCAAGAGCTTCCAGCGTTTCAGTGTGGGTGCTGGCGAGTGGCGCGGCGTCTACGGCTCACAGGGGGCCTAATCGCGTGACGCTTCAATGATTTGAAGCGCACAGAGGAGGGCCAACTTTATGCCAGTTCCAGCTCCAACTACAGACGTCTATCCCAGATGTTGCTCTGTTCTGGGATCGGACAAATTTCCTAGCATTCTGACCATTTTGTCTAAGCTTGGGACAAAGGGATCACTGGTCTTCGAGACCTCGCGGGGTAATGAGGCATACCTGTACGTCACTGGCACCTCACCGATGCAGCTGCGGTTTGGCGGCGTGAAGGAGGTGACCACAAATCCAACGGGTGGTGCTGCCATCTTTCAAGCTACGGCAACTCCTGTGCCTTTTAATCCACCGCGTGTGCCTCCTGATGGCTTTCTTGTGTATGGAACCCCGCGCGTGGTCAGCGATGTGATGATTACCCCTACGCCAGGTTATGCGCCCGCCCTGGGTCTCATGATTACTGAGTCCGGTTATAGCAGTATATTATATCTGTATGTGCTCGACAATGGGACCATGATGACTTTGGGTTTCGGGGGCGAGTCCCAGTGGCTCGCGCAGGATGCAGGCAACGCGCAGGCTAACTTCGCGCCGAGTGGTGCTCAGGGCCGTTATCTAAAGGGCCGCACGATTCTAGTTGACACGCCGTTGCAGCGAGCTGCTAGCCTGAAGCCCCCTAACTGTGTTGTGATCAATTCTTCGGGCCCAACGGCAGCTATCGGGTTTGTGGATGCAAACTGGAATGGTATGGCGTGGTACTATTCTGGGGGCTCCCTGAAGGCTGATACAATCCCTGGCTGGTGCTCGATTAGTAGCGGTGGTGGGGCCGGCCCCAATGGTGGCCTGGAGTCGGCCCACTATACCCTTATGGCCGCCAACGGATCTCTGAGCGACATGGCACCTGGCGAGTTGAGGAATATGGGGACCGTAGATCGCTGGGCCATCTCCGTCGTTGATAACGCTGGAAAGGATCACACCGCCGAGTTTCTAACCTTGGATGCTGGCACCAAGATAACTCTCACCGGACAAACCAGTGGCGCTGTATCAACATATACACTCACGGGACCGTTCACCTTTGACTATCTCATAAATGCGCCCGTTCCCCTCATGTGGGCTAATGGTGGCACATGGACCGGGCCGCACATTGGGACGGTCATGGGTCCTCCGCAGCCTCCGTGGATCAATGGCGAGAACGTGCAAGTGTCTCTCGTCGCGGTTACAAATCCAAATAAACTGATGCTCACCAGTATTAGCCCCAATCCATGGGCGGTAGGAGACAGTGGCCTCAGTACCGCCTTGACACTTACTGGGACATTTCCGGTGTCCCCGCCTCCGCCCAACGACTGGGGAACGAACTCTCAGCAAGTCCTCATCAATGGGATTGCCTGGAACGGATGGTTTGATTCTGTCTGGGAGGCGACCCAAACTACTATGCGCCTGGATCCCCGTGGCTTCGGAATTCCGACTCGAGGAAACATTACCGTTTATCCCGAGCCAGGGTCAACCCATACCGTCATGCTCAGCGTGGGTTTGTGGCGCATGGACTGGTCGGACTATGTGATCGTGTCAAATGCGATCCCGTTTACAATGAATTTCTGATGGATCCGCGATACCGAATTGAAATTGAACATGATGGGGAAGTCTGGGTCGTCAGCTTCCCCAAGCTACCTGGATTGATCGTGCGAGACGAAAATCTAATTGAAGCAGTTAGCGCAGCTGAGTTCGCGCAGGACGATTACCTGGGCCGATTCTGCGATGCTCAGCGGTGGGGCGAGCGTTGTGGCTAACGTTGTGAGGCCATCGCTCCCTCGCTTGATTGGCGATGCCGACCTGCTGCGGTGGGCGCGCCAGCTGGTCGATTCACTGCAAGACATCTTCATGGGAGCGAAGCCCCAGATCGCTCAGGGCGCGATTATTGGTGGCGTGGGTGGTGCTGGGGCCGCAATCAAGGGTACCGTCGCAAATGCTGCGGCCCTCCCTTTGGGTGCAACAATCGGCGATGCCTGGATCACGCAGGACAACGGCCACCTAAATGTGTGGAGTGGCACTGCGTGGACCGATGTGGGGCCGTTCCAAGGCCCCATGGGTCCGCAGGGTCCTATCGGACCGATGGGCCCCGCCTCGACTGTGCCTGGTCCACAGGGAAGCACAGGGCCGGCGGGTCCTACAGGACTCAAGGGAGACACGGGAAATGTGGGACCAACGGGACCTCCGGGACAGACAGGCTCCGCTGGACCTCCAGGCTCGCCTGGTGCAGATTCAACCGTTCCTGGACCTCCTGGCTCGACAGGACCACAGGGTCCGCCCGGTGCAGATTCCACTGTACCTGGCCCCGCTGGAGCGAAAGGCGATACCGGAGCTGCTGGCCCAACGGGCCCACCTGGTCCAACTGGTCAGACAGGCGCGACAGGACAGCAAGGACCGCAAGGCGACCCAGGACTGATGGGTCTGCCTGGACCTCCGGGATCCGACTCAACGGTTCCAGGTCCCCCAGGAGCAAAAGGAGATCCTGGTCCGCAGGGTAATCCCGGGCCTCCAGGCGCTGACTCGACTGTTCCAGGTCCACCGGGAGCGAAGGGCGATATTGGTCTCACTGGGCCACCCGGTCCGACTGGAGCTGCCTCAACCGTTCCGGGGCCACCTGGTCCGCAGGGTAACACTGGTCCACCTGGGCCAACCGGAGCAGATTCCACCGTGCCTGGTCCCACGGGTCCGCAAGGACCCGGCTGGCTCTCCGGTACGGGTGTGCCGGCAAACGCGCTTGGTATTGTTGGCAACTGGTACCTCCGCACCGATACCAGCGACGTCCACGAGAAGACCGGCGCGAACGCCTGGACGCTGCGAACGAATATTCGTGGACTCACAGGTGCCGCCGGAGCAACCGGGGCGACTGGCGCGACAGGGCCAGCCGGCACGGCCTCCGGGGCGATGATGAGTGGCGCGACGGTGCCTGCGGGCAACCTCGGGTCGCAGGGCAACTGGTACCTCAACACCACGAACGGCGATGTGTACGAGAAGACGTCTGGCAACGCGTGGACGCTGCGCACCAACATGCGCGGCCCCCTGGGGCCCCAAGGCGACCCGGGACCAGCCGGCCCCGCGTCGACAGTCCCCGGCCCGAAAGGTGATCCCGGGACACCAGGGGCGCAAGGTGCGAAGGGCGATACTGGTGCTGCCGGGACCCCCGGCGCGACCGGCGCGGCTGGCGCAACGGGACCAGCGGGTCCGGGCGTGGCGGCAGGTGGAACCACCGGGCAGGTGTTGACGAAGAGCAGCGCGGCGGATTTTGCCACGACGTGGGCAGCGCCAGCCGGCGCGGGCGAATGGACCTCCAACGCCTACGGGATCTATTCGACCGGGAACCGACCGGCGTGGGTGATAAACGACGGCCAGACATTTTACGATCCGGCCACGCTCACGCTCGGGAAAACTACGGCTGTTTCGAATGGCGTCACGTTGGGACGGATCCTGCTCGGTGGGGCTGGGTCGTATGGGGCCGTCCAGAATAATGCTGCCGGTATCGCCTTCGTGACGGACCAGGCGTGGGCAGGCAATACCAACAATACTGTCTACATTCGGCTGAATACTGGCTATGCGGGTCCGTGGGCACTGGATGGTCTGGAGGTCAACCACGCGCGTTCGATCTTCTCGATGCCCCTCGAGGTCGGTGGAAGCGTCCGCATTGGCGCGGCGACCAGTGCGCTTTCAGGCACAGTGCAATTCACCGGGAGCGCGTTTCAAGGGTATGATGGCGCGAAGTGGGTAGACTTTGCTGGTGGTGGTGCACCGGCCGCTGGCCTGGTACCAACTGGTGGCACACAATTTCAGGTGCTCACCAAGTCATCGAGCACTGATCGAGACGTCACGTGGTACTCGATTGTGCCAAATGGTGGGACAACGGGTCAGGTGCTCACGAAGCGGTCGACCTGGGATCAAGATATCGCATGGCAGACTCCCGCAGTGAGCGGGTGGGAGATTGGTGGATATCCGATATACCCACTCATACCGAATCCTACCCGGAACGTAGCAATCTGGAACGGAGGCGGCAATTACTGGGACGCTGCCATCCTCTGGCTCGGACAGCCCGGCGCACTGGCCGCGGGGAAACAGCTCGGTGCGATCCGCATTTCCGCGTCTGGGGGATGGACGGGCAGCACGACGTACAACGAGCCCGGCATCCAGTTCTTTAGCGATGGATTATGGGACAGCGCAACAACCTGCAGGATCTGGATGCGCTTCAACACCGGCTGGGCTGGTGCCTGGGGACTCGATGGACTAGAGATCTGGCACGGCCAGGCAGTCTTTTCACACGCTGTGGCAATTGGTCCGCTCATCGATAGTCCAGCACGAGCGGGAACGATTCAATTTGCCAATGGCCGGTTCCAGGGATTCAACGGCAGCGCGTGGGTCAATCTAGACTAGCGAGGTGAGCAATGGCAGATGATCCGGTGGCCCAATTTGAGACAATGGCGATGAATCTAATTCACGAGGCCGTGACGTACGCCGGCAAAGGCGAATATGACGCGGAGACAGATGCCGCGATCCGTAAGGTACGAATCATCACGAACGTGCTGCTGACTGCCGTGAACTTCCCGATGCAGGTTCCGATGCCCCCACCAAGGATCTGATATGGGAGTCCCAACTCATCCTAGTGTAGGCGATCGGTGGTTCGAGTGTTGGATTTGTGGGTTCTATTTCCCACTTAGTGAGGGCATAAGACACTATCGGAGCCAGCGGTTGGTTGATAAGAATTGTGACGACCAGAAGGCCCACTTCGAGATCATGGCCGAGACGACGATACCAACTGAAGCGGAAGCTAATCGCCGAATCGTGTCGGAGCAGCCTGTCACGTGTCAGGGCGAGGTCGTTGGGACGCGTTGGTATGAGGGCCGCTTCTATGAAGGCAAATGGTACGATCCTGGCGACGAGAATTGCTCAGGCCAAGCTATGAGTGAGCGTAGGAGGTAATTATGGCGACGCGTCCTGCCAAGCGTGGTGGTGTCACTCGCTACTCGGATCTAAGTCCGAGCAATGTTCCGATCCTTAGGACTGAGATGGACGCCGACCTTGATCCTCTTTGGGCTGCTGAGCGATTGTGGACCGTTAACCTTACGAGTGAAACGGCCTCCTTGGTGAGTCCTCCATCGGTGCCTGGTCCCACGAATCCCGCGCTTTATGGGATTGAGATCGGTAATCCTGATGCGGGCTATCTGGGTAAAACTCGCCTTTACAATTATGATGGGGGCGCCGAACTCACCTATAATATGCACTGGGGTGCCGCGGCGACTTATGTTATCTACGATGATCCGTCAGAACCGTGTCTCACACTGGATTTGAACACAGGGAATAGGCGTGCTGCCAGTGCCAAAAACCCGAATCGGCTGTGGGCACTGAATGGCTCCTATGCGCCTCCCGGTGCTTCGGGGTTGCCTGATAGCTGGAGATCAACATTTTGGCTGGAAATGCAAGCGAGCGGTGGCACTCACTTTGGTCTTGGGCACTCCTCGATGTCAATTCCAATGGAACTGATACATTTCGGGGAAGATGCACAGCTCACTATGAACAATCAATACTCAACAGTGTATGATTCTACCAGGTCTACTTGGTCGCTCGATTTTAACGTTGCTCCGGCTGCTACGAGTTGGAGTGTTAGCTGCAAGCCCCTTGGGTGGACTGGTAGTAATCCAGCCGGGTTCTCCCCATTTGTTGTCTTCCCTCACGTGAGTGGGGTCGTGCAGTTTAGCAACTGGACTGGTGTGATCGGCACCCTTGACTTCAGCGGCAACCTCACGATTTCTGGCCCCACTGCCACGAAGGCCAGTGGGACCGCGTGGGTCAATCCTTCGGACCCACGACTGAAGACTGACATTGCCCCATATACCGCTGGCCTCGCTGAGATCGCTCGGATCGAGCCAAAGACATACCGTCTAAAATCGAACCCGAGTCTACTTTGTCATGGTTTCGATGCGGAGGCCGTGAAATCTGTTCTCCCGGAATGCATCGGATCCACAAATATTGATGGTGAAGATTACCTCACCTTCGATATGAACCCTATGTCCGTGGCGGTGATAAACGCGATTAAGGAACTTGCGGATCGAGTAAAATTTCTAGAAGTGGGACTGAGCGGGAGGGAGTAGAATGCAACGTCCTACAAAACGCGGTGGTGTGCGTCGATACTCGGAGCTGAACCCACCCAATGTACCGATTCTCAACTCCGAAATGGATGCTGATCTTGATCCCCTTTACGAGAGCCAAGCCTGGGTGACTAACTATCCAAAGATGACCCTGGCGATGGACCCGGCGGTGGCGACTGGCGGCCCGAAGGGCATCGATGGTATCGAGGTGGGGCCGCCGGGGGTGGCGAAGACGCGCCTCTATGGCTACCCTACGGGCGCCGAGCTGGCCTACAACTTCTTCTGGGATGGCTCGACGTCCGTGACCTCGGAGCCGGGCATCGATGTGCTGACGGAGCCGTCGCTCACAGTCGACCTCTCGACGGGGATTGGGAAGTCAGGATCCGAGAACACCCTCTGCAATTTCGGGATCTCGTACCGGGCACCCGGGGAGCTTCTCACGTGGTGGGGGCCGGCCACGTTCACCATGTTTCACTATCCGGCCGCGGGTGTGGTCGACGTGGCCAGCCAGCTGGCGCTGCAATCCATGGGGTCGCTCATCTCCAGCCGGCTGATCCATTACAAGAACAAGGACGGGCGACACGATGCCGAGTGGAGTATCAACACGCCGTCGATCGCTCCGATCGACGACCTAACGTTTGCGTCCTGGTCGCTAGACATGTCGGTCCATTCGAGTGGGGGCACGTTCGAACTGGACTATCGGGTACCCGGCAGCGCGAGCACTGCCTGGATTCCCTTCCTCAGGGTGGTCCCTCCGAATGGGGACCTCACTATTAACGGCGCAGTAGCGACGAAAGCTAGTGGCACGACCTGGGCGAATCCGAGCGATCCTCGGCTGAAGGACAACGTTGAGCCTTATCCACATGGCCTCGCGGAGATTCTTCAGCTTGAACCAATTCGCTATACTCTAAATGGGCTAGCAGGGACCCCACAGGGTGTGCAGGCATCGGGCTTCGATGCTGAGGCCGTTCGCCACGTTTTTCCTGAAAGTGTGACTAGTAGTCGACGGAAACTTCGCCCAGGGGATGCTGAGGAGACTGATGTTCTTGCGCTTGACATTCATGAAATCTTGATCGCACTGGTCAACGCGGTGAAGGAACTAGGTAATAGGGTGGCAGCTCTGGAGAGCAAATGAGCACGGTTATTATGCAGCGATCGATCAAGCGTGGCAATGTCCGCACGTTTGACGAAGAGTATAACCGTGGATTCACGGATATTTGGGCCAGTGAACTAGATGCTGACCTCGAGCAAATGTACGCACTGGCCAATTCGATGCTTAACAGCGTATACGTTCCTGGTCCTGGGGAGACGGTTGTATGGTCGAGCATACCCATAGGAGCTGTTCCTGCAGGTCAGGGCGATTTGGCTGGATCGTATCCGGCTCCTACCATTAGAGCTGGGGCTGTCACGGGTGGCCCTGGCGGTAAGATCGCTGCGAACACAATCACCGACTATAACATCGCATCTGTGAGTTGGTCTAAGGTTACGGGTGCACCGACGGTGCCGACCAGCTTACCTCCAAATGGTCCGGCTGGTGGTGCGTTGACGGGCACATATCCGAATCCTGGCGTTGATTACAACCTGATTAGTAACAAGCCCACGACGCCTGGGATTCCGGCTGGACTCCCGCCGATAGGTCCTGCTGGTGGGGGCCTGACTGGAAGCTACCCGAACCCTGGCATCAATTCTTCGGCGATAAACTATTCGGCGATAGCTGGGGCGCCTACGTCGTTTCCACCGAGTGGGGCCGCGGGGGGAGCCCTGACAGGCTCGTACCCGAATCCTAGCCTTGCTGGAAGCTCGATTGGCTTCGCGCAATTGGGCCTTGGTGTAGCGACCTATTTCATCTTGGCTACGGGGGTCCAGCAAGCGGACCTAGGTGTCTTGGGCCACGAGACCTTCCTTGCCGAGATGGACTGGACCGGGCGCGGGGGCTACTTTCTTGCGCTGGCAAGTATCAATGGTGTCATCGGTTCCGATGGCTCTATGCCCACCCCCGGAATCCACTCCTTGATCTGGACCGGGGGCAATCCAGGCGTGCCAGATGGGACGATCGTTGGGGGAAATGGCGTCAGCAGCGTGATCTCCTCGAGCGGAATCAGCTTCTTTCCTTACACCCTGACTACCTGTCAGACGGCCCGAGCGCCCACTGGCCCCGCGCGTGTGAAGATCAGCGCCTCCTCGATTGACCGAGTGGTCGGGGCTTGCAATGTCCAGGGCGGCTGGCTGATGGTTGCAGAATTTGCTTAGGAGTGAACATGACGATAGAGGAACGATGCAAGGCATACGAGGAGCGCCTACAGGAGCGGCGAAATATGCTCGTTCAAGTACAGCGCGAATGTCACCAGCTCGAGGGCGCCATCTTGACCCTGAGGGAGATGATGAATGAATCCGCAACTATACGACGACCTGAAGGCGGAGATCATCCAACGGATGGGGAACCGGACCGACTTGGACAGCCGGGTGGACCAGTGGGCGATGGACGCCTTTACGGAGCTGACACAGGCCCCGAAGGCTAGCTTCCGTGAGCTGGATGCGCTCTACGAGGTAACGCTCCATCCTGACCAGAGGAACATAACTGTCCCGGCGGATTTTTGGTTCATTCTATCGATAAGGGATAAGTGGCGCAAATTCGAACAGGTTCATTGGCAGGTAATCGATCGGGTCTATCGCAGCCATGGCATACCAGTCAGATACGCGCGGTACAAGGATTACATCGAGTTTGATCCAATCCCCGATCGGCGCCACGAACTTCAGGTTAGGTACCGGCGCCGCCTCCCGCCATTGGCTCCCGGATTGATTATCCCACTTGAGCGAGAGTGGCACGAGTTGCTCATCACATTGACGGTCGCGAAGGGCCTCAGCTCGCTCCAGCGATTTGAGGAATCCGCTGGGTACAGGCAGATGATTGATGCGGACATGCTGAGCAGGCAGGACAACTTGATGCTAGAAGAGGACAACTATGAGTCAACCATAGGTGTCCGTTTCAAATAATTGATGGCACAGGAAAAGTTCACACGACAGCTTACTCCACAGAAGGGTCTCTGGATTTCGGCTCCGGCAGATTCGATCGGACCCGAGTATTCGCCGTGGTGCCAGAATGTCCGCTTCCGCTTCGGTAAGATCATGAGGGCTCCTGGCCGATCGATTTCGCTTCAGACTCTGGGCAGCCCGATACTTGGGTTTGCGGAGCAGACTGACGCTTCTGGCAACAAGACGATCTATGGGCTGGATGGCACCAACTCTGCTCTTGCGTATGATGTGGCTACCCACCAGTTTGGGGCTCCGCGATCGTTGCAGATGTATCCGCGTCGCGACAGCCGTTTTAGCTGGACAGCGGGCGAGGAGCAGCTCTTGATTGTGCGGGCGAGCGAGATATCTGCGCTGTCGCCCAGCGGCATCACCCAGGTGGCTAGCCCCGCGGGCATGTTTATCGAGTATTTCAAGAACCATGTCTTCCTGATGAACATCGTGGCCGATACGAACTCACCGAACCCGATGGGTCCGATGCCGAATCGTGTGCAGTGGAGCACCCTGGGTAATTACGCCGACTGGGCGGTTGGGCTCGACGGGACGGGTCATTACCGAGGTGGCTTCGTTGACTTGTATGAAGGAACAGTTGAGCCCATCACGGGTGGGAAGCTCCTCAACGATCGGCTAGTGGTCTATCGGAACAGCTCCATCGTGGACTTCTCTGCAACTGGTGATGCTAGCGCCCCTTTCATTCCCGAAGGCAAAGTGTACGGGATAGGGTGCATGTTACCTTGGTCCCTGGTGAGTGTCGGGCAGGCCCACATCTTCGTGGCGAACGATTTCAATGTGTATTCGTGGGATGGTGTGAATTTGAACCCTATCGGGTCCCCCATCCATTCGTACCTACGCAAGATGTTCGATCCGTCCATTGCCTATACTTGGCAGAATATGCCGTTTGCGGCGGCGTTTATGGGCTTCAAGGAGTACTGGCTTGTCATACCCGATCAAGTGTGTGGAAAGTGGACAGCCCTAATATTCGACTACTTCCGCAACTCGTGGACTCGCGATTCGTTCCACAACCTGAACGCGCTGGCGGAGCACATTCTGCCCGGAGCAGTCGGTACGTCGGGCTACAATGAGCATGGTTATCCGAAGAATTACCCACAACTCCTGGCAGCGTCCGATAACGGGTACTTTCTAATCGACGAGCGTATCTGCGGGGATTGGTTCTGGCGTCCAGATGATGGTGGGATGGACATGTTTGTGGACACGCCGGACATGTTTTATGACCAAACTGCGCTCCAGAACGCGACGCTTCAGCGCGTGATGGTCTCGGATGACTACCCGACGCCGGACGGCCCGGCCTTCAAGCTTGAGGTGAGCGTTGACCGTGGGAACTCATTTCCCTATCAAAGAGCGCTCAAGCCTTTTGGGCCTTATCTGGGCTTTGACTTCGTGGACATGAACATAACCTCGAATGTTAGACGGTACCGATTCTTCTATCCCAAGGAAAACGGATCAGCGAGACCAACCTTGCGAGCGTACACCGATGTCTATGTCCCCAGTGGTGAGTTCTTCCCTACCCGAAAAGCCGTCAATCCCCGCGACCCTTTCGTTCCGCCCACTCATATTGACTAAGGGCAAGATGGAATGGTTGTGGGAGCACATGCGACAGTTCCCGCAGGTTTTTGATGACGTGATCCCCCGCACATTCGAGGAGTTCAAGAACAGCTTGATGGCCCCGCAGAACCAGTTCTACGAGTTCTTTCAGGGGGATGACATCATTGGATTGGCGGCAGCGACGAATGTGCGCCCGTGGCTAGACGCGAACGTTCATTTAGTGATGTTTGATCGAAGGCTCCGGGGCCGCGAAGAATCGATAAGGATCGCTATGGGCGACTTCATGCACCGAGCGCAGCTCCGTCGGCTGACGGCCCTGCTGCCCGAGGATAACAAGGTTGCGATTAAACTCGTCCTAAGGTTGGGCTTCCAGCCCGAGGGCATTATAAGAAAGGCGCATCTACGTGACGGAATCTACCGAGACTACCACGTCTTTGGGATCCTCAGAGAGGAACTTCAGGATCTCTACGGCAACGGAGCACGACCTCGAACAGTTGGGGGAGATGGGGTACGTGTTCGCGAACATGTACGGGAAGAGCCTAATGAAGTTCCGAGCGAGCGTGTTCACGAGGAAGATGAGGGAGTTCATGCAGGCTGGCCAGGGAATAGTGTTGTGCCTGTACGAGAACAGGTGGGACCTGAGGGGGGCGATAGCGGGGGTCCTGTATGAGAACGTGTTCGATGGGGAGCCCTGCGCGACCGAACTCTTCTGGTACGTTTGGCCAGGTGCTGCCGCTGGGGGCGGCACGGCTTTGCTCGAGGCGTTCGAGGAGTGGGCTCGAAGCCGTAAGGCCACACGGGTAACGATGGCGTACATGCTCCACAATATGCCCGAACGATTGGCCCATTTCTATGAGAAGAAGGGCTACGCTCCCTTCGAGACGCATTACGTGAAGTTGCTATGAAATTCTTGCTTGTTCTCCTTCTGCTCGTTGGTTGCACGGGGTATCGACCACAGGAAGGCACAACCACGACAACAACCGTAGCTAAGCCTGGGGCTCCTCAGGTTCCGCAATGAATCCATATGTGTACATGATAGATGACTTCTTCCCTGGCTATGAGTTCCATCTGTTGCAGGCTTATGCGCGCGAGCTTGAGTATGGTCCCGTGGAGTCCCCGCACGATCATATCACCTACCCCAACATTGGGCTCCCAGTGCCAAGCTCGGTGATGGAGCGCATCATCCATGGGATGACGTGGGTCCTAGGATACCGGGTGATAGAGAAGCAGAGTGCATTTAGGCTTAGCCCACGTGGGACCGACCCGCCCCAGTGGGCTCACACGGACGCGGAGATTTGCCAGTATGCATTCTTCTGCTATATTAACCCTGGGCCCTCGTCGACGGTCTTGCTCGAGCATCGCCAGACAGGCATGCGAACACATCCAAGCACTGAAGCGGAGCTGCAAGCGTGGAAAGAAGATCACAACGACGAGATGGCTTGGCGCGTCGTGGGCGAGTTCCCGGGTGCCCCAAATCGAGCACTCGTGATGCGTGGGGACTTGATGCACGCAGCAATTCCCCGGCACGGATATGGTGAGGATCGCGAGGATAGTCGGTTGATCCTCCTCAGTTTCTTTGATTAGGAGGTACGTATGGCGGCAATAACAGCAGCGGTTATCGCGGGCGTGGGCACCGCGGCCACGGTTGGTATGGGTGCATACCAAGCAAGCCAAACGCCTAGTGGACCGGGGGCGACCCCAACTATCTCGAAGTTGCCACAGGATCCGGTCTCCCAGGCCATGCGTCAGTACTACGCTAGGATGACCGTGGCGAATCAGGGCCAGATGCCGCCGAGCTTCCAGAGCATTATCGCCTCCGGTGGGGACATGTCGAAGGCGAAGTTCCCGTTGATCCAGCCCGGCCTAACTCCTAACGAGGCTGCCGGCCTCGGGTTCGTGGGTGGACACGGAGAGACGATTCCGTACGTCAGTGCTCAAGCGGCCCAGGCGTCCCAAACGACGGCGCCAGGAGCCGCTGGCCCCACGGGCATGAACCTGAGCCCCGACCAGACATTCTACATGGCTCAGGAGAGGGCTCGTCAAGCCCAGGCGCAGGGCCAACCTGTGGGCCCGTGGGCCAACCGGATCATAACAACGCAGCAGAACCTGAACAAGGTGAACGCAAATATTGCTAGGTTGCAGGGGATGGACAATCTGACCCACCAGCAGCAGAATAAGCTTGGTAGGCTGCAGACGAAGCAGCAGAACATTCTGGGTAGGCAATCAGCTCAGCTTGGTGGTGCACGAACCACGCCGGTGAGCATGGGCGGAACCGCCAACACTCCCGCTGGCTAGGAGTCCACTATGCCGCAACAATCTTCGCAACCGACCTTCGGGCAGCAGACGGCCACGCCACAGGTCAACCAGACGATCCAGCCCTACTATGTGGGTGGTGGTCAGGCGGGCCTGGACTACTCCAAAATGATTGGGCAGGGCTGGAACCAGATGCAGCAATATGGGGGACAAGTCCAGCAATTTGGCCAGGAGAGTATGGCGCCTCACTTCCAAGATATGTTCCAGAAGTATGTGGACGTCACGAACCAGGCTGCGAATCAGCAGGCGGGCCAAATAGGGGAGACGATGGGCTCTCGGGGAGCCCTCTACTCTAGCGCCAACCTGAACGCCCAGGCAGCGCTCCGCGAGCGGACGTCTACGGATCTGGCCAGCAAAGCCGCGGAGTACCAACAGAACCTTGAGCAGCTCCGCCAGGGAGCCCAGAATGTGTACCAACAGGGCCAGGGAATCTACCAGCAGGGCCAGACGGGACTCCTTGGAGCCCAAGCTGGCGTTGCGACGGCTGAGCTAGGGAGCCGTGAGGCAGCTATGGCTCGGGCGTATCAGGACTACATGAAGCAGTCGTCTGTCCCGCCGTTCGCTAGCGTGGGCGTGCAATGGGGAGCTAACCAGCCTGGAGCGGGGAGCTACGCACACTAATGGCTCAGTTGATTGATCTAGGTGCGGCGCAACGTGCTCTTTACATGAGCATGTTCAATGATCTATATGGCAACAAGAATCGGTACGATCTGACAAGGGAGATAGACCGGCAGTCTGACGAGGCTCGCAAGGATCTAGCTGAGCAACGATTGCTGGCGGAGTCTCGAGCGCGCCAGGCAGACTCAGCGGCCCGCTTGGGTATTAGTCGGGAGCGGGCTGGTGCATATATCGCTGCTGAGCAGGAACGGCAGAAGATGGAAGACGAGCAGATCGCTCGCGGTAAGGAAGCGAGTGACCGCGCCGAGCGGCAGATGCAGCCGAAGATCGATCTGATGCGTGCGCAGACAGGCGCGGCTAGCGCCGCCGCTGAGGCTTCACATGCTGCTGCGCTCGAGCGCGCGGCAGCAACCGAGAAGAACAAGCTCGAGGCACAGGGCCTAAGTGCAAAGAACGCACGAGACGCCGCGGATGCTTTGGTGAAAGATTCAGAGCGAGGCTACAACTTCGCCATATCGATGGCCCAGGGGGGCCATAAATTCGACAAGGATGAGACGGATAAGTTCGTGGCGAACGCGCGGCATCTTGGAGATGATCGATTCTTTGATGTGCCTCGCAATCCCGACGGATCATGGAACTATGATCCAAAGACCGTAGCTCAGCAGTTCCCCATTGTCGACCAGAAGGGTATGCCCACGACAAAGCTAGCGGAGGGTATCCGTAAGCTACAGCAGCCCGAATCTGATTTTGGGCGCAAATTGCATGACGTTCGCGATATCCTGGAGGATCCAACATCTTCGGAATACATGAAGCACGCTGCAACTGCTGGTCTGACTGCAATGTATTCTCCCACTGTTCCTAAGATCCAGGGAGATTTGGTCCAGCGTTTGGTGGACGTGGGAGCCTATCCCCAGGCTATCAACCTGATGAAGGACTTTCAGACGAAAGAGGGTGGCGGTAAGCCCAACAAGCCATCCGCCAAGTCTACCACCGACATGCAAGATCGGTTGGCTTTGATTCAGACACAGAACGAGTTGTTGGAGCAATGGCATGATCTAAGGGGTCGTGGATTGTATCCCACAGGTGTGTTGCGCAAGCCTATCCTAGACACACTGCGCGATCTCGGCGTGAACAACGCCGACGTGGAGGGGTTCCGGAAGCTGCTGAACCTCCAGGTGTCGCAATACATGACCCTGATGCATGGGCGTCGATATATGGAAAAGGAAATGGAATTCATTAAGAACTCCCTACCTAGCGACGTGGACTCCGCGGCCACCTTCGAGTCGGTTCTTCGGTCCATGCGTAAGCATATGGTCACGGATGTCCAGACCCGAGCGGGTGCGTTGAAGATGTTCGGGATCGATACTCCGGGGATCACACCACGGGATCCCGCGGATGTCATCCGAGGTGGCGAGAGCCTGCCTGGGTTGGAGTTCAATGACGCATATGTTCCACCCCAAACTGTGAGGGACATGGCTATTGGCCTAGATATCTTACGGAAACAAGATGTCGCTCGCGGGTTGAAAATTGGGGGCGTCGGTGAGTTCCGTGACAATCAGATGGGAGCCGACAAGCAACAGGCAGGAATCTCGGGTCTTGGGATGACTCCTGTGCCACCAGAGCAGCCAGAGACTCCGCCGCCTAGCAAGGAAGACAAGATGCGTGAGGAGATCGCTAAGATGACTCCTGACCAGATTCGGAAGGAACTCCAGTCTATGTCGCCTGAGGTGACAACGGGGGAGAAGTAATGGCGGAGGATCTGTCTTCTGAGGATAGGCTCCTTCGCCTCAAGTTACTTCAGGAGGAGTTAGTTCGTCAGAGTCGAGCATCGCCCGCTCCGCCATCCGTTCAGGCTACCCCGCCGGGTGGGGCTTTCTTGGCTTCTGAGGACCCGAATCTGCCCCCGATGTTCCAGCCTAGTGGGGACGGCATCATTGCTGGCCTCGTGAGGAAGGCTCCGGCAATCTATGCGGGTATGAAGGGCGCCGAGAAGGGCGCAGCAGCGGCGTATAGGTACACTGAGAATTTACCCTACCCGGTTCCGGAGGTAGCCGCTGCTGGGGGCGCCATCACGGGTGGCGCGCTCGCTTCGACTGGTGCCCAGATGACCCTCGAGGAGACCAAGCGTCGCCTAGGCATCACGGGTGGCGAGGGCTCGGATTCATTTAGCGAGTCGCTTGCGCACAGCTTGGCGGCGGGCACCGACACGGCCCTCGCAGAGACCTACGGGCAGATAGCCAATCCACTAATCAAGGGTGTTCTTGTTCCGTTCAAGAAGCAGCTGTCTCCCGAAGAGATGGCTAACATGACGGACATGACGGACCGCTTGAAAGGTGTGTACGAGAAGATCACCGGGAAGCCCCCGGGCGAAATTAGCTGGAATCCACTCAAACGATGGTCGTCGCCTGAGACGGATGTTGACGCGACTGCAGCCGCCGCAAATCTCCGCAAGGCAGGTCTAGATCCTCGTGAGGCCCGGTTCGTTGCGATGGGAAACCCCCAAACTGTTGCGGAGGCCTCGGACAAGAGTCTCTACACGCTGTTGCAGAAGGTAGCTAACAGCTCGACGATTGGTCGGTCGTTCATAGATAAATTCAAAGGAACTCGGGCAAAGATGCTCGGGATGGCTGTCAACAATTTGGGTGACACTTTTGGCGAGGTTCTTCCTAGAGAGCGTTTGGGTGAAGCGATCTCGAATGCCGTGGACGGTCGCTACAGCCCCTTGATCGCGGCTCGTCGAGCTGGTATTAACGCGATCAATGGCTTTCTTCCTGAGGGCTTTAGGTTCGACCAAAGTATAAGCAAGGGCTATTCTGCTCTAAACAGAGATTCACCTGGGTCGTTGATCGGCGCCCTTGGAACGTCGCCTACATTTAGCGAAGTTCAGCACGCAAGGGAGCAACTGGGTGTCATTGCCCACGATGCGAATGTGCCGCAGTGGGCTCAGGATCAGGCTCGGGCTGCTGCCCAGGATCTAGATCGCCGGGTGATGGCGAAGTTGCCCAAAGAGGTAGCCAAGAATTATGGTAAGTGGTCCGATGCTGACATGCAACTCAACGAGGGCCAGTTCAATACTGACTTCGTGAAGGGACTCCTAGGTCGGACGGGTTCCTACGACGAGTATGCCAAGAAGATCCTGAGGGACTCAAATGCCGGGAATTTCTTGAAGCTCGAAGCGGCCGCTGGACCGGATGTCGCCAACGCTGTGAGAGCCTCGATGTGGCAGCAGGTAGCTAAGGGTGCCGTAAAAGGTGAGATCATGCGGCCCGATCTCATGAGGTTGCAGCTTGAGGAGAATGGTAAGTATGGGCGTCAGTTCCTCGAGACGGTGATGGGCAAGGATACCGTCCAGAAGTACGAGAAGCTAGCCGACGCGATGGATCTGTTGAACACCCGCATGAAGGACACCCAGGGTGTGAGGATTGGCCTGGGCACGGCAGCTACCGCCGCTGGCTTTGGCAGTGCGCTCGAGGCTTTCACGTCCCACAGCGTTCCTATACGGACCGCGGCGGCTGCCGCGGGTCTCCTGGCCAGTCCAGCGGTGCTGGGCCGTATCATGACAAATCCCCATGCAGCAGACTTGGCAACCAAACTTGCAGAGGGGATGGCAAATCGGGTGGGGCCTGGGCGACTATCTCGGCTGACGACCTACCTTGCTGAAGCGTTAGGAACTACGCCCGAGGCATTCTTGATGCAATCTGGTGCGGCTGGCACGCAGGACATCCAAGAGATGCGACAGCAACTCGAGGAAGGCAAGCTACCATGGATGCATCGGGCAGCCGAAGCGGCCCGCGGGGCTCTGAGTCAAGACATTGCATCGCAGATGGGCGGGCAAGGTCCTGTGAAGATGGTCCGCTAGCAGCTTCAACGAACTGAAACGTATAGAGCTAAAGTCCCCCTGAGGGATGGGTAAGGCGATCTCCCGACGGTTCGTCCCTACCCTCTGGGGGACTTTCCTCTTCTGGCTGCCAGTTCCACCACTCGCCCAGGTCCTGCTGCCATATTTCCTCGGGGATATCCAGACCCGGAATTTCTTGCCAGGTATTCATTAAGGGCCTCCGTTACCCAATCGCTAAGAGTTATGCCTTGCTCGAACGCGCGGATCTTGGCTTCCTTCCACAGACTTTTCGGGATGCGCGCAGCGATGTTCACATGCTCCATCAGAGGGGCCTCCCCGACCACACGTACATATCTGGTTTCGTGACGTCGCGATCCATGAATCCTGACTCGATCAAGGTCTCCACGATATTCTTGAACACGTCCGCGCGGCATGGGTACACAGAGCGGAGGAGTTCAGAATGGCCGATCCGAATGCGCCGCTGCACAGTGGTTGCAGCCCGTGTCAAGAACTGCGTATTATTGTCCCCACCGATCTCATTGAGCGCATAATGGGTATTCTCCTCGACCGACTCGAGGGCGAGGAGCGATGCTTCGAGTTGGTGCTGTTCAATGAGCCTGTGTCCTGCTGCGCCAGCAAGAACCATTGCGACGCGTAACAGGTGATCGTGCTTGCGTCCCCACATGCCTTCCATCCGCTTGTCAGTGGGTGGCTTCATGTTCTCGTACCAGTGTACGTACCACTCACGGGCCGTGGGATCAAGCGTGAACTCGCCCTCCATCTGGCCTATTTCGGCGAGCTTGTTGATAAGCTCGAGCCTGACTTCGTGCTCCTCCGGGGTAAGGGACGGCATAGCGTTGCGGCGCGTAGTGTCGTTTTTGTAGACGAAGAGAACACGCGACGCAAACCCATCCTCGAGCGCCGACGGGGGAATGCCACGACTAACGCCGTCAGGGGTGGTAGCAGCAATAATGCACAGAAATAGATCACTCAGGGTGACCTCCCCACGGTTCTTGGTCTTGTAGCTCCATGACTCGGGGCAGTCATACATGTCCGTCAGGATGTGAATCAGGGGCTCGCCGTACTGTTGCTTGGTGAGGAAGACTGAGAGTTCTCCGCTGTGCACCAGCACGTTGGGTGCGGCGCGGCCGGGGATGGGACCGATCTCGTTGATGAATTTTTCTGGAGTGATCTTACCGCTAATGACTCTAGTTGTCGGGACGCCCTTAAGGAGATTAACACCGATGTTAATAGCAGTGGACTTACGGCAACGAGCTGATCCTGCGACGAGGATTGTAAAGAGGTTTGGATATAGTCGGTAATATCCTCGTTCAATAAAGCATTTGCGTCCCATAGCTGCCGCCACCATTGTGATCCCAACCCATAGGTGGAACTCCGCCGGCGACTCTTGCTTTTCGGTGTAGCGGAGATAGGTGTCAAGGAATGACTCATCCATTTATCCTCCCAAACCGGGCTTCGATCTTCTTGAGAGCCTTCTTGCGTATATGATCCACCCCGCTTGGACCTATGTGGAAGTACTCTCCTATCTTGACGGTAGGTACCTTGTCGCACCCGAGTCCAAAGTACTTACGAAGCACGTATTCTTCTCTTGGCGTTAGGGTCGCTAGTATTGCGTCGTTGATCTCGTCCCACGGAATCATAGCATTGCCCATTCGAGCGCGATCCTTTCTAGGAGGCAGCGCGGCGCATTGTGAACTAGCTCAGTGACATTGCTCACCGTATGCCAGTGGTCTTCCATGCAGCGAAAGTTCCACGGTAGGCTCGTTCTTCGCCCCATCGGTTCTTCCCCTACCAAGCCCTCCGGAGCGAGGGCGTCCGCGCCCGAGCGATCCGGCTGGTCTGTGCTCATATCTCGACCTCGTGCAAGTCGCCCCAGCTGTGGCCACTCTTAAGCTCCACTGGGATTGTGAACGTGCCACCCCATGATTCTACTGGGGTTGTCATCGCCTCGTTGAGGGCTACCAGACTGGCGTGCTCGTCCTCTTCGGGGACTTCGACCACGATTGAATCGTGCACTTGAGCGACGACTCGGTAGCCCTGAGCAACGAGGCGGCGGACCCCAATGTTGGCGACCGTTACGATACTAGATTGGGGTCGCTGGGCGTACGCTTTGCGAAACAAATCTTCGTCCATACGATCGAGAAATAAACGTCGCCGACCAAACGCATCATGAATACACCTGGTAGGTCGTACGATACTTCTGATCCGTCGGTGCCAAGTGTGTCGTATTTCCGGGTACGAAGCATGGTAACTCTCGATGAGGAACTCGGCTTTCTTCTTTCCACCGAAAAGACCACGGATCTCGAGGTCTTCGATGTTGATACCAGCGAGCCGAAGTACAATGATGAGCTTCTTCCAAGCCATACCGTAATTGCTGGCATGCGTCACTTGTTTGAAGGTTTTGTAGATGAGCTCATCGGCTTTGGTGATGGGTCGGTGCATGACTTCGGTGGCGAACTCACAGTACGGATTGATCTTTGGGTTAGTGTAGAGATTCTGGAGCTTCGCCGAACCACAATCAAACGCGACAAACATAGCTTCGGCACGTTTGAGATCCCCCTGGATTAAGGTATGGCCAGGGCTCGCCACAAACATCTTCCTAGCCATCAGCGGGATGTTCTGTAGCTGGGGGCCTTCACCACGCCCACGGCTACTTAAGCGACCGCTCTTGGTCCCATGGATCAAGTAGTTGGCTTTATAGCGACCGTCAGAGTCCGCTTCCAAGTTGAGGAAACCAGACAGCATTGTGCGACGTTCGCGCACTTCGAGCACTGCGCGTAGCACGCCAGCGTGTTGAGGAAAGTCAAAAGCAAGGGAGCGAATAAGCTCTTCATCAGTGGCTGGGGCTTGTGCCTTCTTAGTTCGCTTTTTAACAGGGAGCCGTAGATCTTCATACAGCAATCTACGCAGATCGGGCCCCGACCGTACGTTGATAGGATAACCAACCTCTTTCTCGAGCATAAGCTGCAAGTATTCTCGCTCAAGATCCAAGCGTCTCTTCGTAGCATGTAGGGCAGGTCTGTCAATGACGAAACCTTCGGATTGCATCGCCATGACAGGTCTAATGAGGGACATGGTGTGCTCGTAGAAGTAGTCCCATTGCCCCGCTTGCTTGAGTTCCTTGGAGAGTCCTTCGTACGCTTCGTACGTGAACGCCGCGTCCTTGCAGTTGTACTCCCAGCGGTTCGTTGAGATCTCATGTTTGTACGCTGGCTCCTTCGTGTAGATGCTTACGATGAACCCGAGGTCGTGGTCAAACTCTGGGTAGAGGAGATGATGCGCAAGCATGGTGTCGAAGAAGATGTGTGGGAATCGGAACCCATATCGCTCGAGCCGGGTGAGATCAAACTGGATGTTCTGTCCAATGACTCGACGGGACAGAAAGAGATTGTAGAGCCGACGCCAAACATACGCGAGCTCTGAAGCTGTGAGACGACCTCCGATAAATGGGATACATATTGCTCGCTCGGGATTATCACTGATACCGACACAGTCAATTGTCTCAAAGCTGATAGTCTCGATGTCCACCGAAAGAGGGTCGCCAAGGTTGTCGAGATACTCAACAGTTTGCTTAAGGGGGGCGTCGATGATAAACTGGCGCGGACGTTTACGGATATCCGAATAAAGCGACTCATGTCTTGCTCGTCGTAGATCGTGTTCTATGATATAAGTCGTCGGGTACTCGCGGAGTGCATGAGCCGTGTGATAGGTTGCCAGGACCTTTCGGCCCGGCAGTAGACTGCAAGGTATAACAGAACCCCTCCACTGCTCAATCGACGACTTCCCAGTAAGAGCGTAGAGTGCTTGTGCGCCGAGAGCCACGAATAGAGTGGCAGACGTTTTGGCAAGTTCGTCCCGCAGCCCCGGCAACGCCTCGTCGATCTCCGCTGGGGTTGGAACGGAATTACGTTCGCTGAAGTCCTTCCGAACATTGGTGACGTATACCTCCGTCCGTGGGATTCCGAGAAGGCGCCACAATAGATTGCCCGAGGGACCCGTGAGGGGCATGTGCGTGAGGCATTCATTTTCCCCTGGGCGGGCCGCCACTATAGCTATCGTGCCGTAGGGCGACCCGCTTGGCGGGACGATGGTTCCGTTTAGGCTCATAGACGAACTTGCCGATCGCACAGAGCTGGAGCCTAGTCGACTGGTGCATCAGCACCGCTATCAGGCTCGCTATCAGCTGGTACCGCGTCAGCTTCGGCCTGAGAAGCCAGATCACGCGATACGCGATCCACAGCTGAGCGCCAAAAGTCAGCATGTTTCTCGACTCCCGCAAACCTACAGCCAAGCTGCGCCGCAGCAACCAATGTGCTGCCACTTCCGGCGAATGGGTCCATGACGAGCTCACCCTTGACGGCTGACGCTTCGATGATGTGGCGCATGAGTGCGACGGGCTTCTCAACGCTGTGTATCTTCTTCGAGACCGTGTCATACTTGAGCACGTTGTAGGGCTGTGGCTTGACCAGCCCGCGTCCTCTGTTGACCCAAAAACACGGCTCGTATGTGTAGATCCAGTTGCGGTTTGGATCCCCGATGCCCGATGTTTGCTTGAGCCATATGATTGGCGTTGCCTCACACGTCCCGAAATGGCGGCGGAGCATGATGTAGACAGGCTCGTAGCGAGTCATGTGGAAGAACACGTAGGCATGTCCGTCGGGCTTAAGGACCTTGGCCGCGTGCATGAAGACTTCGTCGAGCATGTCCATGATCTCTTTGGGATTGTCGCCGTACATTGTGCCCTGGCTCGAGGCGAACTTCGACGAGCTGACTGGGGCGCCCTCCCGGTACATCCCTATCCCATAGGGAGGATCTGTGACGATCAGGTCCACCGATGCCGCTGGGAGTTGACGTAGAACGTCGCGGGCGTCTGCGTGGTAGAAGACTCCAAGACCCTTCCATAGTGCCTTACGGATTGGCTGGCGTTGTATTCCGCCTCCAGTTGCAGGTTCCTCATCGTCAAAAGCCTCTTCGTCTTCTTCGGGCTCTGGCTCAGTTGTCGCGGTCTGCTTTCGTTTCGCAAGTTCCGAGCGTAGGGCCGTTTCCTTGAGCCGTCGGTATCTTTTGAAGGCGGCACTTTTGGTCTTCTCCTCTGTCAGTTCAGGATACTCGTACAAACCACGCGCCAAAGCGAGATCCATAGATATCGAGCCGCCTGATCGGTCAAGCTCACGAGCGGCATCTTCGATACCGTAACCGCCGTTGCTTGCCAGAGTACTACCCTTGTCCCCATAGCGAGCTTGCTTGGCGGTATAGAGCTTATAGAGACCGATGACTTCCTCCGGCCATTCGAGGTCCTTCCGACGAATGTTCTCCTCAAGTTCCAACTCCTGCCTGGTGATGTCATCCAGCTGGGACATGCGCCTGAAGGCTATGTCGGGCTTACCTAGATGCTGCATCGCTTTGATCCGGCGATGGCCAGCGATCAGGTTATTATTTTCGTCCAGGACGATGGGCGTCATCAGGCCGAAGCGGGCGATGCTGTTGGCGAGCGCCTCGATGTCACCGAAGAACTTACGCATTCGGTTCCCGACCACGATATCCTTGATGGGTATTAATTCATCTGGCATCAGTCACTCCTTAGAATAGAGCCCGGGGGCTATGGTGGGAGCCAATTGCCGATGGGGGACATCGGAGCCCCCGGGCTCCATCGTGTTCTATGCTGCGGCGTAGGGCGGGTTGACCTCCGCCCTGATTGTCTCAGGATCGTTCCGGTCGGGCCGGTGGTTGACGGTCACGTACAACTCCCGCCCGATGAAGTCTCCGATGTGGAAGCCGTCCGCGTCGAAAGGAACGCGGGCCTTCTTCATGAAGAGCTTCATGTTCCAGAGCGCCTGGGGGTGAAAGCTGAGGGTGAGGAAGAGGATGCGGTTGTCATACTTCGCGCCCGCTTCCAGCGGGCTCAGCCGCACATCGATGTAGGGATACTCGCTGCCTTCCTTGTGCTTCTTGAAGGCAGCCTTTACGCGGACCTTCTGCAGGCCCGGCGGGATGGGGTCGGACCCATCCTCCACTTCGTTGAGATCGATCTTGATGAAGCCTTCTTCTGACATACCTACCCTCCTGAGCGTGCTACCGCACGCCATTTAAGGCCGGTTTGCCCGGCCGGTTAGGCGAATATCTCAGGACCTGCAATCACTTCCGGCTCGAGACCAACTGAAGTTCGAGCGGAGGCACCATTTGCAGTGACAGTTTGAAGCTTGTACTTCCCGCTTCGCTCTCGCCCGGTAAGCCAGTAAGCTTCCGAGAAAAATCGAATGAGATTGTCGCCCATCTGCCCAGCAACTGAGGGTCTGACAATATCTTGTCGAGTATCTTCATCATTTCTTCGTTTCTCGTGACAGATGACAATTCGATCACAAGGGAGAGTAAGGAATCCATTTAGGTACTCCATCATCCCGGCAAGGTAGATGCCCCATAGGCGCTCGGTCATGAAGCTGACTCGGTGCGTGTACATGAGCAGCCTGGTCCAGTGGTCCCCGACGCTCGTGAATGTGTCGAGCACGACGCAGTCGTAATCGAGCTTGCCGCCTCGCGCGTTCCTTAGGAGTTCGTTGGTGACGGCTACGAGCCTCTCGTATCCCTGGGGCTTCTTTGATGGGATCTGGCCAGACTGCACGTTCTTGGGGTCCGGGGACCACGGTATGTCTATGCGATCGGGATTGCCGAGTGGTTCGTGCGGGGTCCACACGCTGATGGCTCCGCGATTGGGGAGCTGGGTCATCTCGTGCAGCTTCTGGTCCATATCTAGCCAGAGCTTGCGCTTGCTAGGGTGCATGGCGGCCAAGGTTGTCTTGCCAACGCCTGGTGCGCCGTAGAATAGGTACGAGCTACCCAAGCTGACGGTCTCGGTGACGTGTCTGACGTTGTCAAGTTCATTCATCGTCGCTGTCCTTTCGGGGCTCCCATGGGATGCGCTCGTACGAGGATTGCTTTAGGGTCTTCTGGGTCTGCGCTGCGCTGATGCACAGCGGGTAGTATTCGCACATGCGGTTGTAGGCTCCGCAGGCGAAGGGCGCGGACTTGGGGAAGAAGCCGGTCGCTCGCATCTGAAGTATTTCTGTTGCAACATGCTTGACCTGGCGCTCCCACGCCTCGAAGTCTTCGGGGGTGCGTTGGGTGTAGATGCGAGCGAACGAGTTGTCGTCGATTTTGGTGGTCACGCGCATGGCGTTGGCGAGGGCATTGAAGACAGGTCGATTGAACTTCTGCTCAGCACCACGCATGTATCCTGTGAACTGGCCGTTGAGTTTGAAGCTCGAGTCGAAGAGCATGCCGAAGCGTGTGGTGGTCTTGTGGTCCACCACCAATGGGATGCCCTCCCAATCCACGAAGAGATCGATGCGGCCAACGTAGTTGAAGGTTAGGCCCGCAAGCGAGAAGGGTAGCTCGAAGGGGATCTCGACGGCGATTGTCTTGAAGGGCTCGCGACGCCACTTGCCCAGGTATTGGGCGAGTAGGTCGAGACCGCGATCTGCCGTGCGAATCTCCTTTGGATCTTCGGGATCGTCTTGGTAGTTGGCGAGAAAGATCGCTGCCATCTTTAGCATGGTACCGCCCTTGCAATAGACGCAGTAGCCCCCTTGGCAGCGGGGGCACTGGACTCGTTCGAATCCGGTGCCTTTGTAGATGGTCTCGAGGGCCTTGTGGATGGCCCCGCCGAACATCAGGGCAGAGTCGCGCTTGCGCTCAACGGGGACTAGGTGTTCCTCGAAGCGGAAAGCGTACTTCTGCGGGCAAAGCATGAAGGTTTCGATTTTGGAGTTGTCGAGCCAGAAGACTTCAGGCCCATGTTCGTCCATAATGACCTCATTCTGTGTCAAGGACCTCACGGATCTGGTCTACGTTGTCGTTCATATCCTCTACGCACTCGGCGCAGATGGGACCTAGGCGGGTTGTCACGACGATGGGTGCGGGCTTGTTACACACCTCGCATACCTCGACGCTGGTACTGTTGAGGCGCGCGCAGAGTTGGCTCGCGAGCCATTGCATGTCATTTATGGGTAGCTCTACGTGGCCGGACCAGTCAAGCAGCTCCATCTCGCGCATTATGCGCTGTGTTGTGAGCATTGGTGAGACCTCAATCGTCACCAAAGAGCTCGTCGCGCCAGGTCCGCTTGGCCGGGTCTTTCTTCGGGCGATCATCTAATCGGTGGGGTGTCTTGGGCTTTTCGCTTGGGACGCGTGTTTGCTGTAGCTGCGTGATCGCAGCGATTAGCTCGTCCTCGGTCATCTCATCGATCGTTTTGGTCATCTTGAGCCACCATCGATAGTAGCCTATCTCACGGGTTGTGGTGCCGTAAGGTCGTGGACCGTTGTTTGTTTCCCATAAGATCATGGGTGTGTCCGGGAATTATCCCCTCGCTTTACCCGGACTATAGGTGCTAGGCCGGCGCGCGAACACCGTGAGGAGACCTTGCCGTAACTAGAGCCCGAGGGACTCGAGGTACTGGGCGCGCTTGCGCTCCTTGGGCTCGGTGTCGGCGGCCTTCATGAGCTTGGCGCGCTCGACGCCCTGGAGGTACACGACGTGCGCGTTGATGAAGCGCCGGAACACTGCCTTTTCGCCAAGAAGAGCGACAGCATCGCCAAGCGATGCGGGGAGGTCAGCCTGGAAGTCCTGTTCGGACTTCTCGTCGCCACCAGCCTTGGTCGAGACCTTGAGGGTAACGGTCTTGAACTGTGCATTGTGCTTATCGGGAACTGTGATTTCTGCCATGAAATCCCCTTTCTATGGGTTTCAAAATTTGCCCGGCAGGGCTACCCGAATGGTTGCAATTTCGGTGCCAACTGGGTCGGGCGTTATGGCAGACGGGCCTTGATTACGGCAGCTTGGTCGCGCAGGGCTGTCTTAAGACGGCTTACGTAGGGGCGCAGGACCGCGTTGCCGACTATTGTCGGGTCATGGGTAAGCTCAGGGGTGATCTGATACTCCCACCACAGGACGGGGCGAGGGTGTTTGCGTCGGACCACAAATGCGCCGGTGGCGCATGTCCTAAGCTCGAGGCGCAGCTGTGCCATTATCTCCTCGCGAAGGAGATCGAGGCGGAGCTGGACTTCAGGGTTTAGGAGCGCGCAGATTGCCTGCGCAAGGTGGAACAGTTCGATCTGAGCTTGGTCGAAGTGACGGCGCGCGTCGGCGCTCGCATTGCGACCAGGTGGGTGGGCGTAACGCCGGGTGAGGTGGTAAAAGCGATCGAGAAGTGGTGACAGTTGCCGCGAGTCATTGTGCATTGCTCCTCTTGCATGAGGTCCACCACGCATCCAGTTCAAAAATTTGAAGCATTAGGAATGGAAGCCTCGCCTTGCTTCCGCGTCCATCTGATCAGCCCACATGGGGTTCGTATCAACGCGGGGTAACAGCCCGCTCCCTTACTAACCATGCACGATGGATTTCCGGCTGGCCAGGCCGGCTACGGCGGAGATTAAATTTTACAAATTGACGTAATGCGTCAAGATCCTGCGTCCCTCCTTCGTGAGCGCGCCGTAGCCATCGATGAGTTGCCGGAAGCGGCACAGCGCACAGACGACTAGCTCGAGGTCGGCGGGTTGTTCTTTGCCCACGAGGAACATGATCTCCTCGGGGCTCAGGATGTTGCTTGAGGCGGTGTCCCACCGATGGTCAGACATGAATTCTGGGCGCACGAACAGGAACATGGTTCGTCGCCTGTTCTTGATGACTGGCATCGCGGCCAGTGCGGAGTCGGTGCCGAGTGATACCCGCCTATCCCTTGAGGACAAGGGAAGACACTTGTAGTTCGTGGTACTGACGAGTCGGTACCGGATCCGGTTAGGCCCGCGTGCATCGATTGCTGTCAGGTTGATGTTCCGGCAGCTTCGCATCCACACGTAGCGGCCCTGGTAGTAGAGTTCCGCACAGATGGATGCGAGGATTTCGCGTTCATGGCTGTAGCCACGGCGCTGGCACCTGAAAGCTCGGAGAACCATTTACGCCTTCCTGTATTTTGTGCCCTTACGTTCGCCCTCGCGCTTGATCTTGCCGGCCTTGATTAGCCCCCTGAGGTAGCTGAGAATTGTGGTGATGTGGAAGCTTGGGCTGAGCTTCGTTTGGATCTCTTTGGCGCTCATTGTACCCTTGAGGACCGCAAGGATCTTCTTGTCGAGATCTTTTGTGGTGCTGCTGGGATCTCTGATCAGCACGGGTGCGGGACCGTGAGTGGCCGGCTTGAAGATCTTGAGGACGCGCTTCTGATGGAGTACGCAAACATCGATCGCAGCCTGTTGCTTACCGCGCCCGTTTGTGAGTCCGAGGGTTGCGACGGCGTTTGTTCTTGGGTCCCGGCACAGGTCGCACACGAGGATTGTCTGTCTCATTACGTACATCCTTTATGCTCGCTAGGAGCGAGACTCGGGCTTCTGCCCGGTTGTGTTCCCGGATGAATCGGTGATAGCCGGGATCTTGTCTGTATAAGCGGCCTAGGATCGCGCCGCCGTTCATGCGCCATGTGTCGGCACGCCACGTGTTGCAGCGGGCGCAGTGCAGCATAATGCGCCGCGCATCGCCTTTGAGGACGATGATAGGACCTTTAATGGTCCAACTATGCGTGCCTACTGCGCGGCACAGCGCTTGATTCTCCACATGATTCTCCTTTGTCGGCGCATTGCGCCGGTTGTAGGGGCGTTAGTGCCCCAACCCTGTGTTTGGACTCCTGATTAGGATGACAGCGAGTAGGCATACTGCTTGGGTTAGGCAGAACAGTTGTCTCGGCGTGTCATCTTGTAGCTTCGCGGCGTTGGTGAGGATCTCGGCGGTGATCTTATCAACTTCGGCTGGTGTCATGTATGCTCTCCAGATCTGCCATCAAGATGTTCCAGATGGCTCGAGCTTGGTCCCCGGTGGGCACGAAGATGCAGTCTTCTTCTTCATCGTATGCTTGGTAATCGAAGATGATCTCATCGTCTGGGGACACTTGGTGGCCTCGGACTTGGATGGTTAATGTACGACCGCCGAGACTTGTCTGGATCTGGTACGGCGGGGGTGACTCGATCGTAAGAGCAGGAGCCCTTGTCGATCCTGAGGACGAAGCCGCAGTCCGTGTTGGGGCACGCCCAACACTTGAAGATGACGGATGAGCCATCGGCTGCGTAGTCACTCAGAGGTAGTAGGGGGCCGGTTTTGCACTTCGGACACGTCGGTAGTTCCATCTGCCACTCCTCCCATCACATCGTCAAGATCGCTCTGGAGGCAGCTCGGCGGCTTGGGGACGCCGGCTACGACTATGTTCATGGCCACATACAGATGGTGGTAGATCTCGTTACAATACTTCTCGAACTCATAGGATCCGCACGGGTCGTCTCGGATTTCCTGCATCGCTTGCTGGATATGGTAGCTTACTCTGTCGAGCACGATGTCTTGTGCGTCTGTTTTCTCGAGGGCTTTGTGGGCTCGCTCAACCAGCTCGGCCTTTGCGGGCTTTGTGTTGAAGACGAGACGGTTTTTGGGCGGCTCGGGCGCGTTTCGTATCAGATTCGCCACTGTAGTCCTCCTCTCCCATGATTATTTCGTGGAGCATGTCCGCGAGCTTCTCACAAGTGCTAGCGCTCTGGTTAGGGGCGAGTGTTGCGATCTCTTCAAGCCACCGGCAGAGTTTCTCCGCTTCGACGAAACTTAGGGAGATGTTGGGTCTTCTGGTTGAGGTGCTGAGTGTCACGAGACCTCCTTGCGCGCGGTTTGGCGCGCATCCTCGAGTTCGGCGGTTTCGGCCATCTCACGCTTGATTCGATAGAGAACTTCCTTTACGGCCTCGGTGATGAAGTATTGTTGCTGGATGTTGTGCGTGCGACAGAATGCGCGCATCTCATCGCGCAGGGCCTCGGTTATCCGGACTGACAGCGTAACCTCGGGTTCTGGTTGCACATTGAAGATCAGCTTCGCTCGGTAGAATTCGTCGGCGCTGAGCGCCGCTTTCTGTTCTTTCTCGATTGTCTTCTTTTTCATCCTTGAGCTTTACGGGCGTCCTTCGCGCGCCCTGGTTCCCATGTTAGCCACAACTTAGTGTTTCTTCGCTTCTGCGTGATCTGCTGCCTCGAGGAGGGCCTTGGCGAGATTGCGAACGTCTGCGGTGGAGCAATGGATCATAGCCATGAAGTAGCCATGTTTCTTGCATGAACCGTAGGCCAAGGTCCCGCCATCGGGTGTGTGGTACTCGGCGACATCTGCTGCTTGGCAGAGTCGCTTCATCGTGCTAGATCTGAGGCGCGCCATCGTCTGGGTCTCCTTCTTCCATCGTGGTTCTCCTTTCGTGTTTGGGACAAGATAGTCCCTGTCTGGGTACTTCAATTGCTTGAAGTACCCAGTGTGGGCTTATCTTACTTGATCTCCCTGATGGTGCCTACGTCGATCTCGGTTTCGTCCAGGTTGGATTCGATGTCATCGTCATCGACGTGCCAATAGTAGGTGGGGTCGGGCCATTTGTGGCTCGCTGGGGCCTGCCGGTACTCACGCATGGCTTTGTCGTACGCTGCGACGATACCCTTGTATGCGTCGAGCGCTTGGGCCCATGCTTGCTCTTCGTCTTGGGCTCCGATGGTGATGTCGCAGTGTGCGGTCACGCAGACTGGGACCTCGAGGGTTACTTTGAATTGGGGCATCAGTCCTCCGTTGTGTCGTGTTCGAAGCGCATCTTGTTATGCGCTGTGGCTGCTATGTCTCGGATCTTCGCGAGTATCTTGTCAAACGGGAAATCGCTACAGAGGTACACGATCTCGCGAAGCGCGACGATGCCCTCGTCCTCGGGCGTGTCGCTCGTGATCCATTCCTCCCAGTCTCGGAGGCACTGAACCAGCTCATCGTGCTGCTTCTGGTCCTGGGTTTCTCCGTAGAGGTCTGCGTCCGTGAGGAATTCGAGGGTGATGCGGAGGGCGCGCTTGTATTTGTTGGTTGTGTCTTCCATGGTTACTCCTTTGGGCGGATCTTGATTTTGAGTCCGCTGGGTGTTGAGACTATCTCTTGCTTGTTCTTGGAGCTGTGGGCCATTGTGCCGCGGGTAGCCATCTTCATGGCGAGGGCCCTAAAGCGCTTCGTGCCCTTGCCTACGCGCTTGTGCTTAGGCATCTTTGCTGGTGGCTTCGATGGTCTCGAGGACCTGGAACGTCTGGACGCGCCGGATTAGGCCGTCCACGGTCACGTCCTGGTACTCGGGGGTGTTCAGCCTTGAACGGACGTCCTCGAGCGTGCCTTCCTTGAGGCCCTCGCCCGTGCTGGGATAGATCTCGATGAGAACGTTGACGCCAGTTAGGTTCTTGACCGGGCGCTGGTCGTCATTGTCGTACTGCTCGAAGATCCTGACTGTCATCCCCGCCTTCTTGAGCTTCTCTACGTTGATTACCATGATTGCTCCTTTAGTTCGGGCTTTGCCCGTGGGTGCGGATTGCACCATGGATGGCTCCGGGCTCCCGGAGCCATCGTTGCTGCGGTCCGTCAGCCTTCGGATTTCATGAATTTGTTGGTTCCGAGATGGAGGACGTACCGTTGGCCACGTCCGAGGCCGAGACCAACGCCGTGAGCCTTGTGGCAGTGTTCGCACATGAGGGCCCATGGGCCGCTGGTTGTCTTGCCATCGATGAAGGAGTGGACGATGGGCTTCGTGCAGATGTCACAGGTTTCGGGTGGACCGCCTAGCCAATGTTTAGCCATTCTCGACCTCGGTGGCCTTGTCTAGCTTGGAGGTTAGGCCGTGAAGGTGGAGTCGGCACACGTCGACAGCTTGCTCCTTGGAGAGCTTGCGAAGCCCCTGCTCGTCGATCTCGCAGATCGTGACGCGGGCTATCGCGACGTTCCACTGGTGGGGGTCCCTTTGTCGGTTGCAAATGTCGCAGATTACCATTATGGATCCTTTCGTTGGGCATGTAGCCCAGGCGGAGCGGGATTGCTCCCACGGCGACGCTCATCGCACGAGTGTCGCCTTGGGGAGGAATCACGATAGGATTATGAGGAACAGGAAGTAGAATATCGCGAGCACCGTGGCTTTGACGGGCTCGCGCACGAGAACGAGCAGGAGGACTACGAACCAGATGAATGCGTGGGCGATCATGGCTATTCGTCCGGCATGGTGGAGATCCACTCTTCGAGGGCCTGGCGGTTGATGTGGGCATTCTCGAGATCGCTCATGGTGTCTGTGACATCAATCTCGTAGTTTTGGACGAGGTCATTGTAGGCGAAGACTCGGAACTCGAACATCTCGTCACATCCGGGGTAGCGCAAGCCTTCCTCGTCGATAGAGCCGTAGGACTGGCATACGCCGGAGACTTCGACCATGAATGGGTCGGAGCGTCCTGAGAGTTCGACCTCGAATTCTAGGGATAGGTCGGACCAAGCGTCGTAGATTCTCATGATTTCCTCGTATCGGTGTCGAGATCTAGTTCGCAATCCCTGGCACAGTCGCTGCAGACGTAGAATGGGCCGAAGATCGTGTCGACTTCTGCCATGTACCATCGCTTGAAGGTTTGGCCGTATCGGTGGCCGGGATTGCCTTTTGGGGTTTGTGCGTGGCGATCGGTGTGGGCGATATGCTCGCACTCGCAGCGCACGTTGTCGAAGTCACTTGCTGGTCTCATCTTGATCACTCCTTTTCGGGCCGGAGGCCCAGTTTGCGGATGCGGATTGCGTCTTTGACCTTTGCGGATTGCTCGTTTTCGAACCCGATTGGGACCGAGCCGAAGGCCGCGAGGGCGTCTAGGGCCTTGGAATATTCGCGATCGATCTCGGTGCGTTGCTTGAGCAATGTGTGGACGCGATCGAGCAGGCGGTAATATTCGTCTTGTTGGGCTTGCGAGAGATTCTCGCGACGAAAGGCTTGATAGCCCTCGCGATGAGCGTCGTTATCAGTGCGATTACCGAGCCAGGTCTTGTAGGTAGGCTTGTCGGGCCAGACTCGCTTGGGCTCGCGTTTGGTGCGAGCGTGCACGCGATACTCCAAGCCAGTCCTAACTGGCACGAGCGCGCGGGGCTCGTTGTTGCGGATTAGAT
>Ga0126381_100000405_pt1 | contig 47183 bp, 33 predicted proteins | sample PanSoiMetPlot_28_FD_96465 | JGI IMG/M metagenome (GOLD analysis project Ga0126381, IMG submission 96465) | Tropical forest soil microbial communities from Panama - MetaG Plot_28 | ecosystem: Environmental > Terrestrial > Soil > Tropical forest > Bulk soil | place: Panama | collected 2016-02-17 | reverse complement strand
GTTTATGTGATGTGCGAAGTGTGCCGCGGTCGCCGCTACAATTCCGAAACGCTCGCTGTGCGCTACAAGGGACACTCGATTAGCGACATTTTGAACTTGCCTTGCGCCGAGGCGTTGAAGTTGCTGGAAAACATTCCCCAGATTCAGCAGAAGCTTTCGACCCTCGTGGATGTCGGCCTCGGTTATGTCACGCTAGGCCAGTCCGCCACGACCCTTTCCGGCGGCGAGGCGCAGCGCATCAAGCTGGCGCGGGAACTTTCCAAGCGCCAAACCGGGCGCACGCTTTACATCCTCGACGAGCCAACCACGGGGCTGCATTTCGATGACGTGCGGAAGCTGCTCGACGTGTTGCATCGACTGGTCGACCTCGGCAACACCGTGCTGATCATCGAGCACCATCTGGATGTCATCAAACAGGCAGACTGGATCATCGATTTAGGGCCGGAAGGCGGGGAAGGCGGCGGGCGCATTGTGGCGCAAGGTCCGCCGGAGCAAGTGGCTCGCGCGAAAAAGTCCTATACCGGTCAGGTCCTTGCTCGTGTCCTCAGTCTCAACTGCCAGGGCAATGGGCACGGCGTCCACGACCGCAAATGAAGCCGCGCGGCGGTCGGCTGCCGTGCGCACCGGATTGCCTCCGATGGACTCGAACGAGGAGCACTCGCCTCTTGGTGCTGCCAACCATCGGAGAAAAGACCCGGTGTGCGGGGTAGTGAAAAGGCCTTCTTGATCCGCTTTGCGTGAGCCTTCGCGCGATCGACGGGCCTTCTCGGCGAGCGGCGGTGACTGGCTTGCGCCCTTCCGCTTTTCCCCCTACAGTAAGCGTCGGACATGAGCATTTACACGATTGAGCCCCTGGTTTTTGGAGGAGTGCGCACGTATCCGCTGGCGTCGCGAAAGAGCAAAGTCAGCATGCGCGAGTTCGCCAGGGCCAGCAACGGAAATATATCGCTCACCAAATTTCTCGATTCGCTTCCCGACATTCTTGCGGCGCGCGATCTTCGCGAACTTCTCAGCGCCATCAGCGAAGCGCGGAAAAAACGCAAAGCGATTCTTTGGGGCATAGGCGGCCACGTCATCAAGGTAGGGCTTGGGCCGGTGGTGATCGACCTGATGGATCGCGGCTTTGTATCGGGCATCGCGATGAATGGCGCGGCACTCATTCACGATTTCGAGATAGCGCTTGCGGGGAACACTTCCGAAGACGTCGAGGCGGCGCTGGACCAAGGCCAATTCGGCATGGCCGAGGAAACGGGAAGGTATCTGAATGAAATCGCCAAGCTGGCGCAACGGATTCGCATCGGGTATGGCGAAGCGGCGGGGCAATTTCTGACGAGTGGCGTTATTGCCGCGAAACAGCCGGGTTCGAGCGTTCTGGCAGCGGCACACAAAAGGCGCATCCCGGTCACCGTGCATCTGGCCATCGGCACGGACATTCCGCACATGCATCCGGCGGCGGAAGGCGCGGCGCTTGGCTACGCGACGCATCGCGATTTCCGCCTCTTTTGCGCGCTGGCCGAGCAGATGCATCCCGGCGGCGTTTACCTCAACTGGGGATCGGCGGTGCTGCTCCCGGAAGTTTTTCTGAAGGCCGTTTCTGTGGTGCGCAACCTGGGGGTACCGCTCCGTCCCATCACCACCGCGAACTTCGACTTTATTCAGCACTACCGCCCGTTGCAAAATGTAGTGAAGCGTCCGACCGCTTCCGGCCGCGGCCACAAAGGACCTGAGTCGCGGGGCTTTGCCATCACCGGCCACCACGAGCTGCTGATGCCGCTCGTGGCCGCGGCATTGGCGGCAGGATGGCCGAAGAGACACTGACAAGGGACCGCATGAGCCTCGTTGACGATAATCCAGCAGGTCCGCTGGGAGAGCCGGGCGACTCGCAAGACCGCCGCGGGGATGTTTCGGAATCGCCATCGGCAAAAGCCCTTTCCCCGCTTGCAGGCGATCCCATCTCCTACGTGGCGATTCATCCCGAGGCGGCCCATCCGGCCCCTTCGAATTTGCCGGAAGACCTGCGCATCACCTGGTCCTGGCCGCATCTGCTACTGTTTTGCGTATACGCCGTCGTAAGTCAATTGGCGATCGGCATCGCGGTCTTGGCGTATTACTCGACCAATGGCCATCTCTCGCAAAGACAGATCCGCAGGCTTTTTGAGTCCGACCCCAGGCTGATCGTGGGCACGAACATCCTGTGGTTCGCGCTGATTATTCTATTTCTCTATGTGACCCTTTCCGCGCTTCCCAATCTGCCCTTTTGGCGGTCCCTCGGCTGGAAGCGGCTGGATGCGAACCCGCTCGCCGGAAAAGGCAGACCCTGGATGTATTTCCTCTCGGGGTCCGGGCTGTCCCTGTTTGTCATCCTTGCCAGTTCGCAGGTGAAGAACGCGGAGCACGTTCCAATTCAGGAAATGTTCAAGAGCCGCACCGGACTGATGCTGCTGATGAGCATGGCGGTGCTCGTCGCGCCCCTGGTGGAAGAGACCGTCTTTCGGGGTTATCTCTATCCCGTATTTGCGCGCATCGCTTCTGGTCTTGCTCAGTCGTTTGGGATGGACTCGCCAAGCGCCATTCGCGCCGGCATGGTGACGAGTATCCTCATGACCGGGGCGCTGTTTGGGCTTATGCATGCACCGCAGCTGGGCTGGACCTGGGGGTTGGTCAGCCTGCTGATCCTCGTGGGCATCATTTTTACCTTCGCGCGCGCCTGGACAGGAACGGTTTTTGCCAGTTTTCTTCTGCATCTGGGGTATAACTCGATGCTCGCGATCCTCACCATCGTTGGAACCAAGGGCTTTACCTACATGCCGCCGCATCCGTGAGCGATTCGTCTTCCGCGCCGTTACTTCGCTACAATGAAAGGGCGACTTTCCTCCCTGTGCCGAATGCCATGAGGAGATTTCCTGCGCTCGGAATGACCGGGCACGGATTGTCGAGGCGAGGGCAGACGAAACAATGTATGTAGCGCAACCCATTGCGTGGACCGACTTCGGCGTAGTTATGCTGGACCAGCGGCGGCTCCCGGCCGAAGAGATTTCTTACACGTATAAGGACTACCGCGAGGTGGCGACAGCGATTCGCGAAATGGTGATTCGTGGGGCGCCGGCAATCGGAGTGGCCGCGGCGATGGGTGCCGCGCTAGGTGTTTTGCATTCTTCCGCGAAATCTGTGGACGCGCTTCGGGCGGAGTTTGCCGAAATCTCGGAGGCACTTTCTAAAACGCGACCCACCGCGGTTGACCTGTTTTGGGCGCTTGAGCGCATGAAGCGGCGCTTCACGGAACTTACGACAGAAACATCGGAACTCTCGAAAATCAAGCAGGGCATGGTGGAAGAAGCGAAGCGGGTTCACCAGGAAAAACGCTCGACCGACCACGCCATTGGGAAGTTTGGCGCGGAATTCATGCCTCGCGAAGGGCAGGTGATGACGCAATGCAACGCGGGCGCGCTGGCAACCGCCGGGATTGGTACGGCGCTTGGTGTGATTCGCGTGGCGTTCGAGCAGGGCAGGAAGCTGCACGTTCTGGTACCGGAGACGCGCCCGTATCTTCAGGGCGCACGGCTGACGGCTTGGGAACTGCACAAGGGCGGCATTCCGCTGACGCTGATTACGGACAACATGGTTGGGCACTTTTTGAAGTCCGGCAAGGTCGGTGCCATCGTGACCGGCGCGGATCGCATTGCGGCCAATGGCGATACCGCGAACAAAATCGGCACGTATCAGATTGCGGTGCTGGCCAAAGAAAACAACGTGCCGTTTTATATCGCCGCGCCCGTTTCGACGTTCGATCTGTCCATTCCCGATGGCGAACATATCCCCATCGAAGAGCGCTCGGCCGCGGAAGTGACGCATCTACAGGGGGTGCGCATTGCGCCGGATGTGCCGGCGGCACATCCCGCCTTTGACGTGACGCCGGCGCGGTACATTGCGGCCATCTTCACCGAACAGGGTGTGGCTCGCGCGCCGTACCGACCAGCTCTGCTCGCGCTGGCCCAAGCGCCGCACGAGCACGCGGCGTCGCGTGGCTAGGCTCTCGGATGTTTTCGGTTTAGCGCGGGTTTGCGGAGAATCCCGCGCTATGAGTTTGCCCGCCAGGATGAGAGAGTTGCTCGTATTCGCGCGCGGACGGTTCGGGAGCAAGCACCCAAAGCGTATAGATCCCAAGGGCGGTGCCAAAGGGGAACCGCAGCAGGGCTAAGGTTCCCAGCACGAGGCCAAGAATGCGCGCCCAGGATTGCCGCTCGAAAAGGCCCCATGCCAGGGCCAGATGCAGCAAGCCAAAGAAACCCAGGAAAATACCCAGCGAGAACCAGCCACGCGACAGGAACGAATCGAGGCCCCAGCCCGGCCCGAGCGGCCAGGCATCCGGGCCGATCCGCCCGCGAAGCCAGGGGAAAAACGTGCCGCCAAAAAGCATCAACCAGGCGACGCCCAGCAACCGTAGGACGCCGTTGGCCAGCCACAAGGTCGAGAGCAAGTGGATATGCTTCCGGACCCGGCCTTCGAAAGTGGATGCCACAGCGGGAATGGCCGGGGGCCCGGCACCTGGAGCTACCGCTTTGCCGCAAGAGGTACAGAATTGCGCGCCAGAGGCGAGCGGGGTTCCGCAGCGATCGCAAAACATGGCCAGGCCCTCCCTTCGACATAATACGCTCGCGCGGCGTCCTGTGTTCCGGTCGAGTCAGTGCATTTTGAGGGGTCCGCTCACATTTAACGGTTCTCTCGGAGGCCCTCGGTCCGCGGTTGCGATTCCGTTTGCCCGCCGCTATAGTCCCTACGACAGCGAGGTAAGCGCATTCGGCAGATCTCCCACTATCAGGTGATCGAGCGCCTTGGCTCTGGCGGCATGGGAAGCGTTTGGATCGCCGAAGATCTCCATCTCGGCCGCCGCGTGGCGCTGAAATTCCTCTCGCAGGATCTGGCCAAGCACCAGCAGGCGCTCGAGCGGTTCAAGCTCGAAGCGCGCACCGCTTCTTCGCTCAATCATCCCAACATTTGCACCATTTATGAGATTGGTGAAGCCGATAGCGAGTATTTCATCGCCATGGAGCTGATTGAAGGCGACCCGCTCGACCGCTACCTTTCGCGGCATCGTCCAGACTTGCAGGAGTTGCTGGATATCGGCATGCAAATTGCCGACGCGCTCGATGCGGCGCACTCGAAAGGCGTGATCCACCGCGACATCAAGCCGGCCAACATCCTGATCAGCCCACGAGGTCAAGCGAAGATTCTCGATTTCGGGCTGGCTAAGCTCATGGCGGATCGCCGCACCGTGGATCAGCCCACCTACGCTGGCGCGACTCTGGCTACTGCTTCGGAGCACCTGACTTCGCCGGGCATGGCGGTGGGCACGATCGCCTTCATGTCGCCCGAGCAAGCACGCGGCAAGGAGCTGGACGCACGCAGCGACTTGTTTTCCTTTGGTGGCGTGCTTTACCAGATGGCTACGGGCAAGCTGCCGTTTGAAGGCGAAACCGCAGCTACGATTTTCGACGGCATTCTGAATCGAATTCCTGCATCTCCTGTCGAGCTGAATCCAGTTTTACCGTCCAAACTCGATGAAGTCATCCGCACGGCGCTCGAGAAGGATCGCGATTTGCGCTACCAGAGCGCCGCGGAGATGCGCGCGGAATTGAAGCGGCTAAAACGCGACACAAGTTCCGGAAAAGTACCGCAAGTAAGCGGCAGCGGCCCGGCAGTCAGCGTGCCAGAGCCCCATGGATCAAAGACAGCGATGCTCGGGATCGTTGCTGCGCTCGCGGCCATCGCCGTTGCAGCGGCTATTGCGGTCTGGGTCCTCGCGCGGCCTCGTGGCTTCAATTTGCAGAACATGAAAATTTCCCAGATCACCACGACCGGCAATGCAGGGGCTGCCGCCTTATCACCCGACGGGCGGTACATCGTTTATGTCTTGCGCGACGGAGCACAGGAAAGCCTGTGGGTCGAGCAGATGGCCACCGGCAGCAATGTGCAGGTGCTCACCCCCGATCAAGTTCATTTCGTTGCCGTTACGTTCACGCCGGACGGAAACTACCTGATGTTTGTCCGGTCCGACAAGTCCACGCAGCACTTCCATTATCTTTACCAAATGCCGGTCTTGGGAGGCACGCCGAAGCAGTTAGTCCGCGACATCGACTCGGCTCCGGCCTTTTCGCCGGATGGGCAACGGATCGCTTACGTGCGAGGCATTCTGGACCCTCCTGGGAATAACGTCTTACTTGCCAACGCCGACGGCAGCGGCGAGCGAGTCCTGGCGCAACGAAAAGGTTTCAATCCAGGCGCGCCCAATGTCTCATGGTCTGGAGATGGGCGGACGCTCGCGCTAGTTTCACCGGAGACGAGAAACGGCGTCAGCCAGTGGATGCTTGAAACGATAGCGGCTGATACGGGAGAAGAGCGGGACCTGCATGCATTCTCGGTTTTTGCACGCGCAGCAGCTTGGCTCCCCGACGGCACCGGGCTACTCGTGGCGCACACCGATCCGGAGAGTGGGCTGAACCAGATCTGGTTTGTTTCTTATCCGAAGGGAGAGGTCAGCCGGTTCACCAATGATCTAGCGAACTACGACGGTTGTTGTCTAGAGGTCACTCGCGACGGCCGCTCGCTGGTTGCTCTCGAAGACATGAGCCTGAGTGACGTGTGGGTGGCAAAGGGAAACGGCTCGGATGCCCTCCAAATTACGAGCGGCGAACCGATGGGATTCGGACTGAGGTGGGTGGGCGGGCGACTTGCCGCTGCCAACTCGAGATGGCAATGGTCTATCGCAAATCCTGACGGGAGCAATATCGCTCCCTTGATGAACGAGCGGGATCCTCATTTGCAGTTGTCGGCTTGTCCCGACGATAAGCATTTGGTTTACAGCACGTGGCGTAACGGAATGTTTGAACTTTGGACGAGCGAGGCCGATGGGTCCAATGCACTGAAATTGACTCCCCAGGCCGTCCTGGGATTCGACGCGGGAACATGCACGCCGGATTCGAAGTCGGTGATTTACGCTGCGGACAATGCGTTGTGGCACGTTTCTATCGCTGGAGGGACACCGCAGAGACTGGACGTGCCGTTGAGCGAGTTTGGCTATTCGCCTGACGGAAAGCTGAGGTTTGACGAGTCGCAAAAGATCGAAGGCGGCGTCATGCACGCGAAGTTATTAGTCACCCCTGCCGACGACCCGAAGACAATTCTTTATGCTTTCGACCCGCCCTATGGGATGAAACTCGCGCGGTTCACTCCCGACAGCAAGGCCATCGCGTTCTTGCTGACCCGCGATCGCGCAACCAACATCTGGATACAGGGGCTTAAGGAGAGTGCTCCCAAGCCATTGACCAAGTTCAGTAGCGGAGAAATGTTCGCTTTTGACTGGTCGAGGGATGGCAAGCATCTGGCTTTTTCGCGCGGCCAGCGGAAGACCGACGTTATCCTGATGAGCAATTTCCGTTAGCGCCTGCTGCGGATTCGCTGCGCTTCCCTACTCCATGCGGGCTCTGAGGCCTTACACTAGGGGCAGAGCAGCAGCAGAAACACGTCCTGCATGGAGCCCGGACAGAATAAGCCTATGCTTTTCTGAAGTTTGATACCAAATCCAATATTTGTTGGCAAAACCTTGGTATACGCAGCTGCCCGCTTGGGCGCATTTGGGAATGTGGTGAAAGTCCGTGCAGGAGGCGCGAAACTGACAAGCGGGTTGGTCTCGATGAAAATAAATAAGCCTGGCGGCAGCTCAATGCGAGCCGATGGCTTTTCGGAGTTTCTCAACCATATTGCGAACTCCTTCCGCCATCGGGCCGGTTGGATCGAGCCGCAAGTACTCTTGATATTCATGGAGAGCGCCTTCGGCGTTACGCTCACGAAGCAGGATGTTTCCGAGCAGGGCGTGAGGCGAGGCCAGATCGGGTGTTAGGGATACGGCTTTGCGAGCGTGAGGAGCAGCCTCCTGCCATCGGCCTAGTTCCCAATAGGTTTTGGCAAGTTCGTAGTGGCCTCCCGGCGTTTCGGGATTCAACTCCAATCCTCGAAGCAAGGCCGTTTCGGCTTGCTGATATTGCTTGGTTTGATTGAACACGGCACCAAGCCCCAGGTAGGCTTCTGAAGACTTTGGATTCAGGCTGGTTGCCTTCTGCAATGCTTTCTCCGCGTCTTTCCAGTTTCCCTCTTCCAAGTAAGCTGTACCCATCAGCGTGTACGCCTGAGGAAACGACTCGTAGAGCTTGATGGCTTTGCGGAAGTGCGAGATGCTCGTGTCCAATTTGTTTTTGCTTAGCGCGCGCTGGCCTTTCTCGAATTCCTGGCGGGCGTTTTCAGGAACGCTCAGATCGAGCGCGGAGACCGAACTTCCGGAGACGTCGTTGCGAGTATCAATCGAGGCTGACCCCGGGTCGGGCGTAAGGCTGATATTGACGTAGGCTCGCAGCGTATCAACCAGGTTTACGTCCACGGAGACTTCTTTGTAGCCAAGTTGGCTGATTCGAATGATGTACATCCCGCCGGATCCAGGCAAGAATCTGCACTTTCCTCCCGTTTCCGTCACGCAGTCGTCAGACGATCCCCCTTCCTGGGCCTCCAGGCGCAGATGAATTCCCCGAGGGGCCGGAGTTCCATCCGGATTGCGAACCTGAACGTTGATTTCGGCATTGGAGCCACCGCGGGAATCGGAAGACAGGGGTCGCTGAGCCGACACGCCGGCAGGCATCAAAAAGAGAAAAGCCGAGAGTATGGCGAAGACGAGGCAGAACTTCATCGAGGTTCTTATACCACAAAGAAAAAGGGAGGGCGCTTGCGGCGCCCTCCCGGTAAAGTCTCGAGTTTTAGAAAACGAGACGAACGCTCGCGCGAGCGCTGAATGGCTGTTGGAAGAAATAGTTGTTCATGCCAGTGACCGCAAACGGCAGCTTGAAGTCCTGGTTGTTAACACCAAATCCCTGGTCCACGTTTTGATCGATTAGGGTTTTCGTCTTTCTGTTTGCAATATTGAACGCATCAAACCCAAGTTTCAGGCTGACTTTGTCATTGAACTTCCAGGGGTACTCGATGTGACCGTCGAGGCCAAAGGTCGTTGCCCCGCGGCCTAGGTCTCCTCGGCCGAAAAGCGGAACTTCGCCTGCGTTCTGGTATGCTTGCTGAGCGGCCAGGGATGTCAGAGGCAAACCGGTCTGCACTCTGACACCTGTCCCCAGCACAAGGCCTTTCATGCGAGAGTGGTCCATCACGTAGTAAGTATTGATGTTGACCACTTGACGCCGATCCGTATTCAGCGGTCCAATGCCCTGCTGTTGTCCGAGCAGGCCGAATGCGCCCTCGGTCAGGTCAAACAGAGAGCTGATTCCCGGGTCAGCTTGGTTATTGTCATTCCGGAAGGCTCCTTCATAATTTCCATTGAGACGAGCGATTCGCCAGTTAGCGTTTAGCGCCCAGTTATGTCCGAAGCCCTTGTTGGCCTCGATTTCCACAGCCTGATAAACACGCCTCGGGTCCTTGTAGGTGTCCGGTTTTCCATCGGGCGTAAATTCGCCACCGAATAACGCGCACCCCGTATCCTTCACCGTGGCGCAAGTTGGCAGTAAAGCGCCGGTGGAATCGGTCCATGTGCGGGTGTTTACCGCGGGGAAGCAAGCGCTGCCCAGGACTGTTTGGAAGGTGTTGGCGACGTTCGGGGCCACATAGGGTGTCGGTGCATGATTGCCGTCTATGCATGCCGCTGGAAATCCCATCGCCATCAGGGCGGCCGCATTCGCCGCCGACGGATTCTGTTCCGCTGTCAAGAGAGTGCAGTCAAACGCTCCGAGACTCTGGCCTCCATTCGCAGCGCAAGGCGCGAGCGTTTCGTCAACGGCACTAAATTTTTGTTCGTTGGGGTTGACGAAGATATCCGACTTGGAATTCGGGTTTCCGATGAAGTAATTCAAGCCGCCGCCGTTGTTCGCTAGCGCATTGAACTGCTCTACCGAAATACCGCCTTCGTCTTCAATGACCCGCTTCAAACGCCTGTCAATGTAACGCGCGCCAACAACAATGCCGCCGCCGAACTCGTGCTGGAATCCTGCGACATATTCATCCGTATATTCCATGCGGATGCCGGGCTGGAAGGGCTCACCACCGCTTAAGCCAACGTTTACTGCATTTCCGATACCCCCAGAAGCTAAATTAAGCAGCGTGGACGCACCGGGTTGGAACATCTTCGCGTAATCAGGTTTTCCGCTGGCATCGGTTACGATGCAAGGAGCTCCTGCCGGCGTTCCGGCAGGGCAACCCGTTGTCGTGGAAGCTGGCGCCCAGTACGCGCCCAGCACATCGTCCTCGGCGCTCAGCGCCCGGACTGCCGCATCGAGCGGCAAGATGAAGGCATATCGTCCGTAGTTGGCATAAATCTTCGTTTTGCGATTGCCTTTCGGATCGAGAACAAATCCGAAGCGGGGAGACCACATGTCGTTGAAGAGTTTATTAAGCTGGTTGCCAATCAAACGCTGCTGTTCCCAGCGCAAGCCGAGATTCACGGTAACGTGCTTGCCCATCGCCCAGGAGTCGTTGATGTAAGCAGCGTGGTACTTTCCGCTGCTTTTAGTTACGCCCCCATCGAAGCGTCCGCGCGATTGAACCAATACGACCTGCATGGGACTGCCTCCACCGGCGTCAGCCATATACGGGCAGCGGGTGCAACCGGAACTGTTGGATACCGCACTGATTTGTTCCAGCACCAGTGAGGCGTCGGTCAGTTTTCCTGGAACTTGCGGATTACTCAGATAACCGGGATCGCCCCCGGAAGCATTTGCATTGGGAATCGGGAATTTCCCGCCCGAAAAGGAAGTCGTGTCGTTATATATGGGGAATTGCCAGTTATACCCGATGCTGAATGTGTGCTGCCCAAGGAACCTGTATGTTTTGGAAGTATCGAACGCTATGCTCTTTGTATTGGAGTCGTACGGCTCCAGGAAACCAAAACCCTGAGCATTAAAAGTGCCAACCTTTGCAAGGCCCGTTTCATCTAGAATCTGCGTCACATCCGCCAAGGGAGTCTCTGTAAAGTGGTTCCAACTCCAGGTGAATGCCCCATCAATTAGCCATGATGCAGTGAGGGCACCGTCGTAACGCAAGGCCCAGTTCCGTGTGCCATAGTCCCACTTGGAGTTCACGGTTTTGTCGTCCGCGTTCAAAGTTGCCCAGGGAACATTGTTGGTATGAGAAGGATCGCCGAAAACGGACGATTCCAGGGTGTGCCGATCGTTAATCTTAAAAGTCAGTTTGCCTGCGTAGTCGTAAGACGTCTTTTGTCGATCCACTTGGCCTCGGTACAAGGTGAAAAGGCCTGACGGGACAGGGTTGCCGCTTGCATCCAGGTTTACCGCTGGCGCCATGTACTGATGGTTGAAAGCAGGATTGAAATTCCCAAAATAGAAAAGATGATTCTTTAACGCACCCAGCGGGACATAACCGCCAAGTTCGGCGTTGCCCTCATAAGAGGCGGTACCAAGGTAGCGTCCAAATTTATTGACCCTGCCAAATTGCGGGTCGTCGGCATTGAGAGGCGTGGTCTGCATTCCGAGAGGCCGGAAATAACCGGCAATCTCCCCATGGGTCGCGGTGCTGCCGGACTTCGTCACGATTTGGACGATGCCGCCGCTCGCGTGGCCGTATTGCGGCTCGAAGCCGCCGGTCTTTACCTGCACTTCCTTGACGAACGACTGATTGATGCCGCTGCCTAGCGCCCCGTAAGAACGCGCCCAAACACCCAAGCCGCCGAAAGCGGGATCATTAATCGAAACCCCGTCGGCGACGTAGGCGTTTTCAAGACCACTGGAACCGGAGATCGATGGATTGTTCGTTCCCGTCTGTATGCCGTCAACCGCTCCGGGACTGAGATAAAACAAATTAGCGACGCCGCGCTGCACCGGGATATTCTGGAAAAAGGTGTCGGCGATATCCGCGGTAACGGCGGAGGTCGAAGTGTCCACGGTTACCGTCGCCGCGCTGACCTCCACAGTTTCTGTGACTTGACCGGTTTCCAAGATCACTTCGACGCTGGTCGTCTTGTCAATGAGGACCTCTGCGCTCTTGATGCTCGCAACCTTAAATCCCGATTTTTGGACTTTGATGGAATACATGCCGGGGATCAGCGTGGAGAACAAGAACGACCCTTCTTCCGTCGTCGCTTGAGTCAGGCTGCCAATGGGTCCAGTAATCGTGACCTGGGCGCCCGGGACCACGGCCTTCGTTGTGTCGTAGACTAAGCCGCTGAGGTTGCCGCGGGCCGAACTTTGGTCCTGTGCAGCAGCCGAGGGATAGAGGGTCGCTGCGACAGCTAAAACCAAGGCGAAACAAAACCACCGATTCTTCATGAGGCCAGTACTCCTTTCACACAAGCAATCGACAAGCGAATTGGACATGGGTTACGAATGGAAGACCAAAAACTTGTGGACTCGAATCTCCCCTAGAGTCGAGCAAATCCTACTTATAACTATGCACAAAATCCACCAAAGTTCAGATGAAGTTGACCTACGTTAAGAACTTTTGCTTCATCAACTTATATCGGTTCGTGCCATGCCGTGGGGTGGATCTTATCCCATTTATCGTATTCTTATTCGGAAATATGGATTATTGAGATAGAAAGCTGCTTCTAGATCCTGCTTTTAGTCTCTTGCATCGGTTCCTAACAACTTGGCCTTTTGCGTCAATTCCAGTGCTTTCTCGGTACTGCCGATCTGACTGTAATATTGGGCGAGAGCCAGGTAGAGAGGGCCTTCCGCTGAATGTGATGCTAAGGCCTCCTCAAGGACCGAAATGGCCTGCCGTGTTTTTCCGTTCTTATCCAGGCTGGTTGCTATGCGGAGGATGGTTTCCGAGTCCGTGCGTTCCGTGATCCCTCGGTCGGAGTAGAGGCTTGCGACGGCAGCGTAATCCTTCTTTGCGTAATAGGCATCTACAAGCCGTGCGCGCGCAATGTCGTTGGAGCGATCCGTTTTGAGTGCCCGACGGAACCAGACACGAGCTTCATCGAATTGACCCATGGACCAATAACAAAGACCCCGCTGCTCATCAAGAATCCCCTTTTCAGCGTCCTGGGCAATCCCGGGTTCAAGCACGTCCCAAGGTTCTGGAGCCGGGGGAGTATCGAGGACTTTGAAGTTCAAAGTGCCAAAGCTGTTCTGTTTTGTTGCGAAGGCGCTGACAGACACGGTAAGGATATAGTTGCCATTCGCCTGGTCGAGAGAGAGCTTTTTTCCTGTGGCCAGCGACCCGCCGGCATCGAACTGCTCCATGCCGACTTCTTCCTTGATTTCTTTCGCGCTCCCGGGGACGGCGGGTCTCCCGAGGGCGTACTGCACATCTAGTTTCTTTCCGAGATTCTGGCGGGGGTCCTTCGCCGGGGCCCAGATTTGGTACATCACCTGAAGATTTGTTCCCGGTCCAAGGGTGGGGTTCTTTTCGACGAGCGGCGTAAATTGGACTCCGCCAACAGCAAAAGGTGTCAGGTCAGCGAGGCTTGGGTCTACGTCCTCCGCGGTCCGGAAGGGCAGCACACTCGGCACAAGCACCCCTTCTTTCGGCGGAGCGGGAACTTCTACTTCCCGGGTGGTATGGTAGGAGGCTTTTTGGGTCCAGTCGGTAAATTGGAAGTCCAAATGATATTTTCCCGGCGAAAGGGGCACAGTTCCCTCATAACCAAAGACTCTGTCCTTTACCTCTTCGAATCGGGCTTTCGTAATGGAATCCGTGAGTTTTTTCTCTTGCGTGAAGATGGGCCGGTTGTCTTTCCCGAGCACGACTACACGCACTTCTACGGCATAGCTGTACCGCCCGTCCGGGTCAGCGGTCATGCTCAAATCCCTTGGATCATGAAGGCGAACCGCGTAGTCCAATCTTGTGAGTCCGCGCGAATCACGGGCCGGGAAGGTCACGATGTCCAGATTCCGGCCTTCCAGAAGCAGGCGCGAGCTGACATTTTCCTTGAGAGTTTTCCTGCGAAGGATTTCATCGCGGTTAACCGGCAAATTAGCGAGATTCCTGATGCTGTTCAACAGGACGTCGGATTCCAGGCTGACGGTTCCGGTGGTCTCATCCACGGGCTCATCCGGCAAGAGACTCAAAGCAACGCGAGCGACCTCGGGCCCGGCCGAATCCCGGATCATCTTGAGCGCCGCGGACCGTGAATTGATGGCCTCCACGCCGGTGGTCAGCTTGTCCGGGCCATCGGTATAAGGACTATAAAAGCGGTAGTCCCCGCTCCCTTCTCGCTGATAAAACATCACGTAAAAGAAGGGAGGCAGGGCGGGATTCGGGCTGCTGTAGAACCAGATCTCCATCGGGTACAGATTTGCGGAATTGCGGAATACCTCCTTTTGCTGCGGGGCGCCCAGCGTGATGTACGTGCGCCCGCGATCGGTGCGCCAGCCCTCGACGCCCGAGCCAATGCCGAATCGCGCGTCGGCAAAGGCGATGCGCTGATAGATTTCGTCCTTGTACGAGTTGGATGGCGATCCAGGATTGGGATTTCGGATTTCCCAAAAGTCCTCGATGAACTTGTCCCGAGCTTCGTTTGTGGGGAGCCGCAAGAACGCGTCTTTTTCGTCTTTTGTGATGATGTAAGCGACGTCTCGCTCGAGCCACTCGCGATAACTTTTTTCGACTTTCTGCCTTTTCTGGCAAACGGCGGATTGTTGAAAACAAAAAAGCGTGCTTGCCAGTACGGCCACAACGCTGAGGGATGCTCTCGCGCTCCTAGACGCCCCATTCAGTCTGAATCGACGCATGTGAGTTGACGGTCTTGAACCCAATCTCCCTGGGACGCACAGCAACGTCCCTGCCAGACTTTAGCTGTCATTTAGCGCTTATTCAACATCTTATAAGGTTTCTCTGATTGGCTCTCCCATGTGGTCTATGGTTTTGCGAATTCAGATACGGAATCTGGTATGTCGGTTCTAGATATTGTGCGAGGAGCCCGCGGCAAGGTGGTTCAACGAAGGTGCCAGGCGCGCAGCCTTATCTCGAGCAAAGGGGAGAGATGCAGCGCTCTCTTTTACCGAAAACGAAGTCCGGGCGGTGCGCGTCCCCGAGGGCAACGACCTTTTCGTAGTTTTGACGGATGAGCCAGCGAACTCGTCTTTGCCCTTGCTCGACCAAGGCTCGAATCAGTTTGGGCGAACCACAAAAACAGTGCGCTCGCGCTTCCGAAACATCGCAAAAAAATCCAAGAGCTGTTTCCAGGGCGCATATTTCTTGTTCAACAACTGCATGCCGTGTTGCGCTTCCGTGCCGGCGAGAATCTCCACCCGCGCTGGGACCCACGCGCCTCGTAATCCGCCGCGCATGTCGCAGGGGGCGACGTTCACCCGTGGGTTGTTGCGAATGCGCTTCACTTTTCCCGAAACGCCGATGGTGTACACGTACAGCTTAGCGTCCTGCGAATCGAGCTTCAGAGAAGGCTCGGCCGCAAACCACACCGGTGTCTTCACGCTTTGGCCGCTCTTCCTGAAGGTTTCCAGGTTCAGATATCTTTGCCCGGCAAACGCCGCAAATCCCATGGCCTCGCTCCTTCTCGCTTCTTTGATGATTACGCGAAAGCCTTGGATGCGCGCCATTCTACACGCGTCACATACCTGAAGGCACGTTCCTACCGCAGATGCGCCCCCAGTGCCATGAAGTGTCTGTTCGGATGAAGAACAATGGGCGCAACGCTGGAGCAACGCCGCGGGCCAGTTGGCCATGGCACGGTGCCAAACGGTGGGATCGCTCCAGCGCGACACGGTGTTTTGCCCGAGTCCAAATTGCTAGTCACGCCATGCGCAACCTCTAGGCTACTAACAACCTCGCGTCACCCAACAGGTGTCGCGAACGTTGGCGCATGCAGTGACGTGGCCATTTTGCCCAGCCGTCAGCGGCCCTCAGTGCCGATGCCGCGAAAAAAATGTTCGAGCAACATCGACGCCCCTCTATTGCAGAGGCCCCGAAAAACGAAATGTAAGAAAAAACTTGCTACCAGTGCATTTTTCCGCAAAGGCGGTAGTGAGAAGGTCAGGAGCGGCATCGACTGGCCGCCAACGACTTTGTCTGACCCTGTAGACCCCAGGCACTCTGCGAAAGCACGCCCGAGACACGTGCGGGCCTCCGTGAAGGTCAATAGCATTCAGTGCCTGGCAAAAAGTGTGGTCATAGGAGGCCTGCCAAAAAAAGACTTGCTTTGCACGACTGGTACGTGTATGGTCTGCAAATCCAGGCCCAAAAAAGTTCCCGCGAATTCCAGCCGCGTCTCCAGCCCTACCTCCAGCCCTAGTTCTACAGGAAATCCTTAGGCTCGCACAGTTTGGCGGAGAAAATAGCGACAGCCCTTCCACACTTGCTCAAGCGCATGATGCTGTTTTTACCGTCGAACAGGCGGTACAACATGGACACGCAGTTATGGGAGTTCGTTTCAGAGCCGCTCAGCCTGATGACGTATTCCCACGATGGCTACGGATTGGGACATCTTCGGAGGAGTTCAAACATTGCTGTTCGGTTTGTTCAGGAAGTTCCTGGTTCTAGCGTTCTGATGCTCACCGGGTGTCCTCCAGGAAATCCCTTTCCTTTGCCAAAGGGAATCGATTTCATCAAGATACCCTCGCTAATTAAGGTAGACACTGGTGTCTATTCGCCCGGTGGCCTTCGTATCAGCCGGCAGAAGGCCAAGGCGATCCGTGCTTCCGTCATTCAGAGCGCCGCCATTCAGTTCAGACCCAAGTTGTTTCTCGTTGATCATGTTCCGGCTGGAACCTATGGCGAACTTCTTCCCACCCTGTGGATGCTCAAGGAGCTCGATGATCCCCCGGTTATCGTTCTTGGCTTGAGGGATATCATCGACGCACCCGACGTGGTGTGTGAGCTTTGGCGAAGAGAAATGACGTACCAAACTATTCGCAGCTACTACGATGAAGTGATCATCTATGGCTGCAAAGAGATATTCGATAGCGCGCTCCATTACGGGATGATCGCGGAATTTCCGGACATAGTCAGGTACGGCGGCTATGTTTGTTCGCAGCAGCCTATTAAATCGAGAGAGCAGGTCCGGGCGGATCTGCGCCTTAAGCGGGAAAATTTAATTGTTGTAACTACCGGGGGAGGGCATGACGGGTATCCGTTGATGCAATCCTGCCTGGAGGCCTTCCAGCTTATCGGCAGGGGCAGTCGATTCGAAGCCGTCCTCATCACGGGCCCGTTAATGGATGCGGACCAGCGCGAACAACTTCGAGCACAGGCGCTGGGGTTGGGCGCGCGCGTGTTTTCGTCTGTCGAAGATGCTCCCAGTTTAATCAATGCGGCGGACTTGGTCATCACCATGGCCGGATACAACTCGCTTTGCGAGGTTGTCTCCTTAAGGAGGAAGGCTCTTGTTGTGCCGCGTCTTGGGCCAAGAGCTGAACAAAGAATGCGAGCCGAGCTGTTTCAGCAGCAGGGGCTGATCGATGTGCTCGATCCACAGGAATTGTCTCCGAGGAATTTGGCGCAGCGCATCATCGACGACTTGGCGAGAACGGACCTGCCCGCGGCGCATGCCACCATCGACATGTCTGGCGCCAGGAATGCTGTCTGTCGGCTGTCAGGGCTGGTGCTCGAGAGAGCAGGCCGCCAGCCGATGGCCGTCTCAACGAGTCCAGCCGCTGGTGGCCTTCGCGGCAACGAGTGAGGGCACGAACTAAGAAAGGGGGTACTGGCAATCGAATGAGAATCGATTTCAACGGCGCCAAGGTTCTGGCTGTCGATTTGATTGGCACGCTAGCTGAGAAAGTCGGTATGACTTTCGCAGACCGTGCTTCCCAGCACCTCGCAAAGAATGGCTATGACATCAAACCCGCCGCATTTCGCGGACTTTTTCGAAAGCGATATTTGGAATACTCTCTGGGAAACTACGCTGGTGACCAGGAATTTTACTCGGTCTTGTCCGCCGATCTTTTCTGCGAAGCGCGGCAGCCGTTCCTAGATGATCTTACCGACATATGGCTTCAATGCAGCCCGCCATTCGACGACGCTCAGCCTTTTCTGGAACAAACGAGCCGCGCCTACAGACTGATTCTGTCGTCCAACTACGTCGGCGACTGGGCCCGGCGCTTGCTCGCTACTAACCGTTGGGAGCAATACTTTCAGGCGCTTGTAGTGTCCTCTGAATGCCGTTTCCGGAAGCCATCGAGGGAGTTTTTTCTGGAACTGCTCAAAGTTTCGGGCGTGACGTCCCCTCGCGACGTGCTCGTGATCGGCGATTCCCTCGTTAATGATGTGCATGGAGCGGCTAGTGTGGGGCTCCAGGCTGTTCTCGTGGACCGGAACAGTGCCCCCACTAAGCGCTTCCCAGAAACAGCCGCTTGTGTTCGGTCGCTCGATGAACTTATGCAGTTTCTGACGAGCAGGCAGCTCGTCTCGGGATGGGTTCGGCCATGAATCCTTATCTCTTCATCGTTGGATGTGCACGGTCGGGAACGACGCTCCTGCAACGCATAATCAATGCGCACGGTCGGATCGCTATCACTCCCGAATCGCACTGGATCTGTCGCTTGTTTGAACAGGGCAGAGGGCTGACGCCTGGGGGGCTGGTTACACCCGAACTTATTCCCCGGCTGATCCAGGATCTGAGCCCGAGATTCGCTCGTTTGAGCATTGGTCAAGCGGAGCTCTTAAGGCTGCTGGCAAGTGACCGCGCCGTCGACTACGCGTCCTTTGTCAGCGGCATTTTCGACCTATATGGGAAAGCCAAGGGCAAAGAAGTCGTGGGAAACAAAACACCGGGCTTCGTGCGAAAGATACCTACCTTACAACGCCTCTGGCCCCAGGCTCGTATCGTCCACCTTTGCCGGGACGGCCGTGACGTCTGCCTCTCCATGATAAATCGCCCGTTAAACCACGTGAATCGCGGACCGCTTTGCACCTGGGGGCAAGACGCGGTAACCACGGCCGCGCTGTGGTGGGAATGGAGCGTGCAATTGGGACGACAAGCCGGTAATTCGCTGGGCTCCGGACTCTATTACGAGATGCGTTACGAATCGCTGGTTGCCCAGCCAGCCGGGGAATGCGCCGCGCTTTGCGCTTTTCTGGGCGTGCCGTTCGAAGAAGCGATGCTCCACTTTCATGAGGGCCGGAAGAGAACTGTTCCCCCCTCGGATGCAAAACATGCCTGGCTGCCCTCCGCAGGAAATGCGTCCGAATTCCGGCTAAGGCCCATTACTGCGGGCCTGCGAGACTGGAGATCGCAGATGTCTCACGCTGACGTTGAGAAGTTTGAGGCCGCGGCCGGTGAGCTACTTGATGAGCTTGGCTACCCGCGTGCTATTCCGCGGTTACGGCCTGAAAGATTGGAAGATGCGTTGAGAATTCGGGAGTTGCTTGCTCTGGACTCACGCGCACGGGCCGCGGAAAGGCTGGATCCGGAGGCGAACCGATGAGCAACCCTTATGTCTTCATCGTGGGATGTCCCCGATCGGGAACGACTTTGCTCCAGCGTATGGTCAATGCTCACTCCGATATCGCCATCACACCGGAGACCCATTGGATTCCGCGATTTACCAAGAAGCGATGGGGCGTAACGCGCCAAGGGCTGGTGACTCCGGATCTGATTGCTCGATTATCTGAACATCCTGGGTTCGTGGCCTTAAACATTGGCCGAGAAGAGCTGGCAAAGCTGATGGGAACCGGTCGTCCCATCGCGTACTCGTCATTCGTATCCGGTATCTTCGACTTATACGGCCAAACTCGGGGTAAACGTCTGGTTGGAGATAAGACCCCGGGTTATGTGCGAAGGATGAAGACGCTCCACGCCCTTTGGCCCCAAGCCCGCTTCATCCATGTGATCCGGGACGGTCGCGACGTGTTCTTGTCGATGTCTAGCCGGCCGCTGGAGCAGTTAAAGCCCGGAGTTTTCGACTCGTGGTTGGAACACCCGGTGCCCACCGCGGCGCTATGGTGGGAGTTGAACGTGCGGCCCGGTCGCGAGGCTGGAAACGCGCTCGGACCCGAGCTGTATTACGAGGTCCGCTACGAGTCCCTTGTCGCCGATCCCGGCGAGGAATGCGCAAAGCTCTGCTCGTTTCTCGGAGTACAGTACGACGATTCTATGCTTCGGTTTCACGAGGGCCGGATGGGAAACAAGGCCGAGCCAGGCGGGAAACCCGCCTGGCAGCCTATCACCTCAGGTCTGCGGGATTGGAAATCGCAGATGCCTGCCGCCGATCTCGAGGAGTTCGAGGCCGCGGCCGGCGAGCTCCTCGAGGAATTGCGGTACCCGCTTGCTGCTCCACATCCGAGAAGCGAATGCCAAGAGACGGCTTCAAGGATACGCCACCGGCTGGCGCGAGACCCCCTCGCCCACTACGGGTTGGAACGAAAGGAGTTGGAAGGAAAGGAGATGGGCATTCGCCGACCATGAATCCTTACGTGTTCATCGTTGGATGCCCGCGGTCTGGAACGACCTTGCTCCGCCATATCGTGGGCGCGCACCCGCAAATCGCGATCACACCCGAGGCACATTGGATTCCTTTGTGGTTCGAGCAGCGGAGAGGGCTAACTCCCGACGGCGGTGTAACTTGTAACCTCATTCCAGAACTACTCGCGCACGCGAAGTTCGCCTTGTTTCGTCTGGGACGCGAAGCGCTCACCTCGGTGCTCAAGACCAGCCAGCCGATGTCTTACGCCGCCTTTGTTACCGGCGTTTTCGACTTGTACGGAATGGCTCGCGGTAAAGAGTTGGTCGGAAACAAAACCCCTGACTCGGTGCGACGAATCGGCACGCTGCACGCCCTCTGGCCCGGGGCGCGTTTCGTTCATCTGATCCGCGATGGTAGAGATGTGGCTTTGTCTCTAATGACCTGGCCAAGGGTGCGCGATAAGAAGCCCGGGACTTTCCCCACCTGGAACGAGGACCCCGTCACGACGGCCGCTTTGTGGTGGGAATTAAATGTGCGGTGCGGACGAAATGCCGCGAGGTGGCTCGGCTCCGAATTGTATTACGAACTGCGTTACGAGTCCCTGGTCGCTAATCCTTCGGAGGAATGCGCGAAACTCTGTGCCTTTCTCGGCTTGCCCTTTGATGAAACGATGCTGCGATTTCACGAGAAGCCGGAAGAAGGTATGCCGCCGCAAGGAGACGAATGGCAGCCGGTTACTGCCGGTTTGCGCGATTGGAGAACACAAATGACTGCCGAAGACGTGGAGCGGTTCGAGGCTGCCGCAGGGGACCTTCTTGCCGAGCTGGCTTACGCTCGAACTTTTTCCAATCTTCGACCTGAGGCCGTGGAGTATTCAGTTCAGGTGCGAACCCTGCTTGCCAATGAGCCAAGAGGTGTTCGCCCTTACCGACAGGCTTGAGTCTTCTCGACCGACGAAAGACACGCAGCACATTGATTGAGAAGTTAGGGGCTTATGACGCGGGCGAATCATCAGCGCAACATCGCATATATCGTCAAGGCGTGGCCGAGACTCTCAGAAACGTTCGTTCTGAACGAGATTATCTCGCTTGAGCAGCGCGGCTTACGCATACGCATTTTTTCGGTTAGAGAGCGTGATCCCGGCCCGTCGCACAGCAAAGTCTCGCAAGTTCGGGCAAAGGTTACGTACCTCGCCTTCGGGACGCACTGGAAGCAGGCTCTGCCAGCCAATTTGCGTCTGTTTTGCCGTAAGCCCGGACGATACTTGCGGGTCTTACTCCAGGCAATAGCGATGATGGTGGTCCGGCGACACCGCTTTGGCCCGCCCTGGCACTTCTTTGAGGCAGCCTATCTCGCCGACATATTGTCTCGCAATCCGGCTGATCAGATCCACGCACACTTTGCCTCTACCCCGGCTCTCATTGCGCTTTACACTCACCGACTGTCCGGCTTTCCTTATACCTTTACGGCACACGCTAAAGACATCTACGTCAGCGATCCGCATACCTTTCGCGTAAAGGTTGAAGAAGCCCGGGCCGTGGTTACGTGCACGCAATACAACCGCGAATTCCTTTCTAAACAGTTCGGAGCGTTGTGCGAACGCAAGGTCCGCACTATTTACCATGGGCTTGACGTGTCCCAGTTCAGTTTTCGCCTGCCCACAAAAGCAGACTGCGATGAGCCAATAATTCTTTCGGTCGCGAGGTTGATTGAAAAGAAGGGGCTGGGCGATTTGATCGCCGCGGCTGATATTCTTCGCCGCCGTGGCCGCGCCTTTCATGTAGAGATTATTGGGAGTGGTCCTCAGCGTGAAACTCTTAAGGCTCAAGCGAAACGACTCGGACTTGCAGAGCGCGTCAGACTGGCCGGTGGCCAAGCCCACGATGCCGTTTGCCTTGCCTACCAACGAGCTTCCGTCTTTGTCCTTCCGTGTGTAGTCGCCTCGAATGGAGACCGGGATGGAATACCCAACGTCCTGCTGGAAGCCATGGCAAGTGGCGTGCCAGTCGTTTCCACGCCGATCTCAGGAATTCCCGAGCTGATTGAGCCGGGGCTTGATGGTCTGCTCGTTCCGCCGAATAATCCAGCGGCTTTGGCGGAGGCGATGGACAAGCTACTCGGTTCGCAAGAAGTGCGTGAAAGCCTCGCCCGGGCTGCCCGCGCAAAGATCGAATCATCGTTTTCACTAGACGCCAGCGCGGAACGCCTCCTGGACCTCTTCGGTGAACTCAAGAGTGCTCCTGTGGGCCTCCGTGCCGAAGTCCCATTGGGGTGTACGGCGCCGTTCGTTGAGGGCAAATGAAGATTCTGTACCTCTGCTTCGATTCTGGTATCGACCTTTCCGGTGTGAAGGGCGCGTCCATACACGTCCGGTCTTTTGTACGGGCGCTGACCGAACTGGGGCACGAAGTGGTCGTTGTGGGCACGCAGGTGAGCTCGCCAGAGTCATTCGAAACTTTAACCGGCGCAACCGTACTCAGAGCTCCTTTGTCGCCGCGGGGCCGAGCCTTGCTTACGGCACTAAAAGCCAAGCGGTTCTTGGCGCCAGGCCTCAGTAGTGCTCGTGATCTGGTCCGCGCCTTTCACAATTCAGAGTTCTTCAGGGTTGCCGCGAGGTGCAGTAGCCGATTATTGCCAAGTTTCATCTATGAGCGCTACAGCCTCTGGGGAACCGCAGGAGACCGCCTCGCCAGGAATCACTCGATCCCCCTACTGTTAGAGGTTAATTCCCCACTTGCTTACGAGGAACAGAAATACCGTGGCGGTTCGGTCCTTTGTTCAGTGGCTCGATGGGTCGAGCGTCGGATGTGGCGACGAGCTGACTTGTTGGTCGCGGTTTCCCGAGCCTTATCTGATCATTTTGAGGATGCCGGGGTAGACGTTGGGAAAGTCCAAATTCTGCCGAACGCGGTCGACATCAGGCTTTTTCGTCCCGCAGTGGAAAACTCTCTGCTTCGGAGCCGACTGAAGCCTGACGGCCGGTTTGTCGTCGGTTTCGTGGGCAGCTTCAAAGCGTGGCACGGAGTGGGCTTTCTCCTGGAGGCCTTCAGACATCTGCGCGAAGACGCCTCCTATCACCTGCTCCTTGTAGGTGACGGACCAATGCGAGCGGAATTCGAGGAAAAAAGCCGGAGGCTAGGCGTTCAGGGGGCGGTGACGATTGTTGGCAATGTCTCCCATGAGGAAGTCCCGCAGTACCTGGCCCTGATGGATGCTGTAGTCGCTCCCTATCCAGCCCTGGAGGACTTCTACTTCTCACCCTTGAAGCTTTATGAGTACATGGCCAGCGGCCGCGCTGTCGTTGCCAGCCGGATCGGCCAGGTAGCAGAAGTCATTGCCGACGGTTGCACAGGATTGCTTTATGAGCCGGGCAATCAGGAAGCGTTAATTGCTTGCATTCGCCGATTGCGAGGCGATGAGAACCTTCGAAAGGAGCTTGGGCAGAACGCTCGAATGGCTTGCGCAACGAATACCTGGCGGCGGAATGCAGAGCGGGTCGTCGATTGGGTTGGGCCGTTGCTCGAGCGCGGGGCTACGCAGTCGCTTCGTGACACCAGGCTTGCGAACGGGGCTCTAAAACCATGAGCGCTCCATCTTCCAAAGTCTCAAGACCCTGGAGGCAGTGGATTGAGTATTTCCTTCCCCTGCTTCGTCCGCATTGGAAGCCGCTATGCCTCGCTTTGGTCGCCATGTTGTTGGACGCTGCGTTCACGGTCTTACGTCCATGGCCGCTGAAAGTTGTGATTGACCGTGTGCTTTCGCACAAGCCCACTCGTGTGCCGTTTATCCGCACCTGGCTGGACAAGGCGCCGTTCACGCGTCTAGAGATTCTTTACGGGGCGTGTCTCGCAACACTTGTGATCGCCGTGGTCACGGGTCTTCTTACCTACTACTACACGCACGTCATGGGCCAAGTCGGGCAGCGTTTCATCTACGAGTTGCGGCGCAATCTGTTTGCGCATATGCAGCGCCTTTCTCTGCGGTTCCATGATCGCCAACGCACTGGCGATCTAACGGCGCGGTTGACTTCTGAAGTTCAAGCCATTCAAGACATCATCGCCAACGGCCTGATCATGCTCGGAAGTAATTTCTTCTTGCTTACCGGAATGCTGGCACTGATGTTCTGGATCAGCTGGGAATTGGCGTTGGCGACGCTCTCGGTCACTCCGCTATTGGTGTGGGTAGTCTTTCGCTACACGCGTCGACTTAAAGCAGCGGCGCGGGAAGCTCGCCTCAGTATTCGGCGGATGGCTGCTCTGGCCAATGAGACGCTGGCCTCGATCCGCATTGTGCAAGGTCTCGCACAGGAAGAACAACAAGACGAACGCTTTCAGGAACGCAGTGAAAGCAACCTCCAAGCCTACCTCGAGACCGTCCGCTATCAAGCACAAGTAACACCCCTGGTGGACGCCCTGGCCGCCGTCGGGCTGATCATCGTGATGTGGTACGGGGCGGCGCAGGTATTGGATGGAGTTATGACGACGGGAGACGTGGTCATCTTTTTTGCCTACGTCACCGGGTTCTATTCACCAATGAAGGCCCTGGCGCGGTTTTCCTATTTGTTCAATCGCGCCAGTATCGGTGCCGAGGGCGTCGCCGAGGTGTTGGGCATTCGCAGCGAACTGGTCGATCGCAAGGGAGCCCGCCCAGCTGCGAAGCTTCAAGGCGCCATCGACTTCCAGCGAGTTTCGTTTGAGTACGAGCCGGGAAGACCCGTGCTCCACGATATTGATCTTTCGATTGCCCCATCCGAGAAGATTGCCATCGTGGGAGCAACAGGTGCGGGCAAGAGCACTTTGGTAGGTTTGATCCCACGCTTTTACGATCCTACCCAAGGAGCCGTGTGCATCGATGGAAAGGACATTAGGGATTTCACCGTCAACTCGCTCCGCGAGCAAATCAGTTTGGTTCTGCAGGATTCCCTTTTGTTCAGTGGCACTGTCCGCGAGAACATTGCTTTTGGTCGCCCCGATGCAACCGACGACGAAATAATCGCCGCTGCATGCCTGGCTAACGCCGACAAGTTTATACGAGAATTGCCGGAAGGATACAACAGCCCTGTTTCCGAGCGGGCCAAAACGCTGTCGGGCGGTGAAAAGCAGCGAATCGCAATCGCCCGGGCGATCTTGCGGGACGCGCCCATTCTCATACTTGACGAGCCGACCAGCAGCCTTGACTCCGCGTCGGAACAAGCGGTGATGGAGGCACTCGGCCGTGCCGCTGCTCGACGGAGCACCATTATTATCGCCCATCGTCTTTCCACCGTGCGGCTTGCTGACCGCATCATCGTCCTTGAGAGCGGAAGGATCGTCGAGGAAGGCAAGCATTACGAGCTTTTGGCCCGCCGCGGCCGATATGCGCACCTTTACGAACTCCAAATGCCCAGCAAATTGGAACGGCCCTCAATTCAACTCCATGAGGCTACAGCACATGACTGAATTTCAGGAGCGAGTCCGATGATGATGACTGGGTGCATTCGGATGAGGACCTGCGCGATACAGGGCTTGGCCAGACTTTCTGTGGTGGCAGTTCTTCTGGGCTGCAACTTCCTGACGACTGCATACTCTCAGGAAACCGCAGTATTTAAAGGGACAGTCGAAGATTCAACAGGCGCGGCGGTGCCCGCAGCCCACGTGACCCTGAAGCATAACGAGACTGGGGAACAGTTCTCTAAGGAAACCGACGAAGACGGTTACTTCGAAGTGGGCCAACTTCCCGTCGGCCAGTACGTCCTCACTGTCGAAGCGTCGGGCTTTGACACTTGGGAGAAAACCATTGACATCGGCGCCAAGCCGGCTGGCGTGACTCTAATTCGCATGCACCTGGAGCAAGTCAAACAACAGATCACGGTGCAGGCGGATACTCCGTCCGCGCTCGACAACTTTGATTACCTTCAACTGGATCAGGTCTCGCTGCAACACCTGCCTATTTTGGAAGGGGATCCGCTGGCGATTCCTTCCCTGTTTCTGGAACCTGCCGTTATGGGGTCGCAAGGTCCGCAACTCATTGTAGACGGAGTGGAAGAGAGCACGGTGGAACTTCCCACCTCGGCGATCAAGGAAATCTACGTCAACAAGAGCCCCTACTCTGCGGAATTCGGAAGACCTGGAAAAGGTCGCATTGAAGTGATTACCGGCCAAGGTTCTCGCCATCACTACCGAGGCAGTGTTTCGTTCATCCTCCGCAATTCTGCTTTCGACGCACGTAATGCCTTTGCCGTGACGCGCCCGCCCATGCAGCGCCCAATCGGTGAGGCGCAACTCAGTGGTCCGCTGAGTAATAGGATCTCGTTTTTCATAGCCGGGAGATACGTCCACAGGAATCAGGCGGCAGTGATCGACGCCGTTACTCCCAGTGGAAGTGTGGCCGAGAACTTTCCCGTACATGGCGTGGATGCTCACGTATTTGGCCGGCTTGACTTCAAACTGAGTCGTCTCCACCTGCTCACACTTTCTTACAAGTACAAAGACAAGTCGCGACAAAATCAAACCGTCGGTGGCTTCAACTTGCCTTCTCGTGCAACGGATACTCTTGACCGCGAAAACGAGTTCCGAGTGTTCGAAACTGCGACAGTCTCGGAGGGTATCGTGAACGAGGCGCGGTTCGCCTACAAGAAGCAGTCGATTAGCACGACCAGCCTGTCTAGTAATACCGCCATCGTCGTCCTGGATTCATTTAGTTCGGGAGGCGCGCAGCAATCGCAAACGCAAACGGAGCAGCAGGGAGTTGTTCAGGACATCGCCACCGCAGTGAAAGGGAGCAATACGCTGCGCATTGGACTGGCAGCCCGACCGAGATACTTTGACGCTCTCAACGCGACGAATTTCGGTGGGACCTTTATGTTTTCCAGTTTGTCCGCTTTTGCCGCCTCAACACCCTATCTCTTTACTCAGAATCAGGGGAATCCCAGCGTCTCGTATCACCAAATTGACTATTCTTCCTTCATCCAGGACGAGGTGCGCTTGTTGCCCGCTCTTTCTCTTTCCCTTGGTGCGCGGCATGAATTTCAATCAAACCTCGCCTACCACAAAAATGTGGCTCCGCGAGCAGCGCTGGCCTTTGCGCCCGGGAAAGGGGAAATGGTCTTCCGGGGTGGTGCGGGGTTGTTCTACGATCGCCTGTCGGAGGTCATGCAGCAGCAAGCACTTCTCTACAATGGCACTCACATCTCGCAAATTGTGATTCAAAATCCCGCTTACCCGGTGCCTTTCCTTGCGGGCCAAATCCCGTCCACCACTCCCAGCGTCATCGACATTGCTCTGGGTATCCGCACGCCTTGCTTATTCCAGGCGGATCTCAGTGTCGAGCGGAAGCTCGGCAAGGGCAGAAACTATTTGACTGTGGGTTACACGAACGTGAAAGGTTTCCGGCTCTATCGCATGCGAAACATCAATGCGCCGCTGCCCCCGACATATTTGCAGCGTCCGAATCCAAACTTCATCAACATCGATCAATTCGAATCCTCAGGCAGCTTGAAAAGCAACATGCTGACCACCACTCTGAAGATGTCGCCAAACCCGCGGCTTAACCTGATGGCGCAATACACATATGCCCACAGCATCGACGACACCTCGGGGATGTTTTCACTGCCAGCGAATAACTATGACTTGCGCAGTGAACGCGGCCGCTCGGACCTCGATCGGCGCCATCGGTTGAATTTATTTACGAGTTATGCGCTTCCGTATTCGTTCAAATTTGGGACCGTTGTCGTTTTGAACTCCGGCATACCCTACAACATCACGACGGGCATCGACACTAACAACGATACGGTTGCAAATGATCGTCCCCTGGGAGTCGATCGAAACACGGGGCGCGGGCCAGGCTTCGCTCAAGTCGACGTGCATTTTTCGAGGTCCTTTCACTTCGAAAAGAACAAACACAGGCCCAGAGCCGAAGTCGGGGTAGACGCCTTTAACGTGACAAACAGCGTAAACGACAAAGATTACATCGGAACTCTGACGTCGCCCTTTTTCGGTCGCGCGAACGCCGCTAATCCAGCCCGGGAGGTACAGCTTTCTGTGCAACTGTATTTCTAGCGTGCACCGGCAAACGTTCGATTGAAACTCATTTGGAACGTCAGGGTTTTTCGGTGCCGCCAACCCGCCCAGCCAGGACCCCAGCTCGAAGGCAGTGTGAAATTCGATTTCGCTCTGTGCTTTAAGGAGCCTTTCCTAACCGCATTCTAAGGCAAAGGCTGCGAGAAGCATGTTCGCGAGGAGTCCGTACACAAGAGGGGCGTGGCGGAGTCCCTGTGCAGGGAGGTTCAACATTGAAACAACATCCTATTTCCCCGCATGGCGGAGAGCTAGTTGACCTTCTGGCAAAACCTGAGCGCCTTCGCGACCTGCATGCGGCATCACGAGAGTGGCCGTCGTGGGATCTGACTCCGCGACAGCTCTGTGATCTGGAGCTGCTCTTGAATGGTGGCTTTTCCCCCCTGCGTGGGTTCATGTCCCGCACAGAATACGAAAGCACTTGCTGTCAGATGCGTCTCGGAGACGGCACGTTGTGGCCCATTCCGATTACGCTCGACGTGTCCGAGGAGTTGGCCAAGTCCATCGCTGCTGGAAGCATGCTGGCCCTTCGTGACCCGGAAGGAGAGATGTTAGCCGCTATGCAGGTTGCCGAGGTCTGGGAGCCGAACCGGCTCGAGGAGTCGCAACAAGTATACGGCACGACAAGTTGCGAGCACCCAGGCGTCGAGTACCTTCTGCGGCGCACGCATCCTTGGTATGTGGCCGGTCGCCTGGAAGGCATTCACCTGCCTGCGCATTACGATTTTCGCGATTTGCGCCTTACTCCGTCCCAGCTAAGGGAGGAATTCGTGCGACGCGGTTGGCGCCGCGTGGTCGCTTTCCAGACCCGGAATCCGATGCATCGGGCGCATCAAGAACTCACGCTGCGGGCTTCCAAGAAAGTCCAAGCAAATCTCCTGATTCATCCCAGTGTAGGAATGACCAAGCCAGGCGACGTGGAATACTACGTCAGGGTCAGATGCTATCAGGCGCTCCTTCGCAAGTATCCGAAAGACACGGTCATGCTTGCCTTGCTGCCATTGGCCATGCGCATGGCGGGTCCCAGGGAAGCTCTTTGGCACGCGATCATTCGAAAAAACTACGGATGTAGCCATCTTATTGTAGGGCGCGACCACGCCGGCCCGGGTTCGAACGGAGCTGGTAAGGCCTTTTACGGCCCCTATGCCGCGCAGGAGTTGCTGCGGTCCTACGCTGAAGAACTCGGCGTCGCCGTCGTCCCATTTCACATGATGGTTTACTTGGCGGAACGGGACGCCTACGTTCCGGAAGACGAAGTCCCCGAGGAATCGCGGCCGCTGAACATCTCGGGAACCGAGCTGCGGCAACGCCTCGCCGAAGGGCGGGAGATTCCGTCTTGGTTCACGTTTCCAGATGTCGCATCTGAACTGCGGCTTAGCTATCCACCTCGACATCACCAAGGTTTCACCATCTTTTTCACCGGTCTTTCCGGCGCAGGAAAATCCACCATCGCTAACGTGCTGCGAGTGAAGTTGCTGGAAATGGGCGGGCGGCCCGTGACCCTGCTGGACGGAGACATCGTACGCAAACATCTGTCTTCCGAACTCGGATTCTCCAGAGAACACCGCGATATCAATATCCGGCGGATCGGGTTTGTCGCGTCAGAGATCACCAAGAACGGCGGTGTTGCTATCTGCGCCCCTATTGCACCCTATGACGTGGTGCGCAAAGAACTCCGAGCCATGATTCAGCCTCTAGGTGGATTTGTGCTTGTCCACCTTGCCACGCCTCTCGAGATTTGCGAGAGCAGAGATCGCAAAGGTCTCTACGCGAAGGCACGTGCCGGCCTGATTCCGCAATTCACAGGTGTCAGCGACCCGTATGAGGCACCGGACGACGCGGAGGTTGAGATTAATACCACGGACCTAACTCCAGAGGAGGCAGCGCAGGAGATCTTTCTCCACTTGCAGAGGCAGGGATTTATCGGAGTGAACGGAGAACACGTCCGGACCTGAAGGAGATGTGCCGTGCCTTTATTTCTCTTGAAAATCTGGATCGGGTTGCTGGTGGGAACGTTGATTGGTCTGACGGGATTGGGTGGTGGCGTGCTGCTGCTTCCGGCCCTGATCTTCGGCCTAGATGTTCCCCCGATCATAGCCGTGGGTTCCGATGCCGCGTTTAACGCTCTGACCAAAATTGGCGCAGGCTTCCTTCACTGGCGTCGTGGGAATGTGAACTGGCGGCTGGTCTCAGCACTCGCTTTGGGGAGCATCCCCGGTGCCTTTGGGGGAGTGTTGCTGCTGGCGCGTTTGCGCTCTGTTTACGGAAGCGAGGTGAACGATATCCTCAGGAGTTTTATCGGAGTGCTTCTTGTTTGTGTACCTGTCTTATTACTCGCGGCGGAACCACTTGAGAAATATATCTCCCGGTGGAAGCAATCCGGGGCAACTTCGTATACCGGCGTTAGTGTGATCGGAATGTTTTCGGGTTTTCTGGTGGGGATGACCTCGGTCGGCTCAGGCAGCATCATCATGATGTTACTTCTTCTGCTTACAACCTACTCGCCCACGATGCTCGTGGGTACGGATATCGCTCACGCTGTTGTTCTCACGGGGTTCACAAGCCTGTTCCATCTTCGATTGGGAACAGTGGATCCTACGCTGGTGTTTCCCTTGCTGATCGGATCTTTGCCGGGATCACTGATCGGTGTGCGGCTCAGCACTCTGATCCCGAAAGTGTGGCTCAAGCGCACCCTCTGTTTCATCTTGCTTGCCACCGGCGTGAGGATGCTTGCTGTCTAAGAGCTATTGCCATGAAAAACTACTCAGAAAAAAACACTCTCGGACACATAGGAAAAGCACTGGAGGCAGCCGTCAGTGTTCTCGCTCGCTTTGTCCCGGGTAGTGTACGCGTGTATGGTTCAGACCGCGGTCCGGTGACAGAAGCGGATTTAATTGTGAACCAGGTCCTTCGGCAGTTTCTGGTGCGGGACGGAGAGGGGTGGCTTTCTGAGGAGAGTGCGGATGATCTTCATCGTTTGAAAAAACATCGTGTCTGGGTGGTTGATCCGCTAGATGGGACACGCGAATTCGTTGACGGGGTTCCTGAATGGTGTGTGTCTGTTGGGCTGGTGGAAAACGGGAGGCCAATCGCGGGAGGCATCTGCAATCCAGCCACCGGTGAGACTTTTCTTGGCTCCCCGGAGACGGGCTTGCTGTGTAACGGCAAGAGGGTTGGGGTTAGCCAGAAAAGGGACTTGGCGGGCGCCCTTGTACTTGCGAGCCGCACGGAATTCAAACGGGGAGAGTGGGAGTCCTTTCAGGACACGCACCTGGTAATCCGCCCCGTAGGATCGGTTGCGTATAAGCTCGCCTTGGTGGCTGCAGGCTTGGCCGACGCTACGTGGACTTTAACTCCAAAGAACGAGTGGGATATCGCCGCCGGAGTTGCACTGGTTGAAGCTGCGGGGGGATTTGTACAAGATTTGGAGAGCTCCTCGCTGACCTTCAATAATCAGATCACACTTGTTTCTGGTCTGCTAGCAGGTGGTCCGCACCTGCGACAACAACTGACTTCGCTTATTCAGCAGCACAAGGAAACCCATGCACCCAGGTTCTTGGTGGCCACGAGCAGCGAGCAGAGGGCCAAATGAGCAGAAGGTCTCAACGGGTTTTGCTGACGGGCGGAGCCGGCTTTATTGGCTCGCATGTCGCCGAGGCCCTGCTTCGTCGCGGCGTACAACTGTGGATTCTCGATAACCTAGACGAATTCTATTCGCTCGCTTGGAAGAAGGCCAATCTGGAAAACATCCGCCGCGTGGGTAGCTTTGAATTCTCTCAAGTCGACATCTGTGACAGGGTTTGCCTGCGAGAAGCTTTGCAGCGCATACGCCCGGAAGTGGTGATCCACTTAGCGGCGCGGGCCGGCGTGCGTCCTTCAATTGAACAGCCGCACCTGTATGAGCAGGTCAACGTGGCCGGCACCCTCAATCTGCTTGAGATATGCCGTCAGCTTCCGGTGCGCAAGTTCCTCTTCGGTTCCTCCAGTTCGGTATATGGCGCAACCAGTCAGGTTCCTTTTTCCGAAAACCAAGTCGAACTCCGGCCAATCTCCGTGTACGCTGCTACCAAGCTCGCGGGAGAAATGCTTTGCTACACTTACGCGCATCTTTTTAAGCTTCCCGTGATTTGCCTCCGTTTTTTCACAGTGTATGGACCGCGACAACGCCCCGATCTAGCCATACACAAGTTCACTGCGCTGATTGAGGCGGGCAAGCCTGTGCCCATCTTCGGAGATGCTTCGGCCGGCCGTGACTATACCTGGGTTGGTGACATCGTAGCCGGAGTGATGGCGGCGGTCGATTATGAGCTTCAGCCCGTCGGCGGAGTTCCTTTCGAGCTGTTCAATCTTGGCAATTCCCATCCGGTGAGACTGGCGGAGATGGTGAAATCTCTAGAACGCATAATCGGCAAGAGGGCGATCCTTGAACAAAATCCCGCGCAGCCTGGAGATGTGCCGCTCACTTGGGCAGACACTTCCAAGGCTTGTCGCTCGCTTGGCTATCGCCCTGCCATGCGATTGGAGGAAGGCTTGGAGCGGTTTGTCGTGTGGTATCGCAAGATTCGGACTCGTGCGGCTTGAAACGAACGGCGGTCCGGAAGCAAGGTCGATTTTGGGAACGAACAGGTCTCTGGAGCTGTAATTTGGTCTAGCATCTCGAAAACCCGTGGGTTCTTATCATGCTCTTATCGGCGGTTATCTTTTTCGGCGCAGCACTGGTTACAGTCAGCATGACTCTCCTCATCGTCAGCAGGATGGCCCGCCAACTCGTGGAGAGCGTTGCTCCTGAGCGAAGAATCTCGCTGAGTTTTCTGGACCCACGGCTCATCATCCGCGAGCACCATCGCTTGTTCCCTCAAAGTGAGCTGATGCTGGCTTTTTGGCTCTCGATCATCCACCTCGTTATTTGTTTAAGCGGCATGGCGTTGAGCCTGGCTATGGACGGTGGCACCCTCTAAGATTCCTAAGCCGGGGATTAAGGCGCGATCTTCCCACAGTTCATGGTTGTTGTTTGCAGATGTTCGTCTCAGAAGACGTATGCCAGTTGCAATTTTTGGCCTCCTCCACGAGTCCTCGATCCTCTATCCGCATCGAACTCCGGACAAAAAAGGCCGGGGAGCAATAGCTCCCCGCCGCTGTTGGAGAATGGATTTAGAAGCTGACGCGCAGGAAGAATTCGATTTGGCGAGGCGCGCCCAAACCAAATACGCCGGTTCCCAGACCAACTCGATCGGACGGGCAGTCTGTCGCAGACGAAGCATTGTGGCGGACGGTGCCGTTGATCGCGCATGCGGAGCCATTCAGAATGCCACCCAAGGGAGCCACGGTAGGGTCAAAGTTGGCAAAGTTGAATGCGTTATAAAACCCGACACTCGGTTCGATGACGAAACGCTCGCGGATCGAACGGTGCCAGGCGAGCTTCAAGTCCATCCCACGCACCCACGACAGGTTCGGGTTGCCGGCAGGTGCCAGACTAACTGTGGGCGCCACGCCTCCCAATTGCTGCAATTGTGCAGCGGTAAAGAGCCCGCTCTTTATGAGGACCTGTCCTGCCGGGGTGGGATTGTTTGCCACCGTGTTGTTGTAGTTTGTCAGGACAGTATTGAGGTTGCCTGCATTGATACCGCGATCGAAGTTTCCGAAGTGTGTTCCTGGGAGCAGATCGCCGGTGGAGCCGTCGCCGGTGAAGTCGGTTAGGAAGATTTCTCCCGGCAAGCCAGAAACCGGAACGGCTAAAGCCGATGCCAGCGGTGAATAGAAGTGAGCAATGGTGCTGAATCGCAAACCATAAGGTACTTCGAATATGCCTCCAAACGAGATCTGGTGTGTGCGGTCGAGGGCGGCCGGTCCGCTAAACGCCAGCGGGTTTCTATTATCAAGAGCGCTCAAGACGAAGTCTTGGTCGCCAGCGGAAACGCTGTCACCGCTACTCGGGAGGACACTCCCAGCGCTCGTGAATCGCGATAGCGCGTACGATGCCTGGAAATTCACGGAGTGCAGGCCGCGAAGGGGATTTGTCAATCGCGAAACCAGCTTCATCTGCAGAGCGTTGTATACGGACCGCCCTATTGGCTGAAGAAGTGGAAACGCCCCGGCTGCGGCATTTACGCCCGGGAAAGCGCAACCAAATCCAAGCGCCTTGTCACATTGCCCGACACCAAGGTCGCCGGGTGAATCGAGGCCATTCGAGGCATAGTCCGCCATGGAAGCCCCGGGATTCCCAGTAAACGGGCTCACAACTGATGAGTTGATCGCACAGTTGATCGACACCGAGTTCGTTCCTGTACCGCAGCCAAACGCGCTATTGGTTGCGGAGATAGCAGCCCGCGCAGCGTTCCTGTCGAAGTATCGAACATCACCGGCGTGATTGATATCTGTACTCAACAAATAGCGGGTAGCAATGTTCCGCACATAATCAACGGTCAGAACCGTCCCAGGGCGCAGTTGACGCTGAATCCCGATGTTCATTTGGTAGGAGCGCGGCGTCCTATAATTCGGCCCGATCAAGCCCGTCGGTATGGCCGAACCCTGCGAGAGCAGCGTCGGAATATAGGAGGGATTTGGACCGGGAGCATTCACGCTCGTTTGATAGCCCTTCTGGAACGCAGCAAGGCTGGCAGCTGCCTGGCCAATCGATTCGCTGCAAATGCTCGCTCCAGTGTTCGCGAAAAACTGATCAATCGTAACGCTCTGATTGGCAAACGGTCCACCCGGGCCGAAGGAGACCGGCGTGGCCGAACCAGCAAAACACGCAACCGGGAATTGGAGAAATTCGCCGCTCGCTAGGCGCAGCGGCCGGTCAAACAGTACGTTATTGAAGATTACGTTCTCGTAGTAGATGCCGGCCCCCCCTCGGACCACAGTGGTGCCTTTGCCGGTTACGTCCCAGGCCAAGCCAACGAGTGGCCCGAGGTTTGTGTAGGGATTCCTAACGCGGGCTCCGATGCCGGTCAGATTTCCCGGCTGCAGTTGGTTAATGGCCTGAATCGCGGGAAGGTCGCTGTCGGTGCGGCCGGTGTCGAAGCTGTATCTCAAGCCGGCTGTGACGGTCAGTTTACGTAGGGCTTTCCAGGTGTCCCCAAGATACGCTCCGAAACGGTTGTCGGGACCCAGTCCGCCCGCTGGAAGGCCAAAAGCCTTCTGTTCGGTCGAGAAGCCCTGTCCATTGCCGACAAACACCAGGTCACCAACGGGGTAACACGTGGGGTCAGACCCTCCTAGGGTGTTGCAGGGTCGCCCGTTCAACCCCGGTGCCGTGGTCGTCGTCGCAAAGTTGACGTCGGTTGAGCTGAGGCCTGTGAATACATTCGGCGTGAGCGAGAAAAACTTCGCGAAGCCGCCACCTTGAATGTGGTTGACATCCACTCCGTAGCGAATTGCATGGTTCGCATGAGTCCAGATTCCGTCGTATTTCATCTGATGATTACTTTGAGGCGTTTCCTGCGGTGCCAGCAAATTCGGCCCAGTGAAAAGCGCGCCGATGTTGAGGCTGACCGGATAATTGGCCAGCGGCAGGTTAGACCCTTTAACTGCATCGAAGATGTTGTTTTGAAACTTTAGATAGCTGAAGCGAATGCTATGCCCAAAGCTCCCGGTGTTGAAATCTACTCCCCCGACGTGCTGGCGCGTTTGATCTACGTTTCTGTAAATTTGGTAACTAACCGAACCGAAGGCAGAGTTCACGTCGTTATGAAAAAAGCTGAAACGGTAGAACATGCGCAAGCTGTGCGGGCCTTGATAATCCAGGCGGTCGGTGGTCAGGCCCTCCAGAAAAGGAAGAGGAGCCTTGCCGCTGAAACTCGAAAACGGTGCGGCCACCGGCACGCCGGAAAACAGCGCCTGCCTGAGGAATTCTCCGTCCATGAAGAAGAAAAGCTTGCCATTCAGGAATGAGGAAGGAATCGGCCCGCCAAAATCCGCTCCGTAATTTTGACGTTGAAAGGTCGTGGGAAATCCTGCCGGTGCTGGAAGCGCAGCGGAGAGCCGGCTATCGCGGAACAAACCGAAAGCTTCCCCGTGGTATCTATCCGTTCCCCGCTTCGTGTCCACATTCACGGCGCCGGAGGATGTGAGCTCGGTCGAGAAATCGAGTGACGATTGCTCTGTCTGGAACTCCAGGATGGCGCTCGCCGGGATGTCTTCGGTTGTCGTGCCGACTGTTTCGTCACTAACGTCCACGCCATCTACCTCGATACGCGCGGTGCGGCCAAACCGGCCGCCAAAGGAGATCGAGGAGTAGCCGACTTTGGTCGGGTCAAAGTTGCTGCCATCCTGAATTTGTACGCCCGGCTCGAGCTGTGCCAGCGAGAGGAAGTTGCGGCCGTCAATCGGCAGGTTGTCGATCTGTTCCGCCGTCAGAACGCCTTGGACCGTTGGCTGTTCGGTGTTCACGGATACGGCTTCGCCCGTTACCTCCACGATGGCGCTTTCCGCACCGACCTCAAGTTTCAAATTTGCCGATGACGTGACGCCAACCTGCACCGTTACCGTGATTTGAGTTGTTTTGAAGCCTTTCGCCTCGACGCGTACGATATAGGTCCCTGGAGTCAAGGCCCCAGAGTTGTATGCGCCCGTCGAGTTTGTCAAAGGATTCAAGACCTGTCCGGTATCCTTGTTTGTGATAGTGACTTGCGCGCCTGCGACCGCGGCATCTGTGGGGTCTGTGACGGTCCCCGAGATGCTCCCTGTGCTGACGGTTGTCTGCGCTTGCGCCCCTGGTGCGAAAGAAAATGACACAACGGTGATCGTTACCAAGCCTAGAATCAGTCCCAATAGCAGAAATTGCCGAGCTCGAAAAAAGCACATAACTTGTCCCCCTTTTGCGGAGATTCTCACTCATGCCCGCCTGTGACTGGATCACTTGAGGACCGCGGCTGGCTTTCACTACCCAGTTAAGGCCCGAACCCCCGATAAGAGCCATATTTGGCGGCCCGTAAGATCCCCCTGACCTGCCTGTCAATTAGGATGGCTGTGTAGGAAGCAAATACAGGGCCAAGGGTTTATAGATGGTTAAGTCAAGCGAAATGTAAAATTTAGTACAAGCTTATGCGCACGATTTTACAACTTATCTATTATTTTAGAGAAAACTTCAGAATTGTGTAGGTACCGCGCGCTTGAGTTCTGGAACTCATGGAACCTGGTGAAGCTCAAGGGTACACCCGTACGGTCTCGAGTCGTTCGAATCGAGCTTCGCGGAAGGCTCGGCCGCAAACCCGACCGGTGGCTGCCGCTAACCTTCGACGGGGCACAACACAAGGGGCAGGCACTTTGGCCTGCCCCAGTAGTACGGCGAGGAATGCCTTGAGGAAACTACTTCACCCGGACGTAGGTCACGTCTTCGGTGAACGCATCTTTCTGGTCTTTGCGGAAGGTCCAGGTGGTCTTGAAATGATCGTTATCGAGAAACGTATACGTGGCGTGATGCATATGGCCGTCGTTGGCGCTCCTTAGGTTCGAAATGCTCACGAATTCGAATGTGAGCGTTTTGGTTTCCGGCGAATATGTGCCGCGCATGGTGGGCTGATTGCCCTCCGTGCAATAGTGGGTGAGCTTCACATCGCCGCCGTCCAAATAATAGAGCGTGATCATCTCCACGGGTTTGCCATCTTCGACCATACGGATCTTTTCGAGAATGGCCGTGCCGCCGGAAGTGAGTTCGAGATCGAGAGAGGCCTTGTTCATGCTGGTTTTGTCCGTCTCCCAGTGGCCGACCAGAGACTTTAGTCTTTCGAAGGCGTCCGCTCCACTGGGCGCCCCGGCACAAGGTCGCACCGAAAGAATGGCAACTCCCAGAATCGTCAGAGCAAACGCCTTCATCAACGTCGTCATTGTATTTCTCCTTCGCTCCCTGTTTCTATGGCTCTATCGCGAAACAGCTTTGACTGCCGAACTTTTGCGTCGCGAATCCCACCCTCAATCCCCGCAGCATGCCCGGCAGGATGATGTCCGAGAAAAGTCCATCTGCCCGCTCATCTTCGCCGTCCTTGCCCCTCCGTGAAGCTATCGTGTGGCGCTTGTTGGTGCGGGAGCCGCGCCATATTTTTGTGTCGCGTAGCCCACGATCATTCCAACGACGCTGCCGGGCAGGATGATGTCAAAGTAGTAGCCGTGCTGCATGTACGCGACAAGGAACGCCAACACGAAGCCCACCGCGAGCCCGAACACGATTCCCAGGGGAACCGAGTTTACTTTGCGCGCAAACACTCCTGCGGCGACCCCGGCGATAAGGCCCTTGATCGTGGACCCAACAATAATGCCCACCATCATCGAACGCACCGCTGGCGTGAACCATGCGGTTCCGCCGTCGATGGCACCGAGGACAGCGCCTAACAGAAGTCCCAGCAGTACCTTGTTCATGCTTTCCCTCCGGGTTGTTTGGCCCCTCACCGTTCTTTACAACGATTTCGCGAAATCCTTTAACTCTACCGGTGCGTGAAGAATAGAATCAGCACGCGCATCAGTAAGTACGCGCCGATCAACAGGATAAAGAAGCGGTAGCGGCGGTAGAAGCGCGCCAGCTTTTCGATGAAGCTTTCCTGGTGGGCCTTTATCGGGAGGCCGTCGAGGTAAAGCGAGACGTCCTCGGCCAGTTCCGGAACGCTAGGATAGCGGTCTCCGAGATTTGGCGCTGCGGCCTTCGAATAGATGGCATTCAGAGCTTTGTCCGGGCGTTGCTTTCTGGCGGTCGCAGCAGAGGCCTGCGAATCGCTGGTAACCAAGAAGCGCAGGAGCGAACCGAGGGAAAAAATGTCGCTGCGCGCGTCCAGGTGCTCGATGTCACCGCGTTCTTGCTCCGGCGACATGTAGCCGGGCGTGCCCATCACCGTGCCGTGCCTGGTTCGACCGGAGGGTGGCACTGCGCCGGCGTTCGAATTGCCGGTCTGTGTTGGCTTCTCGAAAATGGTGTCGTTGGGATCAGCAACTTTCCATGACCGCCGAACTTGTTGATCGAGAAGCCTTGCCAGACCCCAATCCATGACCAGCACTTCGCCAAAGGATCCCACCATGATGTTGGCAGGCTTGAGATCGCGATGCAGCACTCCGTGCGCATGCGCGAAAGCCACTGCGTCACAAATGCGAAGAAAAATTCGCAGGCGATCCGAGATAGAAGCGACCGACTCGATATATTTGTCGAGCCGCTGGCCCTGGACAAACTTCATGGTGTAGAAGACTCGGCCGTCGGCCAGCGTTCCGACATCGTGAACCGGCACGATCCCGGGATGCTCGAGCCGCGCCAGCACGAGCGCTTCGCGGATTAAACGGCTGGCGAGATCTCTGTCCGCGCCCGGCGCATCAAAAACCTTCAGTGCCACGCGCCGCTCGAGTTTTTCATCTTCCACGGCGTACACAACGCCCATACCGCCCCGCGCCACGCGCTCCATCAAGCGGTAGCGCGTGCCGGTGAGATCGGGGATTTCCGCCGCTTCGCGTAAATATTCCAAAGTCTTGTCGGAAAGGAATTTCATGTTGGGTGGCTGCGGAAGGCCACGCCGGCCTCACGCTGAAATTCTTCCTCGCTGCCGCAGAGTTCGCGCAGGCGCTCGAACGCGATTCGGCGGAATTCGCGGCGCGCCCAGGCCAGTGCATTGGTCACGTCGCTCACAGAGATTGCATATTCTTTAGCGAGTTGATCGTAGGAAATCTTGTCGTTGTCTTCGAGGTCGTAGGCTTCAAACAAGCGAAAAGTGCGCTCGCGATCCCGCGCGACGCAATATTGATGCAACTCCTCAACAGCCAGACCGAAGAGGCTGCGGAGCCATTCCTTTTCAAAGAATTCCTCGAGCGATTCCGGCGAAGGAATCGCGGCGGGATCCATCGCCGCCGCGCCTAATTCTTCTTCGGCGGCTGCAAAATCCAGAGCCACGTGCCCTACGTTGCCGCCGCGCTTCTGCCTTCGGCTGGCTTTGCCTTGATTCGACACAAAACTATCCACGCAAAGGCGCAAATACGTGCGTAAGCGGCTTCTCTTAGCGTCGAATTTCGCCAGCAGTTCGCGCTCGAGCAGCTCGAGAAAGAATCCCTGGGTCAAGTCCTGGGCTTCCGCCCCAGGCCGATTCCACCGCACCCGGATGTATTTGTAAATGGGCTTCCAGTAAGCCGCGCACAGCGCCTCGAGAGCGTTTTCGCGCTCTTCCGCGTCAATACTGCGCACTGCTTCGATCACCGACCGCCGCGTCGGCGGAAAGCGGTCAGGGCCGGGTTGGAAATCTTCGCCGCTCATTGTCCCAGAGCACGGTGTAGCAAGGATTGTACACAACTAAATCCTTTGGTTCCGTCGACGTGATATAGTCAAGCCCCCAACCCAAAATAAGGGACGCCATGAGCCGGCTTCGCAACGGAATTTGTCTCGGTCTTCTGACCTTGATCCCCGCCGGAGTAGTGCCTGCGCACGCTCTGCCTCAGTTTGGAAGCAATACCGCAACCGTCAGCGGCATCGTGCTCACGGAAGGGGATAATCAGCGCATAGAACATGTTACGGTTCGCCTTTGCGACACAGGTGGCAACCTGATTGAAGAAACCACCACATCTGATTCTGCCGAATTCCTTTTCAGAGGCCTGCAACGGGGCCGATACATTCTCAAGTTTGAAGCGAACGCCTTTCAGAGAGCGGAAGTCCACCTGGATTTAAGCTTTGCTTCCAACAAAGGCATGACCGTTTACATGAAACCTGTCGTAACGGAGTCTGGTCCAGTGCCTTCGGGGACCATGATCTCCGCCCACGAGCTATCCATGCCCGAGGCTGCGAGAGAGCTCGTTGATACGGGAAGAAGGAAACTCTATGCCGCGAAAGACGCGCAGGGCGGACTAAAAGACTTCGAGCAAGCCGTGTCTGTAGCGCCAAGCTATTACGAAGCGTATCGCGAAATCGCCATGGCCCAGCTCGGCATAGGCAAAGCGGATGAGGCCATCAAAAGCCTTCGCAAATCGATCGAGGTAAGTAATGACAGTTACGGAGATGCCGACGTTGGCCTGGGCACGCTGCTTGTCGAAAAAGGCGACCTGGAAGCGGGAGAAAAGGCTATTCGGCGGGGCGTCGAGTTAAACCCGAAATCCTGGATGGGGTTCTTTGAGCTGGGCAAGCTGGATCTGAACCGCAACCGGCTGGCCTCATCATTAGAGTCAGCGGAGCGCGCCAGGATGCTCTCTCCGAATAGCCCAGTGGTTTACCGCCTGCTTGCCAACATTCACCTGCGCCAGAAGAATTATGAAGATTTGCTCGCGGACCTCGACACCTACCTCAAACTGGATCCTGACAGCCCCGCTGGTGTGCGCGCCAAAGAAATGCGTGGACAAATTCAGCAAGAATTGGCCAAAAGCGACGGTGGCGCCGCCCGTAATCCACACGAATAAACCAAACAGTCGTTGGTTTAGCCGAGGACCTAAGGAAAGGGGCAGCTTCCGCTGCCCCCTTCGTGCCGCGTATTCGCGGTCTGGACTTCGTTTAGAACGTGATTCTGCCGAACACCTGAAGAATTCTCATACCCTCGGCCGCCGATGCAAAAGCGCCGTAGGGTGTTGTCGGTGACACAACCAGAGCGGTTGAGTTGCCGAACGAGCTGCTCAGGTTATTGGATTGTGGGTTCTGAAAATTCGGATGGTTGAGAACGTTAAAGGCATTGGCGCCTAGGGCAAAGGCGAAGCGCTCGGTGATCTTAAACGTCTTTCTGAGGTTAAGGTCGGTGTTGAAGTAGCTCGGGCCACGGAAGGCGTTTCTCGAGCTCGCCCCGGAAAAGTCGGTCGGTCTAGTCAAACTCGTTGTGCTGAAGCAGGGATTAGCGGTATCCAACAGGCAAGGGTTGCTAGAACCAAAGCTGGTCGGAGAGCCATTCGGTTTGTAAGGCACGGTAGCCAAAAGGGCCCCGTTGAACAGCAAGTTGTTGCCAGACAATGCCACCCCTCGCTTGCCGTCAACGATGGTGAAGGGGAACCCGGTTCTGTAGAAGAACGTGCCGGAAACGGTCCAGCCTCCGATGATTTGGTTGAGGAAACTATGGGACGATTTGAGAGGCAGATCCCAAACATAGTTAGCAGTAAGCAGATGTCGTTGATCGTAGTCGGCCGAACCGTAGCTAAGATTGGGGTTTGTCGGATCGATCTGCAGCAGCAGGCTCTGGTTTAGGCTGTACGGCAGGATGCCACCGTTGGACACGTTGTCGAGCGCATGGCTATAACTGTAGCTAACGCGTCCCGAAAGCCCGTGAAAGAGATTCTGCTGGAGGGAGACCGTAACACCTTGATAGTTCGAATAACCATGATTGGTTAGCTGCTGTACCGCAGACACGCGAGCGTCCGGCGCTACCGCAGGGAGCTGGCCGAAGTTGCCGAAGCCATTCAGGTAAGGGTTGATCAGCAGGATGTCGTAACCATGGTTTCCCACATAGTTTAGCGACAAGACTCTGCTAGTGCCAAAGGTGCGCTGAAGCTCCAGATTCCACTCGACAAATTTGGGATTTAGAGTCTTTGGGGTGACGTCAAAGAGAGGAGGAAGAGCCGCCGCGCAGTTCGGAGCAGCGGCGCTGTACTGGGCAACCGTTTGTCCGGTGTTGAAGGCGGTCTGAAAGGCGGTATTGCAGGCCCGAACGAGATTCACGCCGCTGCCTGGGTCGGTGGGATTCACAGTGCCGCCCGGCACCGAGAAGCTGACAACCTCAGGGAAGTTGGTCGTAAAGTTGTCGAGGATCGACCCGGGATACAGGTCGGTGAACAGCCCAACACCACCGCGAATCACGGTGTTGTTGCCTAGCGGAGACCACGCAAAACCCACGCGAGGTTCAAAGACGACGTTCTCGACGGAGCGTAAGATACTCGATCGTCCCGCGGTTACCATCTGGTTGAAAGGGATAGAGACGTCGTGGGAGAGGTTTTGGAACGGCAAAGTTGGCAGCGACACGCAGTTTGCCTTGCACACACCGCCAGAGTTGCGGTCCGCGCGCATCGCCAGGGTCAGCTTCAGCTTTGAACTGATACGGAACTCATCCTGAAAGTACAATCCCAAGCTGTAAATGGCCAGAGGCTGCGGCGAGCTCAAAGCGAAGTTTTGCGTTGTGCTGGTGTCTACGGTATCGGTCGCAAAGCCGTTCAGTGATGTGCTGACTGCCGGCGGGTTGGTCAATTCCGAAGCTTTGAAGTCATCCACGTTGTCTCGCCGGAAGTTGACACCCATCTTAAAGTTGTGCCGGTCCTTGGCTATGGAGAGATCATCCACAATCTGCCATTGGTTCACATTCCGCCCCTGCGGGAAAAAGACGCCGAAGGGGAAAAAACCCCCTACCGCTCCGAGGCAAGACATGCTGCTGTCGGCCGAGCAAAGGATTTGCGGAAATGTGGCGTTAGCCTTGTTTACGTCCACCGACTGAAAGACAGCCGAGTAATACAAGTAAGAGAAAATGGCGTTGTTGACGATGGAAGGCTTAAAGACGTGCGTCCAGTTCAGTTGGCCTTCATCTTGAGGCTGATGACTGATGGCATTGAACGCCGGATTGATGGGGTCCGCGTAAGTAGGCTGGGTGCCGCGATCGAACTTCACCCGGCCATAGATGGTATCGTTCGTGCCCACAACGTAGTCAACTCTCCCAATGATCAGCCATTCCTGGTTGCCGCTCGAACCTGGCGCAAAAACGGACACGAGGCAAGACGCGCCACCTGGGAGCGGACAAGATGAATCGCCCGGCGCAACCTTCTGTGCATTGGCGATGCCCTTTACGCCGTTGTAGAGTGCAAAGGCCTGCTGATAAAGGCCCTGGGCCGAGGCGGGAATGTGCGAAAGCGTGTACGCCTGGAATTCCGGAGTCGGCAAGAAAGCTTGGCTGGCCGTCGCGAAGACATAGCGCAGGCCTTCGTTATCCACAAAGAAAAAGAGCTTGTCCTTCTTGATGGGGCCACCCAAACTTGCTGACCACTGGTTGTTGTTCTGGAAAGGTTTCGGTTGGCCGCTGGACTTCAGAAAGAAGTCCTCCGCGTTCAACGTGCTGCCGGTATAGAAATAATTTGCGCTACCGTGGAAGCCGTTCGATCCGGACTTAGTCACGTAATTGACCTGGGCGCCAGCTTGCCGTCCGTACTGGCCGGTGTAGCCGTTGCTTACCACCGCTACTTCCTGTACGTCGTTTGTGCCCATGAGCAGGTTGCTGGCGCCGGAGTTGTTGAGGTTCAGGAAAGGATCGTTGTAGTCGTTGCCGTTAATCGTGAATAAGTTCGATGTGCCCGGCAGTCCAAAGGCGCTGAAGTTACCGTAGCCGTTTCCGCTGGTGGTGTTCATCGAAATGCCCGGCGCGGTTTGCGCTATGTACGTCAAGTCGTTGCCGGGATTCGGGACGTTTTGAATCGTGCGGGTATCAACCGTTGTCGCGATGTTGGCATTTTCGGTTTGCAAAAGTGGCGTTGCCGCGTTTACCTCAACGGTGGCCGACACGGATCCAACTTCCAGTGTCACGCCGACGGTAGAGTTCTGTCCTAGCAGGACAGTGACGTTCTGCGTAAGGGTCTTGAAGCCGTCCTTAGTAACGGAAAGTTTGTAGTCACCGGGCTTCACCAGCGCAAACTGATATTCCCCGTTGGAAGATGATGTGGCGTTGAAGGTTTCTCCCGTTGCCAGGCTTTTGATCGTCAGGCTAGCGCCCGCCACGCCCGCACCGGTTGGATCGGTAACTACCCCGCTGATTCCGCCGGTCACGATGGATTGAGACCACGTAATCGGCGCGCCCAGTATAAGTGTCAATAAGACGAAACAAACAAAGCAGAACAGATACTTCTGTTTCACGTTTATCCCTCCTAAGTACGAATGGCGGCACGACGGGGTAAAGGTCAACGAAGCCAATCGCTGTCAGGACAAACGTCTGGTTATGGTCTACCTTTAGAGACCTTGGTGAAAACGAGCAATCGATTTACCAGAGCGATCTAATTTAATATTATGAAAATAAACGACTTATTCGGTAGCAAGTGTTGTTTTGAGGCCATTCTTATGAAAAGCTAGATATAGAATCCATATTTTTGTATATGGGGGACTTGATAGGCGCTGTGTGAAAATGTGATTCCCTGATTAGCTCGGATGTCGAATGCGCTCGGCTAGGGAGCGCGAGCGCTGCCTCGCTATATCCACAAACTTCGTATCCGCGGCGATCTGCTCGAGCATGGGCAGCAGCCGCTGGGGTTCCGGAAGCAGGCTGCGGTTCAGGTCCGATTCAACCTGCAGCAGCGCATCATTGACGCCCAGGCGGTCGTACTTCATCCGCCGGGAAATCAGGTCGGCGTCTTCCTGCTGCCGTGCCAGGCCCTCGAAAATTTGCAGCAATTGAGAAGCGGCGGGGTTCATCGTGTAATTGAATTTTGTTTCATGGACTTCCGTGCCGCATTCCCAGCGAAAGGTTTTCTCTCCGAGGTAGGCAATCTTGCGGTGAACGTCGAGGTCCTGCCCCTGAAAATGTTTCAGCTCGGCGGCGAGCGCAAACATTTTGCTGCGCAGCGGCGCCCCGACCTGGAAAGGGGAGGCGCCGGGCTCTTCATCCAGCTGGCGGATTTCATACGAGGCGAGGTCCGCGTCCTGGCGTACCGTGATTTCAATGAATTCGGGAGAGCTACCCTTGAAAACCCGCCGAAAGGACATTTTCGCCGCGCAATCCGCGGGGGCGGGAAGCGCCGAACAAGCCATGGCGAAGGCAGCTCCGGTGATCAGCAAAGAGCGAAAGAAAAAAGTTCTCATCTTCACGTCTGCAAATCGCTCACTCAGCCGATAGGATGCGTGGCGACCCGCCACGCGTTGCGCGGTCCAAGCGAACGGAAGTCGGTCGACCGGCTGAATGCGTATTCGCTTCGAGCGGCCGCGGCCTCAGAAGTTCCCGATCCGGCGGCAACCGGAAGCGTCGCCGGGCTTGCTCGGTTTGCAAGTGGCACAAAGCCACCGCCAAAGCGTCGGCCGCATCCGGCGGCTCCGGAAGGGCATCCATCGAGAGGATCGTGCGCACCATGATTTGTATTTGCCGCTTGTCCGCTTGCCCCTGGCCGGCGATGCTGGCTTTCACTTCCCGCGGCGCATAGCTATGAACTTCTACGCCATGCTGCGCCGCGGCGAGTAAAACCACACCGCGCACCTCCGCAAGCCGCAGCGCGGTTTTCACATTCAACGCGGAAAAAATGCTTTCTACCGCCATCACGTCAGGAGCAAAATCTTCAATCAGCTTCGAGAGCAGTGTGTGCACTTGTTCGAGCGCCGCCGCTTCGCCGTTCTTGATTTTGCTCGTGACCTTCAGTGCTCCGTAATGAAGCAGCCGGCACTGTCGCCCGTCACTCTCCACGATTCCGTAGCCGGTTGGTCCAGCGGCGGCCGGGTCGACTCCCAGGACGCGCCTCCAGCCTTTCATTGCCCCATTCTCCCGCGAAGTTGCGGCGGTCGACATGGCTCACAATTCTACGGCGAACGAGGTCTCGCTGGCCACCCCTTTGTCGCCGCACAAGCGGTACAGTCCAGCACGTTTTGACCGGGCCGAGAAGCTTTTCTCTTTTCGAGCTCGACCGGGTTCCGGGCCCGCCCGTCGAAGTCGCCGTCCTCGAACGCTTCTCTGGCCAAACGTCGCATGCACAAAAAGAAGAGCGGCCATATCGCGATGGCCGCTCGCCGAAGGAACGATTTCTTAAGTTGCCGAGCCGCTAGTTCGCACCCACCGCCGCTTGAATCTCCGATTCATCAATGTCGAAGTTGGCGTAAACGTGCTGCACGTCATCGTGCTCTTCGAGCGCCTCCACCAACCGCACCATCTGCACCGCC
>Ga0126381_100000403_pt1 | contig 47210 bp, 35 predicted proteins | sample PanSoiMetPlot_28_FD_96465 | JGI IMG/M metagenome (GOLD analysis project Ga0126381, IMG submission 96465) | Tropical forest soil microbial communities from Panama - MetaG Plot_28 | ecosystem: Environmental > Terrestrial > Soil > Tropical forest > Bulk soil | place: Panama | collected 2016-02-17 | reverse complement strand
GGAAGTAGTCGCGACCCGGCTAGCCGAGGTTCTGTTCATCCAAATACTCCGGGCTTATATCGCGTCGGGAGTGGAATGGCGCAACAGAGGATGGCTTCGTGCGATCTTCGATCCTCAAATAGGCACCGCTCTGAATGCCATTCACAACAGCGTCAATACGCCCTGGACGGTCGAATCCCTGGCCGAGGCGGCGGGCATGTCTCGCTCCGCATTCGCGGCACATTTTAAAGAGGTGCTCGGACAAACACCATTGGAATACGTAACCGAGTGGCGGATGCAGAAGGCGACGCAGCTACTACAACAGCGTGACAAGAAGCTCATAGACGTTGCCCGGTCGGTCGGCTACGAGTCCGATGCTGCATTCAGTAAGGCGTTCAAGCGGGTTGTCGGAGCCAACCCGAGTGATTATTTCAGTCCAGGTTAACGCGATCTCATCGTCGAAGCGCCGCAGATAATAAAGGCGGCATTTTCCAGCGGTGTTGCGATCTTCAGAATACGGGTTTTTAGCCCGTTAGGAAAAGCGACCTCAACTCCGCGGACGCACCTGAGGCTGTTTTCCGCGGATCGTCGGTTTCCGGAATAGGGCTGTCAAGGGCGGAGTGCGGAGGGGTTCTGTGATCATCGTCGATCAGATCCGAATGCGTCGATGAACGCCGAGTGGCTGGCGCGCGAAGCTATCGGGACCTCTGAAACCTCACCAAGCGCCAGCCGAAGCGCTGAACGAACCCGGCGATGTTTGACCAGACGCATGAGCGCAACAAACTGGCTGACGACGCCCGGCGCGCGCGAGCCCCAGAATTCAGTCATCGATTTTACGATGCCCTCATCTGTCCTGTAGAAGACGCGATCACTCCATCGAATCCATCCGAGCCCATGGTTCGGATCGTCTTCGAGGATGTCGCATAGATTCTCCAGAATGCGCAGGCGCAGTGGCTCTCGATACTGCGGCATGAACAAGACATCGCTCCAGCCGTCCTCTCTTACCTCGGCTACGAATTCGGAGAAGGTCAACGCGTTCGTTAGATTGAGGCAGGCGTTTGGTTCGCGTCCATGGCGATCGCCTCCCGAAATTACCGGCAGTGAAGACGATGCCGCAAGGTCCATGGTTTTACAATTCTCTTCCCAGGGACGCAGGCCGTTCAGTTCGAGAGCATGCAAGTACGGCCGGTAAAGCGAGAGAAACGCTTCAACAAAGGAGTTGTGGGCATCCCCTACCTGATTCTCGTCCCACATCGGGTGATTGAAGACGACCAAAGAGTCGCGGCTTTCGTTCATCCAGCAAAGCAGTTCAGCGACCCGTTTTTCGCAGGGATTGGACGTGAGCGAGCGCATTTCACGCATCGCCAGAGAGGCATTCACCGCCGGAATATTGTGGACGCCGAGATGAAAGAACGTCGCGCGAAAGGGAACAGTCCACTCGACTGAAACAGGACAGTCGCGACAGCTTTCGAGAACGCGCAGACGAAGCGGCGCTTCGATATCGTCGTGATCGGAAAGAGAGACGAGCGCGGCCATTCCCAATTTGCGTTCGATTTGCGAGCTCTCGAGTTCCCAAGCCTGCAGCGGGGCCAGCGGCGGTGTCCACCAGGCGCGTGTGAGATCGAGATCGCGGCCCTTCAGGCGGCGATATTTCTCCTCCTGGCGGCGAACGGCGCCTGAGAGGATCGGTAGGTTCCGCGTGGCCCGCCGGATGAACACCATCGATTCCTGCGAGTGAAGCGTGTGGCTGTGAAGAGAAACCGCTGTGGCGAAAGACTGGAGCCCCTGGTTTTTCCAGGCAAAACGCACGCTCGTTTTGTTCATCCGTTCCTCCTTGAAGCGCTTGACGGCGCGGATCCGCTTTCTCTGTCAAAGACAAGCCGCAGAAACGAGCGCGCCTGGTATTCGAATCGCGCTGGCGGACGATCGGGAAAGAGAGAGTCGTACCAGACGCGGAAGGGCGTGTCCCGCTCATCGTCCATAAGCCGGATGTTGGCGTCCAGGCGCATCAGGCGTCGGGCATTCGGAATGATCCCGCGGGCCGATAGAAGATTGCCAACGGAATAGTCGGCCGCGACGCGAGCCCGCAAAATGAATGCCTTGCCATTGAAGTGTAGTAGCGTCTGGTCGGCGCCGCGAGAATCGATCAGGGTGCGATGCACGGAATAGAGAAACGTGGCCGCGGGTCCGGCCACGTTTTCGAACGAGCAGGACGAAGTCTCGAACAGTGCCTGGACGCGCGACCGAAGCAGCTCCGCATCGCGCCACGTAAGATTCTGAGGCAGCTCCATGTGATCGGTGCGGGTGGCGATACGTCCAGCGCTCGCGTACGACTGCGCTGCAGTATAGGGGACAAACGAGCTGGAGTTTGCCAAGGCGTCCCGCGCCTGGCTGAGGCTTTTTTCCTTCGAAGTCGTCATGAATGCGGAGTAGGCCGATTGCGTGGCGACCCCTGGCGTTTGTTCGACGACCGTCTCGCGGATTATGCCGAGGCGGTTGAGTCCGTGCGCTGCTTCGGGGAACGAGCCCGCGCCGAACTCGAGCGATGTTTCCGCTCCGACTGGACGCTCGCGCCGACAAATCGAAATGAATCCACTTCCAACGTGCGCGCGCGTGAAAATGGCCACCCCGGCGATCGTAATCACAGCAGTGGCCGTGTAGTGGACACGTTCACCTGGTTCGGAAGCCGCAAGAAGGCGTTCCGCCTCTCCCGGGGCGCAGGCGAGAAGACGGAGAGGAATACCGCCAACGATCACGCGAAGAACTCGGCGACGACCGATCATCTCAGCCCGAGGTTAGCCGGATATCGGTTACGCCTGCATGACTCAAAGTAAACATTTCTGCGATGTTTTGTTTCAATTTGGCCGTACTTTGTATTCACGGCCGAAGAGATCGCCGGGAGTTGACCAGATTCGCGGCGTGAATGTCAGCGTGGCCTGCTGTCCACGCGTCAACTGGTTCAATTCGCGATAGAGCCGAAGGTAGCGAGAGGTAACCACGGGCCAGGCGAGTTGCTCCGCGGTCCGCCGCGCGCACAGACAACGCTGCTCGGTCTCGCTGCGATCCCTGAAAACCGATTGGATGGCGAGCGCGAATGCCTGAGGCGTGGGCGGAGCCAGCCACGAATTGCCTGCGTCGGCATAGGAGGTAACTCCCCCGCTGGCGGGCGCCACCAGCGGGAGTCCGGCTGCCATGGCTTCCAGTGGCGCAATGCCGAATGGCTCCCGGGGATTCGGATGCACGAATACGTCGCAATTGGCGTAGCAGGAGGCAAGACTTTCGCGGTCGCCGATGTGGCCCAGAAATACGACGTGATCGAGACCGCGCTGCCTGGACTCAATCTCCAGTTGAGCCCGAAGAATGCCGTCGCCGGCGATCAGGAGCCGGTACTCCTGAGCAGGCAGTTGCTCCATGGCATTGATCAAAAGCGAGAGGTTCTTCTCCGGAGCCAGCCGGCCTGCATACAGGAGAAGTCTCGTATGCGGCGGAGCCGCAGCGCGCATCAATAGCTCGCGCCGCCCCTCCTCCGAACGGCGCGACGGTGAGAACCTCGCGCAATCCACTCCCATGGACGCTATCCAAATCCCCCGGCGAACCTTGTGGCCTCGTGATGCGTCGATGAGTTCGGCGGCGGTGTGTTCCGAAACGGATACATGATGATCGAAGCAGGGAAAGTAGACGGCCTTCATGTACAAGCGGCAGAACGCCTGAGCGACGCCGCTGCGAGAGACGTAAGCCGCGACATTTTCGTCCATGCGTTCGCAACTGAGCCCGACCACCGTGGGACGCACACGGATTCCGAGGGCGCGCCGGGTCCGCAACTGGCCGGCGAACCAGTGCATCGTGTATTTTTCGGAGACTTCGACCAGATCGGGCCGCTCCTCGGTGACGATGCGGTGCAACGCGGTCCGCGGGAGAAGAAACCGATGAGGAAAGATAATCCGGTAACTGGAGTCGAAAGGGGCGCGCGGCGCTTCGATCGTGTAAATCCGGCCGAAATCCCCAGTGTCTTCGATGCGCGTATCCTCACCCGGAACCACCAATCGGACGTACTGTCGCTCGCGCTCCGCCGCTTCCAGAAGGGCCCTGTAGAAGGTTCCGATGCCGCCGGAGGATCCGTGCCAGGCATTGGTCAAATGCAACGATTTCATGCGTTGTTCAGGAAGCCTGCGCGGCCGCAGCAACCCGGCGCATGATAAGCAGCGGCACGAATGCGACGAATCCGGCGATCAATCTGGGCATCGCGCGCATGTCCGCCGCGAGGGAGCGGGCTCCTTTACCGGTGATCAATGCCCCGCGACGCATCGCATACAGATGGAAGAGGCTCGACAGCATGGTGAAAACGACCGACGCGGTGATACTCGTTCGCAGAGCGGGCGTATGGCGAAGCCGATGAACCGCGTATTCAAGCGAATGGGATAAGACAGGCAGCGCGACGATGCCGGCGATTCCCCTCTGCCACGCCGAACGGAATCGGCTGAATCGCTCCGTCAGCCTCCCATAAAAGCCCGAACCCACACCACGGAATATCCACTCGGCGATCATGGCGCCAAGCGCCGCATGCCAGCCGGCGCGAAGATTGGAAAAGAAGAAGATAGCCCCCCGGATCAGGGAACTCGTCAACGCCGCCTTCCAGTTCCAAACTCTTGTCAACGCGGCGATGGCGGGCGAACGCGGCATCGGGAAGCGACAGAATACCGGGACAATGTTTTGTTTCGGTGTCGTTCGGATGAATGTCTCGACAAGCCTTCGCAGAATATTCAGGTATTGGGCGCGACGCGAGCGCGTTACGCTTTTGACAGTATTCGTTGTAACAAATATACTCAGAACAAATGAGTGAAGCCCGGCCGCAAAACAAGGCTCGTCGCGCGGCTGTTCCCGAGGAGGCGGTGTACGTGGAGTTAATGCGCACCGCCGACACGCTCTCGCGGCCGGTTGCGGAACTCCTGAAAACAGAGGATCTTTCGCCGCCTCAATATAATGTCCTGCGCATCCTGCGGGGGTCTCCGGCGGGGCTCAACTGTGGCGAAGTCGGAAGGCGCATGATCAGCCGTGACCCGGATATAACCCGCCTCCTGGACCGTCTTGAGAAGCGCAGGTTGATCTCCCGCCATCGTGATGATAATAAGGACCGCCGGGTCGTCTCGGCCCGAATAACGGCCGGGGGCCTCGCGCTGCTCGCGCGCCTCGATGAACCGGTCTGCGACGTCCATCGCAGACTGCTGGGCCATCTGGGGACGGAACGTCTGCGGGGCCTTTCGCAACTCCTTACTGCCTGCCGCACAGAGCTCGGTTCTTCATATTAATTGTCGTTGAAACAAATATCGTTCTAACGCATCTAACGGGGGTGAGAAAGGAAAACTGATGAGCACCGCTCAAACCGCTCCCGTACCGACCACCTCGATCTGGAGCCTCGATCCCGTTCATTCCGTGGCCGAGTTCAAGGTCAAACACATGATGATTTCGAACGTCAAAGGCCAGTTCACGGGCGTTACCGGCGTTCTTTCGCTGGCTGAAGACAACGTCGCCGAATCCCGCATCGAGGCGACCATTGACGCCAACACCATAAGTACCGGCGACGCGCAACGCGACGGCCATCTGAAGAGCGCCGACTTTTTCCACGTCACCAAATTCCCGACCCTGACCTTCCGGTCCACGAAGATCGGACGCCGGGCTGATAACGAACTAGCCGTCACCGGCGATCTGACGATTCACGGGGTCACGCGCGAAATCGTTTTTAAGGTGGAAGGTCCCACAGAAGCCGCCAGGGACCCGTGGGGCAACACCCGTCTGGGCGCTTCGGCCGTCACGAAGATCAATCGCAGAGATTTCGGCCTCACCTGGAACGCAGCGCTCGAAACCGGCGGTATCCTCGTGGGCGAAGAAGTCATCATTACTCTCGATGTCCAGTTTGTGAAAGCCTGACCTCCGCGGCGCAAGCGAAGCGGATTCGCCGCCGCGTTTATTCAGGGAGGAACTATGTCGCTCCGTCCGATTAAACAGATCATTCAAACTCAATCCACAATGGAAGGCGCGGGCGTAAAACTGCAACGCGCCTTCGGCTTCGGCAAAACGAAAGAATTCGATCCGTTCCTGCTTCTCGACGATTTCCGCAACGATCGTCCGGAAGACTATCTCGCGGGATTCCCGTGGCACCCGCACCGCGGCATTGAAACCATTACTTACGTGCTCGCGGGTTCCGTCGAGCACGGGGACAGCCTCGGCAACAAAGGCAAAATGACGGCGGGAGATGTCCAGTGGATGACCGCCGGAAGCGGCATCCTGCACCAGGAAATGCCGAAAGGCGATCCCCAGGGCCGCATGCACGGGTTCCAACTATGGGCCAATCTGCCGGCGTCACTCAAAATGACGGCTCCGCGCTATCAGGACATTCCGTCGGCGGCGATTCCGGAAGTTACGGAAGACGACGGCACGCGCGCCCGCATCATCTGCGGCGAGTTCTGGGGTCAACGGGGTCCAGTGGAGGGCGTCGCGGCCGACCCGAGCTACGTCGATATCTCGGTGCCGCCCGGCAAATTCAGAAGAATCAAGGTCGAAATTTCGCGAAACGCCTTCGCGTACGTCTTTGCGGGAAGCGGCGCCTTCCGAGATGCGTCCGACCCTCGCGCCGTTCTGACCGAGCAAGTAGCGAATCCGAACGCCGCGCCTGTGTACGATGCGCGCAATCACTCCCTGGTTCTGTTCGACGGCGGCGATGAAATCGCGGTGCAGGCCGGGCCAGAAGGAATTCGCTTCCTGCTGGTGTCCGGCAAGCCGCTCGAGGAACCGGTAGCCTGGTATGGCCCGATCGTGATGAACACCCAGGACCAGTTGCGTCAGGCGATGCAGGAACTCAACAACGGGACATTCATCAAGCACGGCTAACGCCGATCGCGGAAGCGTTCTCGATCTTTTGCAAATTAGGGCAGGCTCCATCCGGATAAAATAGGCGCGTCACCTCAACGCAACCGTTATTCCAAGGAGTCTGCCCGATGAGCAACGTCACCCTTAAGGTCAACGGCAGGGCCCACACGCTCGACATTGATCCGACCACGCCCCTGCTTTACATCCTGCGTAACGATCTCGACCTGCAGGGTCCTCGCTTCGGCTGCGGCTTGGGTCAGTGCGGGGCCTGCACCGTGATCATCAACGGCGCGGCGGTTCGTTCCTGCATCCTTCCCGTTTCGGCCGTCAAAGGCGAAATTACCACCCTCGAAGGCCTTTCTTCCAACGGGCGCCTGCACCCGCTCCAGCAGGCCTGGATCGACGAGCAGGCCCCGCAGTGCGGTTTCTGTCAGAACGGCCAGATCATGACAGCCAAAGCGATGCTCGACAAAATCCCGCATCCCAGCGACGCGCAGATCCGGGAAACGATGAACAACACACTGTGCCGCTGCATGTCCTACTACCGGGTACAAGCCGCCATCAAGCGCGCGGTGAAGGTAATCGCTGAGGCCCGACCCGAGTCTGAAAAGGAGGTCGCGGCGTGACTGCGTCAACTGAAATTCCGAAAAGGATCGAAGATCTCCTCGCCACGCATCGTCGAGGCTTCCTCAAAAGCGCGGGTCTGCTCGCAGTGAGCTTCGCAACGGGCGCGGGACCGCTGGCGACCGAGGCGAATGCCCAGACTCCGGGTCCCTATCCCGACCCGGATTTCCATCAACTTGACTCGTGGATCGTCATCCACGACAACAACACGGCGACGTTCTATGTCGGCAAAACCGACCTTGGCCAGGGGACCGGAACATCTTTCCGCCAGTTGATGGCTGATGAACTGGACATCGCTTTCGATCGCACCGCCTGCATCATGGGCAGGACCGATACCACCGTCGATCAGGGCGGATCGGGCGGTTCGACTGCGATGGAACGCGATTCCTGGCCGATGCGCCGCGCCGCCGCGGAAGCGCGCCGCGTGCTGCTCGAAATGGCCTCGACGCATTTCGGAATTCCGGTCGATCAACTCGCAGTCAACGATGCTGTGATCACGGTGAAAGCCGATCCGTTGAAACACGTCACCTATGGCGAACTGATCGCGGGCAGGAAGTTCAACGTGACGCTGACCGGAGCGAACGTCAACGTGGTCACGGGCGTAGCCAAAGTGAAACCGGTCCAGGAACTGAAATACACCGGCCAGTCGCCTCAGCGTGACGATATTCCCGCCAAAGTAGACGGTTCCATGAGATGGGCTGTCGACGTGAAGCTGCCGAATATGGCTCATGCGCGCAACGTGAAGCCGCCTTACGCGTGCGCCAGGCTGACAAGCATCGACGAATCTTCCGTTCGTAATCTGCCGGGATTGATCAAGGTCGTCTCCAAAGGTAACTATGTCGCGGTTGTCTGCGAGCGCGAGGAGCAGGCGATCCGCGCCGCGCGGCAACTCAAGACCACCTGGGAAAAGCCAGCCACCGCTCCCTTCCCGGCCTCCGAAGATCTCTTCACCTACATGCGATCCGCAGCGCCGACCTCGGCGGCCAATCCCGTCGTCGTTGGAAAGCCGGATGACGCATTTTCAGATGCGGCCAAAGTCATCGAAGCCGAATACGAAATCCCTTATCAGGGACACACTGCCTTCGCGGGCGCACATGCGACGGCCGATCCCTCCGATGGTCAGATGACCATCTACTCGAATGACATGAAGTCCTATGGAATGCGCAATGGCGTCGCCACGTTTCTCGGGATGCCGCGCGATCGTGTTCGCGTCGTGTGGATGCAGGGCCCGCAAGGCTTCGGCCGCACAGCCGCTGACGACGCGGCTTGCGAGGCCGCCTGGATCGCTCGCGAGATCGGCCGGCCCGTCCGCATTCAGTGGATGCGCGATGAGGAAACCGCATGGGATACGAAAGGCCCCGCGTTCCTGGTCAAGATGCGCGGCGGCCTGGACTCCGGCGGGCGCCTGGTCGCGTACGACTACAACGCGCGTTCCTGCGACTATAATCACCTCGGCTACAACGAACCCGACACGGTGCTGGTCGCGCAATTGATGGGCTCGCGAAGAGCGAAACCGGCGGCCGGAAGTTCGGAAATCCCTTCCGACATGTACGCGATCCCCCATCGCCGCATGACGCGTGACGTTGTCAGCCTGCCCATCGTGTGGGAGACGCCGCTTCGCACCGGCAATCTCCGCGACCCCAATGGTCCCCAATCCACCTTCGCCGCGGAATCATTCATCGACGAACTCGCCGCCGCCGCGAAAGCCGATCCGGTCGATTTCCGCATGAGGATGCTTACAGCCTCCGCAACAGATGACGCCGGTTTCCGCCGGGCGCGATCTATCGCGGTGCTCAAAGCGGTTGCCGAAACATATGGCTGGGATCCACGCCCATCGCCCAAGCCCGGAAGCAACGGCAATGTTCTCACCGGACGCGGCGTCGCGTATTCGTTTCGCGGTCAGACCATCGTCGGTGTCATCGCCGAGGTCGAAGTGAATCGCCAAACCGGCCATGTTTGGGCAAAGCGCCTCGCCTGCGCGCATGACTGTGGTCTCGTCGTGAATCCGCAAAGCCTGCGCAACACTCTCGAATGCGCCATGCTGCACGGCCTGAGCCGCGCGCTTCACGAGGAAGTTCAGTTCAACACTGAAAAGATCACGAGCGTGGATTGGATTTCGCATCCTACGCTTCGCCACACCGACGTTCCAGAGCGCATCGACATCAGGTTGGTAAACGGCGATCCAAATCCCAACCGCCCCGACCTGCCGCCGTACGGAGCCGGAGAAGCCGCGCTCAAACCCATGCTGGCCGCCGTCGCCAACGCGATCTACGACGCAACCGGCGTTCGCATCCGGCGGGCTCCTTTCCGCGACGTCCGTGTTTTAGCCGCGTTGAAATCGGCGCGCGGATAATAACTCCGGTCATCGGCCGGATGACGACCAGGTCAGAATTAGCCGAGCCTGGATCCAGCAAACAGCAGCCAATCGCTTAGGCACAGGTCCGATGACTCCGATCGCGTCGCGAGTCGTCTAACGGCTCGAACCTGAAGTTCGGCGGCGATTGGTATGTTACAGTACGCTAAGCTGAAAATAATGGATAGATAAAAGGCCGAGGCTGTTATTTCCCGCGCTAGCGATATTCATACTCGTTCTCAAATGCAAAGCACGCCGATCGTAAGTCGGGCGATTACGCTCCTACAAAAGTTAATCACTATTGCGTCGATCGGATTCGCGATTGCGGCTTTGCCCAAGATCCTTGAGCTCGCCGATGGCTGGTATTTTTTTCAGACGCGCCTGGAAGTCTGGTACGAGGTTGCTTTTCATCTGCTGTTCGCCGCCCTCTGCGGCGTCCTGCTCGCCGCCATAATTGTCGCTCTGTTGCTACCGGTGATGATCCGGAGCAAGTCCCCTGACCGCGTCGTGGAGTCCGCAACGCGGTTCCTCGTCGCCGTAATCGCGTTTGTGGATTTGCGGGTCCTGATCGGCACCGTGCTTGGGCGTCTCGGAATACACACCGGCTGGCTGATCGAAGCCACGTTCGACATCTACTACTTCGCGTTTGCGATTGCGCTGCTCATTCCAGCCGGGCGGCGGAGTGTGGTCCACAGTATGGACTATCTTCTGGAACCGAAGAGCACGCGTCGAAGCATTGTCGGATTGGGTGCGGCGACGCTCGCGGTAGCCGGCGCCAGCCGGGCCCTCGCCATCAAGTCGGAACCGCGACTTCCCCCTCTTCCAGCGAAGCGGCCGGACAGAAACATACTTCTCGTCACTTTTGACGCTCTTTGCGCAGAGGACATGTCCGTTTACGGCTATTCTTTGCCTACGACTCCACGTATCGCGGACTTTGCCCGCCGGAGTTCGGTCTTCACCGATTTTTATTCGATTGGAACGTTCACAACTCCGTGCGTCGCCAGTATTCTTACCGGCTTGTACCCATCGGAGCATGGCGTCTATCACCTCGCGGGTCAGTTTCGGGCAGAGCAGCGGCTGCGAACGCTTCCACGCCTCCTGCGATCGGCCGGATTCGCCGCTGGCGCGGCCGTTTCCAATCCACACGCTTTCTTCCTCATCGACGGTATTTCCACAGACTTTGACGTTCGACCGCGAATGGATTTCCCGGAGAGCGCGTCGACAACGCTGTGGAAAGGGCTGGAGATATTGCACCCCTCACAGATGCCGAGCGGTCGCGATCATGAATTCACCGATCTCGACGTTTTGTTGGATGCGGTGGAAAGCATCCCGGAGGCGCGCCTCCCCGGATATTTCGCACGCCTGAACTCAAAGTATTCGCCGAAAGCGAGCTTCCAGCGCGCTCAGGAAGTTTTGGACCGCCTGCCATCGGGATTTTTCATGTGGATTCACGTAATGGCGCCCCACTTCCCCTATTTGCCAGATGCCGCCTTCGCCAACCGCTTCCTACATGGCGACGCGATGCGGACGGAATCCCAGCAACACCGGATCACCATGTCTCCCAGACTCTACCCGCCAACCCAGCAGCAACTGGTGGACAAGGCGCGGCTGCGCTACGATGAGTTTCTCGCCAGCGCCGATCGCGCATTTGGCGATTTCATTTCCGGCCTGGAGTCCTCTGGACGGATGCGTAATACGAGCGTCATTGTTTCCGCCGACCATGGCGAGAGCTTTAGCGGTCGACTCTTCGGGCACCAGAGCAGACATCTGACCCGGCCCCAGATTCACATTCCCTTGATCATCCACACACCGGGCCAGGAAACCGGTAAGGTAGTCCAGTTAACGGCTGATCAAACCTCTGTCGCGCCAACGATTCTGGAACTTGCAGGACTCCCGAAGCCCGGCTGGATGCGAAGCGAATCGCTCTTAAGCTCGATAAGGAAAGACGGCGACTCTGCCGGACAGGGAATCGGGTTAACCCAATACCTGGAGACCAACAGTGAGTTCAAGCCCATCGAACACGGGAACGTCGGTATTATTTCCGAGGGCCAACAATACACATTCGATCTTGACTCCAGGGCGGGTAAGCTGCGGCGAATCGAAGACGCACACTTGTGGGACAGCAATTCCCTCTCGTCAAATCCGCAACTGGGACGGGAACTGCATAACAAGCTTCGAGAGCGCTTTCCTTTCGTGCCGAAAAACGGCTGACGGGAGTTGCGAATAGCGCCGCGCCTGATCAGTCGCCAAAAGCGAGGGCATTCGCCGACCGAAGGGTTCGAACATCGCGCATCGGAGGCTGCCCGAAGAACCGGCTGTACTCACGGTTAAACTGACTCGCGCTCTCGTAGCCGACTTCGAATGCGGCGCTCGCTGCGTCCAGGCCATCAACGAGCATGCGTCCCCGCGCCGCCTGTAACCGAAGCTGCTTCTGGTATTGAAGCGGGCTCATGGCGGTTAATGCGCGGAAGTGGTGGTGCAGCGTGGACGTTCCCATGCCCGCGATCTGCGCAAGTTCCTCGACCCGCAGCGGTTTAGCATAGTTTGCCCGCATCCACGCGATCGCCTTAGCTGTGCGGTTGCTCTGATCTCCCAGCGTTCCGATGGCCCGAAGGCGCGCTCCCTCGGGTCCGCGGAGAACGCGGTAAATGATCTCGCGCTGTATCAGGCCGCTGAGAAACGGAATGTCCTGAGGATGCTCCATGAGTCTCAGCAGCCGGAGGCAAGCGTCGAGGAACTCGACGGTCAGTTCGCCCGTCATCATGGCCGGACTGTCCAACGTTGTTGCGGGCGCCGAAATCTCTTCCCGGCTGACCAGTTCCCGCACCATCGGCATCTCGAGTCGAAGGGACATCGCAAGACACGGGCTCGCCTCGCTTGCCTCCACGACCTGACTGACGATGGGTAGATCAATCGCCGTCAGCAGGTAGCGCGACGCGCCGTAGTAGAAGGTGTTTTTCCCGAGGTCGACGCGCTTTCGCCCCTGCGCGACGACAACTACGCCCGGCTCATACGTTCCGGAGCAGGGAGCCGTCGGCTCAGTGCGCCGGTACAGCATCAGCCCCGGAATTGCCGTTACCCGTTTCTCTCCGGGGCCGACGAACAAGGCAATAGTGCGGGCCAGTTCAGCGCGCAGGCCCAAGGCGCGCCCCGCGAGTGAATCTTTCATGACAGGTCTCCGCCTTACGCTTCAGCATAAACTGCGGGGAGGTAGATCACGAACATTTCCGCCGCCGCTCAAGAGAATCAGGCAATAAATCGGAAGGATCGGGATATCGCCTCCATACCGACTCCTTTTACCCTGGAAATAAATGCAGAAGCGCAGATTGGGAAAGAGCGGTCTGGAAGTGTCGGCCCTGGGTTTCGGTTGCATGGGCATGAGCTTTGGCTATGGCCCTGCCAAAGACAAACAAGAGATGATCCCGGTAATTCGGGCAGCGGTGGAGCGCGGCGTCACCTTCTTCGATACTGCCGAGGTCTACGGCCCCTTTATAAACGAAGAACTCGTCGGCGAGGCGCTCGCGCCGTTCCGCAAGGACGTCGTGATCGCCACCAAATTCGGTTTCAAACTGGATCCGAGCACAGGAAAACAGGCCGGACTCGATAGCCGCCCGGAGCACATCAAACAAGTCGCAAACGCCTCCCTGAAACGGCTCAACGTTGAAGTGATCGATCTTCTCTATCAGCATCGCGTGGATCCGGAAATTCCGATCGAAGACGTTGCGGGGACGGTGAAAGACCTGATTGACGAAGGCAAAGTGAAGCATTTCGGCCTTTCGGAGGCCAGCGCAAAAACGATTCGCCGCGCCCACGCCGTCCAGCCGGTGACCGCCGTTCAAAGCGAATACTCGCTGTGGACGAAAGTCCCGGAAAAGGAAGTTCTGCCGACGCTCGAAGAATTGGGAATCGGCTTTGTGCCGTTCAGTCCCCTGGGCAAAGGCTTTCTTACGGGAAAAATGGACGAGAACACAAGGCTCGACAGCTCCGATTTCCGCAACATTCTGCCTCGGTTCACGCCTGATGCGATGAAGGCAAATCGGGCTCTGGTCGATTTGCTCGCGAGCATAGGGGCGCGCAAGAAGGCGACGCCTGCGCAGATCGCCCTTGCCTGGCTGCTGGCTCAGAAACCGTGGATCGTGCCCATCCCGGGCACGACAAAGCTGTCCCGATTAGAAGAGAACCTCGGAGCCGTGACGATCGGGTTAACTCCAGACGATCTTTGTGAAATCGACAGCGCCGCCTCGAAAATCGAGGTGCAGGGAGCGCGTTATCCGGAACACATCGAAAAGATGACAGGTCGTTGAGCGAGAGCTTAGTTTTCAACTTATGTACAACGCAAGAGCCTATTCCGCAGCGAGCGCCACTTCGCCGCTTGCCTATGCAACTATTGCCCGGCGCGATCCGGGCGAAAACGACGTGCAAATCGAGATCCTTTTCTGCGGCATCTGCCATTCCGATCTCCATCAGGTCCGCAACGAATGGGAGAGCGCTATGCCGACAGTCTATCCCTGCGTTCCGGGGCATGAGATTGTGGGCCGGGTGACCAAAACAGGTTCAGGCGTGACCAAATTCAAGCCGGGCGATCTTGCCTCGGTTGGCTGCCTCGTTGACTCCGATCGCACCTGCGCGGAATGTCAGGCTGGTCTCGAGCAGTTCTGCGCGAATCCCACCCTGACTTATAACTTCCCGGACAGGCGCCTCGGAGGCGTTACTTATGGCGGCTATTCCGACAGCATTGTCGTCGATGAGCGATTCGTCCTGCGCATCCCTTCCGGCCTCGATCCCGCGGGAGCCGCGCCGCTCCTCTGCGCTGGAATCACCACCTATTCACCGATGCGCCACTGGTGCGTCACCAAAGGCAAAAAGGTAGGCGTCGTCGGTCTCGGCGGGCTGGGCCACATGGGGGTGAAGTTCGCTCACGCGCTCGGGGCGCATGTCGTCGTTTTCACGACTTCACCGGGCAAAAAGGAAGACGCGCTCCGTCTCGGGGCCGATGAAGTGGTCGTGTCTCGCGACCGCAATCAGATGTCGCAACATACCGGTAGCTTCGATTTCATTCTCGACGCCGTCTCGGCCGACCACGATATCAACGCCTACATTCAGCTTCTGCGCCGCGATGGCAACATCACGCTTGTCGGGGCGCCGGAGAAGCCTCTCGCCGTGGCGGCTTTCGGCCTTCTCTTCGGACGCCGCAGCCTGTCGGGTTCGCCCATCGGTGGCCTGCCCGAAACTCAGGAAATGCTGGACTTCTGCGGCGCCAACAATATCACAGCGGATGTCGAAGTCATTCCGATCCAGAAGGTGAATGAAGCCTACGAGCGGCTGCTGAAAGCCGACGTGAAATATCGCTTTTCGATCGATATGGCTTCGCTCAGATCCGAGTAGCCAGTCGGGTACTGTTAATCTGCGCGCGCGGAATTCAACCGCGCGCGTTTTACGCAAGCGCGAGATTCAGATTCTCGATCGCCTCGTCGATTTCGGCGGTGTTCTTGTACCCCACAGTCACGCAATCGACGCCAGCGTGATTGAACGCGAAACGCATCGCCGCTTTCCGGTCTTCACGGTTGGTGAATGCGCCCTCTCCGGCCAGTTTCATGCTGATCACGCCCATTCCTTGCGCGTGAACCTGCTGCAAATGGGAAACCACCTCATTCACATTGCCCCGACCGCTCGTGTTGTAATCCTCAGCGTCCATCTTCGTGCCCTTTTGGTTCATCCGGATCATTGCGATCTCGAGCCATTGATTGCCCGGGAATCGCCGTAACGCCGGAAGCCCGTGCACGGACGCGCCGCGTCCGATGACAACCTTCTTCGACTGCGCGTCCGCGATGCCGTCCTGCCACCTCTCCGTGTCGGTGGGCCACGAAGCGACATGCTGGTAATGCATCAACATGATGTCAAAGTAATCGGTGTTCGCAAGTTTGCGCAGTTCGTCGATCTTCGTCTGCGGATCGACGCCCGGCCGCGTCGTCACCTTCGACATCAATTTGTAAGAGTCGCGCGGAATTCCCTTCAGCGCGACCCCCAGCATCTGATGCATTTGTCCGTAGGTCTCCGAGGTCTCGAAGAACCGGATGCCCCGGTCATAGGCATGGCGCACGAGTTTCGTGAACTGGTCCTGCCCCAGGTCGCGCTGAACCTGGCCGCTGAACGTTCCCGTGCCAAGCGCGAGGCGCGTGACCTTAACGTTTGATTTCCCGAGCGTTACCCAGTCTGTGGCCGTTCCGCGCGCCGCGCGCATCGGAACGTTTCCGGTCGCCGCAATCACGCCTGCGGCGAGCCCGGCTTTCATGAACCTGCGTCTGGAACACTGAGGCATACTGCCCTCCCGGTCGGCCACCATGCTAACACGGATAAATTGGGGCAACGCACTTGACCACACGCTGTAAATCCCTGGATAATCACGAAGTTCCGAAACAAATGGAGTCACTGTCGGGAGGAGATCTTACGCATCGGGAGGAAATAATCACCATCCTGGAATGCGGCGCCGCGCGCTGGAATGAGTTCCGACGGCAACATCCCGACGGCTTTGTTCTGAACGGGGCGTCGCTTCAGGGCGTCCAGCTGGCGCGGGCCGACCTCCACTCGGTCATACTGATGGATTCCGACCTCCAGAGGGCCAATCTCGCCGCAGCCATCCTCGAAAGCGCGGTCCTGCGAAAGACGAACCTGCGCGATTCCGACCTTCGCAAGGCCAACATGAATCGCGCGGATCTGTTTCGGGCCAACCTTGCCGGCGCGGATTTACGAGAAGCCAGCCTGGTCTCCTGCTTCCTGAAGCGCGCCGATCTCAGCGGCGCCGACCTCAGCACCGCCCGCGGCCTCACCGACGCGCAGATCGCCGACGCTCTTGGAGATGAGCAGACCCGGTTGCCGGATGGACTTAATCGCCCGGCCGCGTGGGCCACTGAGGTTCGGCCTGATTAAGACTCACGCGCAACCGGGCGGTTCCGACGAACACATCCGCGTGGCCATTGTCGGCGGCGGCTGCGCCGCTCTCACGACCGCGTTCGAACTCACGAAGCCCGAGCACAACGGCCTCTACGAAGTCACCGTCTATCAGATGGGCTGGCGACTGGGCGGGAAAGGCGCGTCCGGGCGAGGTTCCGCCAACCGGATTGAGGAGCACGGGCTGCATCTCTGGATGGGATTCTATGAGAACGCTTTCCGCCTGATGCGGGACTGTTACGCCGAGCGCCGCGCGGCATTCCCCAATTGCCGTTTTAGCGATTGGCGTGAGGCGTTCCAGCCTGCGCCGCACGTGGGCGTCGCAGACCGCGCGGGCGACGATTGGTCATATTGGATTGCGAAATTCCCGCCGGGCAAGGGCGAACCCGGCGATCCGCTCGATAGTGGGCCCTTCACTGTCTCGGCTTACCTTCGGCAATCGATCATGCTGATTGGCGAATTGCTCCGGTCTTCCGGCGCAAATTCGTCGGCGCAATGCGAAGCGGCGGAAATGCGCGGATGGGACGCGGTAACCGCGGCGATGCATAAGCTTCTGGGCTACGGCGAACTGGCAACGACCACGGCGATCTGCGAAGCGTGCGGAATTCTTGCGGCAGGAATCGACGTTTTCTCCCCCCGGATATTCTGGGACACCGCATCGCTGCCGACGCGCCTTCTCGATTCGCTGGCGGCAGCGGCGCGCCGACAGCTCGATCTCCGATTGGCAGAAAACGGCGAACTACGACGCGTCTGGCAGGTGGTCGATCTGATCCTCGCGATCGTGTGCGGCTCGGTGCGCTTTGGTCTTGCGTTTGACCCGCGCGGCTTCGACGCGATTAACGACTACGACTGGCGCGAATGGCTGCGCCTGAACGGCGCGGCGGAGCAGTCGCTCGACTCCGGCTTCATGCGGGGCATCTATGATCTCGCTTTCGCTTTCGAAGATGGCGATCCGACCCGCCCGCGCCTGGCAGCAGGCGTGGCGTTACGCGGCGCGATGCGCATGTTTTTCACGTATCGCGGCGCGCTGTTCTGGCGCATGAGCGCCGGCATGGGGGACATAGTGTTCGCCCCGCTCTACCAGGTGCTCCGCAGAAGGGGAGTGCGGTTCGAATTCTTCCACAGGCTGCGCGGCATTGGACTTTGCCCCGAGGAAACGGCCGAGCCCGCATGGGTGGAACGCCTGGAGTTCGATGTCCAGGCCAAAGTCAAAGGAGGGGGCGAATACCAGCCGCTGGTCGATGTCAACCGAGTGCCGAGCTGGCCGTCACATCCCGACTATGCCCAGCTTGCCAACGGCCGCGTCCTTGAACGCCAAAACCGCAACTTCGAAGCGGTCTGGGAAGAGCGCCGATCCGGGACGAAGACGCTGCTCGTGCAGCGCGATTTCGATTTCCTCGTTCTCGGCGTGAGCATCGGCGCGCTGCCCGATGTCGCGCGCGAACTCGTCGAGCGCGAGCCCCGCTGGCGCGATATGGTTCGGCATGTGAAAACGGTACCGACCCAGGCCTTCCAGATCTGGATGCGAACGCCGGTATCGAAACTCGGGTGGAATCATCCGCAGACCAACCTTGCGGGTTTTGTCGAACCGTTCGATACCTGGGCCGACATGACTCACTTAATCCCGGAGGAAAGCTGGCGTGGCGAGGTGAACTCCATAGCTTATTTTTGTAGCCCGCTGGCCGATCCGACCCCAGACGGAGCGCCGGTAACACGCGACGTCGCGCTGCAACAGTATGAGGTGGTGAAGGAAAACGCCGTTCGGTTCCTGAAGCACGACATAGCCTCGCTCTGGCCCCGTTCGAAGGGCGACGATGGCGGGTTCGACTGGGGGGCGCTCGTCGGGCCGGAGTCACCAGCGAAGGCGGCGCATCTCGGCGCGAAACAATTCGATACTCAGTTCTGGACCGCGAACGTTAATCCTACGGATCGCTATGTTCAATCGTTGCCCGGGAGTATCGTATACCGTATATCTCCGCTGGACATGACATTCGACAATCTCACCATCGCGGGTGACTGGACAGCGACAGGCCTTGATACGGGCTGCATTGAGTCGGCTGTTATCTCCGGGCGACTTGCCGCGCACGCGATCTCGCAAAAACCCGCGTTCAAGGATATCGTTGGTTATGATCACCCCTAGGCGCGCCAGATGAACGATCCGAGTACCCGCCGCAAACGCGCGCCGCTCAAACAGGATGCCCCCATCCGCAACCGACTGACCACGCCGTACGAGGCGAGTCGTCCGCACGCAGGCGAAGCCCATCCCCCACCCTCCGGATTTCAGGAATCCGCCGGTAATGCTCTGCGAGATGCTCTGGAATGCGGCGTCCGAACTGCGTATACTGTCATAAACGAATACATGCGGCGCGGCTATGAAGCCGCGCGCGCGAGTCAAATTAACCAGCACGACCGAGGCGATATGCGCGACGACACACGGGGTTACACCGGCTGGAACAATGCATGGAATCCCATGGCGAACCCGATGCAGCAGTGGGCGTCCATGATGCGCGCGTGGGCGGAGGCGTGGTCCGCTTTTGCGCCAGGAGGCTGGCCCCAACAGATGTGGAACGCCGCGTGGCCCGCCTACGGGATGCCGGGACCACCGTCCGTTTCCGTTCAGGTGTGTTCGCATCGCCGGGCCGAGATCACGACCAGGGCGAACCTGATGCCGGGAGCCGAATGCTCGTCTTTGACCGTTTGCGCGCTCGCGGCCGAAGGTTCGAAAGCGCAGCTCAAAGGCGTGTCGATATCGGGCGCGCCGGGCGCCGTTCGCATCGTCGTCCCCGTTCCAGCCGAACAACCATCGGGCGCGTATTGTGGAGAGATCAGGACGGCTGATGGTCGGGGCGTCGGTAATCTTACCGTAACTATCGCGGATTTGCCGAGAGACGCGGCCTAGGCGCTGGCCTTCATGGACATGTCTTCCGGCAGCCCGGTGCCGTCGGTGCTCCGGGAATACGGCGAGGCAACCCGCGCCTTACTTTTCGACTATCTGCCCGACGCGGAGCCCCGACGTTATCTTTACGCTCTCCTGCAGGATTATCCGCGGCGCGGAGGAAGAGCTTTTCGACCCAGCCTTTGTATCGCGACCGCGCGCGCCTTCGGCGCTCCCCTCGATGTCGCCTTGCGCACGGCGGTTTCGATCGAACTGATCCATAACGCCATGCTCATTCACGACGACATCGAGGATGAAAGCGAGCAGAGGCGCGGCGAGCCCACGTTGCATATCAAGGAAGGCGTCCCCATGGCGATCAACGCCGGCGACATGCTGTCCCTTCTTTCCATGCGGCCTCTGGTGGATAACCGCAACCGTCTCGGGCCGGATCTGTCGCTGCGCATCATCGAGGAGACGGATCGTATGGCCCGTGAATCCGCCGAAGGGCAGGCCCTGGAACTCGGCTGGCGGCGTGACAACGTGCTGGACCTGAACGAGGGGGACTATCTCCTCATGGTCCTGAAAAAGACCTGCTGGCTGGCCACCATTCATCCCACTCGAATGGGAGCGCTCATCGGCTCCATCGGACGGATTGATCTGGATCGTTGTATTCGCTTCGGCTTTTTTCTGGGCGCGGCTTTCCAGATTCAGGACGATCTGCTCAATCTCGAAGGGGATGCCGACGTCTATGGGAAAGAGTTAGGCGGTGACATCCGCGAAGGAAAGCGCACCCTGATGCTTATCCGGCTGATCGCGAACGCGACGAGCGGGGAACGGCGACGTTTGGGATCGATATTCGCGCGCCCCCGCGAAGAGCGCGGCGTCGGTGACGTTTCATGGGTTCTGGAGCGAATGAATTTCTACAGGTGCATTGAATATGCCAGGGAACTCGCGCACGGGTTGGCGGGCGCCGCCCGATACGAGTTCGCGGCGCTTTACGGAGTCCTGCCGGACTCGCGGGATAAACGCTTCCTCGAGGCTCTGCCCGAATGGGTGATCGCAAGAAACTGAACCGGGTGAAGGGAGACGCCCTATGACAACCGAAGAGTTCACCCGGGAGTTACCGCCTTTCACAAACGACCCCCTGCCGCTGAAGCCGCCCTTTGTCTTCAACGGCGTTTCGGCTCGCGTTTTTCCTCTGCGCGCCAATCTCGACGCTCTTCAGCAGGTTTGCAACGGTTATCTGAATATCGTTCCCGAAGAAGCGGGCCGTTTCAGGGCGTCTGTCCCCTATGTCTACCTCATGGTGCTGGACTACGGGCAGATCGCGGAAACGGTCGCCCGTACAGGATGGTTCGCGCAGGTCGAAGTCTTTTTCGGCGTGCCCGTCGAGTGGTACAAGCTGGTCAACGGCCAATGGGCTTTCCACGATTGGGCGATCATTACTCCCTATATCTTTGTCGATGATGATCTCTCTGTGCAGACCGGAAGGATCGTTTACGGCTTCCCGAAAGTTCTGGCGAAAGTCACAAAAACGAAAAGTGAGTGGGTGACGAGTCCGCTTGCGCCATACACCCTCGCGCGGGTTGAAACAATGGTCTTCCCCGAGGCGTACGCCGGGACATCTCTCGAGATGAAGCCGTTTCTGGAAATTGTTCGTGCCCAGAACTCAAGTTTTCAGTTCCCATTCGATCCGAAAAGCCCTGCGGCGCCCTGGACGATGGCGTCGAATATCGCGGATGCCATCGGCGGATTCAGCCGCGATGCGTTGTGGCTCGCCCAGTCGTCCCGAATCTTTCCTTTCAATCCCATGGTCCTGCCAGGAGTTCTGCGGGACATGTTGAGCAGAACCACGTCGGACCTGAACCCATTCGGGCCGGGTTTCGTCCAGAATTCTCTCAATCTGAAACAGTTCCGGCTGTCGGACAATCCTTCGCGCATTTGCTATCAATCTCTGACGAACGGGCGTATGCGCATGACCTCGTTTAACCATGGCGGTCTCCTGGGCGAGTATCACACCGCGATGGGAGATCTGAGCGGCGGGCACACCGTCATGCTGTATGAGCATTCGTCGCTACCGGTCGTACGCACGCTGGGGCTGGAAACCGACCGGTCATGGGTCACCACGGAAAATGTGAATCTAGCTGCAGTCAAGCCGGTGTGCCCATTCTGGATCGACATTGACATTGAGTATGAAGTCGGCGAGAACGTGGCCTGGCGAGGCGACAACGGAGTGTGGAGAACCAGCGCCGGAGTCGCGTTCGGCAGCGAGAGCGAAGCCAAAGAGCTGGAGGAAGCGCCGACGTTCAACGCGACCGTACCCTCGGCGGTTGCGGCGGTCGCCGGGCCCTTTGAATTCTCCGGTACCACCACACGAGTTCTGCCCCTTCTGGCGGACCGCCAAAAATTGCAGGACTTCCTGGACAGCTATATCAACCGATTAATTGTCGGTCGCGAAGACACGATCCAGCGGGACGACACCTCGGCGCGCGAACAGATCCGGCTTAGCGTGTGGGCTCGTCCGCCGATATCGGTCAACACCGGACGGCCAGTCGGCGGCGACACTGCCTACGTTTACCTGACCGCCTGCAGTTTTTCGAATGTGGCTTCGCAGACGAACAATGTCGGCAACTGGGTAAAGTACGAACTCGCGTTCATGATTCCGGTGAAGCTGCAACGTCTGATGGGGGGCGAATGGACCACGGCCGGCGTGGGCATGGTTCCCGCGTATTACCTTGTGGACGATTGCGTCGCTGCGATTTCGCGTTTTGAGATACAGGGAATCAATGCCAGCACCGCGACGTTCCTCCGTCCGGAGAGCGCGTGGCTCAGCGAGGCCGCCTCGCCGTCCGCCAATCCGGAGCAAACGCTGCTGCGCGTGGAAGCCGAAGTTCTCGAAGCGCTGGGTGAGGGTCAGGAAACGACCATGCAGCCCATCATTGAAATCAGCTCCCTGGATCCGTTTGCTGGTCTGGACCCGGCGGATGCGCCGGAGGCCCCATGGCGATGGGCCGAGGAATTGCGCCTCGAACTAGGGGCCAAAAAGGCCGTCAAAGCCCAGCATCCGGACAAACTCAGAGTCGGGAGAGCTCTCGCTCTCGAACTGCTGGGGAACCAGATCCCGTTCACGATTTATACGATCAAGCAGTTTCGCGACGTCACGGATCCCGAAAAGGCCTGCTATCAATCGATAGTTCGGGTTGCGCGGTCGTTCAAGGAAATTGTCGATCTGCGCGAAATTGAAGATACGCTTGTTGTGCGGATTCACGATTTCCCCACGCTCGATATCGTGAACACTCTGGGAATCCGCGCAGTGAGAGTTCCCGGCAGAGGCCCGGGAATCGTCTATGATGCGCAGGCAATCCGGCCTTTCTTCGTTGCTGGCGTGATCGATGAACCGCTTTCGGAACGCCTGATGGCACGCGTCGGAGGCAGGCAATGGACGATGGTCACCCAGGCTGTGCGCTCGGGGTCCGACCGTGTTCCACTCGCTTTCCTTACCTTGCTGAGCGACGAACCCGGAAGTCCCGTAATTGCCGTCGACGATGAGGCCGAAAAGCTTCAGGATCAAATGGACCCGTGCCGAATGAGGGCCATCGTTTCCGAAGCCGGCCAGCGGCTGAGATCGGGTAATGACGATGAAGATCGGGACAATCCCCTTGCAATCGGCAAAGCATCCGCTCGCGACGCTTTAGACATCGTTGATCCGCAGACGGTAATCGAATCCGTTCTCTCGCGCGAGTGGGGCAACGCCGACGAATACTCCCGCTGGCGCGTGGGGCGGCAGACCTTGCTCGAAGCCATGAGCGCTCTGCCCGTGGATGGCGTTCTGAAACCAGTCGCCGAATCGGTCCTGTATCGGCAACTCAACAATGCTCTGGCCGACCGCCCCGGCGCAGTGGCCAGCCCGTTACCAGATCGCGCACCGCTTGCGGTCCATGCGGCGGCGCGCCTCGGGCACTCTGAGCTGAAAATGAGCACCGCCGAACTATGGCGTGATCAGCTCGAGCAGATCATCCTCTCCCAGGAACGGTTCACGGTCCTGCGCCTGAAGATGGAATCCGAGGTTACGCTGCTGTCCGCGTTCGCGATTCTTGGGTTTCAGGGCATCGACGACGCACTGCGCCGCGTCCGCAAAGAGCAGCCAACCCTGGTTGAGATTTACGATTCCGGCATGAGGATGTTGGAAGTGATTGATGAAATCAGCAAGCTGCCCATCCGGGGGGAACCCTCGGAGCGCGACAATCTCGACACAGTCATCGTCGCTAATCTGATGCGTTTGCAGGAACTGCTGATCGAGCTTCCGAAAGGGCTCAAGCCGGAAAAGGCTTTGGGCTGGGCTTCCGACCACAAGGAGGACCTGCGGCAGATTGTCCAACTGGCGCGCGCTTATTGTGACGCGCAGAAGAACGCGCTGCTGAATAAGCTGTCGCGAGCCTACCAGAAGCCCGACTTCTGTATTCGCCGCGATTCGGTAGGACCGTACGCCAATACGCTGCTGCCGCTTTCGTTTTCCTGGGACCCGCAATGGTATTACGGAGACGAGATTGAATATCAGTTGCACCCGCCGCACCCGGACGTTCGCCGGGCTGCAAGAAAAACGTTGAAGAAGGGCGCGCGCACTGCCCGCGCGAAGAAGAAAGCGAAGGCCTGATCACGATGGCGAATCCATTCGGATCCATCAATCTGCACGGCGATAGCGCCATGCGCGGCGTAACGCTCGCATTACCCACGAACGTAGTCCGGAATTTTCTTCCCGCAGGTCTGGTCCTCGGGGATCAGAGCGTCACCCCGCCCGGAACTCATCCCGTAATCCTGCTCTTCAACGATCTCTTCCGGGCGCGCATGTCGGTCCCGACACTGCTGCCGAACCTGACCTACCACGAGCACAGCTTTGGAGTACCCTTCGCGTATCTCTCCGGCGAGTCTCTCATGCCCGGCAAGCCGGGCCCGTACTATTTCATGCCGCGCTTGTATCTCGACAGCTTCTGGGCGATTCTGGGCGGCGTTGCTTTCTGGGGATTCGCCAAGGAATTGGCTTCGTTCACCGTCACGGCTGACAGGTATACGATCACCACCAACGCGGGGCAACGCCTGACGTCGCTGACATGGAACTCGGCGGGTAGCGGCGACTTTCATCCGTGCGCCGACTACCAGCACTTCGAACCGGTTCGGCAGATGCTTAGCCAACCTCTGATTTCTATGGTCCCGGCGGGGATGGGACCCTTCTTCGTCCTGTCCGATTTCGATAAAGCGTGGGATGTCGCAACCGTGAAACCGCTCGAAACCGAATTGGGAGTCGACGTCGCTTACGTTCTCGGATATCCGGCGGGCCGATATCCGACGTCGGGACACCATCCCGGAATCGACTCTTCCCCACTCGGTTCGTACGAACTGCGGGCGCCCTGGCGGCTCACGCTTCCTTATCCGCCGCTGGTCTCCTAGAGGGCCCGTAGTACCCCTGACGAGGGCCTGCTCAGCCTGCATGTTATAGTTGCCACTTCAAGTACTCGCCCGCGTAACCGCTGCGGGCTAGTACGCCACATTGATGCAGTGTGCCAATTGCGGTACGGAAAGCTCGGCGCGCGTTAAGTTCTGCGCTGAGTGCGGCGCGCCCATGGGCGTACCGTGTCGCGACTGCGGATTTCAAAACCCGCGCGAAGCAATTTCCTGCGGAGGTTGTGGTCGAAGTCTGGGGGCGCCTCGCCGACTCGGCGCGGAACGCAGGCAAATAACCGTCTTTTTCGCCGACCTTGTCGGCTCCACCAGTATCGCGGAGGAACTCGACCCTGAAGATCTGCGAGACCTCTACGGACTCTATCAGTCCGTCTGCGCCGACGTCATCGAACGCTGCGAAGGCCATCTCGCGCAGTATCTGGGCGATGGCGTCCTGGCGTACTTCGGATATCCTGCAGCCCATGAGGACGACGCGTCGCGCGCAGTACGCGCCGCGCTGGAGATTCTCAAGCGGTCGGGCGCGATCGAGGTCGCGGGCCGTACGCCTCAGGTTCGCGTCGGTATTCACACAGGGCTCGTCGTCATCGGCGACGTCGGCGCGGGCGCTCGGCAGGAGCAGCTTGCGCTCGGCGAGACGCCCAATATCGCCGCTCGACTTCAGTCGGAAGCCCTACCCGATACGATCGTCATCAGCGACGCAACCCGCAAACTTCTCGCCGGGCAGTTCGAATTGGAGGGTCTCGGGGCTCGCGCGCTGAAAGGCCTTTCGCGTCCGGTCGAGATTTTCCGCGTTATCGGCGGCAGCAGAGCGGCAACGCGCTTTGAAGCGATGAAGGCCGCGCGCGGGCTCACGCCGTTTGTGGGACGCGCCAGCGAGCTTGAGTCGATCCGCGCGGCGTGGTCCGAAGCCGCCGCAGGCCGCGGCCGCGCTCTGCTGCTACGGGGCGAGGCCGGTATGGGCAAGTCGCGTCTGCTCGAAGCCGCCGGGCAGCTCGCCGCAAACGCGCCCCACGAGCTCTTCCGCGCTCAGTGCTCCCCGTATCAACTCAACAGCCCGCTGAACCCGATGGTGGAAATGCTTGAGCGCCGGATCGGGATCGCACAGGAAATGGGCCCGGCCGACAAACTCGACCGAATTGAAGACTTCGCCTCCCGAAATGGGCGGAAGGATGATGAGGCTGCCGCCGCCCTGGCCGGATTGTTTGCTTTCCCCACTCTCGAGCGGTATCCGGGGGTTAACATCCCTCCCGCGAAACGCAGGGCCTGGATGATCGGCGTCCTCACGGACCTATTGCTTCGCTCCGCCACCGGGGCGCCCGTTCTGTATCTGATCGAGGATCTGCACTGGGCCGACCCGTCAACTCTGGATCTGCTCGGTGAGATTGTCGCGCACATGGCGAATCGGCCCATACTTCTCGTATGTACCGGTCGCCCCGAGACGGCCGCCCCGTGGCTAAGCGACGCGAACTGCCAAATCCTACCGGTCGAAGCTCTGCCCAAGGCGAATACGCGCGAATTGGTCGCGCGTGTCGCTGGATCGAAGTCCCTTCCGCTGACCGTCGTTGAGGAACTGGTCGTTCGGACCGGCGGAACGCCGCTTTTCGTCGAAGCTGTGACTCGTACTGTGCTGGAAGCTGGCGTGCTCCGTGAAAGCGAACACGGGTACGAACTAGTAGGTCCCCTGCCGCCCGGCCTGATTCCCGCAACCGTCCAGGATTCCTTGATGGCTCGTATCGACCGGCTGGGCAGCGACCGCCCGGTTGCCCAGGTCGCGGCCGCGATAGGCCGGGAATCGAGCTTCGAATTGCTTCAGGCGGTTCTCGACATGCCGCCCGAGGAACTGACGCGCGCGGTGAGGCATCTCGTCAATCTCGAACTCGTGTTCGAAAGCGGCTCGCCCCCGGACTCGACTTACACCTTCCGCCACGCTTTGATCCAGGATGCGGCCTATGAATCCCTGCTCCGCAAAACCCGCCAGGAATTTCACGGCAAAATCGCCGAAGTGCTGGTTCATCGCTTCCCGGATATGGCGGAGACGAGGCCGGAGCTTCTCGCGCGGCACTTCGAAGGCGCGGGCCGGACACGCGAAGCCATAGCCGGCTGGATGCGGGCGGGGCAACGCGCCGGGCAAAGCATGGCATTTCGTGAGAGCGTGGCCCACTGGCGAAGAGCGATCTCCCTGCTGGACACGCTTCCGGACGATGATCCCGACCGCCTTCGCACGGAAATGGAAGCGCAGCTGGCGATCGCCCAGGTCCTGATGACAACAGTCGGCTGGGGATCGCGCGAAGCGGGAGAGGCCTGTATTCGGGCGCGCGATCTCTGTCGCGCTCTCGGGAACATCGCAGGGCTGATTCAGAGCCTGACCGCGCTTTCGACTGTTTACTTCGTACGCGGCGTACTGGATAAAGCGCTCGAAGCGTCACATTCCGTTCTCGAGATGGCGCTCACAACGAATGACGTGTTGTTTCAGGCCGGCGCGCGCGTTCCCTACGCATACACCGCGTATTTTATGGCTGACTTCGCACTCGCTCGGGAAGAGGCCGATCGGGTGCTTGCTGTCTACACGCCCGAGAATGAGCGGCTTATCACTTCGAGGTTTCAGGTGCCCGCGACATTCGCAGCGGCGAACGCCCGGGTGATGAGTTTGTGGTTCATGGGATATACGGCCGAGGCGGAGGAATCACGGCGGCAGGCGTGGACGATTATCGAATCGCTGAACGTCCCTGCCTGCACAGCATATGGCTATGGCCATGCGCTCCTTTACCATTACGCGCGGCGCGATCGCCGGGCAATCGCCGAGCTCGCGCAGCGGCTCTATCCGCTTTGTACCGAAGAGGGCTATTTGGTGTGGGGTGCGCAGTCGCGCATCTATCTTGGATGGCTGCGCGCTCTGGAGGGCGATGCCGAACAGGGCATGGCGGAGATGAACGCCGGGCTCGAGTCGTATCGCCTGACCGGTTCCGGGTTGATGACCGTCCAGTTCTGCCTGATGAGAGGAGAAGCGCTTTGGGTCGCCGGCCGCCCGCAAGAGGCTACTGCCGCGTTGGCCGAAGGCCTTGCGCATGCCGCGGAATACCACGAGCATGCGCATGAACCCGAATTACACCGCCTGATGGGCGAGATTCTTCTCGCAGAGGGTGAAACCGCGGAAGGCGAAGCGTGTCTCCGCCGCGCAATTGACTTGTCGAAGGCCCAGATCGCCAGGACGCCGGAGCTACGCGCCGCACTAGCGCTCGCCCGGTGGCTCGCCGCCCACGATCGAAACGATGAAGCAAGGGATCTCCTGATCCCAGTTGAAAGCTGGTTCCTGGCCGGGAGGGAACTGATACCGGAGTTGCGCGAGGCAAGACAACTTCTGGATTCCTTGCCATACCAAACTGCTCGCCCGGTCTGATCGTAATCGGGTTCAGAACGCGAATCGAAGCGAAAGACTGATCTGTCGCGCCGGAAACGCGGTCGTAAACGCCAGCGGCTGGCTTAGCTGCGCCACTGAGGCGGGAACGAAACCCTTCACGTTGTATGGTCCGTTAGCCAGCGTCCCGCCGCCTGGAAGCGGGTAATTTGGGTCCGCGGGAAAGTTATTATTCACCGCGGCATAATTCACCCGGTTCAGCAAATTCTGAGCCTGCGCGATAAAATCAAGCCGGCGCTTCTCCCCGCCGATCAGACGTTTGGTCACCCGCATATCCCAACTCACGTAGGTCGGGCCGATTCCGTTGTTACGTCCCTCGTACCACGGCCGCGCGGTCGCGTTGTGTCCGATTGTGCCGTTGGAAAGCCCAGGCGCAAGCAATGTGATCGGGACCCCGCTGCGCGCGTAAACAATTGGCGAAATCGTCCAATCGGCCAGCAGCCGCGCGTACCACCCGCCTTGCCCAGCGTGAAACGGCGTCGAATACACGGCGTTCGCGACGAAGTTGTGCTTGATATTGAAGTCCGATTGCGCCCGCTCCAGATTCAGAAGATCCGATCGGAAGGGCGTGCTCAGCGAGCTGAAATCGCTCGTATCGTCGATCGCCCGACTCAGCGTGTAATTCACCTGAAACTGCAAACCGCGATCGAATCTCCGAGTGAGCGAAACCGTGCCGCCGTTGTAAATTCCCGACCCTACTGACGAAAATGCGCCATTCTGAAAAATCGAGCTGTTCGGCTCGCCCGCCGTCGTCCCCGGCTTCGGAATGTAATACGGCCCCACAAAAGGATCGACCGGCACAGACGGATCACGAACGAAGTTGGTCTCGACCACCTGCTCGATGTGCACGCTCCGGTAGAGCAGATAGCCGACCTCCACCGAATAATGGCGCGCGATCTCGCGAGCCACGCTGAAGCTGGACTGGATGGTATACGCGGGTTTGAAATTCGGCCCGAGCGTGAAGATGATGTTGCCGAACGCCGTTGGGCCGGGCGGGCCGATCACGATTCCGAGCGACTCGAGTTGCGCGTTTGAGAGCCCCGGATTGGGGAATGCGGTGGTTGCGTTCGCCGCCTGCAGCGCCCACGTCGAGAAGATCGAGGGGAAGGGTGGCGACGGTACCCCTGCGACGACTGCGCCCTGGTTGATGTACTTGCCGCTAATCCCAACGGTATTCGTGTAGAACGGGATCATGAAAACGTTCGGCGCTACAAAGATTCCGCCTCCCGCACGCACGACCGTTTTCTGATCTCCGCCGGGATTCCACGCGATACCGACACGGGGCGTGAACCAGACGCTGGCGGGAACCGGCGATGTTTCGGCGTTCACATCAAGCCGCACTCCATAGTTCAGAGTCAGTTGCGATGACGCCTTCCAGGTGTCCTGCGCATAAAACCCGGCGGATTGCGCCCAGTCCGCCCAGTGCGGATTCGATTCCGGGTTGGCCTGGATCAGCAGCGCGGGCGTTCCCGCAAGGTACGACTGAACCGCCGTGAGATTCGTCGAAGGCGGGCCACCCGCCGGATATCCCTGGCTAACGTTGTACGCAGCCAGAGCGGAAGCCACCCCGTTCCCGAGCTGCCCCGAGACGATATTCTGAATCGAAAACGCTCCATCGTTGAATTGCCACTGGCCCCCGAACCACAAATGCTGCGAAAGGCTGTAGTAATCAGGCCGCCAGGAACCGCCGAATTTGAACGTATGATTTCCGCGAACCCAGGAGAGGCTGTCATCAAACTGAAGCCGCTTCCAGTGCGCATTGTAAGGATAAGAAAACGGCGTACCCAGCTGAATCGAACCGCCGAGGTCGATCTCCGATCCGTTCGGCGGCGGCGCATAAACCGAAAACGTAAACGTCGGAACGTATTGCGCGCGAACGGTGTTCACCAGATTCGAGCCGGATACTCTTGTCCAGGAGCCGGTGATCGTCACGTCTGTCTGATGTTCGGAGCCGGAGAACGGTGGCGCGGGCACAATATTGTCGGTTTCATGCATCAGCGATAAACGCAGCATGAACGTATCCCGCGCTCCCGGCGTATAGTCGAGGCGCGTCACCCAGTTGGCGTACCGCCCGCGCGGCGTATTGAGTCCTGGAATGCCGCGAAATCCGGAGCCCGCCGGACCCGAAACGATGCCGTTGAAGGTGCCGTCGTTCGGCTTCACCAGCGCATTGAGAATCGGGTTCTGAAACGGATCGCCGAAGACGGGCGAAGCAAGGAGGCCCGCGCCTAGTGATGCGAGCGGCCGACCTGAATGCGCTAACTGCGTCAGGTAGCAAAGCTGCGTGACCTGTTGCTGCGCCGTCTTCTGATTGGGGCAGACGCCCGTCGTCGCATCGTATCCGTTGCTCTGCGAACTGACGGGCAGAAACTCGCCGCGTCCCGAAATGTTCTGAACCGTCGCGGCGTCGAGCTTCTGATACTCCGGAGCCGTAAAGAAGAAGAGGCGGTTTTTCCGAATCGGGCCGCCGACATCCGCGCTGAAGATAGCGCTCTGTTCGAACGGTTTCGAGCCGGGCTCCTCCAGTTTGTCGAAGAAATTCTCGGCATCCGTCGCGCGATTGTGGAAATACGCGGACGCGCCGCCGTGCAGTTGGTTACCCCCGCTCCGCGTCACCATATTGATCGCCGTTCCGAGCGTGAAGCCGAACTCGGCGGCGAACGAATTCCGGTTGACCTGGAACTCCTGGATGGAATCGATGGGGACGTGAGTCACCCGCTGCGTTCCCGATCCAAAGTCGTTCTCGCCGCCGTCTATCGTCACCAGATTGCTGCGTCCGTTGCTTCCGCCGATTGAAAAGCCTGATGAAAGGTACGCGGTACCGACTCCCGGATTCTGCAAGGCGGGCGCGAACGAGTTCACCACACCCGGAAGCGTGTAGATCGACTGGACGAAATTTCGTGTGATGTTTGGAAGATTCTCAACCTGAACGTCGTTAATAATGTTCGCTTGCTGAGTCTGCTGGGGCTGCACCACCGGGATATCGGCGGCTACTTCAATGCTGCTCGCCTCGGATCCCAGCCTTAGTCGTATGTCGTATGTGGCAAGCTGTCCAACCGTCAGGGCTACATTCGCCGCCACGGTCTTCGAGAATCCGGCTGCCTCGGCCTCGATGCGGTAATCGCCTGGGGCGAGCGCGGGAATAAGATATCCGTCTTCTGTAGTTACCGCCGACGCGCTTCGCCCGTTCGCCTGATTCACCGCCGTGACCTTCGCGCCCAGCACGGCCTTATCCTGCGGATCGAGAACGCTGCCCTTGAGAGTGGCGGTGGCATAGTCCACCTGCGCGCATGAGATCCCCGCCGCCAGCAGCGCGCTGACGGGTAATAAAATCCACAGCCTTAGGCGCTTCACCCGAGCAATCTCCCCGCACATCGGTCCCGTCCTGCGCTGGTGGTCGGGCGAGCCCCGCTCGCGGTCAGCCGGAAATCCCGTGAATGTGTGCTCCTATGCTCTCGCGCGATCCTAAGTATGTCAATAGTCGTACAGACGGGGTAATCGCTCGCAGGCATCGCGATGCGCTAGGATGATCGGCAACGGGTCCCCTTGTCCACAGCGAGTGAAATAGAGTCAGGCGCGTTGGTCGGTCATTACCGGATTGTCGGCGAGATCGGTCATGGCGGCTTGGGTCAGGTGCTCGCGGCAGACGATCTGATATTGGGGCGTCGCGTCGCGCTGAAGTTCCTCAAAGCGGAACAGGACGCGCATTCGCAGGTGCTCGAAGAGGCGCGCGCGGCTGCGCGGCTCGATCATCCCTACGTCTGCAATGTCTTTGAAACCGGCGAGTTCCGGGGCAGGCCGTTCATCGCCATGGAGTTCCTTGAAGGCGAGACGCTCGCGGCCCGTTTGAAATCGGGCCGAGTCCCGCTGCAGAGAGCGTTGGTCCTGGCGACCGAGATCGCCGAAGCGCTGGCGGCGGCCCACGCGAAAGGGATTGTCCACTGCGATCTTAAGCCCTCCAACATCATGATTACGGCCAACGGGCACGTGAAGCTGATGGACTTCGGATTGGCATACATGGTGCAATCGGCGCTGGTTGCCTCACAGGACGACACGAACACGATGTTCGCGAGCGCAAACCTGACGGGAACTCCGGCCTACATGGCCCCGGAACAGATCAGGGGAGATACGCCCGACACGCGGAGTGATGTCTTCGCCTTCGGTATCGTTTTTTCCGAGATGCTGACCGGTATTCATCCTTTCCGCGCCCGCACGCTAGCCGCAACCGTCGCTGCAGCAGTGCATGACGACGCTCCGGACATCGTCCACTACGTACCCGAAGCCAGCTCCCTTCTGAGGCATATCCTCCGGCGGACGATGGCCAAGAACGCTGCGGATCGTTACCCCTCCGCGATCGAACTGGCGGCGGACCTCATGCGATTGAGGGAGGGTGGGGATCTGGAGACTGGCGAGGGAACCGTTCCGCGCCCTGTCCTTGCAATATTGCCGTTTCGCGACTTGAGCGCGCAGCGGGATCAGGAGTATTTCTGCGATGGATTAGCCGAGGAACTGATCCTCGCCTTGGGGCGCATTGACGGGATTCGGGTCGTTTCGCGCAGCGCAGCCTTCCGCTACCGCAATTCGAACGCTGGTTTGCGCGAAATCGGAAAGGCGCTTGGCGCTTCGTCCGTCCTCGAAGGGAGCGTTCGCCGAGCGGGAAACCGTATCCGTGTTGTCGTGAACCTGGTAAATCCGGCGGACGACTGTTCCGTTTGGTCTGAGCGTTACGATCGCGCGCTCGATGACATTTTCGAAATCCAGGACGAGATCGCCGCTGCCACCGCGGAAAAGCTCAGCGCTACCCTCGTGTCCGGCGCTGGACGGCCGCCACGCGCGGGCAACACAAATATACGCGCCTACGAACTCTATTTGCAGGGCAGGTACTTGTGGAATAAGCGGACCGAAGAAGATCTCAGACAGAGCGTCGAGCGCTTCCGACAGGCGCTCGCAGAGGATCCCGACTACCCGCTTGCGCACGCTGCGATCGCGGATGCCTGGGTGACCCTGGCCTTGTATGGCGCGGTTCGTCCGCTCGAGGCTTTGCCCGCCGCCGCTGAGGCCGCGGACCGGGCTCTCGCCCTGGAACCCAAGCTCAGCGAGGCGCTGACTTCCCGCGCATGCATCCGCGCGATCTTCGAGCGGGACAGGGACTCAGCCAGACGCGAATTCGAGGCTGCCATCGCGTTGAATCCCAAATACGCCCAGGCCCGTCAGTGGTTCGCCATGAACTGTCTGCTTCCCGTTGGTGAGTTTGCCCGGGCCCGTGAGGAGCTTAGGTGCGCCGCCAAACTGGAACCTGTCTCTCTCGCTATCGCCGCGTCGATGGGAATTCTGGATTTTTATCAGGGCGATTACGACGAGGCGACGCGGCGTCTGCAGTCGGTCCTGGAACTCGATAGGCGGTTTTACCTGGCGCACTATTTCCTGGGCCAGACGTACTGCGAGAAGGGCCTGAATGAGGATGCGGTCCGTGAGTTGAACATTGCCTTCGAATCCAGCGGCTCCTCCGAAAGCCTGTCCGCCCTCGGATACGCGCAGGCCGTAACAGGAGATCGCGACAAGGCCGCCGCCGCTCTTGGGCAGCTGTTGGAGCGCGCCACGCTTCGTTACGTCTCGCCGTTGCTGACCGCCCAGATCCAAGCGGGACTCGGAGAAATGGACGCGGCAGTAGAGAGCATCGAACAAGCCTGCCGCGAACGCGCAACGGACCTGATCTGGTTTAATCTTCGGCCCGCGTTTCGGCGTGTCCGCTCGTACGGCCGTGTTCCCGACATTCTGATGCAGGCCGGAATTTCCTGAGCATCGGACGGGCCCCGCACTTAGTCTTCGTCACGAATCTGCTGACTCAGGTAGCGCTCGTAACCCATTTCCTGGATTTGATGCATCTGCGCCTCGAGCCAATCCACATGCTGCTCTTCGTCCTTGAGGAGGTGTTCGAAGAGTTCCCGGGATGAATTGTCTTTTTCGTCCCGAGCCAACTGCACGAACCGGTTATACATCTCTACCGCCGCCAGTTCCAGCTTCAGATCGCTTTCGAGCTGCGATTTCACATTCGAACCGACGCTGAGTTGCATCAGCTCCGTCATGTTCGGTATTCCGTCAAGAAAGTGAATGCGTTCGATCAGAGCTTCGGCATGCTTCATCTCATCGATCGATTCTTTCTTTATCCGCTCGGCTAGCTTCTGGTAATGCCAGTTCTCGCACATTTCAGCGTGCAGAAAATATTGATTGATAGCCGTCAGCTCTTCTTTGAGAGCCTCGTTCAAGGCCGCGATGACCTTTGCGCTTCCCTTCATTGCAGCATTGTAACTGGCGGTTTTAGATGGCGTTGAAGGGCTGGGAATCGGATCCGCAGCAATCCTATTCTGGCGCCGTGTACCGCTCGGCGATGGCCTGCAAAATTCGCGAGCGGCTTTCGAGAGGCGACAGCGATTCATCCCGTTCGGTGCTCTGCGCTTCCTCTGCCAATGCCTCGTCCTTAATGGCCTCACTAAGCCATCGGGAATAGTCTCCTCGCCGAAGGTGATAGAGCCAGGTCTCGTCGTCGATCCCCTTGGCGATCTGCGTGAACATTGTGAAATTGTGCGCCCTCAGATTTAACCGATTCCCAGGACCACGGAAATAGAAAACACGCCCTTCTTCGAGTTCTCCCTGTGCGTATTTCCGCTTGTGCCTCGCATGCGCCATGCGCGCGGGTTCGGTTCGAATCCGTATAGGATCATCAACGTCAATTCTCCAAACCAGAGCCTCACCGGGCACCAGATCGCGGTCCTCCACGCTTGGCATCTTTCTCCCGACGATTTCACAAAACTCGCCGATCACTGCGGCGGGAGCGCGGCCCACTACGATCAGCGCATTGACCTGTTTGAGTACGAGGGGAGAAACGTGACCAGGGTGAACGGTCAGCAGAATGACGCTTCCATAATTGCCGGCGAGGTCAATCCCCTGATGGGCCCATTCGCCGGGAAACATATGATGAGCCTCGTCCACCACCAGCCAGTGCGGCCGTCCTGTTCGAAGTCGATGGTCGTGCGCGATCGCGAGTACACGAGCGAACAGTCCCGCGCGATCATCGATCGGAACGCCAACCATATTGACTGCAACCTGCGTATCCACATCGCTGAGAATGCTTTCGAGATGGTCAAGAGAGGGCCCGTGCTTTGCGTCTCCTGTGGCGAGAAACTCATTGGCAGCTTCAAAGTCGCCCTCGGGATCGATGAGACAGACCTGATAGCTTTTCTGGATCAGATGCTCCATCACGCCGCCGACCAGCGTGGATTTTCCGCCGCCCGAGAGACCGCAAACCAGCGCCGACACGCCGAAGGGATTGAGAGAGACGCTCATCTCTCCCGCTTTGCCCAGAAGGATCCCCTCCCGAATCAATCGAGGCGCGAGTTCCTTCAGATCACTCTCGACTAACCGAGTAATTAGCTCCACGACGCCCGAGCCCTGGCTCCCCTGCGTCACGAGGTCGGCCTTTTCTTTCAGCGCCGGGATCGCGTTAGCGACTGCGACTGCGCATTCGCAGCAGCCGAGAAACGCATGATCGTTTTCGGCGTCTCCGATACCCACAACACTGTGCGGCGAAATCTTTAATTCCTTCAGAGCCGCCAGCAGCCCGGTCATTTTGTTGACACCGGAAGGCAGGATCATTACGGCGTCTTTGTTAAAGATGACCTGGCACTCGAGGCCTAGTTCATGGATGGCCGCCAGCGCTTCGTGTTCGTGAGGCCGCCACATCGCTACGATGACGGCGCCGCTTCTGACGTCAGGCACGCCGCGTCGCCGAAGGCTCTCCACCAGCTGCGCAGACGGCGGATCGGCCAGCGTACGGCTCTCCCTGGAAGAAGGATCGTAGAGCAATGCTCCGTTCTCGGCAACGACGCGGTCGAAGAGTTCGAGTTCGGAAAAGATACTCTTAAGCTCATCCAGTTCTCGACCGGTAACGAGAATCAGCTTGCGGCCGGATTGTCGCAGTCGTTCGAGCGATCGGACCACGCCTTCCGCAACCGCGCCATCCTGGGCGAGAGTGCCGTCATAGTCGCTGGCTAGCGCGATGTAACGCATGTCTGACCCGCCATTCCGTATCGTTCGGTGTCGGTTGTCGTTTTGGAGACGTACTCTCCCGAATTCTGTCTGGAATTGTGCGCCATGACCGCGGATATTACACGTGGTCTGCCAGTGAAGATCTCAGCACAGCCGAAAGGAGAAAATCGCTGCGGATACGCTCTAAACGGGGACGGTAGTAGTGGATTGGGCTCCGGCCCTTAACGGTAGTACCTGAATTGGTGGACCTGGAGAGATTCGAACTCTCGACCTCTTCCATGCCATGGAAGCGCGCTCCCAACTGCGCCACAGGCCCACGTGAGTACTTGTTCAAATGATAGCATCGGCCGAAGCCTGGCTGAGTTTTTACGCATCCTACAATGAAGACGATGCGAAGCCCGCGCCGGCATGGACCGGTCGCCCTTGCACTGATATCAGCCCTGTTTTTAACATCCTGCGGGATTTTCTCGACGCTCTTATTCCGGAAGAAGCCGATCACGCGAAACGGAAAGCCTGTCAGCGCCCAGTTGTCCCTCATGGTCGCGTCCCGCGAGGATCTCATCGGGCGGGTGCGACGCATCTATGACGCAATCAACTCGTTTCAGACAACTGTCGAGATGACGCCGTCCATCGGAAGCGTTTACAAGGGATCGATCAACGAGATACCGGATGTTAAAGCCTTCATTCTTTATCGCAAACCTTCGGACATCCGGATTCAGGCGCAGACTCCAGTAGTGCGGACTCAGGCGTTTGACATGGTGTCTAACGCAACGGACTTCCGTCTCCTCCTCAACAGCAAGAATGTTTTTTACGAGGGCGCGAACGACGCCCCGGCGACCTCGAAGAATCAGTTCGAAAACCTTCGGCCCAAAGCGTTCCTCTCGTCGATGCTCGTTCGCCCACCTGAGACCAACGAGTCGCCCGTCCTCACCGATCTTACAGACAGCGAAAATGCTCTTTACGTCCTCCATCTGATCCACAAGTTGGAGAACGGCGACCTTAACCCTTCGCGTGAGATCTGGTTTGACCGGGTCGACCTGACGATCGTGCGTCAGATCGTGCACAACGACGGCGGCGATATTGTAAGCGATACCCGATATAACAAATGGCAAAACTACAATGGTGTGGCGTTTCCCGCACATATTGACATCACACGACCCCTTGATGGGTATGGCACCGTGATAGATATCGATCAGATGCAAATGAACAAGCCACTCACGGATGACCAGTTCACGCTCGTCCGGCCGGAGGGTTCCCAACTACAGATCATCGGCGCCCCGAAACAGGAAACGCGTTGATTCCCAGGTTCGTTTGGGAGAACGTTCGGCACAAGCCGATGCGGGCGCTTCTCAGTATTCTCCTGATCGCCGTACCGGTGACGCTGATCCTGACACTCCGCGGGCTGAGCACCGGATTCATTGAGGATTCGAAGAAGCGCGCTGCGGGAATCGGGGCAGACATCCGGATTACTCCTCCGGCCGCAAATGTCCTGAGCTTCAGCAACGCTACCATGACCGATAAGCTCATCCCTGTGCTCGCCGCGGAGCCGCACGTTGCGCAGGCGATGGGTACCGTCGTCGCGCCCGTAGGCGGATTCGAAGCCCTCATCGGCATCGATCCCACGGCGTTCAACAAAATGAGCGGCGGCTTCATCTTCGATGAGGGCAGTGGATTTCAGAGCCCAAACGACGTTCTGATCGATTCCTGGTACGCGGACCAACGGCATGTCCGAGCGGGCGGAACTCTGAATATCCTGAACCACGACTGGCATGTCTGCGGAGTGGTTGAGCCAGGAAAGCTCGGGCATCTCTTCGTCCAGATGACCGCTCTCCAGGACCTTCAGGGCGGCGCGGGCAAAGTGAGCCAGATTTTTTTGAAGCTGGATGACGCAAAGAACCAGGATACGGTCGTCGAAGACCTGAAGAAAAAGCTGGACCGTTATAACGTTCTTTCCATGGCAGAACTTCAGAGTCTGATCTCAGTAGACAACGTGCCGATGCTGAAGCCGTTTCTCAACGTGATCGTTGGTATCAGCGTTCTAATTGCGTTCTTCGTTGTCGCGCTCTCGATGTATATGGCGGTCCTGCAGAGGACCCGGGAGATCGGCATCCTGAAGTCTATGGGAGCGAAAAACAGCTTTGTGATGAATCTGATCCTGGCGGAGGCGGTTCTGATGGGCTTGGGCGGAACTGTTCTCGGCATCCTTTTGAGCTACGTGAGTCAGTTTGCCATTCACAGAGCCATGCCCGCTTCGCTGCCGCAGGCGATCGTGTACAGTTGGTGGCCAATCGCCGGAGCCATCGCGATCGGGGCATCGATTCTTGGCGCTGTGTACCCGGGGGTGATCGCCGTCCGACACGATCCGATCGAGGCGCTCGCTTATGAGTGAGCCGATCATCGCGATCCGAGATTTGCGAAAGACCTTTCGCGCGGGAACGGTTTCAGTCGAGGCGCTGCGCGGCATCGATCTCGAGGTCCCGCGGGGTGAATTCCTTTCGATAGTCGGGCCGTCGGGGTCGGGTAAATCCACGCTCTTTCATATTGTTGGCGGGCTGACATCCGTTACTTCGGGCGAGGTGGTTGTCGCGGGAATTAATGTCGCGCGCGTGGGCGATGCTGCCCGCACGGAACTCCGGCGCTCTCACGTCAGTTTCGTATTCCAGAAGTTCAATCTCCTGCCGAATCTGACTGCCCGCGACAATATCCGCGCGGCGCTCTATATTTCCGGGCAGCCCACGGACAATTTCTCGCCGGAGTTAAACAACATACTCGAGATGCTGGGAATCGCCGCTCGCCTCGGTCATCGCCCCACGGAACTCTCGGGCGGAGAGCAACAGCGCGTCGCCATCGCCCGCGCCCTCGCCACCAAACCGGAGATTCTCCTCGCGGATGAGCCCACCGGGAATCTTGACAGCGCTAACTCGCGCGCGGTATTAGCTCTCCTGCGCGATCTCAATTCGCGCCTCGGCCAGACCATCCTGATGATCACGCACAACGATGAAGCCGCAGCCTTCGGCCATAGAATCGTCCACATGCGCGACGGGCGAATCGCGGAAACCACTCGCCCCGTCGCGGCGGACTAACCGAACGCGCCAACGCGCTTCCGAACTTTGCCGCGATATCCTTCGTAGATGTTTCTGAAAGGGCGATCCGGCGAATGCTCAGATTTCTGATTTGGTGCCTGCTGCTGGTTTTCTGCTGGCCTCTCGCACTGGCGGCTCTGATTCTGTATCCGGTTGTATGGGTGCTTCTCATCCCGTTTCGGCTGGTGGGAATCGCCGTCGGGTCGGTACTGGCGCTCGTCTGGGCATTAGTGGTGTTGCCAGCCCGCATAGTGCGGGCGATCGTTTGACGCGTTTATATCGAAATACTCCGAAGCGCAGGGACAAAAATGGAAAAGCTGAATACGATTTTTGAAGAGGTCAAGGTTCTCGGGAGCGAGTTGAGGGACAAGGTGAAGGAACTAATCCACGAAGGTAACGTTCACCGCGTCATCATCAAGGACGAGCACGGTCGCACTTTTGTCGAAATTCCCGTCACGGTTGCTGCCGTGGGAGCGATCTTCGCGCCGGTTCTGGCCGCCGTAGGCACGATCGCCGCAATGGCGGCCAAATTCACTATTGTGGTAGAAAGAACGGCGCCGAAGGAAAATTCCACGGCGCCGGTTGAGCCTACAACGATTGTCTAAGTCTATTTCACGTAGACGTCGGTCACCTGAGTGGTCGTGACGCCGCCTGACGTTAGCAGCACGTTTGAGAGTCCGGGCGTTATATTGATCGGCACAGTGACCGTGATCTCCAGAACGCCCGCAACATCCTTGGCGAAAACGGTGTTCGCCACAACAGGGCCGTTGACCGTGTTAAACGTGACGAACGCGGGCGCAACAGGGATCCGGGAATTGTCGGGTTCCACTATGCCGTTGACGTCCGCCGGCATCGTGACGCCCTCGCCAGTCGCGTAGATTTTCAGATTTGCGAGGCGGGCGACCGGATTCGATGGCGAATTAAGAGTGCCGTTCGGGTTGACCGCGACAGCGTCACCCGTTCCCGTAAAGTTCAACGTGAATATGCCGGGCGCGGTAGGAGCTACCGGAACGGTGAACGCGTTGGCTATCTGAGCGCCCACCGTCAGAACAACATTCGCCGACGACGAACCCGCCACCTCGTAGGGGACCTGAACCGACGTACCGGCTGCGCCGGCATACACGATCGGGGCGGCTACACCGTTAAACGTTACGGTTGTGGAATTCACGGGATTCGTGCCAAGCACCGTCGTCGGCAGACTGCCCGGGCCCGGGATGGGCGAGGTGACCGAGGGCGACGGTCCAACGGTTTGTCCCGTGATCAGGACAATTTCGCCAGGCGAAACCGGCAAACCGCCCAGAAGACTCGCCGCATTTGTGATCGCCGTGATCGCAGCGGGTGGCGCGATGGATCCAAAGAGACCGTTCGGGGTAGTGCTCCCGTTGGGAACTCCGGCAGTGAAGTACAGGGTATTCGTATCGCCACCGTTTTTGCCATTCCCGAATATGAGCGCCCACAATCCCTGGTTGACTAGCGGAACCCCGCTTCTTCCCATGAGAGCTCCCAGCCATGCTCCTGCAGTGGCATCGTAAGCATTGATCTTGCCATCGCCGAAGTTGCCCACCAGCAAGGCGCCACCGAACGGGCCCCAATTCTTGGGCGCGATCGCCAGGCCCCATGGCGAGTTCAGCGCTCCCTGGGAGACGAGGTGAGTCAGCAAGTTGCCATTGAGGTCGAAAACTGCGACGTAGCCGTTTCCTGCGCCGCCTACATCGAGGAACTTATTGGCATCCTGCATCGCATACGTCACGTACAGCTTGTTGCCCAGATTCCAAATATTGAACGGCGCGAATCCGGCCGGCACCATCGAATCGCTGAAAGTGCCTGCCAGTGTTGCCGGCGCCCAGAGGGAGTTATAAGCCTCGATCTGACCGGAACGGAAATTGGCTGCGTAAATCGTGGGACCGCCTGCGCTGTTCCCGATTGCCAGACTCTTGTATACGGCCTGCTTCGAAGAGTTGTCGACCACGATCACAGCTGTATTGGCCGTGACGCTGCTGTTCCAGGCGCTGATCGTCCCGTCGTCGGTAGCAAAGATGAACGACGCTGTCTTTCCGTTCGGGGCCGGGAGCAGAAACGGCACCGGCGTTCCCGTCGTAAAACTATTGTTCACCTGACCGGTGGGACGTCCGAGCGAACCCGACGGTGAAGCAGATCCCGGTGGGACTGTCACCACTAACGGCGTGATCGTTCCCGCGCCGTTGTAAAGGGTAGACGTACCACTTAGGTGATTCGAAACCCAGAAAGGGCTGCCAGAACTGATCGATACGCCCCAAGGGTCGATCAGGTTCTTGTCGAACACAGCGGCCGTGTTCTTCTGATTTGACACGAGGTTAGTCTGCACATAGACGTTTGGCGTCGTTGTTGTCTGCGACAGGGCAGAGACCGACAAGGTGATCAGGGTAGCGATCGTTGAGGCTACTACTTTGGAGACTTTCATTTTTCCCCCTGAGCCAGATTGTCGCGAAGATAGGCGATTCAATGTTCGTTTTTTGTAAAACTGCTGTAAAATTCGTGCGATTTCATATGTTTGCGGCGGAAATTCGTGATTGTTCCCACGTTCGGAAGGTGGCCGCCGCTACAATGGCCGCTCCGCCGGCAATGGCGAGAGCCGGAGGTTGTTCCTTATAAAGTATCCAGGTCCACAGCGGGTTGAACACCGGTTCAAAGAGTAGAAGCACCGCCGCTTCAAACGCCGGGACCTTGCGAATTGATTTCGTCAAAAGCAGGTACGCAAATCCAACTTGAAAAACCCCGAGATAAATGAGCGCTGCGAAGTCCGTCGCGGCGGCGTGCGCGAGAGGCAGGGCGAAAGGAAGACACGCTGCAAACGCGATCGCGTTCCCTGCAATCACCGTCGAAGTCGCCGCGTTGCCCTCGGGATCCTGCTTTCCCAGCAACCGAAGCCCGGCGATCGTGCATGCCCATGTGAAACCGGAGAAGGCGCCGAGCAGATCTCCGGCTCGCGACGCGGATGCGTTGGCCTGAGTTCCTGAAGAATAGAGCAAAAGCGCGCCGCCCGCCGTAATCGCAGCGAACACCACGATGTCGGAAGGACGCGTCTTCTCTCGCAGCGCAAGAGGGCCGAGGAACAACAAATACAGCGGCGCCGTTGACTGCAGAAAAATCGCGTTCGCGGCCGTCGTCAATTTATTAGCCGCCACGAAAAGGATCAATGTCGCGGCATAGAATACGCCAACCGTAAGCGTGTACCGGTTCCAGCGGCGTCGCGCATCCGGAATCAACAACGCGATCATTGCTCCGGCAACCGCAGATCGAAATCCGGCGATCTGCCATGCCGTCAGCGCGGAGAATTTGATCGCCGCGCCGCCGGTCGAAAAAAGGAAAGCCGCAAACACGAGAGAGAGCCGATTGCGGGCGCGCGGCGAGATTGTCAACTCCGAAGATTAACGCGCCGCGGCGGCAATACAAAACCGTTGGAAATAACATGTAGGAAGGGAAACGCCCTTCCGGGCGCTTCCGTATTCACTGCAAGGGCAGAGGTGCGGGTCATCATCGAAAAACCCGAAATTGTCGCGGCGCTGAAAGAGTCGGCGTTCATCGAGGCGAGAGTCCGTCCCTGGGGCTCCACCTTCCGCTATTTATCGCAGACGGAAGTGCACGTCTATGCGCTTGCGATCGCGGCAAGCGTGCTGCTCAGCTTTTTTCCTTTCCTGATCGTCATGCTCTCGTTGGTCCGGGACGTCTTTCATATCCCCGCCGCAGAACACGCTCTGTTTTCGACTTTGAGAGACTACTTCCCGGCCGACCTCGGCAATGAAATTCTGAAGAACCTGACAAAGGTCACGCACCGAAGGTTCCAGATCACCTCCGTCGTGCTGCTGCTGTTCACGGCGAACGGAATCTTCGAGCCGCTCGAGGTTGCGCTGAACCGTGCATGGGGAGTTCGGGAGAACCGCAGCTATTTGAAGAATCAGATTCTGAGCCTCTTCATGATTTTGCTGTGCGGAGGTCTTGCTTTAGGATCTTTGCTTTTGACTGCCGCGAGTAAGCAACCCGGTTGGCTTGCGGTTCCGCTGTTCCGTCTCGCTGCGATCACGAGCACGATTCTTTCTCTGTTTTTAACTTATTGGCTGCTGCCGAATCGCCGCGTGCCCGTAAGGCGCGTGATTCCGGTGGCCACCCTCGTTGGGCTCGGCATGGAAGGCCTGAAGTACCTCTTTCTTTACGCCTGGCCGTGGATGAATCTGAAATTCCGGAACGAATACGGGGAAACATTCCGCTATTCGGTATCTCTGGTCATCTTCACAATGCTGTCGGCTTTTCTCGTGCTTGCCGGCGCGGAATGGTCCGCGCGAAAAGCGGACCGGGCTTACAGCATCGCGGCCCGGCCCGAAGAAGAGTGAGCGGGTGGCGGCGGTTCGGATATATCGAGCCGCATGTCGCGCGTAACCTCGTCCAGCATTGAAATCGTCGTCTGACGCTTTTCCATCGCGAAGGCGGTGAGCAGCAAATTGTCGCAGACGCCGTTAATCAGTCGCGGAATACCCTGCGTTCGCCGGTGAATCTCCACGATCACGTCGGCCGGAAGCAACTTCTGCCCGGGCATTCCCGCGCGCGCCAGCCGCGTCGCGATGTACTCTGCGGTTTCGGACGCGCTGAAGGGCCGCAACTGACAGCGCAGGGCTACACGCTGCTTAAGCTGACGATACTCCGGCTGTTCCAGTTTGCGATCGAGCTCGGGTTGCCCCGACAAAACAATCTGAAGCATCTTTCCGCGCCGGTTTTCGAGGTTCCCGAGCATCCGAATCTCCTCAAGCACCGGCCACTCGAGGTTCTGCGCCTCGTCGACGATTAGAGCCGTCGTGCGGTTCTGATTCGCCCTTTCGAGCAACATGCTATTCAGGGCGAACAAAATCCCGGTCTTGGAATTGCGCGCGCACTGCAGATCGAAGTCGTAGGCCAGCATTTCCAGAAACTGATCCGGCGTCAGACGCGAATTGAACAGGAATGCGAACGGGGTGTAATGCGAGTCCAGGTGATCCCGCAGGCATTCGAGGAGCGTAGTCTTTCCGGTGCCCACCTCTCCGGTCAGAACGATGAAGCCTTTTCGGCTCTGAACTCCGTAGATGAGATTCGCGAGCGCCTCTTCATGCTGCGCGCTGCGGTATAGAAATGAGGGATCCGGGCTCAGGTTGAACGGCTCGGCGGTAAGACCGAAGAACGCCTGATACATGAAGCAGCCTCCTCAGCGTAGCACGCATAGGAAAACGCCACTTGCGGAAACGCCGAAACGATACCCCCGTCAAGCTGAGAGATAATAATCCTTAAACCCCTGAAAATCATGCGGCGCGTCCAGTATCAGACCCCCCACGGTATTGTCGTATCCCGAGTCTCCTCAAGGTTGCCGTGGAAGAACAAACTGGACCGCTTTCTCCGCCAACTGGACCGGCATCGCGGCATTTATCTTTCTTCCGGCTACGAGTATCCCGGCCGCTATTCGCGCTGGGATATTGTCTCGATCAAGCCTCCACTTGAGCTGATCGGATTCGGGCGCGAGGTTACCTTCCGCCCTCTGAACGAACGCGGCGCAGCAATAAACGCGATGCTTGGCCGCGTACTTCAGGACGAGCCGTACTGGGATGATTTTCGCGTTGAGAACAGCGAGGTACGGGGGCGTCTGAAACCAATGGCGCCGTTGTTTTCGGAAGAAGAACGCAGCAAACAGCCGTCGATTTTTTCGGTGCTGCGATCTCTGACTATGGAGTTTCGTTCCGAGCAGGATGACAAACTCGCGTTCGTCGGCGCTTTCGGGTTCGATCTTCTTTTTCAATTCGAGCCGATTCCGCTCCGCCACGAGCGGCGGATGCACAAGGACTTGCAGCTCTTTCTCTGCGACGACATCATCTACATGGACCGGAAACATGAGGCGATCGAACGTTTCAGCTACGATTTCGATCTGGGCGCCCTGACTACGCGAGGACTCGAGCGCGCCGCTGAGCCAGTGCCCGTCGCGCCCCGCCGGAAGCCAGGTCCGATCACGTCGGATCACACGCCAGAAGAGTACATGGCGAACGTCGAATCCGTTCGCGAGGGCATGCGCCGCGGCGATTATTACGAAGTCGTGCTGCGTCAGACCTTCCGAACCCCCTACTCGGGCAAGGCGTCGGACCTGTTTCGCCGCATGCAGAAGGCGAGTCCCAGCCCATACGAGTTCCTCATCCAGTTCGGCGATGAGCAGTTGGTTGGCGCGTCGCCGGAGATGTTCGTAAGGGTCGAGGGCTCTCGCGTCGAAACTTGCCCTTTGTCCGGTACCATCAAGCGCACGGGCGATCCCTTACAGGACGAGAGGAATATCCGCGAGCTGCTCAATTCGCCCAAAGAAGAGTCCGAGCTGACCATGTGCACGGACGTCGACCGAAACGATAAGAGTCGCGTATGCGTTCCCGGATCCGTGAAGGTCATCGCCCGCCGCCTGATCGAAGTATTCTCGGGTCTTTTCCACACGGCGGACCACATCGAAGGCACACTCGCGGAGGGCTTCGATTCGCTGGATGCGTTTCTCAGTCATATGTGGGCCGTAACTTTGATTGGAGCGCCGAAAAAAGCGGCCGCCATCGCGATCGAAACACACGAGAAGAATGCGCGCGACTGGTACGGCGGAGCCGTGGGCATGCTCGCGCTCAACGGCGACATCAATACGGGTATAACGATCCGCACCAGCTATCTTCGCGACGGGTATGCGGCGTATCCCGCGGGCGCAACACTGCTCTATGACTCCGATCCGCGCTCGGAGGAGCTCGAGACTCGCCTCAAAGCGAACGGCTTTTTCCGCCTGCTCGGAGACGACGGTGCAAAGCCCGGGCTGGCGCGAGAGTCGGCGCAGGCGCTGAGTATGAAGCTTCTCCTGGTGGATAACGATGATTGCTTCATCCACACTCTCGCCAACTACGCCCGTCAGGCAGGCGCCGAAGTGGTCACTTATCGCGCCGGAATGCCGCTCGAAGTCATCCAGAAGGTTCAGCCGGATCTGATTCTGATTTCGCCCGGTCCCGGGCGTCCAGAGGATTTCGGCGTCCCGAAACTCGTGCGCCACGCCGCGGCTTCGGGGATTCCGATCTTCGGCGTATGTCTCGGGCTGCAGGGCATCGTGGAAGCGTTCGGAGGCGAGTTGGGCGTTTTGCCGTACCCGATGCATGGCAAGCCCTCCAAAGTGCATCACATCGGGAAAGGCATTTTTGCAGGACTGCCTGTAGATATCGAAGTCGGCCGCTATCACTCGCTCTTTGCGATTCCGGAACGCCTCCCCTCTGTCCTCGAAGTCACGGCTCGCACGGAGGACGGCGTCATCATGGGAATCCGCCATCGCCAATTACCCATCGAGGCCGTTCAGTTCCATCCGGAGTCGATTCTCTCCGCGCATGAGGATATCGGCCTGAGACTGATCCGGAATGCGCTCCAGGCGGCGAAGATCGCCGCCGCGGAATGCGTGTAAGGCGCTAGTACATCGTCCAAATAGTTCTTTATATTAATAGGAACTTCCCGTACACTGGTGGCATGCCGCGTGTAGCGCTTCCTGTGCAGATGGATGCGGAAACCCGAAGC
>Ga0126381_100000402_pt1 | contig 47228 bp, 41 predicted proteins | sample PanSoiMetPlot_28_FD_96465 | JGI IMG/M metagenome (GOLD analysis project Ga0126381, IMG submission 96465) | Tropical forest soil microbial communities from Panama - MetaG Plot_28 | ecosystem: Environmental > Terrestrial > Soil > Tropical forest > Bulk soil | place: Panama | collected 2016-02-17 | reverse complement strand
CCGGCCGCACCCCGGTCACGTCACCGCGCCGCCCGCCGGGTGTCACCGCCGCCCAGCGCAGGTCCAGATGACCGACCGCGGCGGCCGGCGTCCGCTCCGCCACCACGACGAGGCCGTCGGCGCTCCCGTCGGCGGGCCGCGCCAGCCGTTCGGCCAGCGGATAGGCGACGCACCAGTACCCGGCGGCACGGCACAGCGCGGCGGCGGCCTCCAGGTCATCCGCATCCCGACGCGGGTCAAGGTCAAAGGCGCCCAGCGCGCCGAAGACGGGCGCGAAAAGGCTCTCCCGCCGTCCCGGCTCTATTTCCGCATCCCGAACGAGGCGGTCTCCACCCGCGTCCGCAACCGCCTGCCGGGCGGACCAGCCGTACGCGAGGGCTTCCTCGCTCAGCTCGATGTTCATGCCCGGCCGCTCGGGACGGGAGGTTTGAGCAGCGTGCGTGCCAGCAGGATCCGCTGCATCTCGATGCTGCCCGACGCGACGGTGGACGCCTGCGAGTAGCGCCAGTGGTCCTCCACTTCCAGGCGGAACCACCGGTCCTGTGTCCCGCCCGCCCCGGACAGCGCGGCGAGCCCGAGGATCTCCATGAGCACTTCGGCGCTTTCCTGGTCGAGCCGGGTGACCGCGATCCGGTAGGCCGCGGCGTCGCCAGGAGTCACCGTGCCCGCGCTCTGCAGTGAGATCACCCGGTATGCGAGCAGCCGCGCCCGACGGCAGTGCGTGAGCATCCGCGCCCACCGGCCGCGAAGCTCCGCGGGCAACGCCTGCCACTAGTCGCCGAGCACCCGCGGCGCGGCGAGCAGCAGGCGCTCGCAGCGGGCGTACCTGGCGATGCCAACCCGCTCGAACGCCAGCACTTCCTGTACGACCTGCCAGCCTCCGCCGACCGGGCCGAGGACGTCCGCCTCGGTCACCCGCACGCCGTCGAAGAAGACCTCGTTGAGGTGGTGCGGCCCCAGCATCGCGCGGATCGGCCGGACCTCGATGCCGGGCGCGGACATCGGCACCAGGAATATCGTCAGACCTTGCTGCTTCTTCTCCCCAGTCGACGTCCGGGCGAGCAGGAAGCACCACTGCGCCATCGTGGCGTAGGACGTCCAGATTTTCTGCCCGTAGACGCGCCAGCGCCTCTTGCTGTTATCAGGGCGGGCGGTTGTGCGCAGCGAGGCCAGGTCGGATCCCGCGTCCGGCTCGGAGAAGCCCTGGCACCAGATCACCTCACCGCGCGCGATCGGCGGCAGGTGCGTGCGCCGCTGCTCGGCCGTGCCGTGCCGCATGATCGCCGGGCCGACCCAGTTGACGCCCATGTACTGCGCGCCGCGCGGCTCGTGGTGCGCCCACATCTCCTCACGGACCACGGTCTGCTCCCAGGCCGAGGCGCCGCGGCCACCGAATTCTTCTGGCCAGGCCATGCAGAGCAGGCCGCGTTCGGCGAGCAGCCGGCAGAACCGCTGCGCCATCTGCAGATCCGCCGGGTCGTCCGTGAACGCGCCCATGAAGTCCGGCGGCACATGCTCCCGCACCAGTTCGCGCAGCTCACTCCGCAGCGCCGTGGCGCCTGGCCCCATCGTGAAGTCCATCTTGATAACATAGTGAATACTTACAAAGTTTTCTAGGCGGGACAGGGACTCGGGCAGGACAGGGACTCGGGCGGGACAGGGACTCGGGCGGGACAGGGACTCGGGCGGGAGAGGCGGGCAGGACACGCGCTCGGGCAGGACACGCGCTCGGGCAGGACACGCGCTCAGGCGGGACGGTTGCGAGGCGGGACAGGTGCTGGGCTGGATATGAGTCATCACATGCTGCGAGAGCTCGGGTTCACCGTGCGCGCGGCGGGCGAGGAGTTGCACGGCTGCGCCGAGGTCACCCCGTTCGGCCATGTGCCGGGCACGGGGTACCTGCGGACTTCGGTGCTCGCCTCGTGGGCCGACATGCTGGCCGGCTTGCTCGCGATGCGGACGCTCGCGCCCCGGGTGCCAGTCACGCTCGAACTCGACGTGCACCTGTACCGCCACGCCCCGGCGGGCGGCGAGGTGCGGGCTGTGGGGCGGACAGTCAGGCACGGCCGTTCCGTATCCGTGTCTTGTGTTGACTTTTTCGAGGCGAGCGGGGCACGGTTCGGGTTCGCGGCCGGCTCGTTCATGGCCGCGCCCGACGCCTCGCTGACGCTTCCCGAAGTGACCAGCATCGACGCTCCGCCACCAGGCGTGCGGCTCGCGATGCCGCTGGCTGACCGGGCGGGCTGCAAGCGGCTGGCGCCCGGCGTCGCCGAACTGCCGCGCTCGGAGGACGGGCTGAACTCGTCGAACACCGTGAACGGCGGGCTGCTCGCGCTGGTCGCGGAGGAGGCGGTGCTGTCCCTGGTCCCCGGCGCCACGCTGTGCTCGCTCGGGCTGCGCTACCTGCGGCCGGTGCGCACCGGGCCCGCCGTGGCGACCGCGCGGGTCGACAGCGGGCTCGGGCAGGTAGAGCTGCGAGACGCGGGCGCCGGAGACCGGCTCGCCATGATGGCGACCGCGCGTCTGTGCTACGGCGACGCGGTCAACGTCGCGAGGTAGTCGCGCAGCGCCCACCGGGGACGCCAGCCCTGAGCAGTCGCCTTGGACAGGTCGAGCACCACATCGTGCGCCAGCTGGTCGATGGCGTAATGGGTCAAGGCCGGCTCGCCACCGCGGGCAAGGCGGTTGCGACATTCCGCGGCACTGGCCGCCGCGCCGGCCACCCGCTTCGGCACATGAGCGATGCGGACGGGAGCGCCGAGCGCCGCGAACAACTCGGTAATCGCGGCATCCCGCGAGTAATCCGCCGCGTCCGCGATGTTGTAGGGGCCGGCGGGCCAGCCAAGAGCGGCCAGGCACGCGTCGGCCAGGTTCCGCACAGCGGTCAGGCTGGTGCGCACGTCAGGTCCGGGCAGCGGGAGCACCCCCGCGCGGACGCCGCGCCGAAGGCGAGGAAGCAGGTGCGGATCGCCCGGTCCGTAGACGGCGTGCGGGCGCAGCACCACCGCACCGTACGCCTGGGCCAGCGCGTCTCCGGCCGCCTTGCTGCGCCCGTACGCGTTCAGCTGGGCGGCGAGCGGGTGGTCCTCCCGAACGCGACGCCGGCTGATCCGGGGATCGTAGACGCTGGCGCTGCTTACCCATACCACTGGCCTGCCGTTCGCGGCCGCGAGCAGCCGCTGCGCCCCGTCCACGTTGACGGCGCGGAACTCATCATCCGCGCCGCGCCGCCGACCGGGGTCGCCGACCGCCGCGGCGAGGTGGATCACGACATCCGCACCCGTCAGGTCCGGCATGTCGCGCGTCGCGTCCCAGCGGACGTGCCGTCCGGCTGGGCCGGGGTTGCGGGCCAGGCAGATGACACCGGCGCCGCGCGCCGCCGCCGCGGCGGCGACGGCCGCTCCGCAGAACCCGCTGGCTCCGGTGACGGCGATGCTTAGGCTGGTCAGCCGCATGCGTCCGCCGGCTGTCGTGATCGCGTGCTCGCGCGGACGACCAGGGATCTCCAGCTCGGCAGGCCTGAACCACGGTCAGCGCGCGCCCGCACCACCACGGGGCGGTGCGGCGCGAGCATCTGAAGCATGTCGCACAGCTGCGCCCGGGCAAGCGCGGCTCCAGGGCAGGCATGCGATCCGGCTCCGAAGACGAGCTGGGCGACGTGCGGCGGGGCAGGCCGGTCGCAATCGGGAGCGGCCCGATGCGCCCCGGCGGCGTGCCTGGCGACCAAGATCAGCCGATCGCCCTGGCGGACCCGCCGCCCGCCGACCAGGCCGTCGCAGGCGGCGACCCTGGGCAGCAGCGCTGTCGGCGCGGTGACCCGGAGCAGTTCGCCGGCCAGGATCTCGCGTCGCTCGGCTGAGTCCGCGTCCGGCCACAGCTGGCAGTCGGCGCACCAGGCCACCGCGCGCGGGATGCCCGCCGTCGTCGTGTTGACCGCCGCTATGGCGAGCATGACCGCCATCCCGTCGACGTCAGGTGCTCCGCCGAAATCGGGCCGCCGCGCGCGGAGCAGCCGGATCAGGTCATCGGTCGCCGCGACCAGTGCACGGTTCGCCCCTGGCCGGTGAATCCCGGGCAGGTGCTCGCGTGTCGCCGCGGCAGCCACCGCGTTGGCGGCGCGGGCCACCGCGATCGGATGCGCGTCCAGGCCAAGCAGCGCGCACACGGTGGCCCCGGCGAGTTCGGCGCTGACCTGCACCATGTCGGCGTCGCCGCCATCGGCGAGCGCGGCGAGCCGACGGGCCAGCACGGCCCGCCACGCTGGGCGCAGCTCCGCCACGCCCGCGGCGCTGAGGTCGGCGGCAAGCGACCTGCGCACCTCACGGTGGGCTGATCCGTCCTGGTCGAACAGCACGCCGTCCTTCGTGAACGCGTTGGCTAGCCCGCCAGTCGTGCCCTGGGCCGTGCGGTCGAGCGACAATCGTGTCAGCGCTTCGCGGAAGGCCTCGGTGCCCTGGACGAGCACGGTGCCGCGCAGGCGGGTCACGGTCCGGCCGCGGAAGGCGGCGATCAGGGCGAAGATCACCGGATGGCTCACCAGGTAGACCCGACGGTCCCGGCGCCGCGCGCGCCTCGCCGCGGCCCTGGCTGGCGCGGCGCCGGCGCCTACCACGAAGGTCTCCGCGAGGCGAACGGGCCGCGCCACGACGTGCCGTTCGCGGGTATTCGGGCCCGTTCCGGCGCCGAGGCGATGAGGCGGGCGGCGGCCTGCCGGTCAGGCTTGCGCGAGCGGCCGCTCAGCGGTACCGCGGCGAAGAGGATCAGGTCAGGGCGGCCGGCGCCCATGCGGTCGAAGCGCGCCCGCAGCGCGGCGAGCACCTGATCGCGATCGGCACCGGGGTCCAGCTCGACCACGGCGCCGAGCCGCTCGTCGCCGTCCGCGGCCGGCACGCCCACCAGCACGGCGAGGCTGACGCCCCGCACATGCAGCGCGGGCTCGTAGAGCCCGGGGTAGATGTTCTGCGCCCCGCGCAGAATCATGTCCTTGCACCGCCCGGCCAGCACCACGCGCGAGCGATCCGCGCCGGGCTCGAGCCGCGCGACATCGCCGGTCGCCACCCACTGCCGGGGCCGCTCGCCGAGGTAGCGGTCGCAGGCCGCCGGGCCGGACAGCAGCAGCTGCCCCGATGGGTCTACCCGGGCCGCGACATCGGGCACGAGCTCTCCGGCCAGATCGCCTGGTCCATCGAACGCCGACTTGTCCGCGGCCTCGACGACGGCGGCGGGGAAGAGCTCACTGAGCGCGTAGACACCCCACGCCTTCGCCGCCCCGGCCTGCTTCACCCTGCTCAGCAACGTCGCGCTGACCGGCGCCGAGCCGCTCCACACCTGGCCGGTGAACCTGGCCCGCGCGGCCAGCGCCGAACGCAGCTCAGGTGGCGTGAGGTAGGTCGCCTGCGGCCGGAGCGCGCGCAGCTGGCGCGCCACGCCGCGCCCGGACCGGGCGGGCCGGGCAACCGGCGCGCCGGCGAGCAGCGCGGGCACAAGGACGAACAGCGGCCCGCCGAGCACCGGCAAGCCAGGTTGCGGCGCGACAATGGAGCGCACCGCGCGCATTCCGGCGTCCAGGCTGGACCAGGTGTGCACGACGGCACGCGGGCGGGCTGTCGTTCCTGAGGTGAAGATCACCACCGCGTCGCCGTCGCCCCTGTTATCGGGAACACTGTCATCGGGAAATCTGTGGTCGGGGAATTCGCCGTGCCCGTGGCCGAGCGGCGGCGCGCAGCCCGGCAGCCGCCGGCCGACGGTCGCGACAGGGCCGATCGCCGCCAGGCTGGGCAGCTCGAGCTGAGCCCGGCGGGCGAGCGGCTTCGCCCACCCGGCCGCGGCTTGCGCGGCGGAGTCGGCGAGCACGAGCGCGGGGGCGGCCAGCGCGAGGCGGGCCAGCAGCACGTCGGCGCCGACCGTCGGATCGAGGGCGGCCACCCGCAAGCCGAGCCTGCGCGCGGCGAGCAGGATCGCCAGCGCACGGCCGCCGGGACGCACCGCGACGCCGAGTGTCTGGCCCGGCCGCAGTCCGCGCCGGTGCAAGGCGGCCGCGTAGCTGTCGGCGAGGTCGGCGAGGTCACCGCGGGTGAAACCGACGACGGCCGTGCCGCGCCGTGTCACGGCGATGACCGCGGGCCCGCCCGGATCGCGGCGCAGGCCGGCGGCCAGCTCGTCGATGATCATCGCGGGTCCGTGGTCAGGCCGCCGCTGCCGCGGCCGAGATACCACGCGGCGCTGCGCCGCAGCCCGTAGGCGCGCAGCCGCCTGGTGGAGTTCTCCACGGTCATCGCGCGGCTCTGCGCGATCGCGGACGTGTGGCGCCGTACCCGGTTGAGGAAATCGCGGTCGGTCTGCCAGCGCTGACGAGGCATGCCGCCGACCGCCAGATACAGCGCGGTCGTGATGGCCATGTTGTTCCCCGCGTGCATGCGGTAGGGCGTGAGGTAGCCGTGCCGACGGCGGTGGGAGCGCCGGAGCAGGCCGAATGCGGTCGCGATCCAGAACAGGCAGCGGAACGCGGCCCGGCCCGCGAGTCCGGTTTCGTCGCGGCGGGCCACGATCCTGCCGCAGGCCATTCCCGCGCCGCCGTCCAGGGCGGCCCTGGCGGCCGCGACCCAGCCCGGGCACGGAACGCAGTCGGCGTCGGTGCGCGCGAGCTGCCTGGCGCCGTGATCGATGGCGTAGCGGAAACCGGTGTCCACCGCGAACCCGATCCCCTGTTCAGGCTCGGCGATCAGGCGGACGTCGAACGGCGCGCTGGCCGCGAAGTCCGCGACTATCTGGCCGGTATCGTCCGTGCTGCCGTTGTCGACCACGACCAGCGCGAAGTCGCGGTCGGTCTGCGCGGCGAGCGTCCGCAGCGTCCGGCCGATACGGGCGGCTTCGTCGTAGGCGGGGATGATCACCCACAGGTCGGTCACGACTTCTCCCAGACCATCGTCATGACGCTGACGCCGCCGCCGAGGCCGACGAGCAGGACGCGGTCACCGGTGTCGAGCCCGGCGAAGACGCGGGCTAGCTGTACGCCGAGGGTCGCGCTCGCCACATTGCCGAGCTCGGTGACCGTGACCTCAAGGCTGGCCGCGGGCACGCCTGTGAGCTCGACGAACCGCTCTATGTAGGGCAGCGTCACCTGGTGGACGAGCACCTTCGCGAAATCCCGGACCGTCATGCCGGTCCGATCGCGTACCCGGTCCAGGATGGTGACTCCTACCTTCTCGAAGACCTCGCGCAGCTCACGGCCATCGCCTTCGAAGTAGGTCTTCTCAAGATCCCTGGGATGGCGTGAGCCGCCGCCGAAGACTCCGCCCACGGCCCAGTGCTCTGAGTGGGTTTCCGTGTCGATGTCGAGGATTCCGCCTGAGGTGACGGGCTCAACGACAACCGCGGCGCCGGCGTCTCCGAACGTGTAGCCAGCGAATCCGCGCATGAGCTGCCCGAGACTGGCGGGCTGCCAGCGTATCGACCTGGCCGGCGTCTCGCCGGACACGACGAGCGCCCGGCCGGCGCGTCCGGCGAGAATCAGGGCGCGGGCGATGTCGATCCCGTTGATGAAGCTGTTGCACGCGTTCGTAACGTCGAGCGCGTGCGCTCGGGAGCCGAGTTCGGCCTGGACGATGTGGGCGGTGGCAGGCTCGGCCACATCGCGGGACGCGGACGCGAACAGCAGCAGGTCGAAGTCGCCGGCGCCGAGGCCGGCCGCGGCCATCGCCTGCCGCGCCGCTCCGATGGCCAGCGTGGACGCGTACTCGTCGTCCCCGGCCATGCGCCGCTGCCTGATCCCGGTCCGCTGCTCCAGGGTTCCCGGCGGAATGTCCAGGTCATGTGCGCTGGCGACCCTGTGCTCCATCTCATCCGAGCTGAGCGTGTGTTCCGGCAGGAAGGCGCCGGCCGCGGTGATCCCGACCCGCCCGGCTGCCGTGGGCGAGCTAGCTGGCGCGCGTGAGCTAGCTGACAGGGAATGCTGTGATGTCACACTCCGATCCTGCTTCGCCGCCCGTCCGCGGGCCATGAGTACGAGGACTCAAATCGCGCACGGCGTACTCAGTCCAGGACTGCCGGCGGCTAGCGGGCGGTCCATCCGCCGTCGATGACGATCGTCTGGCCGGTGACATAGCGGCCCGCGTCGCTGGCGAGCCAGAGCACCGCGCCGGTGAAGTCGCCCGCGGTGCCGTCCGCCGACAGGGGCGTGTTGCGGCGCAGCCAGTTCGCGGAGCGCTCGTCCTGGTACATGGCCTGCGTGAGCTCGCTGCGGAAGAACCCGGGCGCGATCGTGTTGACGCGGATCCCGTGCCTGGCCCACTGCACGGCCAGCTCTGCGGTCAGGCCGGACAGGCCCAGTTTGCTCGCGGCGTAGCTGGCCTGCGGTATGCCGGGGATGCCGACCTGGCCGCTGATCGAGGAGATGCTGACGATGGACCCCCGGCCAGCCGCGGCCATGTGCGGGAAGACGTCCTGGGCGAGCCGGAACGGCGCGATCAGGTTGAGGTCCACGGTGGCGCGGATCGCGTCGAGCGACTCGTGTTCGGCGCGGCCCCGGCTGAGATAGTGGCCGGCGGCGCTGACCAGGATCTCCGGTGCGCCCAGGGCGCGCGTCACGGCCGGGACGACCGTCGCCACCTGGTCCATGTCGAGGAGGTCGGCGCCGACGGGCAGGCCGCCGATCTCGTCCGCGAGCTTGTCCAGGCGGTCCAGGCGGCGGGCGACGACGGCCACCCGGGCGCCCGCTTCCGCCAGCGCCCGCGCGATGGCCTCGCCGAGCCCGGATGAGGCGCCGGTGACGATCGCCACCCGGCCGTCGAGCCTGAAGCGGTCGAGTACCGTTTTGGTCTCCTGGTCAGATGACAACGGTGCGGACCCCTTCGGCCCGGTGCACCAGGTCGATGCCCTTGTTGATCTCATCGAGGGTGATGCGCTGGGAGACCATCGAGCCGAGGTCGAGCCTGCCGGATTCGGCGAGGCCGATGAAGCGCGGGAAATCTCGCAAGATCTGGCTGCCGCCGACGACGGACCCGCGAAGTCGCTTGCCCGAGAACACCGCCTTGATCGCCGGCAGGGTGAGCGTGTCGGTCACCGCGGGCATGCCGACGAGCGTGACCGTGCCCGCGGTGCGGGCCATCTCGAACGCCTGCACCATCAGTTCCGGTCGGCCGACGACCTCGAAGCTGTAGTCGGCGCCGCGGCCGCTTGTCAGCGCGCGGACCTGATCCACCGGGTCGCCTTCATTCGGGTCCACCGTGTGCGTGGCGCCGGCGGTCTTGCTGCCTTCTCGTCTTTGCCGCACGGGGTCGACCGCGATGATCACCGCGGCGCCGGCGATGCGGGCGCCCTGGATGACGGACTGGCCGACGCCGCCGCAGCCGATGACCGCCACGCTGGATCCGGGGGCGACATTGGCCGTGTTGAGCGCCGCGCCAAGGCCCGTGGTCACGCCGCAGCCGAGCAGCGCCAGTTCCTCGTCGGACAGGCCGGTGTGAACGGGGACGAGGGACGCCTCGTCGACCACCATGGCTTCGGCGAACGTGCCGCAGCCGCAGACCGCGCCGGCGGTGCGGCCGTCACCGAGCGTGAAACGCTGTTTCGCCTTCACGGCGGGGTTCAGCTCGCAGTGGTTGGACATGCCGTTGACGCACCACCAGCAGGCACCGCAGGCGGGCGTGACCGACGCGAGCACGCGGTCGCCCTTTTTCACCCGTCTGACATCCTCGCCGGTCTCCTCGACGACGCCGCAGGCCTCGTGGCCAGGCACGATCGGGAGCGGGAGCGCTGACCTGCCCTCGATCACGTTGAGGTCGGTGTGGCAGATGCCGCTGGCGGCGACCCTGACGAGAACGTCCCGCGGCCCGATGGCCGGAACTGGCAGGTCTTCGAGCACGAGGGGCTGACCTGCCTCGTACGCCACGGCGACTTTCATCCAAACCCCTTCGAGCTAAGAGAGCGAAGACTCACTTATCTTACGGAGGAGGGGGTGCTGACGCCACTCTCCTCCGCGGTTGACAGGGGCAAAGGGGTGCGGGAACATTAGTAACTGGGCATTCACTTTCTACTGAGGTGCGGTGATGGAGTACCAGCTGATCGACGCCGACGAGCATTACTACGAGCCGGACGACTGCTTCTCCCGCCACATCGAGTCGCGCTTCGCCGCCGAGACGATCCGCGTGGAGCGGGGCGGCGACGGGCTCGGGCGCATCTACCTGCGGGACCGGCGCACCTTCATGAGCGTGATGCCCGGCGACTACGCCTCCGCGCCCGGCGCGCTGCAGGGCCTGTTCGTGGGCGGCGTGGCGGACGGGTTCACGCACCGCGAGGTGGTCAGCGCCAGGGACCACCCGGAGTTCACCGACAAGGCGGCCCGCCTCGCGCTGATGGAAGCGCAGGGCGTCGAGGCGGCGATCCTGCTGCCGACCCTGGGTGTAGCTGTCGAATACGACCTGCGCGGTGACGCCGGCTTGCTGTACGCGAGCCTGCGGGCGTTCAACCGCTGGCTGGAGGAGGACTGGGGCTACGGCGACGATCGCCAGATCTTCGCGGTGCCCATGCTGTCGCTCGTCGACCTCGATCAGGCCATGACCGAACTGCGCCGCGTCATCGAGGCCGGCGCCCGGCTCGTGCACCTGGCCCCCGGCCCGGTCGTCAGCGGCGCGGGCGCCGGGGGCGGGCGCTCCCCCGCCGACCCGTACTTCGACCCGTTCTGGGCGACGGTCGCCGAGGCGGGGATCCCGGTGGTGTTCCACGTGTCGAACAGCGGCTACAACCACTTCTACGGCACGCTTTGGTCGGAGAAGGCCGACAACCCGTCGCATCAGCAGACGCCGCTGCAGTGGGCGCTATGCAACACCGAGCGCCCGCTGGTCGACACGCTGATCGCGCTGACCCTGCACAACCTGTTCGGCCGTCATCCCACGCTGAAGATCGTCTCCATCGAGAACGGCTCGAACTGGCTCAAGCCGCTGTTCAAGACCGTGGACAAGGCCGCGGCGCTCGGCCGCCGCGGGCCCATGCTCGGCGGCAAGCTCCCGGCGAGGCCGAGCGAGGCCCTGGCCGCGCACCTGTGGATCTGCCCGTTCCCAGAAGACGACGTGGACGAGCTGATCGACGCCCTGGGAGAGGACCACGTGCTGTTCGGCTCGGACTGGCCGCATCCCGAGGGCCTGCGCGAACCATTTGACTACGCGGCGCGGCTCGCCGGACGCGACGAAACCGTGACGCGCAAGGTGCTGCGCGGCAACACCGCCCGGCTGCTCGGATTGGCCTAGGTCAGCGACCTAGGTCAGCGACCTAGGTCAGCGACCTAGGTCAGCGACCAGCCGCCGAAGCGCCAGCGCAGGTACGCGCTTACCTGGGTGCGCACCTGCTCGGCCGCCTCCGCGACTTCTTCGACCGGGCGGACCTGGTCGAGCAGCTCCTCGACGCATCCGGCGAGCACCGCCCGCCGCGGCTTGGCGGTGCACAGCTCCTGGCGGATCAGCGCGATCTGCTGCCGGACGGCTTCGGGGTCGGCGAGGCGGTCGCGGTGCTCGTCGACGGCCTGGCCCAGCGTGTGGACGGCAGCGCCCACCGACTCGGGCGGCGTGGCCGGCGCGCGGCGCAGCCGGGTGCCGAGCACGTCCAGCAGTGTGCCGCCCGCCAGGAAGACGAGCTCAAACTTTTCCTTGCTCATCGTGTTCCTTTCCGCGCAAAAGCCGTGGACCCACTGGTAAGAGTCGCGGTGTTGTCAACCCGTGTCAACAGCCCCGCACACGCGCCCCGGTGAACATTCGGCGGTCAGGCTCGCTCCATGCCGAACCTGCTCATCAGTTCGCGCTCTTCTTCTGGCGAGGGCGGCTCGTCCCTGTTCCATAGCTCGTGCAGAGCGGCGAAGTAGGCGTCCATGGCGGGAGCGTGGATCACCAGCAGCCGGGCCGGTGAGTCGGCGGCATTGCCGAAGGTGTGCGCCGTCCCACGGGGCACCAGGACGAAGCCCTCCGGGCCGACCCGCAGTTCGCGGTTCTCGACGATCACCGACACCAGGCCATCGAGGACGAAGTAGGCCTCGGTGCAGTTGGTGTGCCGGTGCGCCGGCGGGCGCCTGCCGCCGGGCGGCAGCGTGCGCTCCATCAGCGACAGGTCGCCGTCGTCAAGCTCGGCCAGCGCCTTGAAGTGCATCAAGCTGCCGCGGGCGCTGTACCGCGCGTGCCCTTCCCCGGGCCCCAGGACGCCAGTCACCGCAGCCGACCTCCTTCACGTTGGCCAAGATCCCCAGCCGAGCACGAGGATACGGGTGTGAGCAGCAAGCTGCGCGAGATCGCGCATGAGACTACCGGGATCCTCGGCAGCGGCCACTATCGCGCGCCGGGCGGCGAGTCGGTATCGCTGGCGCAGGACATCGCCCTGGCCGTGGCGGGCACCAGGCTGTACCTGCCTGACGATAAGCTGCCTCCCGCCGCCGGCCCGGGGACGCGAACCGCGCGGGTCGAAGTGACGAAGGAGACGACCCTGGCCGCGGCGCGCCGTCTGGGCGGCGACGTGGCCTGCTTGGTGTTCGCGTCGGCGAAGAATCCCGGCGGCGGATTCCGCACTGGCGCCCAGGCGCAGGAGGAGAGCCTGGCCCGGGCGTCGGCACTGTACGCCTGCCAGTGCGCTGTCCCGCAGTTCTACGAGTTCCATCGCCGTCAGCGGGACCTGCGCTACAGCGACCGGGTGATCTACTCCCCCGCCGTGCCCGTCTTCCGCGACGACGACGGCGCGCTGCTAGCCGCGCCGTACCCGGTGGCGTTCCTGACCGCGGCGGCGCCGAACCTGGGCGCCATCACCGCCAGCCAGCCCGGCGCGGCCAGCGACGTTCCGTCCGTGCTACGGGCGCGGGCCGCGCGGGTGCTAGACGTAGCCGCCGCGCATCGGCACCGCCGGATCGTGCTGGGCGCCTGGGGTTGCGGCGTGTTCGGCAACGATCCCGCCGTGGTCGCCACCGTGTTCGCCCGCCTGCTCAGGCCGCCAGGACATTTCGACCACGTCGCGTTCGCCGTGTACGACCGCGCGCCAGGGACGCCGGTATACGGGACGTTCCATGACATCCTCACCAGCAACAACACGCCTGCCTGAAACTCGTGTGTCCATTGATTGGAATTGCTTGACTTCGGTTCGGAACAGGACTTGATTCATGTCATGGAAAAGAAGCAGGCTTCAACAACTGGCACATCCCGCCGCGCGTTCCTGTCAGCCACGGCCGCTACCGCGGTCGCGGCGCCCGTGCTCATCCATGTCGATTCCGCCCGTGCCGCCACAGTGCTCCCCCGGCGCCCGGTCGATAACGAGCTTCGGAAAATGCTCCGCGAGGTGGACCCCGACCGGATCCACGCCAATATTCTCCGGCTGACCCAGTTCGGCACCAGGCACACCGCCTCCAGCCAGACCGACCCGGTGCGCGGCATCGGCGCGGCGACGGCCTGGGTGGTCGAGCAGATGCAGGCCATCGCGGCCACCTCCGGCGGCCGGATGACGGTGCAGCAGCAGACTTTCGTTCAGCCGGTCTCCAGCCGGATCCCGGTGCCGACGACGATCACCAACGTCATCGCGACGCTGCAGGGCACGGCCACGCCTGAGCGGTTCTACGTGGTGACCGGGCACCTGGACTCCCGGGTCACCGACGTGCTCGACTTCACCAGCGACGCGCCCGGCGCGGACGACGACGCCTCAGGCGTCGCGGTGGTGCTCGAACTGGCCCGGATGTTCGCCACCCGCCAGTTCCCCGGCACGCTGGTGTTCGCCACCGTGGCCGGCGAAGAGGAGGGCCTGTACGGCTCGTCCTTCATGGCGGCGCAGATGAAGGCGGCCGGCAACGACGTGCAGGGCATGTTCAGCAACGACATCGTCGGGGCTAGCCACTCCTTTGACGGCCACCCGCCCGACCCGCACACCGTGCGGCTGTTCCTTGAGGGCATCCCGACCGCCGTCACCTCGGCGCAGATCGGCCTCATGCAATCGGTCGGCGGCGAGAACGACGGGCTGGCGCGCCAGCTGGGCCGGTTCGTGGCCGACGCGGCGCCGCGCGAGCTGACCGACATGGACATCCGGATCATCTGGCGGCGCGACCGGTTCCTGCGCGCCAGCGACCACGTGTCTTTCCAGGGGCAGGGCTTCCCGGCGGCCAGGTTCACGGAGCCGCGGGAGAACTTCGACCACGAGCACCAGAACACGCAGGTGGTCGACGGCGTACAGCTCGGTGACCTGATCGACTTCGTGGACTTCGACTACGTCGCCCGGGTGGCGAAGGTCAACGGGGCCGCGCTGTGGGCGCTGGCCACGTCGCCGGGCACGCCCAAGAACGCGGTGATCCACACGACCCCGCCCGGCACTTTCTCCGGCACCAACTTCACCTCGCTCGGCTGGGACCTCGGACCCGAGTCCAACCTGACCGGGTACGAAGTGGTGATGCGGGAGACCACGAAGCCGGACTGGACCGACGCGATCCCGGTCGGTCTCGTCACTTCTGTCACGCTCGACATCTCCAAGGACAACGTGCAATTCGGGATCCGCGCCGTGGACTCCGATGGCAACCGCAGTCCTGTGGCCTTCCCGACAGCTGTGGCCTAACGCGGCGTGACCTCATCCCGGTTATCCGGTTTACTGTCACACTAGGAGGATTGTTAGGGCTGCCCGGAGGAGGGGTTAGTGGCCGGGGATTCCCCTTCGCAGCTGGGTTTGCTGACCGGGCTCGCTCCTGGGTCCCGGGTGGCTGGGTACCTGCTGGAGAAGCTGGTCGGCATCGGCGGGATGGCAGCGGTGTTCCGCGCGCGCGACGAACGGCTGGGCCGGGTGGTGGCGCTTAAGCTGCTGGCCGGCGATGAGACAGTCAGGCGGCGCTTCGTCCGCGAGGCGCGCGCGGTGGCGACGGTCGACCACCCGCACATCATCCCCGTGTACGAGGCGGGCTGGGCCGGCGACCTGATGTACATCGCCATGCGCTTCGTGGCCGGCAGCGATCTGCAGGTGATGGTCGAAAGGGACGGCGGCATGCGGCCGCGGCGCGCGGCGGCGTTCATCTCCCCGGTGGCGTCGGCGCTTGACGCCGCGCACGAAGCCGGACTGGTGCACCGTGACGTCAAGCCCGCCAACATGCTTGTCGACGTAGGTCCAGGCCGGCCTGAGCACGTGTACCTGACGGACTTCGGCATCGCCAGGGGCATGATGTCGGTCGACGGGCTGACGAAGGCAGGGCAGTTCTTCGGCACGCCCGACTACGCCTCGCCCGAGCAGCTCAGGGGCAACCCCGCGGACGGCCGCGCCGACCAGTACGCGCTTGCCTGCGTGGCGTACACGCTGCTGGCCGGGGTGGTGCCGTTCAAGCGTGACGAGCCGATGGCGGTGCTCTACGCGCACCAGTTCGCGCCGCCGCCGCGGCTGACCAAGGTCCGGTCAGACCTGCCGGACGACGTCGACCAGGTGCTGCGCAAGGGGCTGGCGAAGGTGCCCGAAGCGCGGTACAACAGCTGCGGCGCCTTCGCCGACGCGCTGCGGGACGCGCTTGGCGTCGCGCCTTACGACCCGTCGCGGCCGCCGCACACTACGGCCAGCCGGCCATTCGCACCCGGCACTGGCTCGGGTCAGCAGCCCGATGACCCAGGTCAGCGACCTACCAGGCCGAACAAACCCCGGCTCGCCGCGACGCTGGCGATGACTGTGCCGCCGGACGGATCGGCTCCGTTGCTGCCGGCACCCGGCGTGGCCGCGCCCGCTCCGATGGTGGCGTCCCCCGTGCCGCCAGCTTCTGTGCCGCACTCTTCTGTGCCGCCCGCCTCGCGGATCAGAAAGGCCACGGTGGAAACCTGGACCGCGGTGGTGACCGCGGACCGCGCGTACTACGACAGCATGCACCCGGTCAACGACGAGGATGCCGCGTCGATCAGCTTCCCGGCGGTTGTCGCGGAACGGCGGTTCGCGCTCACCGGCGCCGAGGTCCGCATCGGACGGCGCAGCGTGTCCCGCCGCATCGAGCCGGAGATCGACCTGACCGGCCCGCCGACCGATCCGGGTGTGTCCCGGCAGCACGCGGTGCTCACGGCCCGGCCAGACGGCAGCTGGTCGGTCCGCGACGACGGCTCGCCGAACGGACTCCAGGTCAACGGCAAGGACGTCCCCGAAAAAACCGCTGTGCCGCTGCACGATGGCGATCGCATCCACCTGGGCGCCTGGACCATGATCACCATCGTCCGCGACTGATCACTTCGCGGCCGGGGTTGTTGTTGTCATGATTCTCGCTTCGCGTCCGCTTGCACTTCTATACACTCAGTATATACTCTGCACGTATAGCGCACGACAGCGGGAGGACGACTATGGTCGGGTTCCGGCCGCGCATCGCGCGGTGGCGTCGGCTGACGGGTCGCGTGTCCGGCCTGGCGATGACGATAGGGCTGCTCACCGCGGCCTGCTCCCCCGCGCATCCGGCTGGCGACGCCGGCCGCGGCGCCGCGGCGACGGCGGGCGCCAGTTCGGCGGCCGCGACGACGGCCGGGGCCAGCCCAACAGCCGGCCCGGCCAGTCCGGCCAGTCCGGCCAGTCCGGCCGGCCAAGCCGGTGGCTCGACGGCGGACTGCGACACGGTGACCACCTGCTATACCCCGCAGCAGCTTCAGGTGGTGTACGGCGTCAGGCCGCTCCTTGACCGCGGGATCGACGGCAAGGGTGAGACCGTCGTGCTGCCCGAACTCGCCGAATCGCGGCTGAACCCGCCTCTGGTCACCGACATGCGCCAGGACATGGCTGCTTTCGACAGGCTGTTCCACCTGCCGGCCGCGCGGATGCGGGTCGTCACCACGCTCGCCGGCGCCGGGTCCCCCTGGCTGGCCTTCGGCGAGGAGGTGCTGGACGTCGAGATGGTGCACGCGCTCGCCCCCGATGCCACCCTCGTCATTCTGCTGCTCCCGTCGACGTCACTGGACAACACCACAAACTCGGTCTCCGCCGCCGTCGACTCGCTGCGCCTTGGCAGCACGGAAGGCGCCGTCATGTCGATCAGCGCCGCCGGGCAGATCGGCGGCGAGCACTGCGTGAACCGCGCGCAGCAAGCGAGCGTCAACGCGGCGCTGCGGACCGCCGCCGCCCGCCGCGTGACGGTAGTCGCCGCATCGGGCGACATCGGAGCGGTGGCCGAACCTTGCGATGTGTACGCGGCGCTGGCCGGCGGCGGCACGTTCACCCCGGTCAAGGAGGTCAACATGCTCGCCTCCGATCCGCTTGTGCTCGGCGCCGGCGGGACCAGCCTGACCGCCAGCCACACGACTGGCGCCTGGCAGGGCGAGATCGCCTGGGGCCTGCCCTACGGCGTCCCGGGATCGCCCTTCCAGGCATCCGGCGGCGGGTTCAGTCGCCTGTTCTCCCGGCCCGGCTACCAGGACGGCCTCCCGGGCACGGCCGCCGCCCGGGGGGTGCCCGACGTGTCGGCCGACGCCAGCGGCCACGCCGACCTGCTCATGGTCCTCAGCAACGACGGCACGCGTATGTTCCGCGACGGCGGCGGCACCAGCGCCAGCGCACCGATCTGGGCCGCGCTGATCGCCCTGGCCGACCAGTACGCCGGGCGCCAGCTGGGCTTCGTCAACCCGGCCATCTACCAGATCGCCCGCGGCCCGCACTACCATCAGGCCTTCCACGACGTCACCATGGGAAACAACACCGTGCGCTTCCCGCCCGAGACGATCGTCGGCTACCAGGCCGCGCCCGGCTGGGATCCTGTCACCGGCTGGGGCAGCCCCGACGCCCAGGTGCTGATCCCGCTGCTCGCCCGGTACGCCGCATAACTGCCGGGCCAGGCAGACGACGGGCGCGCTTTACCGACCTCAATAACCGGCGCGCTGCCACAGAAAGCCATGTTCCCGCTCGCTGCAACCGAACCTACGCCGCGGCGCCCCGGCGCGGAAGACTCACCCAAACGCGGCGCGCAGCGCGGACAGCAGCGGGATCGCCGCGATCTTCTCCTCGGTCAGGTCGTCCCACGCGATGGCCGCCGCCGGGCGCGGCGCGTGCCGGGAGCGGCAGTCGATGACGCGCTCGGGCGTGACGATGAAGTCGACCGGCACGTCGTGACCGGTCAGCGGGATCGCGCCGGCGGTGAGGACCTGGATCTCGTGCACGGTGGTGGCCGTGACGGTGTGCGTGCCGATCAGGCCGGCGGCGGTGGCCAGCGCGAACTCCAGGTCGGCGAATCCGCCGCCCTTGCCGAGCCGCGCGCCATCCTCGCCGACCGCGACGCAGCCCATCACCACTAGGTCTACCGCGGCCAGCTCGTCGAGCGTGACCCGGCGCGCGGACCGCGACGCGCCGCTGATCGAGGCCGCCTTACGTGGCGGCTGGTCCAGGTGGTCGGGGTCGAGGGCGAAGAACGGCTCCGCCTCGGCCAGCCGGGGGACCGCCATGTACACCGTCTTGCCGTCTTCGAGCGCGCGCTGCCGGACCGGCAGCTGCGCGGAATCGGGATTGGCCTTCACGGTCAGCGCGGTCTGCCAGGCGGTGAGGCCGCGCAGCCGCTGCGCGGCCGCCTCGGCGCCGGTGAAGTTGGGGATGCGCCCCGCCGCGCCGGGAAAGCGGGCCACCTTCGCCGCGCGCATGGCCGACCACACGTGGTCGCGAAGGGTGGCCTTCGCTGCTAGCACGTCGGCGGGACCGCCGGCGTCGCGGTCATGTCGGGGGGCGGAGCGAGCCATCCCCCTATCCTGCCGCAGGTAAGCGGCGGCTAAGTCCGCCGCTAGCTGCCTGGCGACCTTCGCGGCGAGCAATTCGGCGGTCTCCTCGTCGCTGAACCCCAGTCCGGTGAGCACTTCGACGGTGTGCTCGCCGACGCCGGGAAGCATCAAACGCGGACCGGCCCCGCCGTCACCCTCGTCGGGGCCGGTCCTGACTAGCGGGCCGATCTGCTCGAAGCGACCCCAGTCGGCGGTCTCATAGGCCACCACGCGGCCAAGCTGGCGGTTCACCGGGTCGTCGAGGATCGCGCGGCGGAAGCCGTCACGGTTCACCGGCTCGATGAGCTCGGCGAGCAGCCCAAGGCTTCGCAGCCGGTCCGTCCACCGCGCCGCGGGCATGGTCGCGAACGTGGCCTCGAGAACCGCCTCCGCCTCCTGGGCGGCGCCGTCGGCCGCACCGCCGCGCAGCGGGGCGTACGCCGCCGACAGCGCCGCGGCCTCGGCCACGGACCCCAGCCGCCGCCACGCCCGCTCGTCGGGAAGGACCAGCGCGAACCAGTTGCCGTCGCCGCCCTGGTAGATCCGGTATCCCGGACCGTATCCGGTCTGCGCCCTGTCCAGCGACGGACCGCGCACCAGTTCGCCGTCGCGCCAGAACACTCCGCTGTGCAGCAGGATCCCCGCGCCGAGCAGGCTGGTCGCGACCTGCTGGCCGCCGCCGCCCGCCGCGCGCGCGTACAGGCCGGCCAGCACGCCCGCCGCCGCGACCCAGCCGCCGGTCATGTCGACCGGAATCCAGGTCGCCGCGATCGGGTCGTTGCCCGCACCGCCGATGGCTGCCTCGAACCCGGTCACCGCCTGCATGAGCGCGTCGTTCCCCGGGAACATCGCCCGCCGGCCCGTGCCGCCGAACGCGCTCGCGTGGCAGTACACGGCCCGCGGGTTAAGCCGCGCGACCGTCGCGGCGTCGATGCCGAGCCGCTCCGCGACTCCGACCCTGAAGTTGTGCAGCACCACGTCGGCCCAGGTCAGCAGTCGCTCGACCACCGGCCGGGCCTGCGGCAGGCTGATGTCGAGCGCCAGGCTCCGCTTGCCCCGCTGGCAGGCGGCCACCGCGTACGCCGCCGCACGCATCGCCTCCCCGCCCGGCGGTTCCACCTTGATCACGTCCGCGCCGAGATCGGCGAGGACCTCGGCCGCGAGCGGCCCCGCCACGAAGGCGGAGAAGTCCGCCACACGCAGCCCGCTGAGCAGGGCTGTCGCGGGGTGGAGTGGCGCCGCCTCACGGGCCCGCGAGCCGCTGGGCGCGGGGGCGGCCGGGAGCGGCAGCACAGACAGCGGCAGCACAGACAGCGGCAGCACGGACATGGGCGGGCCGACAAGCACGTCCTCGTGCGGGCCGTCCTGGCACCGGACGGCCAGGCCCGTTTCGGACAGGTGGGGGTCGGCGAGGATCTCCCCCGGTCCCAGCACCGGCTCGCACGCGACACCAGCCTCGCGCAGCAGCGTGACCCACTCCTCGCGCGGGCGCGCGGCGAAGAACGACACCCACCGGCTGGCCCGCTCGCCGAGCCTGCCGGTCATCTGGTCGGTGTAGTAGCCGTCGGCGCTCGGCTCGTCGCCGAGCACGTTGATCAGCGCCGCGTACATGCCCTTGCCGCCGAACCAGACCTGCAGCAGTTCCCCGTCGGCGCAGCGGTACAGGAAGTTGGGGAACGTCGAGCCCTTCTCCCAGTACCCCTCGATCTCCGGCGCGGCCCGCTCGGAGCGGCCGATCATGCAGCCGAGCGTGGCGAGCATCCCGTCGTACAGCGAGGTCTCCGCCCAGCCGCCCGCTCCGGTTCGCGCCCGGCGGCAGAGCAGCCCGAGCACCGACGTGGTCAGCAGCGCCGCCGCGCCCATCCCCGGCGCCCGCACGTCGACGAAGACCGGCCAGGGCCGGTGACCCGCCAGCTGGGTGCAGAATCCGGACCGCGCCTCCACCAGCAGGCCGAAGTCCTCCACCGTCCCCGCGGCGGCCATGCTCGGACGGCACCGTGCGTACACGACGGCGGGGTTGACCGCCGCGACGTCGGCGTAACCGAGGCCGCGGGCCTCGACGAGTTCTTCGGGCCCGTAGCCGAGCACGACGTCCGCGTCGCGCAGCAGCGCGAACGCCTCGTCCCGGTCGCCGGTCGCGACGACCCGCTTGCCGCGGTGCCAGGCACGGCCCCAAGGGACGCCCGCGTCGATCGGCGCCGGCGCGGGCCCGGTGATCCTGACGACGCTCGCGCCGAGGTCCGCGAGCAGCCTGCCCGGCAGCCCGCCGGCCAGGCCAAGGCCCAGGTCGCTCACGCCGACCGCGAGTTCGGCGACGGTCAGGCCGGCGCAGGGCTGACCAGGCTTTCCCCCGTACGTCACGACGCGGCGCCGTCGGCGGCCGGGACGGACAGCATCGGCAGCACTTCCCTGGCGGCGAGCGTGACAACCTCAAGGGTGTCGCGCGGCGCCGCGGGCGAGATCACGAAGTGCCGCACCCCGGCGTCGACGTAGGCCTGCAGCCGCGCCGCGACCTCTTCCGGGGTGCCCGCGGGCGCGATGCGGTCGAGCATCTCGCGCGGCTTGCCGCCGTAGGCGCCGCCGAGGAACGCGGCGACGTCCGCACGGGCCCGGTCCCCGTCCGCACGCACCGAGCAGTACAGAAACACCATCCACTCGAAGCCGTCCAGGTCTCGGCCCGCGTCGCGGGCCGCCGCCTCGATCGTCCGCACCGAACGGGCGTACGCGTCCGCCGACACCAGGTACGGCATCCAGCCGTCGCCTAGCCGGGCGGCGCGGCGCATCGCCGCCTCCTTCCGCCCGGCGACGACGAGCGGCGGGCCGCCGGGCCGCATCGCCGGCGCGTCCGCGCCCGGCGGCCGCACCGGCCGCAACTCCACGTCGTCGAACGAGAAGAACTTCCCGTGGTGGCTGACCGGCCCGCCCCGCCACAGTGTCCGCAGCACACCTATGGCCTCGTCGGTCCGGGCGCCGCGCTCGCCAAGCGGAACGCCGACGGCCTCGAACTCGCCGCGGAACTCACCGCCCACGCCGACGCCGACGCACACCCGGCCACCGGACCTCGAGTCAAGGTCGGCCAGTTGCTTGGCCGCGATCACCGGATGATAGAGCGGAAGCAGCAGGACAGACGTGCCCACGCGCACCCGCTCGGTCCACGCGGTCATCAGGGCCAGCCTGGTGATCGCCTCCCCGGTCGGGCTTGGCGGCAGGAGATGTCCTCCCTGCCAGACTGACTCGACGGGCAGCCGCTCGACGGCGGCCAGCCAGTCCCGGTCCGGCTCTGGGATCGCCGCCGCCCCGAAACTAACGCGATCACCTGGCACGACACGAAGATAGCAAAGACTCACTTCGCAGGATAGGGTTAATGTAAGTGAATGCTCTCTCCGCAACGGCCGCAGGGCCGGGTGCTGGGATGGGTCCTGAGCCGGGGCGGGAGGGCGGTAGGCGGTGCGGGCCACGACGTTGGGCCGATGACGGCAACGGCCCGATCTGATTGGGCTAACGACGGCAACGGCCCCAAACGATTCGGCGCCCCAAGAGGCGGACCGAGGCGAGGACCGGGGTGGGGCGGGCGGGAGCGGCGGGAGCGAGAGGCGAAGAATTCTGAGTCTGGAGGAGGAACGTGGCTGGGCCGCTGGCGGGTTTGCGAGTCATCGAGGTCGCGGGACGGGGCCCCGGGCCGTTCGGAGCGATGGTTCTGGCTGATCTCGGCGCGGACGTGGTCCGTGTGGCCCGCACCGAAGACGTGTCCCCGCCCGCCGGCGAGAGCGGCATGCGGTCGATGATCAACGGGCGCCGCAAGGTCGACCTCGTGACTCGCGGGCGGCGGTCGATCGCGGTCGACCTCAAGCACCCGGACGGGCTCGCGGCGATGCTGCGCCTGATCGACGGCGCGGACGTCCTCGTGGAAGGATTCAGGCCCGGTGTCGCCGAGCGCCTCGGCATCGGCCCGGACGCATGCCGCGCCAGCAACCCCGCGCTGGTGTACGCGCGGATCACCGGCTGGGGACGGGAGGGGGCGTACGCGAGCACCCCCGGGCACGACATCAACTACGTCGCGCTCACGGGCGCGCTCGACCCGCTGCGCCGCGACGGGCAGCCGCCGGCCCCGCCGCTGAACATGCTCGGTGACTACGGCGGCGGCGGCATGCTCGTAGTCGTCGGTATCCTCAGCGCCCTGTACGAGCGCTCGCTTTCCGGCCGCGGCCAGATCGTCGACGCCTCGATGATCGACGGGGTGGCGCTGCTGACCACGCTGTTCCACGGGATGCGCGCCGAAGGCCTGTGGTCCGACGTCCCCGGCGGCAACGTGCTCGACCTCGGCGCCCCGTTCTACAACGTGTACGAGACCGCGGACGGCCGGTACATCACGGTCGGCGCGGGCGAGCCGCGGTTTTACGCCGAACTGCTGACGCGAATCGGGCTCGGCGCGCAGGCGGACGAACTGCTGCGCGGGCAGGCGGAGCCGTCGACCTGGCCAGCCGGCAAAGCGCGGCTGGCGGCGGTGTTCAAAGGCAAGCGGCTCGACCAGTGGTGCGAGCTGCTCGAGGGCACGGAAACCTGCTTCGCGCCCGTCTTGACGCTGGCCGAGGCGCCCGCCCACCCGCACCACGTCGCGCACGGGACGTTCACCTAGGTCAACGGGGTGATCCAGCCCGCGCCCGCGCCCCGGTTCAGCCGGACGCGAGCCGCCGTCCCCGCGCCGCCGGCCGCGGCCGGTCAGCATACGACGCGGATCCTGCTCGACTGGGGCTTCAGCCAGGCGGAAGCCGGCGCGCTGCTCGCCGCGGGCGCCGTATCGCAGGCTGGGACATGATGGACGCGACCGTGGGGATACCGCCGGCCGTGACCGAGGAGACCGCGGCGTTCTGGGCGGCGGCGGCGCAGGGTCGGCTGCTGGTGGAGCGCTGCGCGGCCTGCGGCGCGGAGTCCTTCCCGCCGCGCGGCATCTGCCGCGCGTGCCGCGGCCGGGACATGCTCCCCGCCGAGATCACCGAACGCGGGCGTGTCTACAGCCTCACCGTCAACTACCAGCGGTGGCTGCCGGACCTGCCGGTGCCGTACGCGATCGTGCTCGTCGAGTTCGACGGCCATCCGGGTGTACGGGTGGCCGGACGGCTGCGCGGCTGCGCGCCTACCGAGGCCGCGATCGGGATGGCGGTGCACGTCGGTTTCGAGCCGGGGCCCGGCGGGTTCGCGATCCCGAGCTTTGTGGCTCTGCTGCCCTCGGGGGGACGACCCCCCCAGACCCCCCCGGAAGAGCCATGAGCGGCGCCGACATGTTCGAGAAGCGGGTGCTGATTTCCGGCGTCGGCCAGTCCGCGATCGGCCGACAGGTCGACCGGTCGGGGTTCCAGCTCACGATCGACGCGATCCTCGCCGCCGTGCGCGACGCGGGCCTGACGCTCGACGACATCGACGGGCTGGCCATGTTCCCCGGCGGCGGGGCGGCGAACCTGCCCGGCTACGCGAACGGGAACCTGTACGAGGTCCAGGACGCGCTGCGGATCACCACCACGTGGCGGCAGGGCATCGTCGAGGGCATGTCGCTGCCCTTCTACGGCCCGGCCATGGCGGTGGCGACCGGGCAGGCAAGGCACGCCGTCATCTGGCGGACGGTGAAGGAGGGCAGCGCCGCACGCGGCGCCGGCGGCCGTCCCGCCTACGGCTCGACCAAGCCAGCCGCGGAAGGGCCGCTCGCCTGGCTGCTGCCCATCGGCATGCTGTCGCCGGTCTGCCAGGTCGCGCCGTACGCGGCCCGGTACATGCACGAGTTCGGCGTGACGCGCGAGCAACTCGCCTGGATCCCGGTGACCCAGCGGGCACACGCGGCGCTCAACCCGGACGCCGTGTACACCAAGCCGCTGTCCGTCGCGGAGTACCTGGACGCGCGGATGATCTCCTCCCCCATCTGCCTGTACGACTGCGACGTCCCCGCCGACGGCTCGACCGCGCTGGTCGTCTCCGCCATCGAGACGGCGCCTGACCTGCGCGCCCCGGTGCGGATCGAGGCGATGGCGGGGGTAGTCGACGGCCGCCCGTCGTGGGAGCAGTGGGAGGACATGGGCCGCGTCGGCTACGGCGCCGCGCGGGCGATGTGGGCCAGGACCGGCCTGCGCCCGTCCGACGTCGACGTGGCGCAACTGTACGACGGCTTCACGATCGAGTGCGTGTGGTGGCTGGAAGCCATGGGATTCTGCGGCACCGGCGAGGCGGGCGCGTTCGTCGAGGGGGGCACCCGGATCGCGCTCGGCGGCGAACTGCCGCTCAACACGTGGGGCGGGCAGTTGTCCGGCGGGCGGCTGCACGCGGCGTTCGGCCACACGGCCGAGGCGGTCCGCCAGCTTCGCGGCGAGGCCGGCGGCCGGCAGGTCGCCGGGGCGCGGGTAGCGGCGGTGACGAACGTGGGCGGCTTCGAGGCCGGCGCGGCGCTGCTGACGAGCTGGTAAGTCAAAGTCACTTTTTTGGAGGCGGAACGGACCGTGGTCACTCGCACAGGCAGGCTCGAGGGCAAGGTGGCGATCGTGACAGGGGCCGGCTCGACACCGGGTCCCGGGATCGGCACGGGGAAGGCCACCGCGGTCGTGCTGGCGCGGGAGGGCGCGTCTGTGCTGCTCGTGGACCTGTACCCCGAGCGCGCCGAGGAGACCCTGGCGATGATCGAGGACGAGGGCGGTAAGGCTCACGTGCACGCCGCGGACGTGACCACGGCCGCCGCGTGCGAGGCGATGGTCGCCGCCGCCGTGGACGCGTACGGCGGGCTTGACATCCTGGTCAACAACGTCGGGCGCGCGTTCCTCGGCACGGTCGTGGACACGACCGAGGAGGCGTGGGACGAGGCGTTCGCGATCAACTTGCGCAGCGCGTTCCTGGCGTGCAAGTACGCGGTCCCGGTGCTGGCCCGCGCCGGCGGCGGCTCGATCGTGAACATCGCGTCGATCTCGGCGCTGCGCGGCGACGGCACTGTCGCGTACTCCGCGGCCAAGGGCGGCCTGATCGCGATGACCGTCGACATGGCGTTCTCGCACGGCCGCCAGGGAATCCGGGTCAACGCGATCGCGCCTGGGCACATCACCACGCCGATGGTGATGTCGGTGTCCGCGCCCGGGCCGCGGGCCGAGTTCATGAACACGATGCGCGCGCAGGCCGGCCTGCTCGGCACGCCCGGCGACGGCTGGGACGTGGGCTGGGCCGCCGCGTTCCTGGCCAGCGATGAGGCGCGCTGGATCACCGGCGCGACGCTGCCCGTCGAGTCCGGCGTGCTCAGCGTGACCCCGCTGCTGATGGCCCCCTACCTGCGCGCCGTCCCCGAGCCCGGGTCCTGATCCGGAAGATGACCAGGCCGACGGCGGCGAACGCGGCCGGCCAGGCCAGGCCGAGCGCCAGGTACTCCCACAGAGCGGCGTGGCCGAGGGAGGTGGCGACGGCGAACTGGGTGGGGCCGAACGACGGGAACCATTCGAGGACCGGCTTGCTGGCCAGGGGGTTGCCGAGCGGATTCTGCAGGAAGGTGTCCATCAGCCCGCCCATGATGATCAGGAAGAAGCCTTCGAGGTCGCTCCTGACCAGGACGCCGAGCAGCAGGCCGAGTGCCCCGTAGCCGAAGGCGATGACGGTGAAGGCGGCCAGGATGGCCGCCCATCCGGCGAGTCCGGGTCGCCAGAACGCCAGCAGCACCAGTGACGCGTAGCCCGCGACGACGGCGGCCACCACGGCGATGGCCGCCGCCTTGGCGGCGATCAGGCTGCCCTGCCGGTACCCGGCGAACACGAGCCGCCTGTCGAAGGCCAGCGTGCGGCGGATGGCGGCGAACACGGTGAAGCCGACGATCATAGTCACCGAGTTGAGTCCGGCGGTGATGAGCGTCACGTGCCCGCTGTCGACGGTCAGCGCCTGGCCCGTGGCGTACAGGCGGAACGTCAGCGATGTGTGCCCGGCGATGTCCGCCATCAGCTCGTACCAGAGCGGGACGAACGCGATAAGCAGCAGCCAGGCGAGCCGGTTGCTCGCCTGGTCGCGGAGCGCGAACAGCCACGCGACCGGGAACTGCCGCGGGGCTCGCGAGGCTCGCGGTGCGCCGGCCGGACGGCCGGGCGCGAGGTCAGCCGCGGGCATGCTCATCGCCTCCCTGCGGCTGGCGCGGGGCGAGGCGGCCGCCGGCCAGGTCGGCGAGCAGGTCGTACTGGTCTTGCTCGAACACCAGGTGGGTGATGATCACGATGGCCTTGCGGCGGGCGCGCAACTCGTCCACCAGGTCCCGGAATCGCAGGTAGGTCTCCCAGTCAAAGCCCTGATACGGCTCGTCGAGCAGCAGCACGTCGGGGTCGTGCAGCAGGGCGAGGGTCAGGTTCAGTTTCTGCCTGGTGCCGCCGGACAACTCTCCGGCTGTCCGTTCCAGGTATCGCTCGTAGCCGAGTTCGCGGACGAGTTCCATGCCCCGTGAGAGCGAGGAAAGCTTGCGGGCGGCGGCGAAGTAGCGCAGGTGCTGCGTGACGGTCAGGCTGTCGCTGAGCACCGGCTCCTGCGGGCAGTACCCGCGCGTGCCGGCCAGCTCGACCTGGCCGCGGTCGGGGGCGAGCGTGCCGGCCAGGATCTTCAGCAGGGTGGACTTCCCGGCTCCGTTCTCGCCGACCACGGCCACCAACTGCCCCGGCGCGACCGTCAGGTTCACCCCGCGCAGCACCCGATGCCCGCGGTATGCCTTGTAAACGTCCCGTGCCTCAAGCACGGCCTGGGTCATCGTTTCCTCCTTCGTTTTCTCCCGCGTCTTCTGGCGGGGCGGCGAGCAGGCCGGCGGCGTAGATCGTGAGCATCTCGCCGCCCCAGCGGGCCATGCCCGCGGCGGACAGCGGGTCGGTGCCCGTGACGTCGGCGAGATGCTCGCGCAGCAGCAGCACAAACAGGTCGTTGGACAGCAAGATCGCCGCCCGCACGGCGGGATCCCGGCCCCGTGCGGCCATCCCGGCGGCGGCCAGCGAATCCAGCGCGACGACGCTCGCCTGATACAGCTGCCGGAACAGATCCCGCCCTGCCTGCCCGCCGTCGAGCAGCAGCCGCCGCAGGTATGCCGGGACCGGTGAGCCCGGCGGCATGTGCCGCACGACGGCCTCGGCGAGCGAGCCGGCCGCGCCCGATCCGTACAGGTCGGGCGCGGCCCCGCCGGTCAGTTCGCCGAGCATGGCGGCGAACAGCCGCAGCACGTGCGCGTCGACCGCCTCGCGCAGCCCGTCCTTGCCGCCGAAATGGTGCACGACCAGGCCAGGCGAGACTCCGGCGGCGGCGGCGATCTGCCGCACGGTCACCGCGTCCGGGCCGCGCTCGGCGAACAGCCGCAGCGCCTCGTCGCGGATCACCGCCCGGGCGGTGCGGTCATCCGGCATTGAACTCACGTTCAGTATTCTAAACAGATGTTTAACGTCTGGGTAGGTGCCGGGGTCGCCCGCGTACGATCTGGGCTGTGACGTCCGGTGACGGCCCTTTCGTGCAGGGCGGCGTGCCGCCGGCCGAGGTTGCCGTTGACGAACGGCTGATACGCGACCTGCTGCGGTCCCAGCACCCCGATCTGGCCGGCCTCCCGCTTCGGCACGTGGCGACCGGGTGGGACAACGTCACCTACCGGCTCGGCGACGCGCTCGCCGTCCGACTGCCGCGGATCCGCGGCGCGGCCGCGCTGATCCTGCTCGAGCAGACCTGGCTGCCGCAACTGGCCGGGCAGCTTCCGATCGCGGTGCCGGTCCCGGTCAGGCAGGGCGCGCCGGGACCCGGGTTTGGCTGGCCGTGGAGTGTCGTGCCATGGATAGCCGGGCGCACGGCCGACAGGGCGCCGCCTGACGCCGGGCAGGCGGGCGTGTTCGGCAGTTTCCTGGCTAGCCTGCACATGCCGCCGCCGCCCGGCTTTCCGCGCAACGACTGGCGCGGTGTGCCGCTCGCCAGCCTGAGCGAGACGGTCGAGCCGAGGCTCACCGCGCTGGCCGAGGCGAGTGCCGGCCTGCCGGTGCAGGCCGAAGCCGTCTGGGACCGCTGGCGGGATGCCATCCGCGGCCCGGCCGACGTGGCCGACACGTGCATACACGCCGACCTGCACCCCCGGAACGTGGTGGTTCGCGACGGCACGCTCGCGGCGGTGCTCGACTGGGGCGACATGACCGCCGGAGATCCGGCGGCCGACCTCGCCGCGGCCTGGCTGCTGTTCCCGGTCACGGCGCACGGCGCGATCTGGTCCGCGTACGGACCAATCACAGCGCACACGATGGCACGTGCTCACGGGTGGGCGATCTTCTTCGGGACGGCGCTGCTCGAAAGCGGCCGTGCCGGCGACCCGGCAATGGCCATGATCGGCCGCCGCACCCTGGAACGGGTCTGCGCACACTGAACCCGGCTTGGCGCGGCGGTCACGCGCTCAGCGCCCGGGACCCCAATGGCGCTTTACACAGCAAACGCACTCGCATAACGGGATAAATCGGACGCGAAAATGGTCATTTGCTGTGTAAGGCGAACGGTGGATGCTGGTGTGACGTCCGGCGGAGCACGCCTCGCCATTGCGCGCTACCACTCCCCCGGCTAGAGTAAGTGAGTAAATACTCTCTTATAGGTTTGGCGTAGAAGGAGTAACGCGAATGGCCGAGCACGACGCTGCCGGGACCGCGCTGTGCGAGCGGTACGCGGTCGCCGACGCTGACTCCCACATCATCGAGCCGGCCGATCTGTGGACCTCGCGCGTCAATCCGAAGTGGGGCGACCTCATCCCGCAGGTGCGATTCCACGAGCGCCGGCAGGAGGACCTCTGGTACATCGGCGACAAGAAGCTGTACGGCGCCGGCGCGTTCGCGCAGGCCGGGTGGCCGGAGTTCCCGCCGTCGCACCCGAAGCGGCTGTCCGAGGCGATCCCCGCCGCCATCGACCCGAAGGCCCGGCTGGCATACATGGACCAGATGGGCATCTACTACCAGCTCATGTACCCGAACATCCTCGGCTTCCACAGTCACGTGTTCCTCAACAAGATGCCACGTGAACTGGCCACCGAGTGCGTGCGGGCGTACAACGACTGGATCACCGAGTTCTGTTCGGCGGACTCGCGGCGGCTCATCCCGATGATGATGCTGCCGTTCTGGGACATCGCCGAGTCGGTCGCCGAGATGCGCCGCGCCTACGAGATGGGCCACAAGGGCGTGCTGTTCGCCGCGCGCTACGACAAGGCCGGATTCCCGCGCCTGGTCGACGACTACTGGGAGCCGGTGCTCGGCCAGGCCCAGGAGATGGGCCTGTCGCTGAACTTCCACGTGGGGTTCCTGGCGACCGACGATGAGCTCAAGGGCGCGGTCGACCAGTCGCAGAAGCTCGACTTCACCAGGGAGAGCGCGCTGGTGCTGCTCGGCAACGCGCAGAACATCACCGAGGTGGTCGTCAGCGGCGTCTGCCACCGCTACCCGGACCTGAAATTCGTCTCGGTGGAGAACGGCGCCGGCTGGCTGCCGTTCCTCGGCGAGGCGATGGACTGGCAGTGGCTGAACGTCGGCGCGCACAAGGAATACCCGGAACGGCTGCTGCCGAGCGAGTACCTCAAGCGGCAGATCTACGGCATGTACTGGTTCGAGCAGCAGTCGGTCCGCTCAGTGATCGAACTGCTCGCCGACAACCTCATGTTCGAGACCGACTTCCCGCACGCCACCAGCCTGTCCCCCGGCCCCGCCTCGGAGTCGCCGAGCCCGCGCGAGGTCATGGAGCGATCGCTGGCCGGCGTGTCCGACGAGATCGCGGGCAAGGTCCTCCAGCACACCGCCACGAAGCTCTACAACCTGGAGCCACCGGTCCGCGGCTAACGCGCTACCTCTCCGCGGGTGAGGCGCGCGCTCGCCATACGGGAGACGATTGCCGTTTACGATGGGGTACGGCTGGATGTGGTGCATGTGTTCGGATGGCTGCCTGGGTTGCGGGCGGTGCGAAGCTACCGGCGGGAGTGGCTGGCAAAGGACGTCACGGCCGGGATAGTGCTGACCACCCTGCTCGTCCCGCAGGGCATGGCCTACGCCGAGCTGGCGGGCTTGCCGGCGATCACCGGGTTGTACACGTCCATCATGTGCCTGCTTGGGTACGCGGTGTTCGGGCCGTCGCGGATCCTCGTGCTCGGCCCGGACTCCGCGCTGGGGCCGATGATCGCCGCGACGATCCTGCCGCTCGCCGGCGCCGACGGCGACCCCAAGCGGGCGATCGCGCTCGCCTCGCTGCTCGCCATCATGGTCGCGGCCATCATGATCATTGGCGCCGTGGCGAAGGTCGGCTTCATCGCCGACCTGATCTCCAAGCCGACGATGATCGGCTACATGAACGGCCTGGCCATCACCATTGTCGTCGGCCAGCTGCCGAAGCTGTTCGGGTTCAAGATCGACGCCAAGGGCCTGATCCGGGAGGCGGCCGCGGTCGTGAAGGGCCTGGCCAACGGCGAGGCGGTGGCCGCGGCGGCGGCGGTGGGGATCGCCGGGATCATCCTGATCCTGGTGCTGCAGCACTGGCTGCCCAAGCTTCCCGCCGTGCTGATCATGGTCGTGCTCGCCATCGCCGCCACGACGCTATTCCACCTCGGCGATCATGGGGTCAGCCTCGTCGGGGTGCTGCCCAAGGGATTCCCGCCGCTGACGATCCCGCACGTCCAGCTGCACGACCTGGGGCCGCTGTTCGGCGGCGCCCTCGGCATCGCCCTGGTGTCCCTCGCCGACACGATCTCCACCGCCTCGGCGTTCGCCGCCCGCACCGGGCAGGAGATCAACGGCAACCAGGAGATGGTCGGGATCGGCGCGGCCAACCTGGCCGCCGGGCTGTTCCAGGGGTTCCCGATCAGCACAAGCGGGTCGCGCACGGCGGTGGCCGAGCGGTCGGGCGCGAAGAGCCAGCTCACCGGGGTCGTCGGCGCGGTCCTCATCACCTTGATGATCGTGCTGCTCCCCGGGCTCTTCCGTAACCTGCCCAACCCCGCGCTGGCCGCCGTGGTCATCACCGCGTCGCTGTCGCTCGCCGACATCCCGGGCACCGCCCGGCTGTGGAAGCAGCGCAAGGCCGAGTTCGCGCTGTCGATCGCGGCCTTCCTCGGCGTCGCCCTGCTCGGCGTGCTGCCCGGGATCGCGATCGCGGTCGGGCTGTCGATCCTCAACGTGTTCGGGCGGGCCTGGTGGCCGTACAGCACCGAACTCGGGCGGGTGGAAGCCCTCGAGAGCTACCACGACGTCCACATGCACCCGGAAGCCGAGCGGCTGCCCGGACTGGTCATCTACCGGTTCGACGCGCCGCTGTTCTTCGCCAACGCCACGACGTTCCGTGATGAGATCCGGCGGCTTGCCGCCGCCGACCCGCCGCCCACCTGGATCGTCATAGCCGCCGAGCCGATGACGGACGTGGACACCACCGCTTCCGACGTGCTTGAGGAACTCGACGAGAAGCTGAACGCCGAGGGCATCAGCCTGGTCTTCGCCGAGCTCAAGGACACCGTCAGGGTCAAGATCGAACGCTACGGGCTCACCCGCACGATCAACCCGGAGCACTTCTTCCCGACGATCGAGGCCGCCGTCACCGCCTTCCAGCGGGAGACAGGCGTCGACTGGCCCGAGCCGGCCACCCCGCCTTCCTTGCCCAAAGCACCGCTGTCGTTACACTGCGTAAGGTCTAGTCACTGGTACGGGGGGTCGTATGTCAGGGAAACGGCACGTCATGACCGCGGTCGCCGCGCTGGCGGTCGTCGCGATCACCAGCTGCAGCAGCAGCACCTCAAGCGGCAGCGTCACACCGGCCGCCGCCTCGCACGTGTCGGCGCTCGCCACGTCGTCGGCCGTCGCCAAGGCCAAGCAGGAGGCGACCGCGTGCGTCCAGAAGACGGGGACGGGCGCGCTGCTGTCTTCGGCGGGCCGCACCCAGCTCGTCAACTGCCTGAAGGGCCTCGTCCCCGCCGACAAGCTGACGGCGTTCAAGAGCTGCGTGACCACGGCGGCGAAGAACGACAAGCTCTGGACCAAGGCGGGGCGGACCAAGTTCACCGACACGTCGGTGCCGAACTGCGTCGACCAGGTGGCTTAGGAGCTGTCAGGCCGGCTCGCGTGCCCGGCCAGGCACCGCCACCCTTCGGGTGTGCGCACCCAGGTCAGGGTCAGGCGGAGAGTGAAGCGCTGGTCCGCGCCGTCCCTGCGCACCTCATCGGTCACGTGCGCGGTGAGCACCGCGGTATCGCCGGCGACCACCACCCGCACGTCGTCGAGGCGCTGCGCGAGCCAGACGAGGCCGCCGCGGACGTTGCCTTCGATGTACGCGTCGCGGCGCAGGACGTCACCCCTGAAGGTGGTCCACTGCAGGTCCGGGTGCATGAGCCGGCGCAGCGTCGCCTCGTCCCTGGCCGCGAGCGCCGCGGCGCGGCGGCGTGCGGCGTCGGCCACTTCCTGTTCGGCGGTCGGGGGCTGGGTCACGCGCTCTAGCCTACGAGCGCGCTCGCGGGGTGAACGTGATCGGGACCGACAGCGGCGCCCGGTTGAACGTGGAATGGAAGCCGATCTCGGCGCCGGGCGTGAGCCTGACGTCGGTCAGGCGCCGCACGATCTCGTCGATCGCGACACGCAGGTTCATCCTGGCCAGGTTGGAGCCCACGCACCGGTGCGGCCCGGCGCCGAAGGCGATGTGCCTGTTCCGCTCGCGGTCGAGGTCGAAGGTGTCGGGCGCGGTGAACTCGGCCGCGTCGCGGTTCGCCGAGGCCCAGTACATGATGACCCGCTCCCCCTCCCTGACCTGGTGACCGTCGATCTCGGTGTCGTGCCTGGCGGTCCGGCCGATGCAGACGAACGAGTCGTCAAGGCGCAGCAGTTCCTCGACGGCCTGCGGGATCAGCTCGGGCTTTTCCCGCAGCAGCGCGGGGATCTCCGGGTGCTCGCAGAACCGCATCATCGCCGCGCCGAGCACGCCGGCCGTGGTCTCGAGCCCGCCGAGGATGAGCAGGTGAATGGTCCCGATGACCTCCTGCGGCGTGATCGGGCGCCCTTCGATCTCGGCGTTCATCACCGCGTCCACGACATCGCCGCGCGGGCCGTCCGCGCGGCGCCGCTGGACGAACTTCGCGATCCAGCCGGCGAGCTTGAGCAGCGCGTCGCGCGATTCGTCCAGGTGCGTCAGCGAGGCCAGCGTCGCCCAGTGGTTGACCTGCTCGAGGTCCGCGGCCGGGGCGTGCAGCGCGAACTCGAAGAACGCCATGCCGGGGAACGGCCGGGCGAACTCGGTCATGAAGTCGCACTCGCCGCGCTCGATGAAGCCGTCGATGAGCTGGTTCACCAGCCGGCGGGTCGGCTCCTCCCAGGGGGCGACCTTCGCCGGGGTGAAGTGGGCGTTGACCAGCCGCTTGAACTCCCGCTGCAGCGGCGGGTCGACGGTGACGGGCAGGATCTTCGTCGTCGTGGGCGGTGACGGGACCGTGATGCCGAGCTCTGAGCTGAACGTGCGCCAGTCCTGCGCCACGCGCAGCACGTCCTCATACCTGGTCAGAACCCAGAAACCGCCTTCGTAGGCGTCGCTGCGGGCGACGGGGCACAACGACCGGGCACGCGCCAGCGTCGGGTGGAGTTCCTTGGCGAGCGCCGGCGACAAGTGGTCGAAGTGACGCGTGATCCACTCGTCGGTGATCGGCCCCGCCGACCCGTTCGGCTCCATCAGCTCTCCTCGTTCGTGGTTGGCAGGAACTGCGCGGTGTGCTCCCCCAGGCCCGGGATGCCGGCGGCGGCGGGCGGCCGCGGCCCGGGGCCGAGCCGGGGCGGGAAGCACGGCTGCTCGACCAGCCCCCGCTCCCCCCAGCGGTAGCCGACCACGCGGCCGAGCTGCCGGTTGACCGGGTCGTCGACGAAGCCGGCCGTGAAGCCTTCGCGGTCCGGTTCCGCCACCAGTTCGGCCGGCACCCCGGCCGCGCGGAGTTCGGCCACCCAGCTGGCGGCGTCCCTCGTCGCGAAGCAATCCTCGAGGAGACGCTCGGCAAGCGGGGAGTCGGCACGGTTCGTTCGGAGGAATGGGGGAGATTCGGGGAGGCCGGGTCGCCGCACTACGGCGAGCAACCGGTCCCAAGCCTGTTTTTCCGGCACTGCCAGCGCGAACCAGGCACGGTCGCGGCCCTGGTAGATGCGGTAGGCGGCGCCGTACCCGGTCTGCCGCTCGTCGAGGACGGGGCCGCTGACGGGCCCGTCTGGCGCCAGGTACGCGCCGGACTTCAGCGTGAGCGCGGCGCCGAGCAGGCTTGCCGACACGGACTGGCCGCCGCCGCCACGGCGGCGGGCGTACAGGCCGGCGAGTATCCCGCACGCCGCGATCCAGCCGCTCGTGACGTCGATCGCCCCCCATACCAGGTACGTCGGCGGCTGGCCGGCGCCGCCCTGGGCCGCCTCGATGCCGGCCAGCGCCTGCATGAGCTGGTCGTTGGCGGGCAGCTGGGCGCGCGGGCCGGTCTCGCCGAAACCGCTGGCGAAGCTGTAGATCACGTCGCGGTTGGCGGCGCGGACGCTGGCCTCGTCGTAGCCGAGCCGTTCGGCCAGGCCGACCCGGGAATTGTGGTGCACCACGTCGCTCCACCGGAACAGGCGCTCGAGCTGGCGCGGCGCGTCGGGCGCCTTCATGTCGAGGGCGACCGCCCGCTTGCCGCGCTGGCCGGCGGCGAACATCGGCTCCATGTGCCGGTGCACGTCGCCCGCCGGCGGCTCGACCTTGACGACGTCGGCGCCGAGTTCGGCGAGGATAAGCGGGGTGACCGGGCCGGCCAGGTACGCCGACAGGTCAAGCACGCGGACCCCGTCGAGCAGCCGCCTCTTGCTGTTATCACGGGGTGGCTGGTGGCTTGCCGGCTGGTGGCTTGCCGGCTGGTGGCTTGCCGGCTGGGGGCGGTTGGCGGGTCGCCGGGCGGCGGTGACGGTGACGACGGGGCCCAGGACGGTCAGGCGGCCGTGTTCGGGGTCGTCGTGGTCGACGCTCAGGCCGGCCTGCCCGACATGCGGGTCGCCGAGGGCCTCTCCCGGGCGCCACACGGGCTCGCAGCGGAACTTCTGCCCCGCCAGGTCCTTGATCCACCAGTCGCGGTCCCGTGTCGCGAACATGGCCGCCCAGCGCTCGCCGCGCCTGGCCATCGCGTCGCTCATCAGTTCCTTGTTGTAGCCCAGTTCGCTCGGCGGGTCGCCGATGTGCGCCAGGAACGCCTCGAACGCGCCCTTGGCGCCGAACCACAGCTGGACGTACTCGCCGTCGGCGCAGCGGTAAGACAGCGCCTCCGACGGTCCCTGGTTCTGCCAGAGCAGGGTCGTGGTGGGCGAGTGATGCTCGACTCTTCCGATGATCATGGGGAGAAGGGCGCACAGGCCGTCGTAGAGCGAAGTCTCCGCCCAGTCACCGCTGCCCGTCGCCTCCCGCTGGTAGAGCAGGGCCAGCGCGCCGACGGCCGCGGACAGGCCGGCGCCCGCGCTCGCCACGGGGAGGTCGGCGAAGGCCGGGCCGGGGCGGTGGCCGCGGATCTGGGTGAGCAGGCCTGCCCTGGCCGCTACCAGCAGCTCCAGGTCGGGGACAGGCCCTAGCGCGTTGTAGCTCGGGCGGACGCGGGCGAGTATGAGCCGCGGATTGATCGCCGCCAGGCTGGCATATCCGAGGCCGTGCCGTTCGACCAGGCGTTCGCCGCCGGTGACGACGAGGATGTCCGCGTCGCGGGCTAGCCGCCTGACCTGCTCGGCCGCGCGCGCCGGGTCGGCGTCGTCGACCTCGGTTACCTGCTTGCCCCGGTCCCAGACCCGGTCGAACTCGATCCCGGCGTCGAGCGTGGAACGCCGCCTCGATCGCACCCGGGCGACGTCCGCGCCAAGGTCGCGCAGGATCGAGCCGGGAAGACCGCTGGCCAACCCGGCGCCCACGGCGCTGACACTGAGCGCGACCTCGACGACCCGTACGCCATCCAGCGGTGCCATGGCCGCAACATTAGCAAATGCTCGCTTACCTTCAATAGATAGCGAACGCTCACTTATCCTGTTACCGTGTGACGGTCGTTGAGGCGGGAGGCAGCGTGGATGACCGGCTGATGTTCCGGCGGGAGTTTTTCATCGGCGGGGACTGGGCGCCGCCGGCGAGCGGATCGCCGCGCGGCGTGGTCTCCCCCTCAACTGAGGAGGTTGTCGGCGAGGTCCCCGAGGCGGTGCCCGCGGACATCGACCGGGCCGTGGCCGCCGCGCGGGCCGCGTTCGACTCCGGGCCGTGGCCGCGCATGGCGCCAGCGGCGCGGGCGCGGGTGCTCCGCCGGGTCGCGGCGGCGCTGCGCGAGCGGGAGGCGGAGATCGCCGGCGTCACCGTGGACGAGATGGGCTGCGCGATCAGCTCGGCGCCGCAGGCGCAGACGGGGATGGTCGCGACGCTGTTCGACTACTACGCGGAGCTGGCCGGCGCCTTCGAGTTCGAGCGCATGGTGGTCAGCGGCGCCCGCGCGGGGCTGGTGACCCAGGAGCCCGTGGGCGTGGTCGCGGTGATCGTGCCGTGGAACGCGCCGGTCACGCTGGCCAGCTGGAAGACCGCGCCGGCGCTCGCCGCGGGCTGCAGTGTCGTGATCAAGCCGGCGCCCGAGGCGCCGCTGAGCAACTTCATCCTCGCTGAGGCGCTCGCCGAGGCAGGCGTGCCCGAGGGTGTGGTCAGCGTGGTGCCCGGCGACCGGGAGGTGGGCGAGCACCTGGTGCGGAGTCCGGGTGTTGACAAGGTGGCGTTCACCGGGTCCACCGCGGCCGGCAAGCGGATCATGAGCCTGTGCGGCGAGCAGGTCAAGCGGGTGTCGCTGGAACTCGGCGGCAAGTCGGCGGCGATCATCCTGCCCGACGCGGACGTGGTCGCGGTCGTGCCGCGGCTCGTCCATGGCGCCATGCACCTGTCGGGCCAGGTCTGCGGCGCGCACACGCGGGTCCTCGTGCCGCGGTCGGCGTACCGGGCGGCGGTAGAGGCCGCCGCGGCGGCGGCCGCGCACGTGCCGGTCGGCGACCCGCACGACCCGGCGACCGTGGTCGGGCCACTGGTGGCGGCGCGGCAGCGGGACCGGGTCGAGGGGTACATCAAGCTGGCGGTGGACGCGGGGGCCCAGGTGGCGGCCGGCGGCGGGCGGCCCGCCGCGCTGCCGCGCGGCTGGTACGTGTCGCCGACGATCCTGGCCAACGTGGACAACGCGATGCGGGTCGCACGCGAAGAGATCTTCGGCCCGGTGCTGTGCTTCATCCCGTATTCGGACACCGGGGAGGCGGTGCGGATCGCCAACGACTCCGCTTACGGGCTCGCCGGCGGGGTGTGGGGCGCCGACCCGTCCCGTGCGCTGGATGTGGCGCGCCAGTTGCGCACCGGGAGCATCGCGATCAACGGGAGCTATCCGCCGTTCCCGCTGGTGCCGTTCGGCGGGTTCAAGGAGTCAGGCCTCGGCCGCGAGCTCGGCCCGGAAGGGCTGGTTAACTTCCTCGAGCCGCGCAGCATCGGGCTGCCCGCCGAGCTCGCGCCCTGAGCGGAAAGCTCGGCGATGGTGTGCTCGGCCCAGCGGAGGCTGGCCCGATGGACCTCCAGGCCGTGATCGAGGGCTAGGCGCGGGTGGCGGCCGCTGAGGTCGGCGGTGGCCATGTAGTGCTCCAGTTGCCTGGTGAACGCCGCCAGGGCGTCCGCGAGGTGCCGCAAGAACGCGAGCACCTCCACGGGCGGGAGAAGGCTTTCCATCATCATGAAGCGCACCAGGTGCAGGCCGAGATCACGCGCGACCGTGGCGGGCTCTACCGGTGTGCGCAGCCAGTTCAGGTGCGCCTCCTGGCCGGTCTTCGCGGGCTCGTAGACGCGGCGATGCCGGGCTGACTGGACAGCCTGGCTGGGCGTGGCCTGGACCAGCCCGCGTTGCTCAAGGCGGCGCAGTGCCGGATACAGCGTGCCGGAGCTCGGCAGATAGACGCCCATGGCCGTGGTGGCGAACTTGCGCTTGAGGTCGTAGCCAGACGAGGGCGACATGCAGATCAGGCCGAGCAGTATGTGCTCGAACGGGGTGAGTTGCGACCCGGTCATGACAAGACTTTACTCTTGTCGCATAGGTCGAATCGACCTATGCTGCTCGGGTGGACACCAGTGGCGATGCCCGGCGAACCGCCCGAACGACCGCGGCGACGGGCGGCCGGCTCCGCTCGATCACCATCATCGTTGTCTTCGACATCGCCGCCCCGCTGGCGGCCTATAACATGCTCCGCTCGGCTGGCGTGTCGGCCGTATCGGCCCTGCTGCTCAGCGGGGTGTTCCCGGTCCTTGGCGTAGCCATCGGCGCCGCTTACAACCGGCGGCTTGACGTGATCGGCGCCGTGGCGCTGGCCATGATCGCGATCGGCACGGTGCTTGGCCTGGTCACGCACAGCCCCAGGCTGGTGCTGGCCGAAGGATCGGTACCGACGGCCGTCCTGGGATTGGCGTGCGTGGGCTCGCTGTGTGCACGGCGTCCGCTGATGTACACCGTCGTCCGGGAGTTCACCGGGCCGGATACCGCCAAGGGCCGGGAGATGGACAGGCTCTGGGCGGACGAGGAGATCTTCCGGCGCGACTTCCGGGTCGTCACGGCCGTGTGGGGCGTCGCCTTTGTGCTGGAGGCCGCGTTGAAGGCCGTCATCGTCTACAACTCCTCGACCGGGACCGCCCTGGCGATCACCACCGTCATGCCGTTCCTGGTGGGAGGCCTCGTGTCGGCCTGGACGCTGGTCTACGCCGCGCACCGCAAGAAGGTGGCCATTCGCCTGGCCACCGCCGCCAGCGAAAGTTCACAAAAAACATAACGTATACACATAATCAGCCGATTAGCACCAAGGCGGGACGGGTATCTGATTTCGTTCCTGCGCACGTCCGAGGAGGCGTTCTACATCTACACCACGTTCGCGCTGGCCTGCATCAAGGGCCAGTACGGACCGCAGTCACGCCAGCTGGCGCTCCGGCCTCAGAATCGCCGCAGCCGGACTCGCGTCACCGCGTGGTCGGCTCCCTTATGCAGCACAAGGGTGGCCCGGGCGCGGGTGGGCTGGATGTTCTCGATGAGGTTGACTTCGTTGATGGTTTCCCAGACCTGGGCGCCGAACGCGTCGACCTGGGCGGTGCTGACCCGGGTAAGTTCCCGGAACGGCGACAGCGGGTCGGTGAACGCGGTATCGCGCAGCGCGTGCAGCCGGGTCAGGAACCAGCGCCGAATGTGGTCTGTCCGCGCGTCGACGTAGACGGAGAAGTCGAAGAAGTCGGCGAGCGTCAGCGAACCGGGCGGAGCTGGCTGCAGCACGTTGATCCCCTCGATAATCAAGACGTCGGGCCGCCGCACGGTCTGCCATCGTCCGGGAATGATGTCATAGGCCACGTGCGAGTAGACCGGAGCGGTTACCTCGGGTGCGCCGGCCCTGACCTGCTGGACGAAACGCAGCAGCGCCCGGCGGTCATACGATTCCGGAAATCCCTTGCGGTTGGCCAGGCCGCGCTGTTCCAGCACGGCGTTGGGGTACAGGAAGCTGTCGGTCGTCACCAGTTCGGTGTGCTGGTGCCGTGGCCACTGCGTGATGAGCGTCTGCAGCAAGCGGGCAGTGGTGGACTTGCCGACGGCAACGCTGCCGGCGACCGCGACGATGAACGGCGCCGGGGTGATCTGCTGGTCGAGGAACGCCCCGACCGTCTCGCGCAACCCCGCGCTCGCCTCGAAGTACAGCCGCAGCAGCCTGCTCAACGGCAGGTAGATGTCCTCCACCTCGCTGAGCTGGATCGGGTCGCCGAGTCCGCGCACCGCGTCCAGCCCCTCGGCGGTCAGCGACATGGGAGTACTGGCCCGCAAGCCGCGCCACGCATCGCGATCCAGATCCAGATAGGGGCCATCCCCATGGCGACCAGTCACGCGGCCAACGATATGGGCCCTGGCGGCAGTCAGCCTGGCTTCGGCTGGGTGAACGGAAGCAGGCGCTGCCGGGCGGCTTCCCTGACCGCGTTGGTGAGCGTCGTCAGCCGCGGCGAGTCCAGCCGCCAGCGCTGCCAGTACAGCGGTACGTCTATGACGTCCGAGGACAACCGGACGAGCCGGCCGGCCGCCAGATCGGCGCTGGCCTGCGGGTGTGGGAGCATGCCCCAGCCAAGGCCGGCGCGCACGGCCGCGTAGAAGTCGGCGGAGGAAGGGACCCGGTGCACGACTGGGGGCGCGTGCGTGATGCCGTGGCGGCACCGCAGTTCCTGCTGGAGTTCGTCCTTGTCGTTGAAGACCATGGACGGCATCGCGCCCCAGTCCGGCGACTGCCCGCGCCCCCAGCGGTCCGCGAACGCGGGGGCAGCCGCGGCAACATAGCGCAGCGCGCCCAGCGGCTCAACGGAACATCCCTGCACGGCTTCCGTGTCGCTGGTGACCGCGGCGAGCACATCACCGCTGCGCAGCAGCTTTTGCGAGTACGCCTGGTCCTCCACGTACAGGCAGATCGCGGTGCCGTCCCAGGCCGCCGCCGCGGCCAGCACGTCGCGGAACCAGGTGGCCAGCGAGTCGGCGTTGACGGCCACCGGCAGCTTAACGGCCGTGACCGCGGTGAGCGCATGGGTCGCCTCGTCGTACAGCAGCCGCGTCTGCCGTCCCAGCCGGACCAGCCATTCGCCCTGCGGGGTGGGGAGGCATGGCGTGCCCCGGCTGACAAGGACCTGGCCCGCCGCCGCCTCCAGGGCGCGGACGCGCTGGCTGACCGCGCTGGGAGTTATGTGCAGCTGCCGGGCGGCCGCTTCGAAGCTGCCGTGATCGGCGATGGCCACTAGCGCGTCAAGCTGGCCTGGGTTGAGGTCCACGACCAATAGTTAAGCATAGCTAATGGATCCTTAGAAACATTCGTTTGCCTTCACTAGCTGACGCGCCTAGCGTCGGGTTTATGACGAACGCCTCCCTGGATGGGCTGCTCACCGGACTGTCCCTGATCGTGGCGATCGGCGCGCAGAACGCCTTTCTGCTGCGCCAGGGACTGCGCCGGGTGCGCGTCGGAGCGATCGTCACGGTATGCACCCTGTCCGACTTCGTGCTCATCATCGCAGGGGTGAGCGGGATCGGCGCCGTCATCCATCACGCCGGGTGGGCGCTCGTCCTCGTGCGCTGGATCGGCGTCGCCTTTCTCGCCTGCTACGGGCTGTCCTCGGCATGGCGCGCCCGGCGCCGGTCCGCGCTGACCGCGGCGCCAGATAGCGCCGGCTCCCAGCGCGCGGCTTTGCGCCAGGCATTCGCGTTCACCTGGCTCAACCCGCACGTCTACCTGGACACCGTGGTCCTGATCGGGTCGGTCGCGAACGCCCACGGACCGGCTGGCCGATGGTGGTTCGCCGCCGGCGCGGCAACGGCGAGCACGCTGTGGTTCGCCGGCCTGGGCTTTGGCGCCCGGCTCGCCGCGCCACTGCTCGCCACCGCGCGCGCCTGGCAGATCCTGGACCTGCTCATCGGCGTGACGATGGTGCTGCTCGCAGTCAAGCTAGCGCTCGCCTAACTGGCCGTCGCGTGCCAGCGCCTCGTAAAGGAGGAGGGCTCCGGCGACCGCGGCGTTGAGAGAGTCGGAGACGCCCAGCCACCGTCTCGCCGCCGGACGGGCGACGGCGATGACGGGCATGGCCAGCGCGGCGCCCATGCTCGCCTTGAGGACGAGCGAGGAGGACTCAGTGCGTCCCGGAACTCACCTCAAGATGGAGGGAGGGTACGCGCCGTGTCTCCCGCCGCTTCCTCCGACGCATTCAGGAAGCGGCGCACACCAAGGATTGGCGCTCTCGCCTTCGTTCGCAGCCCGCTCACGCGGCCACAGCCGGGCATAGGCACGCGCACAGGATAGAGAGGTGCGGGCGCGGCCCGCACCTCAATTTCTCGGGGCCGGTTCGACCGGCGAGGCGATACGACGCTAGGGTCCATCGAAAGGGCACGGGGAAGCGTTCGGCGTGGGCCCAGCACCTCCTCTCGCGAGCTATCGGGGTGAACGATGATCGGGATTCGGGTGCGGGCGCAGGCCCGCCGGCCCCTGCACTACGCCGTGATCGGCATCGCCCTCCTCCTCGCCATGGCCAGCCTGAGCATCTTGTCGCCCTCCCGCGCGTCTGCCGCGGCAGCCTACGTGCAGGGCCGCAGCACCCAGGTGACCAGCGGAAAGACCGCCAGCCTGGCGTTCAGCAAGGCGAACACCGCCGGGAACCTGATCGTGGCCTACGTCGTCTGGGACAACCCCGGCACGGTGAAGGTGTCCGACACGGCGGGCAACACCTACACCGCCGCCACCGCACGCCAGTCCTGGGGGAACGGCTGGAGTGCCGAGGTCTTCTACGCGGCGAACATCCGTTCGGGGGCGAACACGGTCAAGGCGACCTTCAGCACGAGGCTCACCTCGTTCGGCATCGTGTACCTGCACGAGTACTCCGGCCTGGTCAAGGCGTCGCCTGTCGACAGGAGCGCGTCCGCCGTCGGCACGTCGGCGGCGATGAGCAGCCGAGCCGTGAGCACCACCTCGGCCAATGACCTGCTGTTCGCCGCCGGCGCGTCCGATATCGACGTCAGCAAGGGGACCGGCTTCACGGCGCGACAGTCGACTTTCGGCAACCTGACCGAAGACCGCAGCGTCACGACCACGGGCTCCTACGCGGGAACCGCCAGGCAAAACGGCAGCATGTGGGTCATGCAGCTCGTCGCGTTCCACGTCGCGTCCGCCACAATAGGGCCGCCCGCCAAGCTGGCCTTCGTCCATGGCCCGTCCAACGCCGCCGTCGGCGCCGTGATCAGCCCGCCCGTACGGGTGGCGGTGGAGGACGCCAGCGGCAACGTCGAGACCGGCGACCGCGCCACCAAGGTGAGCCTGGCCATCGGGACCAACCCGGCAGGCGGAACCCTCAGCGGCGGATCGGCCGTCACCGTGGTCGCGGGCATCGCTACCTTCCCGGGCCTGTCCATCGACGCCGCCGGGACCGGCTACACGCTGACGGCCGCGAGCACCCCCGCGTATACCTCGGCCACGTCGGCGTCCTTCAATATCACCACCGCGGTCCCGGGGTCGGACTGGACAGCGTACCTGGCGGGCATCGATCGCACCGGCTTCGCCGCCAATGAAAACGGGTTCAATCCGACAACCGTCCCGAATCTGCGCCTCGCCTGGCAGGCGTCCGATGTCGGGCCGTCGTTGCGTGGCGTCTTCGCGCAACCTGTCGTCTCGAACGGACTGGTCTACTGGGGATCGTTCGACGGCTACGAGCGCGCGACCGATACCTCCGGGAATCTCGTGTGGAAGACAAACCTGGGCACCACGAACGCGCCTGGCTGCACCGACCCCTCGGCGGCCGGAATCTCGAGCACGCCGACGATCACGACAGACGTTCCAGTCGGGAACGCGACGTCGGTCATGTACATCGGCGGTGGCGACTCGAAGTTGTACGCGCTGAACGCTGCCACCGGCGCCGTGCTCTGGACTTACGACGTCGGCGGAAACCCGGATACTTTCATCTGGGACTCGCCGGCCGTGCTTGGCGATAGCGTCTACATCGCTGTCGCCTCCTTCGGTGACTGCCCACTGGTCCAGGGTCAGCTCCTTCAACTCAACAGGGTCACCGGTGCCCTGCAGAACACCTTCAACACCGTTCCCAATGGCTGCACCGGCGGTGGCGTATGGGGCTCACCGACGGTCGACGCGGCCGCGGGCACCATCTACTTCGACACGGGCAACCCCGGCGACTGTGGCAGCAGCGAGCCACTCGCCCCGGCGCTGATCGAGGTGCGCGCTTCCGACCTGAGCCTGGTGGGCTCGTGGGCAGTACCCCCTGCGCAGCAGGCAGACGACAGCGACTTCGGCTCGACACCCACGCTGTTCAACGGCGTCATCAGCGGGCAATCGCGCCCTCTTGTCGGTGTGATCAACAAGAACGGCGTCTTTTACGCATTCGAGCGGGACGCGCTCCCGTCCGGGCCCGTGTGGAGCACCCGCATCGCTCCGGGCGGCGGCAATCCGACGAGCGGAACCGGCGATATCGCGCCGGCGGCGTTCGACGGCACGAGGCTGTACGTCGGCGGCGATATCACCCCAAGCTGCTCCGGTTCCGTAAACGCGCTGGATCCGTCGACTGGCGCTTTCATCTGGCAGCACTGCTTCACAGGCGGCTTCGTGATCGGCGCGGTGACTGTCACCTCCGGCGGCGTCGTCGCCGTGGGCAAAGGCAGCAGCATCGAACTCGTCTCGGCGGCGACCGGAGCATCACTGTTCAGCTTCGCGGGCGTAGGCCCATTCTGGGGGCCTCCCTCCATCGCCGGCGACACGTTGTACGAAGGCGACATGTCAGGCAACCTCTACGCGCTTACGACGAACTAGCCGGCTGACGCGGCGCGGTTCACGGATTCACGCCGGCCTGGGTCCTCCAAATCGAGCCGTTCCACACCTCGATCAGGGTGTGGTCGCTGAAGGCCGTGTTGGGGTTGTACTGGACCCCGACGGCGACGCAGTGCGTCGTGGTCGCGCAGTAGACACGGTCGAGCAGGTCAGCGGGCCGGCTGCCGCTGGTCTGTTTCGGCCCGGTGACCGCCCACGAGGCGCCCCTCCAGACCTCGGCGAAGGCACGGGTGCCGGCCCGGCCGACGGCCAGGCATTGCGTGGCGGCCGGACACGAGATGCCGGCCAGGAAGGCCTTCGCGACGTTCGGCGTCTTCTGCACGTGCCAGCGGCCCGCGCTGAGCGTGGCGATCAGGGGCCGGAATGACGATGCGCTGCCGGCCCATCCTGCCGCGAAGCAATGACCGTGAGCAGTGCAGGAGATGTCGTTGAGGACGGTTTCCGGCACGCCGGCGACGGCGATCGCCGGGCCCAGCGTCCAGTGCGTGCCGTTCCAGCTCTCCGCGAAGCTGACCTCATGTCCCGCCGTGTTCGTGTAGACGCCGGCGGCCTCGCAGTCGCTCAGCGACAGGCAGTACACCGAACCCAGGTCCACGTTCTTGGCGTGGGCGGGTGACAGCGGGCTTTGCAGATGCCATTTAGAGCCGTCCCAGCGCTCAGCGAGCGGCCTGCCACCCCCGGCGGTTGGCGAGTCCTCGCCGACCGCGAGGCAGAACAGCGCCCCGACGCACTTGACGTCGTCCAGCAGGCTCCACGCGGTGTGCGGCGGGTTCGCCCAGGCGGTGGGCAGCCAGCCGCTGACGGGGGTCAGGTTATCGGCGAACTGGATGACCTTGGCGGGCGTGTTGTGGTTGTACTGCTCGCCCACCAGCATGCAATTCGTCGGCGCGCCGCACGACACCGCCAGGGCGTCCCAGATGTCGACGTTCGTCCCGCCCATTCCGGAGACCATGGCGTTGGTCCAGGAGTGGCCGTCGTAGTGCTCAGCCAGTCCGAAGACAGCGTTTTCCGCGGTCGCGTCGTAGAACCCGACCGCGTAGCAATTCGACGCGGCCGTGCATGTGACTCCGTTGAGGGTCGCATCGTCGCCGGCGACCTGCGGGACCTGGGCACGCCCGGCGGGACCGGTGCTCGCACCGCTAGTGCCAGCGGACGCGAGCGCCAGCGAACCTGCGACGATGAGTCCGCAGCCGAGCCGGACTGATCGCCGCAGCAGGCCTCTTCTAGTCGTGGGGCGCACGGGCCGGCCTCCATCGCAAATCGTCACAGAGAGGTATTTATACCCGAGGGACGGTTAAGAACTAGGGTCGTATTTGTGCGCTTCCCGGGTGCTGACAATCCTGCGTTTGCGCAAAGACTCGAGCCATTCCTGCCCGCTGAGCAGCCGGGTGGTCTTGGCCGCCTTGACCTCGCCCGCGGCGGCGACTGCCATCGCGACGCTGGCAGCGGTCATGTCATCGGGTGCCTCATACACGACGAGCACGTCATATTCGCCGAACGGGAAGCCAGCCACCAAGATTTTCGCGCCCACATCTTCCAGTGCGGGCCGCATGGCTTCCACGGGATCTTGCGGGTCTTTGATCTGAGCCGCCATCGACTTCGCGGTATAGGAGGCTTGGTACATATAAAGCGCCATTGAGATCCCCCCGTACGGGAACAGGCGAAGGGGTCGCCTGCCAGGGTTTAACGATCGTAGACCCGGCCCGGACCGCGCACCAGCATCCGGCACTCAGCGTCGGCATCTAACCTGGAATCAGGCCGAGACGATGACGGAGGAGGATGCTTTGGTGGACGGAACGCTCGCTGGCGGTGATCTGGAACGACTGCGCAAGGAATTCTCGGCCAACCCGGTCTACCGGCTCGCCCAGAACGCCGTGACCCGGGTGACCGTCGACGACGTCGCCATCAACCGGGAGATCGTCGCCAGCATCGACCACTCCGTGTCAACGACGCTGGACGACTGGAAGGTCACGAACCAGGAGCGGAGCGGCCGCTGCTGGCTGTTCGCCGGGCTGAACTTGCTGCGCGTCGGCGTGATGCGCGGCAGCGGGCTCAAGGACTTCGAGTTCTCACAGAACTACGTGATGTTCTGGGACAAGCTCGAGCGCGCCAATTACTTCCTCGAGGCGATCATCGAGACCGCGGACCGCGACCTCGATGACCGCACGGTCGCCTTCCTGCT
>Ga0126381_100000401_pt1 | contig 47242 bp, 69 predicted proteins | sample PanSoiMetPlot_28_FD_96465 | JGI IMG/M metagenome (GOLD analysis project Ga0126381, IMG submission 96465) | Tropical forest soil microbial communities from Panama - MetaG Plot_28 | ecosystem: Environmental > Terrestrial > Soil > Tropical forest > Bulk soil | place: Panama | collected 2016-02-17 | reverse complement strand
GAAGGCGTGCAATTCGCCGGACGTGAATGGGTGCTGCCCGTCCACATGGCTCGTAACGAGGGGTTGGGGGCGGTCCCTGAAGGCGGTAACCTACCGACTGCCGGACAGCAGGGATGGACCGATCTGAAGGACCGCCTCCATCACAATCTCGGTTCGATCAGACTCTCGCGTTATGCGATCAAGCTGAGCGAACGCCAGCCAGGCGTCTTCCTGCGTCTACTGGAGGCCGAGACGAAGGGCATGGTGCTTGACATCCGAAAGGACGTCAACCGCCAGGGCTATGGTTCCCAGGTTGGTGCATTGGCAGCAGTGACCGCCGATGGTGCCAATAGCGTCACGGTTGGATCAGTGCAGTACCTCCGTGTCAACATGGTGGTCGATATCGTCCTGGGTACGTCCCCTTGGACGGTACTGGCGTCCGCCAGGACGATCACGGCAATCAATCCGGCCACAGGAGTCGTGACGTATTCGGGCGCGGACGTAACCGCAACCACGTCGCATATCCTCACTCGCGCAGGATCCGTCACGAACGAGATCAATGGTCTCGGCAATATCATATCCAACTATGCAGGACCTGGGCCGATCAACAACATTCTGCATGGTGTAGACGCCTCGGCCGCTGCGAACTCGTGGTGGAACTCGGTGATCGTTGACTCAGCCGGCAATCCGTTCTCAGAAGACCAGGGACAGCAGGTGGTCGACCGCGTCGGACAGTCGGGTCAGGCAGAAGTCGAATTGATCCTCACTACTCGTGGTATTCGTCGTCGCTACGTCAATACTCTGAAGTCACAGAAGCGATTCAATGACTCGGACTCAGTCACTCTGCGAGGAGGATTCAAAGCAATCCTCTTCAACGAGATGCCGATGGTATTCGATGACGACTGTCCAAAGGGCACCATGTGGATGCTCAACGCAGACGCGATGATGTGGATCTACCTCGACGCAGGGCAGGATGGGAAGGGCGGCTGGAACTGGGTGGACGATGACGGGGCGATTCTTGCTCGTGCAGTCGACCGCACGGATAACTTCGACGCCTACCTCGCTGCGGATCATGATTTCGGCACGGTGGGACGTAACCGCCTTGGCAAGATCATCAATCTGCAGGACGACGCCGCTGGCGTCTGGAGCTGACATGACGTTGGTCGCCACAGACGTTCCACTCCCCGGATCGGGGGGCATCACCAATGTGGAGGGCTCCGTCAACGTCCGCTATATGTCGTTGGCGTTCTCTGGGTCGTACACGACAGGTGGCGATGCATGGAATCCACTCGCAGGGTGGCCCGGATCAGCTCCGTCCCAGATCATCAGCATAACCATCGATGGAGGCGCTGGATACGATTTCGAGTTCCAGAAGCCAACTGGTGGTCTCAAGGTATTCTCTGCAGCAGGCACAGAGCTTGCGGCAGGAGCATACCCAGCAGCACTCACGGGCGATACTCAGACTATGGCCCGCGTATACGCCAAATAGGACCATGTGGAAGCCCCGCCAAATAGCGAAGCCCGGTCTTTCCATTGTGGATGCCAACGAAGGGCGCCTCGTAACATACGAGAAGGACGTCCTGGATGTCAAGGCAGAGATCGAGCGTCGCTGGGCGGGGCTTCTGTCCGTGTACTTCGACACCGAGAATGAGGAATGGGTCATCGTTGAACACTGCGCGGACCAGACGGATCGCCTATGCTTCACGACTAAATGGCTTGGGCAGAATACAATCGATAAGATCCACAGGGCGGATCAGAACTCACGTTCATATGTGGACCTTGAGGACGAGTTCCAACGGTACGATGCCCAGCGTGAGCGCGACCTTGACCACTCGCTCAGTGAGGAGATCGGTGCGGCATCCGAGAGACTATACTTCGCACTGAGGAAAGATGGTATCATCGACCGACCCACCGTATATTTCTGATGCAACTAACTCAACTTCAAACGGCGCTAATGCGCTTCGGATTCGATTCAACGGATCCACTGACGATCTGGCTCAATGCAGCCATGCACACATTCGAGGCGGCGTTCGACTGGCCCTTCTTAGAAGCCAATCCAATCACACTCACAGTGACTGCAGGCTCCAACACGATCCAGTTACCTGCTGATTGCTCTAAGGTCATGTATGTCAAGGATATGGTGCAATTCGCCAAGTTGAAATACTACGACCGTCACAAGTTCGTACGTCAGATCAATGATCCTACAGATATAGGACTAGCAGAGGTCTACACGCTTGTGAGCACGAACAGGATGCAGATCTGGCGTGTACTACAGACTGATACTCCCTTTGAGATCATGTACCAGGCACTGTGTCCTGATATGGTCAATCCCACCGACATGCCTGGCTCGATCTCCAGTGGACCCTTCCCCGACATAGTACAGTATGCCATCATTCAAATGGCTGCTGCCATAGCGCTACAGGCTGAGAACGAAGAAGAGAGAGCGGATAACGCACTGAAGCAGTATGAAGCGACCTTGCTGCGTCTGATGGGCAAGTTCAGCGAACGTGAGCTAGACGAACCCACCACGGTCGAAGACGCACAGGGTTACCAAACCGATATGCCTATTCGTGGACTCGGGAGCTGGTAATGGCCACAGTTGCTCCAGCCATTCGTAAACCCACAGTCGTTGCTCCCGTTGCCAGGCAGACGGCCATGGGTAACACATATGGCCTTCCACTAAGAGCGACTGCGGCTACTAAACCACCCGGGGCAGCTCTCACCATCGCCAAGCCCCCCACTCCCCGTCAGACTCCAACGGGAGGGGCCCAGCCGACCCTAGCAAAGGCGGCGGTGAAGGCGCAGACAGGGGGTACAGGGCAAGCAACTGCTCCAAGGCCTCCTGCTGCGAAACCACCTGTGGGAGCCGGAAGACTGCCCGATACTAATCCAGTTGGCAGATCATCAGCCACAAGCCAAGCATCGACAGCAACACAACCAGGTTCAGGGGTAGCCGGGGCAAAAACCGCCGCACCGCTCCCCGGCGCCCCTCCTGGTACTCCCAACACAACGCCGACAGTACCTAATCCTCCTGTGACTGCTGGGGCAAATCCCAATCCCATCCCACTTGTCCCTGCTGATCAGGCAGCGATTGCAGCCGCCAATGCAACGTATGGTGCCTCTCAGGCACAGTATCAACAGGCAATGCAGAATGCGGCACTTGCGTATGGTGACCCGAATCTGATGGCTCAGTGGGGCCTTCCTGCAGCTCCTAATCCTAATTCTGCCCTCGCGCTCGCTGCACTACGCGCGCAGCAACAGACGCAGACTGCTGAGAACGCCCGCGCACGCACAGGTACATTCTTCTCATCCCTCATGGGTCAGGACCTCGGCAATATTGGTAGTGCCCAACAGCGTGCGGACCTTCTAGGCCAGCAGAGATATAATCAGGCACTTGCCAACTTCAATATCAACATGAACAGAGCATTGACGGATAGGACCAACGCAGTCAATGCTGCACTGGCGGATCAGGTCACACAGGCAGCGAATAATTGGCCCACTCCTGATACGGCCACAGGATCCTTCGCGCCTGGCAATGTCGCCTCCCCTACACCACGCACCACCGCAGTCAAGACGCCGACGGTCGCGAAGGGCGCCAAGGCCGGAGCACCGAAGGCAGCGAAGGTACCAGCAATCAAATCGTCAACTGTGAAATCGAAGTCGCCAACGGGACTGAAGGTCGCGAGTAAGAAGAAATAATGGCTGCTGCAGCTACACTCAAACTCCCAAACGTCAAACCTGCACTTCCATCTAGTGGTGGCTCACAAGTCAATTCTCTACTGGGCTCTAATAAGGGCACAGGTGCCACCACTGGGCAGATCACAATGGCGCCATTCAGGGCCGCCGCACCAAAGGCACCAAAAGCCCCAACTGTGGCCGCTCCAAAGGCGACCTCGACGAAGTTGCCTGCTGGTAAGACTCCTGGAGCAGCTCCAATATCTCCAACAGATAAGTTAGCGAACCAAATCGCTACGGGGACGTTCGGTCTGAATACAGGCGCTAAGGGTGCCTATAATCCCTTTGGCACTCAGACACAGGGACAAGTCAATCAGCAGATTCTTCAGCAGGCTCGATCTCAGTATCTGCCTCAACTTCAAACAATTCAAGGTAACCTCGCTGCCGAGAATGCGGCTGACCCCCAACGTGTGGCTGCTATTACGGCCACATATAAGACCTATGGTCAGCAGGCTCAGGATGCTTACAACCAGGTCCGGAATCAGCTTAGTCAGTGGTTGACTCAGAACGCTGCCGGCAATCAAGCTGCGCAGCAGACGTTGGGGGCCGCACTCAACTCAGCAAACGTTCCGGGTCAGACGTTAGATCAGATGCTTGGTATCACGGCACCACCCGGATCGCCAGCTCAGCCCTATCAAGCAGCGGCTGAGGCACAGGGGCAGGGCATCCAAAATACTCTTGGACAACTCGCTGCGTCTGATCTGGGACCGTTAGGAGAGCAGATATCAAACGCAGGCCTCGAGCGCGCACAACAGCTCGATACAGAATCCCTACGCCACCGAGCAGCAGTTCAGGGACTCCAAGGGCAAATGTCGGCATTGGCGCAACAGATACCTAGCGATATCACTACCGCGCGCAATGCGATTACCACACAGCTCCAAAACGCTGCCACTACAGCTCTTCAGAACCGCATCGCTCAAGAGACACTCAATCTCAATAAGCAGAACCAGGCATTCACTCAGGGTCAAGCGAGACAATCGCAGGCGTTCAATGAAAGCCAAACGAGGCAAGTCAACGCCGCCAATATCCACAATCAGAACGTCACCAATGCTCAGAACTGGGCGAGAATCCAACAGGGCAATACGCAGTTGGACCAGAACGCCAAGTCGATCCAGGCAGGCATCGATTCGACCAATGCGAAGACGATCCAGAACGAAGCGAAACTTCAGGCGACAGCAGCTAACAATGTGGCTAAGACGATTCAGGCCTACTTCTCACCGACGAAGGAGGAGATCTATACAACCACCCAGAAGTCTCAACCAAAGGCAGGATCGGGTCAGCAGCCGGTCACCACTCGAACGACCCATATCAATGAGAACCAATATCGCCAGCGGATTCAGCCGTGGGCGCTTGTACAACAGCTTCAGGATCAATATGGTATCTCGCGTATACAGGCGCTACAAGCGATACAGAATCAACCACAGTACTATCAGGGCAATAGTCGCTTGACCGTTGGGCAATGGGCCAAGGACATGCTCTTCTATGCGGGTGTAGGCAATGAGCCTCGAGATGTCCTCCAGCAACGGCAGAACATTATCAAAGGCATCGAAAGCCGAGTGACCGGACAGGCTCGCAAAACCGGTAATCAGCGATGGGCACGAGATCTAGCCCCAATACCTGGATGGGGCCCGAATCAGAAGACATACGCTACACCACAGCCAGCGAATTGGTACCGAAACTTCTTACCGAGCGGTTATCAGCAGGCGATCAATACTGCCCTGCGCGACATCTATAATCGGCAGTGGCGAGCACCTAATTACTGATGTCTTCCGGGGTAATTATCCCCGACCTCCCGTCGCTAGAGCGACTATATCAGGCCGCTGACACAGGAGCGTCTCTTGCAAGCGCGATTGGCACTGGCCTAGCTACAGGGGAGGATATCAACAATTCTGTTCGTGCGGGACTCCTGCAGGCTGGCATCAATCAGGGCAAGATCCAACCACAGCAATTGTCGACTGGTGACCGAGCTCTTCTATCATCCCAGAGTATACAGTCCGCAGGGTTAGGACCAAGTCTTAGTGGTGCTTTGAAGTCCAATCCAATTGGCCCCCACACGTCAGGTGGTGGCTTCCTTGGCGCGATAGGAAACATGCTCGGCGACGTGGGCAAGACCATTGGTGAAGGGGCTTCAATCGCTGCTGCTAATCTGTACGGTCCCGTCAAGGCATTGGGGCAGGCTCCTATTGGCGTATTCGATCTCGCTAAGAACGCAATGCTCCGTGAGAATCCAATCGCGGCAGCTGGGTCGGGGCAACAGACAACTAGTGGCACTCAGATTCTGAAGTCACAGATAAGACAGACTGTTGGTGACTTCACGAACGCAACCCCGACCACTATTTGGAAGCCATTTATGGATGTAGCTTCAGTCGCTGCACCTGGTATCGGAGCAGCGGCAAAAGCTGGGTCGATAGCAGATGCTGCAGCGTCAGCAGCGAGAGCGGTCCGAGCAGGTGAAGCGACAGCATCAGACGTAGGGCGGTTGAGGGCTGCTGTAGGTGTGATGCCTGGAGTTCAACGTGTGGCTCAAGTAACGAGACCACTATACGAGATGAGACCACAGCAACTTCAGTATCGTCCCGATGTAATTGCTCAGGAAGCATTAGGACAGAGTCGCGTTCCGTCGATAACTCTCTATCCTTCTGTGTCTCCGTTCAGACGAGCGATTGTTGAGCCTGCGGTCAATGCGTTCTTCAATAGCCCAGTTGGCAAGATGAAACTTCCCTGGGGAGATAGCTCACTTGCCGATAAACGATTTGAGTACCATGCGGGTAGGGCAGTCGACGCCACAAGAGGTCAGGTTCAGGCGGGTACTGCGGACATTGGTTTCTCTCGGATACAGAAGATCAAGGCAGTGCTCGATGATCTTCATAAAGAGTCTCTTAGTCCACGAGACTTCGAGATGAAGCGTAATGCCACGATCATGCGTATGCGCTTACTCGCAGGCACAGAGAATAAGGACGAAGCTCTTCAAATCTTGGAGCAATATCAGAAGGACTATCTAAGAGGCGAGATCGCGAAGTTGCCACCTGAGTTGGAACGCAGTGGTCCGATGAGAGCGTCGCTTGGTATCACGGAACCAGACGCCACTCGTAACTACTACGACAAGCAGTTCTCAGAGCCGGCGTTCCGTGATTATTTCGGTAATCCCACAGAAGGCATGAGCGAGTTCGCAAAGGCTCTTCATGAAGATGCAGCGAGAGGTCTCGCACAAGAGGGCATTGATCCGTGGGAGCATATACAGAATATGCTCGGAACTCACGCGATAGCAAGACAAGAGAGTGTGGACTCATTGATCGGAAAGATGCCTGATTCGTTCAAACGCTCAGGAACGCTAGCGAAAGGTCTCAGTCAGGTACAGCAGGCGATCATAGACGCTAAGGGTGAGGACGTTCCCGAGGAGCATCTCAATTATCAATTGGCCACAGCAATACCTGGCCCAAATGTGGCTCGAAAGACGAAGATCATCGAGGACGCCATAGCGTCGTTCAAGGCTGATTATCACGACGAAATACCGCTTGCGGAGCGTAAGCGAGATCCTGATTATCTCCCAGGTAAGACACTAAGCGAGAAGGTGGGACAGGCGCTCGTACGTGACGGATACATGAGTCCTCATGAGGCTCAGCGATTCATGGCGGGGTCGCCGATATTGAAGCCCGGCGAAGAATGGGCGCCAACGTATTGGCCCTCAAGATCAGCGACTGACCTGAAGCTGATAAATGGAACTGGACGCATCGCGCGCATCAGGAAGCTCGCGGGAGGAGGTGGATGGAACGCGCCTGAGGACATGACGATGCGTGAGTTCGCTGGTAGATTCAGAAGTGCTCCCAAGTCGCCGGCACAACTTGTCCATCGTCAGCAGCTGGGCTTCGTGCAGACACCGAGTTTCCTTCGTGATATTGACCACACCCTTTTCGAGCAGGGCATCGAGCGTCTTGATGAGAGAGTCATCTACAACCACATCATGCAGCGTGAGCGCCATGTATTAGGGACACAGTTAGGTGATCCGCTGTTAGATAGACTGTCCTTCAAAAGCGCCGATGGTTCAGTGGCTAGATATACAGACTGGAATCAGTTCATCAAGGACATAGGTAGTGAGGCAGCCGCTAAGAACTACGTACCTCTTCCTGACAATGCGATCCGTACTCTCATGACGACTGAGGATCATGCGATTATCAGCGTAGTCGAGGCTCTCAAGGCAGCCACAATGAGAGAGGGAGGACTAACAGCGACAGGTGCAGAGAGTATCATGGAGGGCCTCGAGGAGTCCGCTCAAGAGACAGCGAGAGAGTTAGTCGATTCAGCAGGACAAGGGGTCCGCGCGATCCCAGTAGCAACCTTCAACCGACTCGTAGATCATGCGAGACTGTCGGCGAAGACGACAAGCAAATTCTGGAGACTGGAGGCTACATTCATCGGTCAGTGGCGCCATGCTGTGTTGGCAATGATGCCGGCATGGTGGTTCCGCACGACAGTGGGACACGGTGCCATCCTGTGGCTGAACGGCATCAACACTATTCCAGGCATGACCTGGGAGGCTCGTCTTGCGAGGAAGGGTGAGCAAGGCTTTCACGTTGGCGCAATGGGTCTCGATGAATCACGTCAGATCCACTATCCTGCTGGTGTGATCCAGGGAGCGTTGGAGTCGCAGTTCGAAGACGCACATGGTCTCTCTCGATACGGTATAGCTCCTCGTGTTCAATCAATGGTTCACAGCACGATGAACTTCCAACGTAAGGCTGCATTTATCCACCTCCTTGATAAGACAGCTAGAGGGCGATGGAGCGAGATCGCTAACTCCCTCGATGAGACAGGGCAAGTATTCACTAAGTTCGATACTCCCGAGAAGATCAATCAACTCGTTCTCAACCACAATGACATAGTCCAACACGTCCTGAACGAGATGTCCCGTGTGACCTACACGTTCGGACAGATGGCTCCGTGGGAACGCAGACTTGCCATGTATGGGATGCCATTTTGGGGTTGGTACAAGTTCGCCTCCAAGTTCGCGTGGACGCTACCGATAACGTATCCTGGTCGCGCGAATATCCTACGGATGCTAGGCCAATTGGGCAATGAGGAACAGAATCAACAGTATGGCCCGCTTCCCGATTGGTTGCAGAACTCGATCGTTCTTGGCATGAACTCTCAGGGTATGGCGCGCTACATCAATCTTCAGGGACTAAACCCAATATCAGACGTCATGTCTCCAGTCAATGCCGATGGGACACTCAACTCAACTGGGCTCGTCAATTTCGGACAGCTGAATCCACTTATCCAGGGCAGTATGGCTGCTATGGGAATCAATCCAATGACGGGTGGTCAGGAATACATTGACCCGTCTAGCGGATGGATTGAAGTCAATGGCACCTACTATAACACAGATCCCAATAATCCTCGAGAGGCATCTACACTCGCAGGTATCTCTCCCGCCGAGCGATTTCTTGGAAGTGTGGCTCGTTCGTTCCCGGAAGCTCGTATTCTCGAGACGCTCATGACCGGTGGTAGGTCCGTATATCCTGAGGCGATCCCACTCGTCAATGAGAAGATCATTCCCACGCAAGTACCCAAGGTATCCAATATTGGCACAGCGCTAGGACAATATGCGTTCCCATTCGTCCCGAAGCAATACAATTTGGGCAGTTACCAATCGAACCTGCAGACTAACGTCAATCGTGCCCTAAGTACCTACTACACTGACCTCGCGAAGCAGGCGGCACTGAATCCCTAATGGCACTCAATCTCTCACGTAATCAGCAGCTCTTCGCTGCGGCTCTTGCCCAGGGCACCGGTCTCAATCCCTATGTGATCGAGGGATGGATGATAAACGAGGAGCCACAGGGTGCACAACAGACTGTAGGTCAGAACGATCAGAACTGGCTCAATATCGGCAACGTCGACTCCGGCGCGCGCATCGGACATGGCGACGCGATTTGGTCCAACCCTGTGGCTGCAGGTCGAGCGACAGCCCAATGGTTGAAGGGACAGAACTCTGTCGCCGGATACGGTACAGCGTCCCCAGGTATCCGTAACATCCTGTCAAGCGCAGGGCAAGGGCCAGCTGCTCAGATCTCAGCGATTCAGCATTCGGGATGGGCTACGTCTGGTGAACCTTCATTGCCTGGCCTGTACGCACAGGCATCAGGAGGTCCAACGCCAAAGATACCCGCAGGCTACAAGGCGCCAGCAGGATCGCTATCAGCCACAGGGTCAGGAGGAGGCGGAAGTGGAAGTAGTAGGGGCGCTAATCTAGGTCCTCTTCAGAATGTAGGACCGCTCAAGGCACAGCTGCTCCCTACTGGGACAACTGGTCAACCTAAGACTACACCGGTTGCGGATATGTTCTCGACTCTGGGTGGTATGGGAGGTAATTCACAATCGGCGAAGACTTGGGACCTGCTGTCTAATCTCGCGAAGGCTCAGGGAGTATGACCATCACTCGAACCAATATCCTTCGTCTTATAGCTATCGCTTGCATCATCGTGGCGCTGATCGCTGTGACTATTCCAACTCGTATACTGGATGCAAACTGGGTCCCATGGTTTCTTGGCGGAGCGCTTGCGTTCCTTCTTGAACCATTTGTGTGATGAACCGTCATGGTGAAGCCATCAGAGGCGCCACCTAAAAAATTCCGATGGTGGCAAACTTGGACTAGCATTCGCCGCGTTGGCGTCTTTCTGCTAGGGGCGGCCGTTATCATCGACGCGCTTTCCCGAGGCGATGACCCATGGCCAGAACTTCTAATTGGTGCCCTGATGGTTGGAGCGTTTCCTCTATCAGATCTTACGAGCGGTGGTCGAGTTAGCGTTTCACTCGGGGTGGAAGATTCACAAGAATCTTCTCACGATCCTCAATCGTGAGATCTGCCCACTTGGTTAGTGGCCATATCTTCGATATGCGCAGGACTCGTTCGGCTCCGGTTCGATCAAGTCCCGGCAATCGACGCAACACATCGTATACAGACATTCTCTCTAGACACGATGGGCGTCTTCCTAGGAGCTCGGTCACAGATAATTCGTCACGTTCCACACGCGCGAACAACCTGGCAATTTGGGAGCGTGTCTTGCGTGCTTGAATCAGGCCCTTACTCTGCTGTTGTAGACTCGCCATAAATGACCTCCTCCACAGCTTGATTCACAGAAGTGACTAAAATGCCCACCCCGCCCGCCTCGTTGACGTGGTGCAGAAATCTCGCTTGGAGCTTTGAAATGTTGCGTTCCTTACCCGGTAACTTTACCTCCATAGCGAAGAAGCATCCCTCATGGCAACAGATTATGTCGGACATCCCACCATATTGATTGGGGCCGCCATGTATCTTGAACGCGAAAGTGTCGGGAATGCTGTTGAGCGCTCTGAGGATGTCCCGGGTAAGATCCGCTTCCGTCACATCATCCTCCGCAAGCAGGCACCGTCCGTGGCCATGCTCCAGGGTATCGGGGCTCGTAGTAGTTGAACACGGCTGTCTGCTGCGCAACTGACGCCCAATCTGCGCGTGTTGCGTACCAGACACCCATCAGTCTCTGCGCCCATCTCCAAGTAGGTATATCGAACTGATACCCCCCATAGTATCCATTACCAGTGGCGGCTTGGAAATTATGGTTGGATTCTAGTCCCGATACGCACCATGCCAAAGGCGTCATTCGTGTGTTATAGTGTCTCGCCTTGGACTGATGGAAAGGAACTATGAGCACAGAGACGATAGCTGCCAACTTCACACGCTTTCTCCTTGTCTGGTTTACATGAGCACTGCGTGGGTGACGTCTTTACAACTCGTCGAGGTCTATGTCCTCGATCTCCTCTTCCTCCTCGGCTTCGCGTCTCTTAGCCTTCTTGGACTTCTTAGCCTTCGGTGGAGGAGTTGCCTCTTCCTCTTCATCCTCCTCTTCCTCTTCTTCGTCCTCTTCCTCATCGTCCACGTCTTCATCGGTTAGTGAATCGGCAGAGATGAAGTCTGTGATGTTGGAGTAGATCCTGTTATTGTACTCCTCATCGATTACCGTAATGCCTATCTCTTTGCCGATGTAGTTCTTCAGACGCAGTTGTGCGCGTCCGTCAGGAACTGCGACCCCTAACGCTTCGAGCAACCCTCGGAGCTTCCAAAGCGCCTCAGTATTCAAGGACGTGTACGTCTGTAGCACCTTTCCTCGCCCACGCCCATTGCTGACCTCGAAGCGCCATACGAGCATCTCGTTACCCTTGGATGACGTTTCCTGCTTGACACTCGCGACCTTTGCGAGATGATCGCCCTCCGGGATACGCGGGCGACCTCCACCCGATTGTACCCCAGTGAAGTCGACGATGGGTCCGCCTCCCTTAGCCATTGCTACCTCCGTTGTTGTTGAGTTCTATGATCTGTGGCATTGTTGGCGCCCTCATGATCCTCGGTAGTGCGCCGGTTTGGTCCTTCGTTGGGTAAATGTTATGCGGTCCTGTTAGGAGCCGCGTCTCCCAGTCCTTCGTCTCACGCTTCGTTTTGCGATTGACTACTCTCACCTCCGTTTTGTAGAGATAACCAATTATATCAACCGCTGACATTAGGATACCTCTTGGCTTCGGTGAAAGATCAGGGACTTTGAGAGTCTCACCTGACTCTTCATCGTCAACAGCACGGACTTGGGAGAGAAAGACGACGTGCATTGGGAGGTTTCGGTATCGTAGGATGAGGTCGCCCATAAGCTTAGCGACTTTACCCCAGTCTCGCTGAGACGCTGTTGCAGGGTCTCGAAGAGGATCTCTATCTCCCGCTTCCTTGAGCACGTGGGACAGGCACACATCAGCCAGGGAAGTCGCGGTGTCGATAACCACGGTCTCGTAGGAATGATCAGCACTCCTAAGAAACCAGTACAGGTAAGTGACGTCCTCCCACTTTTCTGTCTCGAATAGATCCACACCTGTATAGCTCCTGATCGACTTTGTGCCCTTCTCGTTGATATCGACCACCAACGCCTTCGGTCCTGTGGCTGCTAGGCGCGTCTTACCACGTCCATTATACCCATAGAATAGTGCTCTGATATAGGGCGAAGTTTGAGCCACAGGAACGATTCTCTTCCTAACTGCTTGGATCTGTGACCGTTGGTTAGTCGCCACGCTTGCTCACCTCAAAGTTCATTTTGATCAACGAAGACCCATCGCCCCCATATAGTTCCACAAGACAGAGATCTTTGAACTCACAGGAGTGCTCACATGTGAAGTCCGGTGTGCGGGGAAATCTCATGTACCGCTCAGCCATCTGTATTGCCTGCGCCGTCTCGACCGCCTCTCGCATGGTTGTTCGGATAACTGGAGGGTCCTTCGGCATCGAGGTCCGACGGAAGAACCGGTCATGTTGGTTCTTCGCGATATGGAGAAGATGATCCCTATAGAGTTCGATAGAGAGACCGTGTCGTCGGATCTCCGCCGCGTACGTATAGACATCCGTGTCGATGTTCCTCCGGCGGGACAACCCCCCACTTTTGAGAAGCTCTGGGACAGCTGGGGCTTTTGTTCTAATCTCATCAACAATAGCGCCCCGTAGCGGCGTATAACCCATGTGCTCAACTGCCCAATAATAGAGCGTAAGTTGAGGATCTCGCATGATGATGGCAGGATCATGGAAGCTTCGCCTTGTCTTGTAATCCCGAATCCACAATCCCCCATCGATCACGTCCTCCACTATAACGTCTATGATGACCTCGAGATACAGCCCATTCGGCAGAGTGACGATCTCGTCCATCTCTGTATCTATGACACGATACCGTTGCTCATCCGACTTGTAGGTTCTTAGGTATGCTTTCATGATGCGACTGCATTCTCCCGGCAGATCGCCTAGCTCCTCTCTTTCTTCTTCGAAGAGATTGTTGAACTGCTTAGTTAGTGCTGCCTGCCGAACACGCCAGTCCTCGCCATCGTTGTGGACCATAAGCAGTTCGTGTATCCACGATCCTCTCTCGAGGGCTACGCCCTTACGCTTAGACCTCAGGCGTTGGACGTACTTGTAGTCGTATTGCTTGGCACAACGACGGAACGTCTTCAACTTCGCGTTAGAGATTCTCACGGTTGATTTTCCATCCCATTGCCCTGACCTCGTTAGCTATGTCATTGACTCGCTTATTGATATCTGCCAACTTTTCTTTCTCACTAGGAGTCAGACCCAGAGCGTTCAAGTCCTCTAGCCACAACACGGTCCTCATCGCATTGATGTGGTGGAACGCTACTAGGAGCATCCTCCCAGCGAGAATCCTCTTTGTCCTATTGACCTTCGCCATCCCTGTGACCTCTGTTTCACTGTAATTGTATCAACCCGTTATGAGACATATATGCCAAATGGAGTGCCTCCCTCTGTTGGCAATACATTTGAACTGTCTCCCATTGGATCTGAGCATTGAGCTCGGGGTCTTTTTGAGTGTTGCCGTCATGTACCCTGACCAAGTACAGTAGTCTGTCGATGTGGATAAATGGTCCTCTCATATACAGCCGCATCATCAGATCTTGATCGTCGAGCACACGTCTGTTGGGGTCGTACCCACCGACCTCGTGGTAGGTAGATGTGCGGAACGCGCGGATATGATTAGGCGCGAACCAGATCAGTCCAACATTCACGGGCCACGGCTTGGGAGCACGCCAGCGCTTATACGTTTGTCCCTCATAGTACTCCGGTGTTGACTCCCATCCATTCCTCAAGTCGAAATCTGATTCATCCGGCGTACCATCCTCGAACATTTGGGCGAAGTCGCTGTACACGAGTGTGGCTGTCGGATTCTCACTGAACGCTCGGTCTATTTCCATCAGTGCGTCAGGCAGAAGTACATCGTCATGATCTAGCTCGACCAAGATACTGCCAGAAGCGTGCGTACAGGCCACAGCTTTCATGAGTCCAACCGTACCTGATCGTGGGAACCGATATATCCGGACCTGGGGATCGTCACACTCCCACTCCGCGTCACCGTTGAGCAACACGATCCATTCCCAATCCCATAGTGTCTGGGTCCTCAGGCTCTCGTGACATTGATCTAGCCACAGGGGATTGTGGGAGGGAGTGAAGACGCTGATCATGACTCGCCCCAATGATCGCTGACCTTTATCTCGACTTCGATCGGCACTGTAATCTCGGTTCCAAATACTTTCTTTACGTAGTCTGTATCCTCCATAACCTCCTTGATCTTGGCACACACTTCATCCACGTATTGCTCTCTAACCTCGAAGAGCAGAGCATCGTGCACTGATCCTACGGTGCGCGCCACGTTGTTAGGGAAGGCGCGATCCAGCCGTGTAAGGGACACGAGCATGAGATCACTCGCAAAGGACTGGACGGGCGAATTGATAGCCTGTCGTTCCGACTCAGCACGTACGTCTGAATCTGTCGACCGCACATCTGGCAAGTGCCGTATCCGCCCAAGAGGCGACTGCACTCGACCGTATCTCGTTGCGAGTCTTCGCTGTCTATCATGCCACGTGCGTAGACGTGGATACCGTTCAAAGAAACGGTCTCTGACCTTTTCTGCTTCAGCAAGGGTAACCTCCACATCATAACTGTCCCGTGCGTAGGTCACGAACTTCTGAGCACCCATGCCATAAAGGAAGCCGAAGTTGACGGCTTTCGCTTTCTTCCGTTCCTCACTCGTGACCTGCGCTGGGATCTTTCCTGTCATGAAGCATGCGGTGCTCATATGTATATCTTCCCCGAGAGCGAATAGCCGTAACATGCTTCTTTCCTGTGCGATCATGGCTGCTATCCTCAACTCAACCTGCGAATAATCAGCTTCGACAAACTTCCATCCGAGCGGTGCTCCGAGAATGCCGCGTATAAACGGGTCCCGTGGGACTTGTTGGAGATTTGGATTGCGGCTGGATAGTCGTCCGGTGACAGTTCCATGCAAGAGGTAAGAAGTGTGAAGACGTCCTCTTGGATCAATAGCCTCAGCCCATGCCGTGATGTAAGTGGAGTAATACTTGGACCACTTCCGATAGCGCAACAGGACCTCGACTGCCTTATGCTGCTTCGCGAGTTGGAATAGCACTGCCTCACGGGTCGATGGCGCCCCACTCTTGGTCCTCTCAAGTATAGGCAGCCCCATCGAACCGAATAGCCACAGGCCAATCTGTGCTGGAGAGTTGTAGTTGATTGGTTTCATATCTTCCGGCACGTATTGGTCCATGTAGTTCTTGCATTTCAGGATCTTGTATTCTGTCTCCTTAGCCCTGTTGATGAGCCTGTCGGTATTCACTTGAAGCCCAGCAACTTCAACTCGTAGCAGAGCACGACTAGCAGGCATGGTGAGTCGGGTGAAGAGCCTTGCGAGACGGGGCTGCTGTTTGAGCTCTTCCCGAAGACGAAGATATAGTCGTAAAGTATAGTCACAATCCTTTCCGTTGTAGATACAAAGTCGCTTTAGGTTAGTGTTGTAGGCGTCCTTGACATCATCCCCAATATCGTAGTCAAGAGCTCCGAGATGGAGTTGTGATAGGGGCTTGAGTCCGTGTTGTCCGTTCTCGTCGAGAAGGTGGGAGGCAAGCATCGTATCGAAGGAAGTCGGTGTATAGATACCGAAACGTCCAAGCCATCTCGTATCAAACTTGGCGTTATGCCCAACGTAACGACAGTCTGTTCTCTCCATAACCGGTTTGAGCTGATGTAAGATCTTGGCAGGTTCCGCAAAAGTTCCTGCGCTGTGATGAAGTGGGACGACTGCAGCACAACCAGGTTCCCACGCGACTCCGAGGGTAACAATCTTGGCTCCTTCCGCGAACTCGTTTAGCCCTGTAGTCTCCAGATCGAACGCGATGACCTCAGCTGTGGCTAGGCGGTTGATGAGCCACCTGAGTTGTCCAGCATTACGGATGATGCGGACACGTGTGGATAGTCCATTACTCCCCATGTGTGAGTTATCCATGTATCGGGCAAGCGCACGAAAGTCTGCCTTGATCGACGGGAGATACCTTGGAGATCGGAGCGCCGCTGCAGGGTGAAAGGTGGGGAGGACCTGGGTTCCTCCAAGACTATGCAGTCGCCCCCGATACTTAGTAATACCAGATCTCCCGGTAAGGGCTTGGAGCGCAGAATTGCCAAGAGCAAGTACATATTCAGGCTCTACCTCCTCGAGCTCACGGATGAGATACTGCGCACACGCTTTGATATGGACTCGCGTTGGGGTCTCGTTGCTTGGCGGACGACACTTGACGGCGTTTGAGATATAGGCATCTTCACGAGACAACCCCACTTCGGATAATAGATCGTTGAGAAGTTGCCCCGCGGGACCCACAAAGGCTCGGTGTTCTTCATCTTCTCGGGCACCTGGTGCCTCCCCGATAATCATGAGACGAGAAGAACGTTTGCCTGTCCCCATCAGGCAAACGTACTGGGCGTTCTCATGCAAGCCACAGGCTGTGCACTTACTGTCTCGGATTTGATCTCTCCAGTTCACTGTTCGTATGGTATCGGAATCGGACGAATGATGGAGTCAATCACGACCTCGCGCTCAGATCCCTCTTCCGTCTGAGAGATTACTACTATTTCGATCCGCTGCATCACTCTCACTATCTTCTGCATCTGCAACTGATCCGGCTCCACTCCGCCTCCAATGTGCAACGTCGTAGTCGGTAAGGATCTTCAATCCACCAGGATCACGGTAGTTATATAGATAATGAAACTCAGTGATACCCGCCATAGCCACAGTTAGGGCACAGTTGACGCAGGGCGCATGTGTGCAATACATCGTAGTTTGATCTGTAGAGACGCCCTCACGTGCTGCCCAGAGTATCGCATTAGTCTCTGCGTGAATCGCTCGAACGCATCCTCCTCCCGCAAATGGGACGTCGCAACCCTCATCCTCGCAGTGCGGCATCCCAGATGGGGCGCCATTGTACCCGATGCTAATGATGCGTCCGTGACGGACAAGCACTGCTCCAACTGTGGCTCGTGGACACGTACCGCGCAGCGCGATGACTTCAGCCACACGGAGAAACATGTCATCGCGAGAGATTCTCATACTCCTCCCTCAGATTGTCGAGGTCACCCTCTATGCAGTGGAGTGACGAGATGTAGACGTGTAGCTCCGATGGTTGAATCTCGATCTTGTCACCGACCCACTGCATCAGTCGGGCGGTCAGATACATATCGTCCCTGAAGTGCCGCACGAAGTCACAAGACCGCATGAAATACGCACAGTCCATCCTCAGTCCGTTGTGTTCCTCATGCACGAGAAAGTGATAACCCAAAGAGCAGGGACAGCGCTCCTTCTCACGAGCGGCTGTCAGATCTTCAGGAAACCACACAGGCAGGTATGCTTGTCGCGTCATGGGACGCTCACTCAGCAAGGACACGAGATCATCGAGATCGCCCCACTCGAATCGGATACCGCCTAGCTCCTCTGAGTATCGCTGAGCCCCCGCACGCTTGGGCCAATACCGCTCGGGATACGAGTGGCTGAACTTGCCTTCCTGCATGTGGGTCTGTGTATTGCCAAAGGGCCACCACGCATGCGACGGTGGGGGATTCAAGGGTTGCCCACTGACTCGCTCCTGAAAGTGATCCTCTGCCCAGGGCAGATTCGGCTTGTAATCGTCCTGCAGCTCCACCATCGTCGGCGGACACCACAGATCGAAGGCGATGTCTCTGACCTCGTACGACACGAGCTTCGGTATGCCACGCACGTCCTTCGCGTGCCACTCGCCACGATCCACAGGCATGCCCTCGATCACGTTAGCGAGGAGGGAGTTGTATATCTGCTCGAACTGCATGCTCTGCCTCCTTCGCGTATGCCTCGTAGCGCTTGCGGTGGACGTATTGGTACTTCGATCCGTCGGGATTCTTGCAATGTTCTCCAACCTTCGCACCACAGTGTGGACAGGCGACAGCTTCCCAATCAGGTCTCGTCATCGTCCTCCTTCTCCACATCGGCAGACGTGTTGATCCCAGCGGCGGGATCCTTCACCCAGTACGATCCGTTGTTCCGCACGAAGCGATCCTTATTGCGGTACAAGTGACTGCTGATCGTCCCCTGCGTGACACCGAAGTGTTCAGCCATTTGACCTGGAGACGCGCCGGGATTCTCTGAGATGAACGAGATCAGATCATCGAGCGTCACACGATGACCCGCGTTGCCGGTGAGTCTGTTGCCTGTCCCTAGTAGCGCACGACGAGCAGCCACAAGCTGCAACTTCTTCGCTGCGAGTGTCTCGTAAGGCTTCATGCGCTTGTCTATCTCGTCGATGGCGCGGTTGATCTGGGCAACCTGCTCATCGATGAGCTCCTGAGGATTGAACTTCGGTCTGTCTGTCTTTTTTGCTACCACGGTTGACCTCCTATGTGTATGTACGTGTGCAACATTATTATCGCATCCTCGTTTCCTCCATGTCGCACTACGTGGCATTATTTGTACGGCAGTAGATTCCCATGTTCATCTCGAGGTCTACGCTTCGTACTGCAGGATCGACACAGACCTGAGTGCTCTCGGTGGTTCCATATCAAAGTGCCACACACAGAGCAGACGGTTCGCCGATTTGCGTTGTCCCACTTGCGCTTCTGTATTTTACGCTTTCCTATGCGTTTCTCACCCACGTTCCCGAAGTGGTTGTAGGGTCAACGATGTGACGGGTACTTTCGGTAACGGCTCGTCCCTCATCCATTCTTCGTATCGGCGTCTGACTCGTCGGAGGGGTCCGTATTTCTCTTCATCAAGAGGTACCCCGACTTCATGACGTTCAACAATGATCCGAGCCCACTTTCGGATCAATTTCAATGCTGGATAGTCAGAGTCAGGGTATTGCTCGATTGATCTTTCGTCTACAATCACAGGCCACAAATTGGCGTGGAACAGATATGGGATGCCTTTGAATGAATGAGCCTGATGAGATGCACAGTTCCACCGGAATGCAAAGTCTTCGGGTATCTTGCCAATACGCTGCCCTATCTCTCTTGCTATCACGTGGCACAAGGCAAGATCACAGCCACCCATGTATGTGATGTAGGTCACACGAGACTGCAGTACCAAAACAGGTTGTCCTTCGGCGGACATGCGGAACGCCAATGAGGACATGCATCCACCCCACCTATGCTTCTTCGCACGGAACTCAGGCGAGCGAAAGGGCATCGATGTGACCACACCGTGCTTGACACCACCAAGTCCTATTTCGGTGGCCCTACCCAAGAAGGACTCTAATTGGGCAAGGTCGAGATACTCTCGCTGGAGCACAGTGAAGCGAGAACGATTCAGCCACAGATGTCTCCCGAGATCGAATTTATATGCCATCGAGTCACAGCCGACGAGGTTGTCGTAGCGAATCACGTCAAGTCCGCTTACGAAGTCGATCTCTTTCCAGGTCGCTAGCACCATTGATTCAGCTTCCCTGTTCCACAACTCAGTAAGGTCACGATACTTTTTCATTCTCATCGCTTTGCCTCACGAAGTGCCCCGTAGATCTCGAGTTGTCGGCGCTTTGCCGGTCGAGAGCATAGTTCAATAGCGAGTACTGCTTGGTCCTTCTTGATGATGAGATACGGATAAACCCCATTCAGGATGCGGGAAACAGACGAACCTGCAGCCAGTTGCCATCGCCATGATTGCTTCATGGGAAGCCTCAGGCGTCTTGGATACACATTACCCACAGCGAATGTTTTCACTATCCAATCGAGGACGGTTTTGTCTGTGTTCACTATAGCTATCTTGGCGTTGAATTGTCCATTACGAGGATTAGTATGCACTGTACTAATGCATCCCTCTCCGTCGATGAGTCCAGCTAAGTATGCCCAGTCTGTGTCTTTCATGTGGTCATGCCGTCCTTCGGATATTTGATCCAGTCGCGTTGCATGACCTCATTGTTAGCCACGGATGAGACGAGAGCCTCGAGGTCCCATCCCATCAGTGAGCATAGTCCCATTGTGTAGATCACTAGATCTGCGATGCCGTCCCTGACCTTGGCGTGACCCTGAATCTCGTCCTCGATGCGGATGCCTTGCTTCGTCTTGAGCAGAGCGTGAGCAATCTCGCCCATTTCCTCGACCATGCCCATGAATTGGTCCTCGGGCGTACACTCGGGAAAGTTGTACATCCTCCACTCGTGGAGCTCTTTCTGCAGTTCACGCATTAGGCACCACCACTCGCTTCCTTCTCATTGTGTTCATGAGAGCATCAGCGAATGTGTCCGCTCGATCCCTCTCGACAGGTATCCATATCGTGAACGGCAACTTCTCATGGGCTATCTTCAAGACGAAGCCACCACTAGGTTCCGGCGCTAGCGCTATCTGTGCGTCCCCCATCAGTAACTCCAAAGCGTCTCCTTAGATCGTTGAGTTTTGGTTCGATCCACGTGATCAAATCTTCTACCGTATCATGCTCCGAAGTGTAGTCGTATGGACGAGCGAGCAACTCAGGATCTTGAGTCATACCTTGGTACACCCTGTAGATCTCTCGCAGTTTATCGATGCTTTGCTGCGCACCGATATCGTCCATCATATTCTCCCATGTAACCTCCCATGGTGGTAGACACAGGATGATGGGTACCTCGAACTCGTCTAATGTATATTTGATCCACGTGATCTCTTCGATGCTGAAGTCTATACCGCCCCTGAGTATCGTGCCGTACACTATCTCAGAGAAATACAGACGATCGTGGATGAATATCTGCCCCCGCAGCATCGCGCCGATACCATTCCACACGCGGCGCCTGACACCTGTCTTGGGCATGTCCCTACGACTGCGGGCATATATCGGCGCGAGTTCAAGGTTCAGCTCTGCCGAAAGAGCTTTGCATAGGCTCGTTTTCCCGCTCCCATCGGGTCCTTCTACTATCAGCATTCTGATTCACCCCTCTCCCTGTGACCTGCTCTTCACGGTCTTCGTCATCTTCGATATCGAGCCCACCTTGGAGGTGTGCGAGTGTGAGTTCACCTTCGGAGTCGCCGAGTGGATGCCCACTTTCGGCGGATATCTCTGAAGACAAGTTACCCTGTATATCCGCAGGGTGAGAGTCTTCGGCGTGCTCGGATTCTTCTTCTGTTTGGGCTTCATATGGGGTACCTGCTGGGTATGACATCTTCCGCCTCCTGCTGTGTGTACGTATATTATGACGACTTTGTCAGGAGTTCAGCATGCTTCATGACCAGGTCTGCTAGGTTGCGCTTTGTACGTATCGCCATCCACACAGCTTCGTCTATCGTATCTGTGGCTAGTAGATGGTAGTAGGTCACAGGATGATGCTGTCCTATGCGATGTAGACGATCACACGCCTGGGCGAACTCAATGTAGTCGTAGCTGTGACTGTAGAATATCGCTTCGCTGGCAGCCACAAGGGAGATACCAAGTGACCCAGTGGCTGTCTGCGCTACAAACGCTGTGGGTTCATCGGTCTCATCGAATCGTGCTAGGAGTTGCTCTCGCTTCTTGGGTGGTGTCTTACCGTAAAACGGGATGGGTGAATACCCAATGTCTCGTACTGCATAGCATATCGCCTTGAGTTCCGCGAGGAAGCGACAGAAGATAACGATCTTCAGTCGATCGGACTCCCACATGTCGCCGACGAGATCGGTGAGTACCTTCATCTTCTCGTCTCCAACTTTACGCACGATGCCTGTGTCATCCTTGACCCACCCGCCTGTCATCTGCGATAGTCGAAGTAGCTTCGTGAGAATGATCGGTGCCTCGACTATGCCTTCCTCGATCTCCGCTATGCGTTCCCAGGCCATCTGATCGTATGCTCTACGGGATCGCTCTAGAGTCACAGGAACTATCTCGTGTCTGCGCGCGGGTAGATCAAGGGCATCCTGTTTCTTGATCTGATAGACGTTTGGTCCGACCTTGACCATGAGTTGCTTCAGGTTCATGTACCGGACGAGCTGATAACCACCGTATCCGCCCCACTGCGCATACGTACGCTTGAAGACACCCCACGAGCTACCGAGAATTGTATCGTCCAGCGCCCTGAATTGACTGAACAGATCCAAAGGCGATTTCCCGATCGGAGTACCTGTGAGTAGGAGGACACGTTGAGCGAGACGCCCAAGAACGTACGCGATTTTGGACCTCTTCGCTTGAGGGTTCTTGATCTTGTGGGCTTCATCGAATATCACCAGCGTCTTGTTGTCTCGTGTGATCTTGAGCACTTCGTCTTGCCATGGATCTCGGATGATTTTGTCGTAGTTGACAATGTGCCACTTGAGTCCATTCTTGTTCGAGTGCTTCTGGATCTCGAGGTCCCACACGCCCAATACGGACAGTGGACACACGACCAACACTGTGTCTATCTCACCGAGTTGCTTCTCGATGCCTGCGTAGTCGATAGCGACCTTCGTCTTGCCTGTGCCCATCTCCATGTACAAGCCACCACCTCGAGGCAATTTGGCGAGTTTCTTCAGCGCCTCGACTTGATATGCGTAGGGCTTCGTCTTGAACTTGTACCTATTGTCCTCACTCAGGAGCGTCACCGCTACCGCCTCGGAACTTGATCTTTTGTTGGATGTCATCGTACAGCTCCTGAATGAACCCCATGTTCGCTATGTCAGTCGCACAGACGCCTGTGCAAAAGACTCCTGCGAGCCCCCCAGCATTGACGATAGCTGTGGTGTACGTGCCAAGTGGAGCACTGCAGCACATGCACTTGCCTTCCTTGAACCATATCCACCTTTCAGACACACCTGCCTCATACGTCGGCGGTTCGTGAGTATCCATGTGTCGTATCCACTCACGCATGCCCTCAGGTATGTCTGCGTATACGTCTCCTTCTGTTGACACGAGTTCTCCTATGGACCTCAATCACAAGGGCAAATGGGTTGTATCTCTTGACTGCTCCGTCCCTGCTCGAGATGCCGCATAACGGACACAGGAAGATGGTCCTCGTTCTGTCGGCGTCTTTCTCGAACTTGCGGAGACGAACACAGTAGGGACACCACCACCATCCCTTTCGGTTTAGCGACTCCATACGATTGACTATCCGCAATCGTTTCTTTCCGTTGACTACACTGTACTTCTTGTACTCTGTGAGACGTTTGGGCGGCGGAAAGGCTACGTTCAACGATCGGATCTGCGGTTCACGTCCTGCTCGAATGAGTAACCCGAACAGTCGCTGCGCTTCACCGAAGTCGTCGTCGACCTCCTTCTCGATCCACTGCCCATTCTTGCGCCACACGACTGACCATCGCGCGGGCATGTTGATGGATCTGTTATTGAGTGGCATCCTTTCGATACTTTCCGTTCGGAAGCATCCACTTTCCCTTGTTCTGACCTATGTACTTCTCGCGCTCAACGAAGATCAGACCTGTGTCCTCGTTGGTAGCTGTGATGATGAGCGCTTCGTCTTGCTCTGCGAGATGCTTGACTTGCATTCTCGTCAACTTCACTTGGTCCATGGTGGCCCCATTTCGTTGTCGTTCGTGCGCACGTTCATTGTCGCATCCGTGGATCCTCGCGTCAATAAGTCCCCTGGCATTTTATGCGCCCGTTGCGAACTCGATATTGCCCTCTCGTGTGCCTACACGTATCATGTATCAGTGATGGCTTACTGTTGGCTAACGAGGACATACGGTGGAACCGGTTGACTTTGTCAAGATGGTGTGGGATGAGCAGAACGCGACGGGCTTCGTCTTTGTATCCGTGAAGCAAGACACGTGGTATGACGTGGCGTTCTCATGGAAGAAGAATAAAGGCGGCGAGGTCGAGATACCCAATGTGGATGGTGATCTGTACTTTTGTCCGAATGTCTTTTCAGGTCCGAAACGTCGCAAGGAACTCATGCTACCATCGATTTGGTTGTATGCCGACCTCGACGATGTGGATCCTGAATACGTGGACCCACGTCCGACAACAGCGTGGGAGTCATCGCCCAATCGCTTCCAATGTTTGTGGCGAATGACGCAGAAGTGCCAACCGCAAGAACACTCAGAGCTGAATCAAAGACTGACCTATGCAATCGGTGCAGACAAAGGAGGATGGGATCGGACACAGGTGCTGCGCATACCTGGAACTATCAACCACAAATATCCGCTACGACCCAAGGTCAAACTTTTATGGACGTAGATCCTAAGAAGTTGTTGAAGCAATTACCAAAACTGCGTGAGCTTGGAGGCGAGGTCACAGACGATGGAGGTGAGATACCGAAAGCTGAGCAAGTTCTGGAGATCCATCGAGATCGCATTCCTCGGTACGTACTTGAGCGGCTCTTTTCTCGTGAACCCCAGGGTGACCGATCGAAGGCGATGTGGCGCCTGTATTTCGCTCTATTCCAATCCGGCTTGGCTCCGCTCGAGGTACAGTCTCTTGTGCAATGTTCAAGCTGGAACAAGTTCGGTGGAGATATCAATCGGCTTCGGCGAGACATCCTCAAGGCCTGGGGGTTACACGCCGTGGACACAGGTGACGGACGATCAACCAATGGTCGAGCAACCCGTCGTGAGATCTGGTCGGAATCAGTCGACAAGATTCTGGCTCGGGAGGTAAAGGATCCCGGTTGGATGATACAGGGACTATGGTCCGAACAGGCTCACGGTATTGTGGCTGGCGAACCGAAGGTACGTAAGTCATGGCTCGCCATCGATATTGCTCTGTCTGTAGCCACAGGGACCAAGGTGTTTGGGTACTTCGATGTTCCGAAGGCACTACCTGTGTTGTACATCCAGGAGGAACTGTCAGCGTCCGAGTTACACAAACGGATGCGGTGGGTCGCGCGCAGTAAAGAACTTGGTGGGGAGATCGACGTAACTCCACGTGGTATCTCCGTGAAATTCCCGAGCTCCATACCGATGTATGTGCGCAGTCGAAAGCAATTCGACCTCACTTCCGTTCCAGATCTGGAAGCCCTGCAACATGAGATTGTGAGCAGAGAAGTAAAGCTTGTTATTCTCGATCCGCTTCAGATGATGCTTGGTTCCGGAGATGAGAATAGCGCTTCGTCCATGCGTCCGATACTGCTCAATCTGCAGGCGTTGAAGGAACTCACGGGTTGCTCGATCATGCTGATCCACCACTACGCGAAGCCGTCTGCTAACAACCCCAAAGTCGGCGGTCAACGGATGCTCGGTAGTCAGGCGTTCCACGCTTGGGTAGAGTGTGGTCTTTACCTTAGCAAGCCTGAACCCTACATTACTCATGTCGAACGTGAGTTCCGTAACTTTGAGCCCTTCCCTGACTTCGAGATAGAGTACGTCGGAGGTAGCGAAGGCTATGCAGTTACAGTCACAGAAGAATCGAAGACAAAGGCGCCTGAACCAATGTCGGACTTTGAGTTCTATGTCTCGAGGCATGAGGGATTGAGTGTGACTGCGCTTGCGGAGCTATTCGAGAAGACCCGAAAGACGATTATGAGTTGGGCAGAAAAGTCTCTGATGTTGGATCTGAAGGAGGGACAGGCATCGCGTGTAGGGGGACGCAAACCGTGGATCGTAGTGTTGAAGAAAAGGGATTGACACGAGAGGTACCGCAACCGGTACCGCTACTGCATGGCGCATACCGCAACCGGTACCGATACTGTACCGCAACCCCTATGTGGAGATACCGAAACGCATCCCGTTCGCGCGCGCTGCAAGCCCCTTCGGGGCGCAGCACGGCGCGAGGGTGCGTACGCGCGAGGAATCATTTCATTTCCCGAAGTTCTTCGGCGATGGCGACGAGTGCGAGTGCAATCAGGAGTTGTGGATCGGGATGCTCGTCTTTGTGATAGCTCTTCATTCCTGCAGCCGTCTTGATGAAGTCGATGACACTATCGGATGTCTCCAGGTTGTAGGTCATTGCTCCTCCTCTGTGTCTACCTCGTCTATCTCGGTCGGATCGAGCGTGTCGGTGTGTGCTTTGACGGCGTCTTCGACTGCTTGTCGGAGGTCGAAGGTGTTAGCGTCCCACCACTCCTTGAGTTTGCGTTGGGCGTCTTGGAGTTTACGTTGTTTCTCGTAGTAGAGCTTGATGGCTGTGTGGCTTGTTGCGGGGGATAGGACTCTAGTGTTCCATCTCGAATACGTAGTATTCGCCCCACCGTTCGGATCGTCCACCCATGCGAGAACTTCACCAGTGCGCATGTGAATTCCCCGCCCGATTGCATGCCATACATCTCCTGTGGCTGGGGCGTATGTGAGGAACGGGACGGTGGTTGGGATGCGTAGATCTCGTAACTTGCGTCGGGCGTCTCGCTTTACCCTCGCGAGATCTCGCCCAGCCGCAAGATATGTACCGACTGCTTCGCCCTCTATGACGGGTAGTCTTGCGGACCACCATCCGTCGGAGTTGGCGTGGAGCTCGACTGTCTGTTTGAGTATTGTGATGGATCCTACGATTGGCACTTTGACCTCGTTCTGTGTCTGTCTGTCTTCTGTGGCTGTGGATGATGCAGTCGTTGTGCGATTGTGTCGCGAACGTCGCAAAAACCTTCGTCCCTGACGTGTCCCTAAGCGTCCCTAACGACCGGGCGTGCGTTGATCGATGACATATGCGTTTCGACTCGATCGGTTCGTAGGGCGCGTTAGGGATCGTGGCGATTTTGGCGACTGTGGATAGGAGGGATGGCTTGGATTGAGGAACACAAAAAGACAGGACACCCGCCCGGGGGAAGCATGTCCGAGCGGGGTCCTGCCTTCCTGTGTACACAACAGTCAGATAGAGCGCCCCATCATATTGCGCTATCCATTTTGCGGGATCTGACTGCTCACCGGGGCTCACGAGTTCCCGGCAAGTCTATTGAGTCGCAGTCTCTTCCTGTGGCTGTTCCTCAGGTGTCTCGTCTACGTGGTGTAGGTCGCCTGACTTCACGAGGTAACTTACGTAGTTCGAGAGCTGATTGACTGTCTTCTCGAGAGACTTGACTCGCTTCTCGAGGCGCTTCGTGCGGGACTTCACTCGTCGTCCTCGTCCTCGTCGACTTCGACGACCTTGACCTTCTTCACCTTCGACTTCTTCGCCTTCGATTTCGCGGCGACCGCGCGCTCCGCTTCCTTCTTGTCCTTCAGCTTCTGGAGCGACTCCTGCTTGACTGCCTTCGCTTCGCCCTTGGCGATGAGCTTTCCGATGCGCACGACAGTCTTGTCCTCGAGACCGTCCCACTCGTAGCGACCCGAGTCAGCGCTCTTCGGGATGCTGTGCTTGCGCAGGACCATGCGAAGGGTCCGTGAGTCGACGTTGAAGTGTGCGGCAACCTCGGTGGTTCCGACGGTACCGTCTTCGCGTGCCTTGACCTTCGCAACAGGCTTCTTCGCACGCTTCTTCGCTTTGGGTGCGGGCTCGGGCTCTTCGTCCTCATCCTCGTCTTCGGGCTCTTCCTCGTCGTCCTCGACTTCGTCCTCGTCCTCGATCTCGAGGTCTTCGTCGTCTTCGATCTCGATGTCCTCGAGACCTTCGATCTCCTCGAGCTCGTCCTCGGTTACTGCCTTCTTCCTGCCTTTCGTGGATGCCACGATTATCACCTTTGTTAGTCTTGTCCGAATGGACCTTGCTGTGAACTTCCGTTTGCCGTGTCCTGTGTTCAGGGTAACCTGGTCTGGCGGTTCACGGACGGAATGGATTACTATTTTGGTTTCTGGTTTGGTCTTTGTGGCTGAGGCGACATACGTGGTAGTGAAGGTTCTCAACCTTCGCCATTCGATATGCCTCGGAGCTGTTGTCCGTATTTTCCTCGTCTTCTCGCCCTCCTTCGTGAGTGGAGGGATGAATGAGATAGCAAGACTATATCACATCGGCGCTGCCGTGTGTGAAAAAAATGCCATCTCGTGGTGTTCTCGTGTCGGGTCTGCCTGACCTATTGATTGAGCTTTCCCCGACTCAAGTCTGCTTGGGAACCGGCTTGGTGTCCTGCGATGGCACCTGCCTGGTTCTTGTAGCTCGGACCGCGTCGCGTCCGGACCGCGCCGAAGAGCTTTGCCATGTAGTCCTCATTGTGGCTCTCGCGGACGAGCACGAGTTCGGTGCCCTTGGCATTTTGGGACGCGAGATAGTCCTGTTGTTCCTTCAGTCGGAAGTATATCCGTCCGCCTGCGGCGTTGTAGAAGGATCGATTGTAGGCAAGAGGGTTGTAGGGCAAGTCGCGTAGTCGGTGGATCTTGTTTTGTGATTGAAGCCACGGAACGAGAGCTGCGTGTATGTCCTTGACGAATCGGATGTTATCCGGGGTTCCGATAATGGTGAACTTCGCCTGCTTGACTGAATACTTCGTGCGGACCACGCGGCAGTTCATCGCCAGGGCGAGATCGTTGAGCAGTTGCCCAATCCACATCTTCGTCTTACCACTGATCATCATGTCCTCGTGGGTGACTCCGTGGTCGAGTTCGTCCTCGGTGATGAGATCGAAGGCTTCGAGGTCATGCTTGAACATGAGCTCTTGAGCCTTTTGGAGCGCGTTGTCGCGTTCAGCTTCTGTCCCACCACGCGCGGGGTCGGACAGGTTGAGGAGCGCCTTGATCTTCCTCAACAGGTTTGGGTCGATTGGACTCATTGCTTTCCTTGGTTAGGCTGCGTCACGGGGCTTCGTCATCAGCCATATTAGGCTCAGGACGATGAATCCGAAGAACCCGATCATGATGATTACTCCTACACCGATCGCAGTCCCTGTATCTCCCGCCGATTGGCAGAGTTGCTGATACGTTTGTCCTGTGCATGCCTGTTGGACTGCGTGGTGGGCGTTGTGCGCACCGACTGCGATCCACACGATGATCAAGATGATCCACGCCCACAGCACGTAAGTCATCTTCCGCACCTTTCGGCGCGGTGGCTCGAACGTCTCGTTGTCTTCCATTAGTTGCTTCCCTTTCGTTAGTAGTCGTACGGATACTGACCTTCGTCTCGATCCGCACATGCGTCGCACTGATACCCATGTGCTTTGTCGGCGGGCGTCAGGACGTTTGGTGTGCCACAGGTCGGGCACGGAAGATTACGTGGGTTGGAGGGCGTTTCGGCGCGCAGTGCGGAGTGACCGCCTGGATCAGCGAACTCGTCTCTGAGGATGTCCTCATCGCGCGAGTCGTAGTCGCCACATTCCCAATCGTGGTAGGTCATCGGTGTTTGCGCGCCTTTACGGCATCTCGCACCACATCGACGACCGTGACGAAGCCGATGCATGCGAGTAGGAGAATTATGAGTCCGGCAATTATCATCAAAACATCAGCTCCAGGAGATCTTCGTCGGGGAGGAATTTGATTGGCGGTGGGTAACCTGTTTGGATGCCCTTCATGCGTAGCTTGTAGTTGTCTACGTAGCGAGTCGTCTTGTGACCGCATATGCCACGTACATTCATGCCACGGCGGGATGGTTTGAGCACGATGCGGGATTGTTTCACGTCCCGCTTCATACCCTTCCGTGATACCTTCATTTTTGCTTCCCTTTGTTGGTTTGGCTTCCTGTGTGCGTTGTGATCGCACAACGTCATTGTCGCATCCGCGGCGCTTCGGTTCAACTATGTGGTGGCACTTTTTTGTGCTTCGAAGTAACCACAGGTGCAGGCATCTGACATTTGGTCGCCGTCGTCGTGGTACTCGTGGTAGATCCCTTCGAGGATTGACCACACACGCTCAAGCTCTTCCTGTGTCCCAAGGATGACCGGCATGGATCGTTCGCCCATGCCTACGGCTACATATAGCTCGCGGATGAGCGATGCACGGTCAACTGTGGCTTGGCAGTGAGGCGAGTGAGTTGTCATAGTTGTCCCCATCCGTGTGGCTTGTTGTCGAAGTCGGCATTGAGTCGCTCTTGGTGTTGGATCGTGGCGTTGAGAAATGCGTAGGACATATTCAGTGAGTCGTAGATGTCCCGAGAAGTGCCGTCAGTCACAGGTTCGAGGACGTGTCCGATAGCTTCGAGCACACGCATGGCTTCTTTCGCCTGGGCGACTGTCACACCTGTGGTTATCTCGGAGTTGTCGTACAGGTTCACGAGTTCTCCTCCTGGAATACTTCGGTGAACAGTTCCCGCACATGCAGCAGTGCGGACAGATCGTGGATTCGTGAGTCATCAGCTCTCAGTCCATCATCGCCGATGAACTCCTCGGTCGATTCGATCATCAGGTCGAGCGTCTCCAAGAAGACGTCTTCGTCGGATTTGTGATCGAAGTGGACCTCACCTCGTTTGTTCGCCATTGCTTCCCTTTCGTGGTTTACCGATGTGGACGATGTTTTCGTCACGTTCATTGTTGCATCCAGAGATCTTGTGGTCAACTCATGTGGTAAAAAAATGCCGCGGTATAAAAAGGCCTGCTAATTGCTACCTTTCGCAAGCTGATTAGGATGTGATAAATTATGGTGGTGGCCGATATGGCGTTGACAAAGACTCTAAAAGCGTTCCCAACGCTTACGGATGGTCAGGTAGACGGCCTGATTCGCGCCATATCAGCAGGAAACCATCCCAGGGCGATTGCGAGACGTCTATATCCCGACAATGCTCGCAAGCGGAACCAATGCTACAAGCAACTTCGCCACGCAGCCCTATATGATGACCGTGTGGCCGCAGGCATCTTCGATGAGACTCGATTGGAGATGGTGGTCGGCCTTCCCAAGGCTGGCCAGGCATTGTCGAGACGTGCGTGGCAGCGCAACGTCCAGGCGATCAAGCTACTTCTCGAAGCCACGGGTGTGCACAATCCACGGATCAAACATGAGCATTCTGGTGAGATCTCGATAAAGTTTGTGGCGCCTAGGCCTACGTTTGAGACTGAAGACGTTGTGGACGCAACAGTCGTAGACGAGTAGTTTGCCCACTGCAAGTGTGGGGTTGGCTCTGCGACTGTCCTTGGAAGTTGGCCCTATACGAAGTATAGGCGGCCTGCCCACCGCAAGTTGGTTCTATGGAAGTCGGCCGGGCAGTCAGCTAACCACTCTCGACCCGACGTGGTCGGGCCGCGAGCGGATGATGTGGCGTGATCACTTATCACGCCACACTTCGATAATGCTACTAATCACGTAATGCCACAAAAAGTAAGAAATTCCGCCTACCATGATGGCGATATGTGCTATGTGTATCATTTGTCACCTTTCGTTGTGATTGTCACATAGCGAACATAACGGATCGCGCGATGTGTACTACAGGATAGTTACTGCGTTACTTCGCGCTACGTCCCTTGAGCAATTGCTCAGCGAACGCGCGAGGCATTGTGGTCGGGTAACGATTACCGTCACGCAATACCTTCTGAGACTTACGAAAAGCGGGCCATGCCTTACCAACTTCGGCGTCACCCATCGCGCGAATCTTGCTACGGATTGCCTTGCCTGCGCGCGTCGTGTCAATATTGCGTGACTTCGCATAGGCGTTGATCACACTGCTAAACGTCACCTCAGGTGACTTAGCCTTACGTGGCTTCGGCGTCACTTTCGGCACGTCATTCGTTACTGCCTGCACATCACCTTGCGTGGATTCCATTGTATTCACCTTTGCGTGATATGCGCGATCCGTTATGTTCGCTATGTGATGTGGCGCTAGGCTCCGATCACTTGAAGCGATATGACCTACAACATGAGTATGGCACATCACGTCACGTCACGTGACAATTGACGCCTACGTCAAGTTGTATGACGTCACGGTATGCATCACGTCACGTATCGCGTGATGGCGTGATCATATGATCGTCTTCCGATCACATTGGCCATCACTTTTTTCAAGGCCCCCGCGCAACCCCGGTGGCGTTCGGGACAACAACGTCGCGCGAAAATGAGTGATGCTCCCCATTGGCGGGAGGAGAAAATGGAGCTCTCACCTAGTCGTACGCTAGCGGGGCCCCAACGAGCCAAGCTAAAAGAGATAAAATCCACGTCGTGCCCTTACAGAGAGTCCCCATCAACAACTTCCGTGGCGGACTGAACACTCGAGACGGACCGTTCGATCTCCAACCGAATGAGTCCCCAGACCTGCAGAACGTCACAGTCAGCGACCTCGTAGGTCAGTTGCGAGTCCGACAAGGCAAGACGCAGTTTGATAATGGTGCTGTGGCTGGGCATGCCGATAATATGCAGCAAATTGTCCTGTCCACATCAATCCGATGGATCATGCTGTCCTACAACGGCGGTGTTGTGGCCTGCAGTATGGGCGGAGTGCAGCAGCAATTAGCCACAGGCACAGCAGGCACAGTATGGTGCTTCGCACAGTACCCGGATGCCACGGGCAGGGATATGGTGTGGATGATGAACGGCGTCGACCCGCCACTCAAGTGGGATGGTGTGGCTTCAGGGACATCTGCATGGGCAGGCACACCACCGGCTGGGAACCTATGCAAAGTCTTCGGTAACCGCATGTTCGTGGTTGGTGTGGCCGCTAATCCACAAAGGGTCTACTTCAGTCCGTATGGTGACCCCGAAGCGACCACTGGCACCTATGGTTACATCGATATGAGAGGTCCTGAGGATGAGTTGGACTCATTCATCGATATGGCCGAGCTCGGAACGAGGCTATATCTCTTCAAACGTGAGTCCGTATGGGTCATGAACGACTCCGCCACGATGGCGAACAGGCGTCTGGGGCGCCCCGGTGTGGCTGGAAGATTCATGGTCACCGAGATGAATTCCAAGTTATACTGGTTCAACCAGCAAGGCCTATGGTCCACGGCTGGTGTGGCTATAGCATATGAGTCAGGTAGTATCAATAACTGGTTCCCAACTAATCTGAACTCTGCTGCCATAACTACTGCTCGTCTCGTAAGCACACGAGATTCCTACCAACGCATGTTTCTAGCTGTGACTACGACCACAAGCACTAGCGGGAAGCCTAACGTCATCATCGAATACATCCCGAACATCAACTTCCGACGTATTGGTGGTAGGCGCTACCTCCTCCTACCCGCATTCTTCATCCACACGATGGCGATTCAGGCCATGTGCAACGTCAACATAGATGGCCACAGCCCCTGGGTGGTGATTGGGTCGGCTGCTGATGTGACCAGGTTGTACAAACTTTTTCAGGGTCAGACGGACGATGGCACTCCGATCAATGCGTATTGGAAGAGTTCGTGGATGGCAATCCAGGGTGAGGAGCCATTCGAGCGGATCAGACGTGCGAATGTAGAGCTATATGGTGACTGTATTGTGGACATTTTCAAGGACTTCAATCAGGCACCAGATTTCTCAGCAACGTTGCCGAACCCTGCTGTGACTGGAGACAATATTTGGAACAATGCACCACACATGTGGAACGAACCATTTGGTATATGGGACCCACCTAACGAATACAGATTTGCCCGTGTGCGTCCTGAGTCTCGTGGTAGGTTCCATCAGATCCAGTTCCGTACTCTTCCTGGCGGCATACCCTTCTACATCAACGTTGCCGAGTTCGCCGTGCGTGGCGGGAAGGAGCACTGAGTGCCTTTCGTTACGATACCCAACCGTCCATCCGGCGGAGACATTCGCGCCATCGAGCAGATCTTAGCGGACTTCGATGCGATAACTGAAGTCATCAATGGTAACTTGGATGCTACGAACTTTGTTAGTGGTCCAAGCGTCATATTCTTTCCCGGTCTTATCATGGCCTATGGTGGTGCCACTGCGCCAGCAGGATGGCTCATGTGTAATGGACAACCAGTCTCTCGCACTCAGTACTCCGGTCTGTACGCTGCGATAGGCACCGCCTATGGGGCGGGTGATGGTAGTACGACGTTCAACGTACCAAATATGATCGGCTCTATCCCTATCGGAGCGGACCCAGGAGGGTCAGTACTTATCAGTAACCACCCATCAGTAGGCTGGCATGGCGGCACTGAAAATGCTGTCGTCAGTGTGGCTCAGATGCCGGCGCATGGCCATGGCACGTACATGTCGGTTGAAGGGTCGTCTTTTGCATGGGCAACAGGACCAAATGGTGGCCTATTGTGGAGTTCAGTTCAGGCTAGTGGAGGCAATACTCCAGGCTTCTTTTCTCCCCCTGTCCATACCACAACGGGGTCGTATTGGGATGAGTTGTTGGTATCTAACACTGGCGGCGGGCAACCCCACAACAACCTTCAACCCTCTGTGGCCGTAAGCTACATTATCAAGTCGTGACTGCTCCGATACCCCTTCCTGGTCTCGCTCCTGCGGATATAGTTCTATTTCCGCATCAGTCCACTACAGATAACTACACGACTGAGAATCTGGAGTTCATCCAGTCTAACTGGATGTACAACGGACAGCAGGCGGGTGGAGATCTCACAGGACGTTATCCCAATCCCACACTAAGAAGTGGTGGAGGTGGCACAGGGCAACCTCTAGCGCGAGGTCGAGTTCAAGGTGGAGCGGGCCTGACCATCACCAATGGCGCCACGTTATTTTGCCCTGTGGCCTCAGCTGTTGTGGCTAATGGCATGATAGTGTCCGGTAACGGCTTCCAAGTACCGAACACAGGTCACTATCTCATATCTGGTAGCGTTACGATTCAACCTGAGACAGCAAGTAGTGGTGCGTACTGTCAGCTCTACTTCAGTCGTAATGGCTCTAACTATTATGGTGGTGGGGACGCTACGTCGTGGAGTGGTGTCGAAGGTTATAACACGGTCCATATCTATGACGCATTGGACCTCAATGCCGGAGACATCATCGCTTTGGTGATCGCTAACCTCTCTGGAGTCACTTGCACACTCAACGCTACGAAGTTTTCTATAGAGCAGGCTGGACAGGGTGCGCCTGGACCTACAGGTCCGCAAGGACCAGCGGGGGCCACAGGGCCTACGGGGCCTACGGGGCCAGTCGGACCAACAGGAGCAGTTGGATCACAGGGTCCGCAAGGTGCTACAGGTTCAATTGGACCACAAGGACCTCAGGGCCCTAGTGGTCCACAAGGCGTAATGGGGGTCCAGGGTGCCATGGGTCCACAAGGCGCGATCGGTCCTCAGGGCCCACAGGGTCAGACCGGCGCGACCGGCATCGGCACGCCCGGCGCACAGGGACCACAAGGACCGCAGGGCGCCATTGGCTCGACGGGCCCACAGGGAGCCACAGGACCACAGGGAGTCGTCGGACCGCAGGGTGCGACGGGCGGTACTGGTGCCATCGGGCCGCAGGGCCCGCAAGGCGCTGTCGGCGCTCAGGGACCACAGGGCGCGCAAGGACCCGGCGGCACGCCGGGAGGCGCCGCTGGTGGCGACCTGCTCGGCACCTACCCAAACCCAACCGTCCGCACCCGCTTCCGCAACAATCCCCAGCCGACCGTCAACTACACGGCGAACGCCTGGGACCTCGTCGAGTGCGCGGGCGGCATCACCGTCACGCTCCCGTCAAATGCGGTCATCGGTGATCGGGTCGGCGTGTGGTGTTGGTCGCGCGGCGCGACGATCACGATTGCGGTTCCGGCCGCGCCGACCGGACAGTGGATCTATGCCGACGGCGCAGCTTTCTCGGCGAGCATGGTCCTCACCGGCATTTGCTATCGCGAGCTCGTGTTCGACGGCCCCGACCTGGCCTGGATCGTGGCGGGCGCCCAGTCGTCCACACCGTACTTTGACACCGCGTTCTTCCTGGCAGCATAAATGTTCGCGCTTGGGTCGGGACAATCCATCGGGATCTACGTCGCCATGACACCTGTCTACTACACGCTGCATGGAGTGGACATCGTCAACGGTGTACCGACGTACACGGTCCTTGCCGCCGGCGGACCGCCGACCGTCAATACATGGACCACCATCGCAACGGTACCCGCTGGGCATGCGTGGCTGATCTCACATCTCATGGTCGAGAACGGTGGCGGCGGAGCGGGCGGGGTCAGCATTGCTGGGACTACGTCACCTGGACCGTACGGCGCAATAGTTCCGCTTGGTGGGATCCTGTCACTCGACGCGGACGGCTGGACCATTTACGACGGGCATGGAGTACGGCTGTGATCGGCCTACAACCAGGCGACAACCTTCAGGTCTATATCAGCGGCACCGGAACGCTGTACACGACCGTCGGCGGCGAACTCCTCGGCGTTGGCGGCGGACCGGCAACCCCACAGGTCCTCGCATCCACCACGATCAGTACCGCAAACGCATGGAACTCGATCTACGCTGGACCCCCCGCGAACATTCAGGCGCTCGTCAACTACATCAGCCTACTGAACCTTGGAGGCACTGCGATCCAGGTTGCGGTCAACGTGTTCGCGTCTGGCGGTGCGAACAAGGGCCGGATTGGTGGAGCCACCGCAATCTCGGTACCGAGCGGTGGGTTTGCCATGTTCAACCGATCCGGATGGCACATCTACACCGCCTCGGGTCAGCCGGTCGAGCGCGTCCAGGTGCGTGGCATGGTGTCTGCACCATCCGATGTGACCGTTGTGGGCGGCGTCGCGATCGCTAACTGGACTCAGCTGCAGCAAGGTACGTATTGCACAGCGGCGGCTAACGGCCTCACGCTCAACCGTGGTGGTAATTGGTTCCTCGAAGCGTCGCAGCGAGCGAGTGCCGGTACCGCCAACAGATATCTGGGCATCACCATCGGCGGTTCGATGCTGCTCGCTGACTACCTGGTCGGCGGTCCGGGAGCGACGCAGTTCTCGGGACATCATGCGTCGCTCGTTTGGGCATGCAACCCAGGCAACGTCGCGAATCTCAACATCTGGAGCGACACCGCCAGCCAGGGCTTCTCCGCCACGACGCACCTGTCCGCGTTCTACCTTGGACCATTCTCATGAAAATGCAAGCCTCAGCGGAGCCAATTTCGATTGAGCTCAAGTACCAACCTCTGCCGAAACAAGGTGAGTTCCATGGCATGTCGAAGAGGTTTCGATTCTTTGTGGGCGGATGGGGCAACGGCAAAACGTCGGCGGGATGCGCAGAAGCTCTTATGCTCGCCATCGAGTATCCTGGTACTACCGGCCTTATTGCTCGCAAGACTCGTCCTGAGCTCAAGGCCACAACGATGGAGACATTCTTCCACGGAGGTGGCGGTGACGAGGATCAGGGGGACTACACAGGGTGCCCACAGGAGCTCATACGGAGCTTTCACAAGACGGATCAGTTACTGACCCTCGTAAATGGCTCGAAAATACACTTCTGGCCCCTCGACGAGCCACAGAAATTGACCAACCTGAACCTCGCATGGTTCTTGATCGATCAAGCAGAAGAGGTGTCAGAGGAGATGTTCATGATGCTTCGTGGTCGTCTGCGTCAGGCGAATGGGCCACGATGCGGCATGATCTTGGCCAATCCTAATGGACACGATTGGATATGGGACAGAGTCGTCAATCGCCCAGAGCTCAACAAAGATTGTGGCTTGATCCACGCAAAGACCACGGACAATCCCATGTTGCCTAAGGACTACATCAACAGTCTGCTGAAGATGCCAGAGTCTTGGGTCAAGCGATTCGTCGAGGGCTCGTGGGATGTCTTCTCAGGGCAGATATGGCCCGAGTTTGACGAAGACATCCACTCCGTCCGCCCATTCCCAATACCCGACCATTGGGACCTCATTGAGGGCATCGATCATGGTCGGCGTAATCCAACCGCAGTGCTCTGGGCGGCCTTCGACGAACATGGCAACTGCTTTATCATTGAAGAGCACTATGAGGCGTTCCAACTCGTCGCTCACCACGCTCGGCGGATTCATGAGGTTCGTGTCAGCTACAAACTCCCGATATACACGGTCATCGATGCTTCCGCGTCGCATAAGGATCCGAACACCGGGCGTAGCGTCATAGATGAGTACTGGGATCATGGTATCTCAACTATACCATCCGATCGTCATGTTCCGGCACGAATCAACCGTGTAGCTGAATGGCTAATGCTCGACCCAGATCATCCACACCCACTTACACAGGAGTACCGGGACGAGGGGTGGCCAAGATTGTACATCTTCAAAAACTGCGTCAATCTGATCGAGCACATAAAGCAGTACCAATGGAAGCGCCAACCTGTCACCGCGGACGAGGACGCAAAAGAGAGACCGCGTGAGAAGGATGACCACGATGTTGATGCGATGGGCTATATACTGATGACACGGCCTCATCCGTCACTTCCTGTGGCTAGCGAGGACGCAAACACGCCCGCTGCACGTTACTGGGCGCGAGTGCGGGAGCGTATGGACAGACGACAAAGTCGAGAGGGCGCCCACTCGATGCTAGGAGCCGAGGCGTAATGTTCAAAGTCGTGAATGGCATGGCAGAGCAACCCTACCACTGCATCCATTGTGGTAACAATCCCTCCGATACTCACGGCAACCAAATGAAGGCTATCTTCTCAGAAGGGGTGGACGTCGATTGGGGCAATTCGGTCTACACTTGTTGGGAGTGTGCTGAACTGATTGCTGACCTTATCGACAGAGAACCGAGGTCATCCTATGATCGAGTCGTCGCAGAAAATGCAGATCTACGTGCCGATCTTGATCGTACCACCGAGCTATTATCGGTGGCTGAAGGAGATCTTGAGAAGATACGAGAGGGAGCAGCGGCCAGATCGCGCGTGCTCGCCAAGACCGCCTCAAAGAGTCCTGAGGCGGCGTGATAAATTGGAGGTACAATGTCCGTCTTGCCGCAGTCCTTTTATTCGCTCAATGTCGCTGTTTCCGCTGCGAGCACTCCGCAGCAAGTGCAGCCTCAACCGACAGCGCCAGGAAGTGGCGCGCCTCATACCACTGGCGCAATCATCAAGGCAGACTCGGCGAATACAGCTGCCGTGTATTTGGGTGGACCAGGAGTGACGGCTGCGCAGGGCTATCCGTTAGCGGCAGGTGAGACTGTGGCGTTCGACGCAAATGGACTGGGGAAACTATGGATGCTGAGCACGGCGACGGGAGCGGGAGCGACACTCCACGTGCTTCTGACCGGACCGTAGAAGTTCAACCTTTGGCGCCTGTACCACCGAAGCACACCTATTCGGACCTGAGAAACATAAGAGTAAGATCGGAGAACAAGTCGAAATGACCGAGGACACAGAGGAAACCGAGGAAACCGAGTGGCCGGAGCCTGCCGAGGACCCGGAGCAAGAACCTCATCACGGAGGTGCAGAAGGCGAAGAGGAGCCCGCTGAGGACAAAGAGAATGGCTAACCCTGTTCAAGTCCAGGTTCACTTCGCCTACGATGACGGGTCGACCATCGTAGTTCCGATTGGACCACCTGTGTATACACCTGGAGGCAGTACGCCACCACCCTCTGGCTATACGCCATCGCTTCCAGCAGACGTTGCGTCTCGTCTCAATCCCACACCGATCTACGATACTCAGTTCGCAAATATTCAATGGGGTCAAGTGTGGACCAATAAGTGGTGGGGTGGCAATACGTTCAATCAGCAGCCGCTGGACCCGAATAACATCACATTCCTCTCCAGTGGTGGAGTGTCTATTGGTGTCTCCAACGGCGGGCGTACGGGCTGCATGATGCACACTAACCCCGCTGATGCAAATTCGCAAGGTTTCCAGTTCTCGTACGGATATGCCGAAGCAGATATCGAGTGTCCCCAGAATCCAGCCTGGTTCGCTTGGTGGGACAATGGGCAAAATTGGCCGGTTGATGGAGAAAATGATACGTTGGAGTGGCTCATGGGATCAGGGTCACACTTCGCGAGTACCAACTATCATTGGGGTCCAGACGTCAACAGCGACCACCCTGTCAATAGCGGTCCGATCAGCGGCAATTGGTCTGGTCGTCACAAGTTCGGTAACCTCCGAACCAACGACAATAGCGGCACCACAGCTCGGTATTGGGATGGTAAACTTGTGAAGAGTATTCCCGCTGGGGATAAAGGCGCACCTCACTACCTACTCCTTTCAATCGGTGACCGAAACAATGGAGGTCAAGGTCCGGTTATCGTTCACCGTGTCACCGTCTGGGAGTTGAAGTAATGGCACTCAAACGAGTCTCAATTCCGTCGCCGTGTTACTCAAGTCGCGGAGGTAGTTCCGTACGTTTGATCGTACTGCATACGGCTGAGGGCGCAACCACGTATCAGTCACTTGGGAGCTACTTCCAAAACTCAGCGAACCAAGTTTCCTCTCATGTCGGTATCGATGACACGAGCAACACAGTCGGAGAGTACGTCCGCCGCGACTACAAAGCATGGACCGCAGCGAACGCCAATCCTGTGGCTGTACAGGCAGAACTGTGCGCGTTCGCGTCGTGGAGCTTCGATGAGTGGAACAAGCACTCTGTTATGCTTCAAAACACAGCGAAGTGGGTAGCCGAAGAAGCAGCCAAGTTCGGTATTCCAATCACAAAGTTGAGTTCAAGTCAGGCGCAAGGCGGAAGCAAGGGGGTGTGCCAACACGCTGATCTTGGCTCATGGGGCGGTGGACATTGGGACTGCGGGTCGTCCTTCCCAATAGACGACGTCCTAGACATGGCGCGGGGTGGCGGTGGAGGCTCAGGCGGGTCAACCCCACCCCCATCGTCCTCCGCGCCGCCTTGGGAGTATCCACAGGACAATTACTTCGGGCCGCCTGATGGATCGAACAATTGGCATGATGGCCATGGGGGAGGGTTCGATAATGGTCAGATCAAGAAGTGGCAGCAGAAGATGAAGGATCGAGGGTGGACCATTAGCGTTGATGGTATCTATGGTTCCCAATCGCAAGGCGTCTGCAAGCAATTCCAATCCGAGAAGGGGCTCTCTGCAGACGGTCTGTGTGGCCCGAAGACGTGGAACGCAACGTGGGAGGCGCCAGTTACATGATCAGAGCCATAGTCACAATCATCTTCGATGCGGATAGTGAACAGGACGCTGAGACTCAAGTCGAGAGCTGGCAGTTCCACGAAGGTGCCCAGGTGACCATGACGATCAACTCGGTTCGTACAGGTATTGCGGACCACAAGGGTCAGGTGGACCTCGAGACGCCATCGACTTCTACGCCCCCACCTCCCTCGATGAATCCATGACCGTGGCGGTGATAGTGTTGGGCATCTGTTTGTTCGGAGCGTTGATCGTCGTCGCATATCTTTTGTGGCTATCTCGGGAAGAGCGTAGGGATCTCACAGATCGAGTCATGTCACTTTCATCACCAATTTCGTTAGCATCATTCAAGTCGTCCTTAGGGACTCCTAGGGAATCCGACGTTTCGTATATCGACGAGGCACGTGAGTACGAGCTCAATCCCCCAGCTGCCGCGTCGATTGAAGCAGAATGAAGATCGAGTACCATTGTGTCTGTGGTTCCCATATGATTGTCACTCGTGGTGATCGTAGGCCTATCAGTGAGTTAGTTGAGATGTGGCGGCAGCATGCGCAGTGCCCAGCGATATGGGCGAGATGGGGCAAAATTGATTCGACTGAGGATACAGTCGAGACACCAGTTTCACAAGAGGTAGAATGACATGGCAGCGAATCCAAAAGTAAGGGACGCCGCGATATCCCAGTCGCTGAGAAAGAAGACCGCGACGTTTCACCAACCAGGCAGACAGCAGGGTGAGAAGGATAGATTCCCCATGCCTGACCTCAAGCACGCTCGTCTCGCACTGCAGATGCTTCCGAAGGCGAAGAACATGCCACCCGGCGCGGCCGCTAAGGTGAGGGCTCGCGCACACAGAATGCTCGGTCATTGATGAACAGAGAAGCTCAACTTGCGTGGGTCGCTGGCTTCTACGAAGGAGAGGGCACCTTCACGCATAGGAGGTTGACCTATCGAAACCGGCGCGGGGAGATACGGGACAGACACACAGTTCGATCCGTAGTGAGAATAGGGCAGCAGAATCTGGAGCCACTCAAACGGTGTGTCAGATATACTGGGTTGGGTCATATCAATGGTCCCTATATATCTCGACGTAGTCATCATCGTTATTGGGTGTGGACCATTGGTCAAACCGAAGAGGTAGCAAAGTTCGTGGAACTCATCAGTCCATATCTCTCCAAGAAGCGATTGGAGCAGATCCGGTATGTGACTGAGGAGGTGTGTTATCATCCCCTTCAAAAGTAAAGCCCAGCAACGATTCATGTTCTCACAGCATCCTGACATAGCGAAGCGCTGGGCGAAGAAGTATGGTGTGCCAAAGAACTTGCCACAACACAAGAACGCCCAGATCAAGCAAGCCGCCATCGATCAGAGCAGGAGAAAGTAATGGCAGTCGATCCACGGGTCCTCATGCGTGCTGCGATGAATGCTTCGCCTGCGCTGGGTACACCCACAGATGTCACACCATCGGCAGGCCTGGCAACCCCGCCCGGTTCATCCGCGACCGCAGTGTCAGGCCTGCCGTCCACTTCTGGCCTATCAAACGTCGACTTAGCCACACTGATGGGTACAGGAAGCGACCTGTCATCCGACCCCGATGCGCTCGTCCAAATGACTCGCGTCTTGCAGGATCCGTCAACACCGCCAGATCAGAAGGCCGCCATACAGGCGCGACTCCAACTCGCCGCGATGCGACAGCTCGCAGGAGGCCCGGGTGGGGGTCAAGCGGGGGCACCAGGAGGCTCGTGAGCGGACTTGACCTCGCCGCTCTGAGGGTGGTGGTGCTCCGCAGCACACGATAGTCCTCGGTCGAAGCTGCGTCGATGCCCACCACCAGAACTTATGTCTACACCAGAAAACAATCCACAGGCCAAAGGGCCGCCCACATCGGAGACTGACAAGAAGCTCCTGCACTGGGCGCAGTCTCTTCATACGGAAGGACTAGGACGTCGCCGTCACTGGGAGGGCATGTGGTGGGAGAACCTCGCTGTGTATATGGGCGATTTCTGGGTCGAGTGGGACATACACAAGCGTCGGCTCTACGAGCCAGTGAAACGCCCCGACCATCGCGTAAGAGTCCCGATCAATCTCGCCCAACCCGCGATTCGCACAGAGCTCGCGAAGCTCATGAAGAACCGGCCGATCATGGACGTATTGGCGCGCTCGTCCGATCAAAGCGACCTGAACTCTGCGAAGGTTGGGGACAAACTCCTCAACAACTACGCCGAGCGTGAGTTCCACATGCCACGAGTTCGACGCCACATGCTCATGTGGGTTCTTACCTGTGGCCTTGGTGGGACACTTGTCGATTGGGACGACACGAAACTAGGACAGATCGACGTCCTAGTGGACGATAGTGGCAATCCCATATTCGACCCACGCGCCATTGAGCTCTACAAGCAAGAACTGGATCAACAAGGTAGGAAGCCAACCTATCACAAGATTCCAAATGGAGAGATCATTGTCAAAGAAGTCAGTCCATTCGAGATACTATGGGACTTTAGCGTCAACTACATCGACGATGCTTGGTGGTGTATATACTCCACTGTATTTGACGTGGAGGAGGTCTTTCGTCGATGGGGTGTGGTGGTCAATCCTGACACCAATGCGCTTCCGGGTATCATCGAACAGCGTCTCATGGGTCGATTCGATCTCACGGGTAAATTGGCAACTAGACCTACCCATGTTCAACGTCTGGCTATCATTCACCAGATGTGGATCAAACCCGGTCACCCAAAGTTCCCCGACGGACTCTGCCTGATCTTCAACAAGGACACTATCCTGAAGAAGACGGCGTGGGAGTATGATCTACCAGTCTACATGATGGGTCACGTCCCATTCCCAATTTCTCAGTGGCCACTATCGATTCTGACTGGACTGAAGGGCCCGGTTCTCGAACTGTCGAAAACTGAGTCTCAAATGCTAGAGAATAGGAATCTCATGGCGAATCCGCCGTGGTTGATTCCAAAGCAACTCCAGGTCACAAAGGAGATTCAGAATAAGCCAGGCATGAGGATTGAATACAACTTCATGCCGAATGTTCCGAAGCCGGAACCAGTGACGATGCCGGAGATGCCGAAGTATGTCTCAGATCTTGTCGAGATTCTCAAGCAACATATCCTCGAAATCTCAGGACAAGGAGAAACATCGCAGGGAAAGGTCCCTCCTGGCGCGCGTTCGGGAGTTGCTATCGCGTACCTCCAAGAAGAAGACGACACCAGGATCGGAACCACAGTCCAAGAATTCGAGGAAGTCTGCGAAAACGTAGCATATGCCATGCTGAGGTTGATGGCGGAGAAATACACCACTCCCAGAACTGTGGCTATATACAAGAACCACAGCGATATTGAGATCATCGACTTTCAAGGCTCTATGCTCGCCGGGGCAGCGTCGGTCGTCGTTCAAGCGGGATCGGCGCTGCCTCGCTCCAAGGCGGCGAAACAGCAGTACATTTTGGACTTGTGGGATCGCAAAATCGAGCAGGACCCGAGGAAAGTTAGGCAGATGCTTGAATTGTCCGAGGGCGATCCAGATGAGTGGGAGGTTGATCTCGACCAAGCGGAGCGTGAAAACCACATTCTCCAAGCAGGTGAGGATCCTGGTGTCAAGGAGTGGTACAATCATCCCGCTCATCACTACGTACACCGAAATTTCATGAAGTCTGCTGACTTTATGGAGCTATCACAGGATATCCAGCAGCTCTTCGAGCAACATGATCAGGAGCACACGTATTACGAAGAGCAGCAGGCCATGAACGCTGCGCAGATGCAGGGACAGCAACCAAGTCAGAATGGTTCAACTCCAGTACAGCCTGGTGCAAATGGTCAACAAGTTCCAGAGGGGCCGCCGGCAGCGTTCAGTGGGATGTCGCCAGCGAACATCATCGGCGCCCAACCCCAATGAGCGTATAATCCCCGCAAAGGAGAAAGATGCCAACAGCATCGCGACACGTTGAAGAGGAAGTCGAGGAGACTACCTCAAAGGCAGAGGAAAAGGCGCCGGAGTCACAGGTTGTGGAGCTCAAGGGCGAAGCTGAGGGTAGAATCCCCCACCTGATCGAAGGCCAACGAGTCCGAGTCAAGAGTGGTGATTTCGAGGGTCGTATGGCATACGTGCTCGCCGTCGACTACAAGGATGTAACACAACTGCTGTTGTCCAAGGCAGGTGTGCCGGAGGCACGATTCGCTGAGGCAGAGGACTACGTTTGCCGCACACGCGACGGCCGCGAAGATGTCTTCATCGCCAAGCCAGATGAACTCGAACCACTCGAACCGAACAACGGGTGGGGTAGAGGAACGGTCTGATGGATGGTCAGGGCGCACAGATGCTGCAGCAAGTGGGCGATATACTCGCCGCACTTGCTCAGCAAGAGACAGAGCCCCAAATCCAACGCGGCATCATGGCCGTGATGAAGCAACTTGAGCCACTCATGCCCCTTGTGGCCAGAGATGACCAGCAAGACATGACGTCCGGACTCAACACTCCAGGTGGACCTCCTGGCCCTCCCGGGGGCCCACCACCCGGTATGGATATGGGGGCAGGACCGCCTCTTGCTGGGGGTCCGCCTGGAGGACCTGGTCTACCCGGCGCACCGCCTGGTGGTCCTGGTGGACCGCCGGATATGGGCGGTAATATCTCATCGGAACGTGGACCAGATACTTTCAACCCTTCAACCCAAGGCGGGGGTTCCAGGACGTTCAGAGGAGCTCGCGCTGAGGCAATGGAGAACAAGCGACGCACTGGATCATATTCCAGAAGCGGAGCGATGGAAACAGAAAAGGCAAGAAACCGTCGTGAAGGCGGTCGGAGTCTGAAGGGCCAAGGCAAGTAAGTACAGCCCAGAAAGGTAGTAATGGAAGCATCAGGAGCAGCGTCAGCACCACCCGCCCAAGGGTCACCCACCCCAACGTCACAGCCGCCGGCCAGCGGCCAGGGACAGGGGCAAGGGCAATCGGCTACAGGCGGACAGAGCGGACAGGGCTTCAACTGGGGCATGTTCCCCAATATCCCGGAAGGTCATCGTGAACTGCTAGAGCCGCACCTGAGGGAGATCCAAGGGTATACGACTCGACTCGAACAGCAGGTCGCTCCATATCGATCCCTGATGGGTGCCATTCCTGAGGACCAAGTCCAGAACATGATAGGCTTCCTGAATCAATGGGGAGCTGACCCTGTAAGCACATGGCTCGGTCTGGCACAGTCCTTGAAGGACGATGGCATCATCTCGAACCCAGCGTTCTCGGTCGAACAGATAGCACCACTCATCCAGGCCCAGCAGCAGATGTCTCCAGGTGCTGGCGTCGGTGGTGAGGAGGTACCGCAATGGGCACAAGCACTCCAGGCGCGCATCGATCAGATGGAGCAACAGGAGAATCAGCGTGTGGCCCAGGTCGAGGAACAGCAGCAACAGCAGATGCTAGGTGAGGCACAGGTCAATATGAGAGCAACGTTGGCCGCTGCGGGGCTCCCTGAGGAATTACTCTCACAGGAGCTGCTCAACAGCGCAATCATCGCCCAGAATGGCGATGTGGCTGCAGCAACTACCATGTTGACGAACATGAGAGAGTCAATTCTCAAGGGATTCACTGAGTCCAACGGTTCTGGGCCGAAACCTCCGACTATGGTAGGTGGCGCACCTCAGGCACCACAAGGTAACCTCCGCCCGAGGCAGGGAGATCCCTTCCGACAGGCCACTGTGGCTGCCGAGCAAGCCCTCGCCATGTCGAACAGGGCGGAAGCTCAGGGATAGGAGAATCCTAAGCGATGGCACAGACCACCGCAAACGCTGACGCGATTCTCAAGGAGTACTACCTCACTCCGATTCGCGAGCAGCTCAATCAGCGCTGCATCCTGATGTTCGCAGCGGACGACGACCAGGAAGGCACGTACTCGTCGTCAGGCTCCGAAGGACGCGGCTACGACATGGACTGGCGGGGGTTCACTCGTGAATCGGAAGGCGTGCAATTCGCCGGACGTGAATGGGTGCTGCCCGTCCACATGGCTCGTAACGAGGGGTTGGGGGCGGTCCCTGAAGGCGGTAACCTACCGACTGCCGGACAGCAGGGATGGACCGAT
>Ga0126381_100000400_pt1 | contig 47282 bp, 75 predicted proteins | sample PanSoiMetPlot_28_FD_96465 | JGI IMG/M metagenome (GOLD analysis project Ga0126381, IMG submission 96465) | Tropical forest soil microbial communities from Panama - MetaG Plot_28 | ecosystem: Environmental > Terrestrial > Soil > Tropical forest > Bulk soil | place: Panama | collected 2016-02-17 | reverse complement strand
TCTGGGAGTAGTCCGCCTGGACAAACAACCACCCCGGAGGAGCACCGATCACACCACGTATAAACGAGTCCCTCGGTACCTGCTGCAGGTCGCCAGACAATCGTCCAGTCACTGTCCCGTACAGCTTGTAGGTAGTGTGGAGCCTGCTTCGAGTATCCAATCTCGTAGACCATGGTAACAAGTAGGTGTTCATCCATTTGAGCTGTAGCGTCCTGTATTCGAGAAGGGCCTGGATAGCGGGGTGATCGTGATAGTGGAGAAGGACTGCTTCCTTAGTCGACGGACGGCCCGACGCCGTTGTCTCCAATGGTGAGAGTCCCAGTCCCCGCTTAGAGAAAAGCCAACGCCCAAGCTGCTGTGGGGAATTGAAGTTGAAGTCCTCGCGCCATGCCTTTGGAAGATTTTCACGAAGCACCTCCTTGCGCTCGTCTATCTCCCCCTGTAGGATAGCCATCCTGTGGAACAACCTCCGCTGATCCACATACATACCCGCCGCCTCGACTTGCTGGACGACGTGTGAGGCTGGCATCATGAGTTTGGCAAACAGGCGTGTGAGGCGAGGTTGTGCGAGCAGTTCTTCACGAAGCCGAGGGTATATCTGGTGCGTGTAGCCTACATCGTTGCCGTTGTATGAGCAGATTTTCCTTAGCGGCTCCTTCATAATCTTGTCAGGTTTGAGTTCCACCATGCCTTTGTAGACGTCAGCGCCTAGTACACTTTGGCTGAGGAACCCCAAATTCTTTGGACGATTCTCGTCGAGAAGGTGCGCAGCCAGCATAATGTCGAAAGTGTGCTCAAGGAAGACGTTGGCTCCCGCAAGCTGCTGGTTGTCATGTTTCGCATTCTGACCGACGAGTTTGAGATCGGATCTCTGGAGAGCTTTACCGAGGTGATACACCACATCTCGCCATCGCCGACGGAAGGGTGACTCAGGATGAGAAAGGGGAACCACGTAGGTAGTACGTCCGTCCCAAGAAATACCCAGGCATACGATATCCCACTCCGCTTCCCAAGGTCTTCCTCGGTTTTCCACGTCATAGGAGACCACAGTTTTAGGGGGCAGGGCCCTAACCTTCCTCGTGAGCCAGTTGACCCCTTCGACGGTATTGACATACTTGCTCCTCACTGGGACTACCTGGAACTCGCCGCGCATCATGCGGGCGAAGCGCTTCACGTCCTCCGCTAGCGTCGAGTGCTGCCCCGGATTGCGGAGAATGTACGCTGGATGGAATGTAGCCATGACCTGACGACCCGACCACACAGGGTCCTTACACTTGAGACGAAGACCGCGCTGCTTAGTAATGCCAGATTTCCTAGCCACAGCCTGTAGGGCAGCGTTCCCAAGTAGTAGTACGAATCGGGGCTTGACCGCACGAGCTTCAGCCTCGAGGTAAACTCGACAAGCCTCGAACTCGACCCGATCCGGACGACGGTTGTCAGGCGGACGGCACTTGACGACGTTGGTAACATAACACTCGTCTCGATCAAGACCCGCCTCTTCCAGTAACCGGTCAAGGAGGGTTCCAGCTCGTCCACTGAAAACACGCCCACTGACGGCTTCTTGCTCACCCGGCGCCTCCCCGATGATCATTATGCGGTTCTTGGGATTACCCGATCCACCCACACAGATGCGGTCTGTGGTCTCAGCGAGAGGACAACGATCACAGTCGTGGTCCATCAGGTGATCGAGTGGGGACTTATACGTCATCTTTGTGGCGGAGCGCATTGACTGGGATCGACTGACCTGGCGCTTCGACCTCAATCACTCTGACCTTGCCCTCGCAGATGTCCGCGGCCTGCCTAGCGAATACGTCTACCGCCTGGTTCACTGTGGCAAGCCAGCGATTGACTACGTCCTCGTCTGAGGACTCGATCACGACGTGGAACCATGCGACTCGCCTTACTGGACTAGGTGTCCCCATGGAACTCCTGCTTGACGGTGCCGATACCCGCGAGCTTGAGTAGCTCGATGCCAGCGGGATCGCGGTACTCCTCTTCGTAGTAAACGCGACGGATTCCTGCGGCGATCAGCAACTTGCTGCATACGTCGCACGGTGCAACAGTCACAAACAGTGTCGTACCGTCTGTAGAGATCCCCTGACGCGCCGCAAACGCAAGGGCATTCGCCTCTGCATGAGTCGCGTTGCGACAGCCGTACTCGGAGAGCATCGTGTTCTCTATCTCGATGGCGTCGTGATCCTCGTATTGCTCGCGGTACTCAGGTTGTAACACCCAACCGTGATTGTTGTCTTCGCAGTGGGGCAGACCAGCGGGCGCACCGTTGTAGCCCCACGCGATGCAGCGACCGTCGCGCACGAGGATAGCACCCACCGCCTTGCGGGGGCAAGTGCCGAGGCGAGACAGCTCGATTGCTATCCGCATGAACACGTCTTTCCGCAGTATGTCGCGGCCGATCCCTGGGAAACTGATCTCACTCATAGCAAATGCAGATCCCCCTTGTGGACGTGGAATGAGTAGGCGTTGAAGTTGAGGAAGCCTACCTCGACATCCTCCCAACCGAGTCGTGCGAGCACGTACTGCGCGAGTCTTACTGCCATGTAGATGTCGTCGCGGAAGTGTCGCACGGCGTCACAACTGCGTATCGGATACCACAGGTGTAGCCTGTCTTTGCGACGGAGGAAGTGATAGTGCAACGTGCAAGGTACACGTCCACCATGCACGACACCAGTATCTTCTGGGAACCAAATCGGGAATGTTGCTTGCCGCGACAGTGGGTTCTCAGATAGATGGCCGACCACATCGTCGAGGTTTCCGTACGAAAAGCGAATGCCGAGTAGCCCTCGAGGTGGCCAGAATCGCTCCTGGTAGGTGTGCGTAAACTTGCCTCCGATCATGGTCTCGCTGTCCTGCCCACGCCACCAGGGCCAGTTCTCGTACTCCCTGCCCGGGTTCGTTGGTTCGCCGGCGATGCGTTCCTGGAAGTGATCCTCCGCCCACGGGAGGTTCGGATTGATCAGTTCCTGAGCCTCCTCCATGGTCTCAGGCATCTGCGCTGACCACTGGAGATTGATGATTTCCTTGGTCACCATGTCAGGTCTACCCTCTGTGGGCACACCTTGCCACCGACCCGCATCTACGTCCTCGCCAGTCTCGACGAGGCACGCGATCGACTGCGCGATGGCGTCGTCAATCCACTCGAAGACGTTCACCGGGGATAGAGAGGCTGCCATGTCAGGTCCTTGACCGTGACGGTGGGCAGGTAATCCTCGGCCATGTACTCACGGTACCGTCGCATGACCCGCTTGAGTGGTCCGTACTTGTTGTCGTGGATTCCGGCCTCATGATACTCCTTGATCTTGTCGTACCATTTGCCCACTAGGTTGATCGTTGGATACTGTCGGCGTAACTCCTTTCGCTCGAGGTCGTCTATGTATGCGGTCTTGTACAGCATCGGGAGCGACTTGAACCCGTGGAACTGCAACGCGTCTACATGCCACCGGAAAGCAAAATCCTCAGGCGGCGCTCCAATTCGCTTTCCGATAGTTCTCGCCAGGACATGGGCAAGTGCAAGATCCAGTCCGCCGATGTAGGCGATGTAGGACACGCGAGAGTGCATAGATAGGGTGGGAGTTTCCCGTCCCACTTTGCCTCGATACGTGAAACCGAGCATGCAGTTCCCCCACCGATGGCGCTTGCTATAACGCTCAACGTTTCGGGAGAACATGGAAGTACAGGCTCCCTTAGCTCCATCTCCGTACCCGATCTCCGTCGCCTTCTCGATGAACCTGAGGAGTTCTTCTTTGTCCACATAGTCCCTCACCAACCTCGTCCACCGTTGCTTGTTGAGCCACAAGTCGCGGCCCATGTCGAGGTCGAACGCCATGCTGTCGCACCGCAGGACGTTGTCGTAGCTGATGATGTCTGCACTACCGACGCAATCGACGAGGCCATTGTCAATCGTGCCCCGCCACATGCGCCAGATCGACCCCCTCCACAGATCCGACAGTGTCTCGTAGTCCTTACTGATCATGCCTCACCGTTTTCTTCAGTCCGGGTACACCTTGCCACGGTTTCTTGCCGTTCATGCTGACACCGAGAACCTTGTCGGCCTTCTCATGGGCGGTCTTGCCTTGCATGGCAAGTATCTGCTGCCCGATGGTTGTGGGATCGCGTTGGTCTCTCTTGTCAGCAAGCATTACGGCACCACCTGCGCGATCACGTAGCAGGCGAGGCCAAGCGCGAGCAAGCCGAGGTCAGTGTGCTCTGAGATCTTGTGAACGAAGAACTCGAAGACTACTACCAAGATGAGCAGGACTACGGCGGCGAGAAGGAACAAGAGCTTCATGGAGAAGGACTGCGCTGCGGGGGTGCTCATGCGTCAACTCCGTTCTTGGGGAATCTGATCCAGTCTCTACGCTTGACCTGATCCCAAGCCTCGTTGATAGCCGTCAGCAGATCGAAGCCCTCTTCGTCTGCGAGGCCCATCATGAAGATAACGAGGTCAGCGCACGCGTCGCGGATCTCATACTCGTGGTCGACACCACCTCCTCGGATTCCTTGCTCACGCTTCAGCAGGTGGTGACAGAGTTCTCCCAGCTCTTCCACCATCCCGAACACGATCTGCTCCCGAGTCTGCGTCGGGAAGTTGTGGTTCAGCCACAGTCTGTGTAGTGTTTGGATCCTCCTCAGATCGAGGATATCTTGTCCAGTAGCTTCTCCCACGCATCCTCCTCGGTGTAGTCGTAGAGCAAGACGTTGTCGAACAGCGCCTGTGACCAGACAGCATACGCAGCGTAGTACGCATTCCAGATCTTCGCCAGTGCCTGCGCGCTCACGCCCTCAAGTTGAGGCCTACCGTCATGGCGCACGTTGCTGAGCTGCACATCGAACGGCGGCAAGCAGAAGATCATCACTGGCTCGATCGACCACAGTCTGGCGATGCCTCGAGCGAGCACGTGGGGTGCGACGATCAGATCCCTGTCGACCTGCGCCTGCTGGTAGATCGGATCACTGATGTAGAAGCAGCGGTCGTACACGCCAGCTCGCAGGAAAGTCCAGGGTCGAGCGAGATGGTTGTCCCACCACGCGACGAGTGACCCACCTGTGGGCCCGTGCGTAGATGACAACGCTGCAGGCGGCGGCCGACGATACTCCCGATTGAACTCCTCACACAGCTGATGCGCGAGCTGCGTCTTACCCGATCCATCAGGCCCCTCGACGATCATGGGCAGCTTATCCGCGCTCACGTTCCAGCTGCCTGTTCTCTTCTAGCGCTGACGACCTGTCCTCGTCGCCCTCGTAGAAGTACGGTTCCTTGGTCAAGATAACCGTCCCGCTCGGGAGCTGGATGGCCGCGAACGGTTCACCCGCACTGCCACCTTCGTGGTTGAACGATTCGAGCGGCAGTCCCTTGACCTTCCAACGATCTGACACCCCGTGCTCACCTCCTAGTAGTTATACGTACCATTATATCAAACGCAGAGGAACCTGTGCGGATCGCGCATGAGATCCCCATGCCAATCCTCTTTCCTGCGTAAGCCATATAGAACGCGCCGGTCCACTGTGTTGCGGGCTATGATTGCTGAGACGCGGACGGGTCGCTTTTGGTTGGGACCTCTGAGTCGGTTGAGCACCTGCCAGAATGCTACCCAATCATCCGGGAGTGTGAGGAATACCACTTCGGCAGCACGAGTGAGTTCGATGCTGAGCGATCCGGCTTGGTGTTGCATGACCAACGCCTGTGGGCTACGGCGTGATGACTGAAACGTGTCCAAGATGTGACGGCGATCTCTGCGCTTCGTTCTACCGTCGAGTACCTGAGTGTGATAGCCCAGTCGTTCCAGAACGTCCCGGGAGGAATCAACCTCTGCTGTGAAACGACAGCTAACGACCACGTCTTCATCCTGGTCACGGAGACCCTCAGCATACGCTCGGAGAATGGTAGTCTTACCATCATGGATCTGTTCCCCACCTGTGAGGAACCCAGACGTAAGCTGAAGTAGGCGCAGACGCAGAACACCCTGATTGGCAGCATCCAGAACCCCGTGCTCAGTCTCCACAATGTATTCTTCAGCCAGTTCTTCATAGAGGTCCATCACCCTCTGTGGTAGTTTGACCGGTAGGATCTGCCAGAATAGCTGGCCGGCAAGGCCGGCTTGCTGCGCGGTGCAGGTGATGCTGTTCTGTCTAACTATCCGCTTGAGTCTACTGAGATGGTTGTATCCCAGTATCGCCCACTGCCGTCGTCCTGTACCACGGACAACGTACTCCTCGTCAAACGAGCCAGCATTCGTGCCGAACAGCGACTCATCCATGATTCGGAACTGAGCAAACAGATCGCGCCAGCCCTTGGGGTTTGGAGTTCCGGTGAGTAGAAGTACGTACGGCCGTCCGTCCTGTCTCTTCTTGCGCAGACGACGGACAAGCCTCCAGGCATCCTGAGCAGCGCGCCCACCGGGTCGCTTGTACTGATGGCTCTCGTCAATGACGACCACGTCCGGGTCCCACTTCTCGAGGATCTCCTGCTTCGGGCGTCGGAGGTTGGTACGAGCACGGACCGCTCTGAACGTCTCCTCCCGTCCCGCGAGGAAAAATCTGACCTCAGGCGGATCTCCAGCATAAATCGTAGTAGCACTGTGCCACTCCTCCTCAAACGTCTCGGCGTCATACCAGTACGGGAAGTGCTTGTGTAGCTCACTCGCCCACACGTCGAGGGCAATCGACGGCGCAAGGATCAGTACCCTGCGACATTCACCCTTCAATGCGAGTATAGCCGAGTAGTCCAAGGCTACCTTCGTCTTCCCAAGTCGTGGCTCAAAGAAAACCGCATAATTGCGGTGGCGGACGGCACGAAGTGTAGCCTTGGCTTGATGCTTGAACGGCTTGGTCTTCGCGAGGTACTTCACCTACGGCATGCCAGCAGCGGCACGCGCAGCGAGGTCAGCGTGAAGCCTCGCTGCACGATAGTCACCCATGGCACTGTTGATGCCGTCGATCACCTCCGACCACAGGTGGCTGTTGTTGTTCTGCATGGCCAGGATGCAGCCACGCAAGAAGACCTCCGCCTCCTCCGGATCGTGGAACTCGAACCGTAGTGCGAACGGCTTGAACTTAACTTTCTCTGCCATTACCTCCTCCTTCTCCTTGCTCTCCGCGCACCCTTCTTGAACTTACGCAGCTCCCACGGTTGATTCGACCGTCGGAACACAGAGTTCTGGTTGGTGCACGAGCAGTACGAACACTCAAGCAGTCGTAGCTTCCTGTCCTTCGGGATGTAACGCTGCTTCTCTTCTGACCACACCTTGACTGTCGCATAGAACTCGCGGGGTGGTTTCACTGCCCTAAACCTGCGCGGTTGCATACAGAGGGGACACCAATACCACGTTCGTTCTCTGCCTCGGAACGGTTGTTTGTGCGGGAACTTGCCCCTATACTTCGCGGGCACGTCGTACGGACGTGTGCGAGAGACCAGAGCAGCATGCGGATCGACACGCGAAGCCTTCGTCGCCAGGAACTCCATCGCTACCCACGGCGACATGAAGTACTTCCGTAGTCTCTGCCCGGTCCTCGGTGATATCCACGTCACATACCACGCTAGCCTCACACTCATCTGGTTGGTGGTGATTGGCTGCCTCAGACACGCAAGCACCGTGGGTGGTACTGTCCACGAATACTTGCCACTGTGGTACACCCCGTCGTCGAGTCGCTGGTAACCTCGTCGATGGCGATTCTGGAACCATGCATACACGGCCTCGGTCCCATATCGCCCCTGGAGTAAATTACCACTCACCCCCTCACCGTAGAGATCAGTTACCTTGAGCCGTCTGCGTAGCTTCTTCGATGACGTGGTTATTCGTCTACGTCTCACTGTCATACGCCTCACCGAAACTGACGAACTCCTCGATCTCCCGCTTGAGGAATGCTACCACGTCGTCGATCTTCTCGGTCAGATTTTCCTTGACCTCGTCAGGAGTATCCTCCCCCTGCATGACAGCAGCTTCGACAATGCCGACTGTTACCGCCAGTTGTGCACTTGCTAGGGCGATGTCCTGGTAGTCTGACACATGACCTCCTATGTGGTATGTCGGTAATCGATCCAACGCCAGAGCATCACCCCGTCGCGGTACGCTCGTAGCTCCTTACGAGTTTGACGGAGAACCTCCCCGCCTACGAGTCCGAAGCGATGCGCCACAGACTCCTCGTCGAGTCATATCGACGGGTAAGTGCTCTCATCCGCTGGGTCGAACACCCACTCGGTGGTTTGCATACTACCTCCTTTGTCAAGGATCAATGCAGGGGGCGAGTGACTGGAGGAGCGACCCGCCCCCTGCGGCCCTGGTACATGACGTAGCGATGAAGTGCCATGTCGCGTGCGTCACAACGTCATCATATCAAATCCACGTCTCTCCTGATTTTGGGCCGTATGGTTTGATATAATGATGCTACACGTTCTCCTGAAAGGAGGTACTGGGTGTGGACGTAACCGAGCTGGAAGCGGAGGACTTCCTCGACGTAGTATGGGGTGTGCGGCGGGGCTGGGTCGATCTACCCGCCAAAGTTGGTAGTTATTGGGTCCCCTATTACCTGAAGTGGCCCGCGGACACGGAGGTGACACGCCGCATCGACTCCTGCCTACGTGATGGTGAGAGCTTGTACTTTTCGGCTGCGCAGTTCAAGCAACGGGGGCGGGATTATGAGGACATGCTTTCTACGCATTGGCTCTGGGCTGACCTCGATGAGATACATCCCACAGAGGCTGCGGATTTGGGGATTATGCCGACGATGGCGTGGGAATCTTCGCCCGACCGGTATCAGGCTCTGTGGCGACTGCACAAGGGACTACGCCCGGAGATACAGGAGCGCATCAATCAGGCACTATCCTATCATCTTGGAGCCGACCAAGGTGGATGGGACCGCACTCAGGTCTTACGACTTCCTGGCACTCGAAACTTCAAGTATCCTGACGGCCCGCCCGTGCAGCTCCTCTGGTATGAGGAGGAACTTTCATACTCGGCCAAGTCGATATGGGAGGTTGTCAAGGGGAGTGCTCCTCCAGTGGAGCGCGTCTTCTCCGCGGTACCGATTGTCAGAAAGGATATGCCTGCCCGCGCGAGAGCTCTGCTTCGGGTCCCAGCAGATAGTGTCGTGGAAGGAGAACGGAGTGCACGACTATGGGAACTCGAATGCCTACTTGCTGAGGCAGGATGGGGCGAAGATGACATCTTCGAGGTAGTCTCGGCGAGCGCGTGGAATAAATGGGCGAAGGTACGCACGGGCGAGCGCAGACTGCGACGCGAGATCGCTAAGGCGATGCGGCACGTGCGCGCTAAGGCCACTCCCCCCGGGGAGGGCGAGGAGCTCGAGGAAGTCGGGGAGGTTCAGCGATTCCCATGGATCAGGTACTCGACGTTCATGGCTGTGGACCTACCCGAACCGAAGTGGCTCGTCGAGGACATCTGGACTGCGGGTTCGCATGGCATCATCGGCGGTGACCCGAAGACCTCGAAGTCAGGCCTCGCGCTGGCACTCGCGGTATCGGTTGCGTCTGGCAAGCCGTTCCTAGGCCAGTATCCCGTACACACCCCTGGACCAGTCCTAGTTGTCCAGGAAGAAAACGCGCAGTGGATGGTGCAGGACCGCATGCGTAAGCTGGCTAGGTTCCACAAGCTGATCGGGGATTCGCAGTTCACTGAGGAGCGCGCTGGACGCGGGGCACTCGGTAAGAAAACCGTCGAGCTGGAGTTCCCAGCGGACCTACCGTTGAAGCTTCTCAACAACTACGGGGTTGATCTGTCGCTGGAAGAGGATCGGGAGATGCTCGAGGAAGAGGTCCGCGCAGTACGGCCTGTATTGATGCTGATAGATCCACTGTACTTGTGCTTCGGGGGCGTCGATACTGACAAGGCTGCACAGATGTACCCGTACCTGAAGTGGCTACTGTATCTGCGGAACGAGTACGGCTGCGCGATTGGTCTCGTGCACCACTTCACGAAGGCGCCCACAGCCCCTGGATCGCACACTAGGCGTGGTGGGCAACGGTTGCTTGGCACCACCACGTTGCATGGCTGGGTCGACTCCGCGATCTACTGCGCAGCGCTCGATGAAGAGAGGGTGGGGTGGGTTGGAAGTCGACTGGAGCTGGAGTTCCGATCTATGTCACCTCGCCGACCGCTTGACCTACGTCTCTGGTGGGGTGAACCCGGGGATCTGAACATGAAGTGTGAGATCTCACGGTACGACCTGATGGGCATGATCGTCGATGCGGTGCGTAGGGAGCCGGGGATTACTGCTAACCGGCTTGCCGAGGTACTTGGCGCGTCGCGCAAGACAGTGCTGGGCAAGGCACGTGATTCGGACCTCATCGAAATGGCTGGCGGTCGCCGCGGGCGTGGCCACTCGTGGCAACTGTTCCTTTCGGACAATGGCGCCGAAGGGTAAGTCCACTCATCCCAAGAGTGGGGATCTGTACACGCCGATGACCCCCGAGCTGGTGGAGCTGTTCGCGCGTATGCGCGCCCGCCATGGGAGTTGGAGGCAAGTTGCTTACCTGTCGAACACGCGTCTCAAAGTACTCCGCCGGTACCATCAGGGGAAGGTCCGCACCATCTCCATGACGAAGCTCGATGAGTTGATCACTACCACAGGTGTGGGATCGTTGCGTGACTACGTATGGTTCACGGCTGATGACCTCGTAGCGTTGGGCGTTTGGGACGCTCCGTATCCCCCGTTGGACGGGCGCCAGCGTAACCTAAAATCCCGGTCCTCGGATTAAAATCCACTGAGCTATGTATTTGTTTGTATTTATCCATATTTATACCTTCGGTATAATATTGGATAATACAACATACTAATGAGGATTATATGGAATTGAAGCGCCGCAGGAAATTGTCCCAGGACGAAATCGACAGGTTCTATGGGTGGTTGCGTGAATATCCACAGTACCGTGAGCTCATTCGCCAGCGCGTATCCGACGAGCAGAAACGACGACGCAAGCTCCAGGAACGGTTCGACACGCGCGAGAAGGCACTGTGGAAACGTTATCACCCGAATGAACCGTGGCCAGGCCGTATGGGTCAGCTGCAGCATGACAAGCTAGGCAGGGAGGTTGAAGGCTGTGGGTAGCGAAGAGGACTTCATGCAGAGGCCAACGGAGGAACTCTGTAGCTATTTGGCTGCGCAATCGGGAACAACGCCCGAGGCCATTAGGAGAATGCTCCACGCGGGCAGAGTGGCGATGGCCATGGAGTTGATGACTGTGGCAAAGATCATCGAGGACCACTCGCTGTTGCCGTCCAAGGAGGATACCATCGCTGTGATCCAAACCTTGATCATAGATCAAGATTTGCTTGAGGCCGCTGACGAGTGGTACCATCGTCTGTCGGACTGGCGACGTATCAAACTCTACGGTGACGCCTCCGAGGACGCCGCCGCGTTCCATAGATCTGTCGCTTCAGCTCTCTCTGGTCTGCGAGGTGCTGAGCTTCCTCCCGCAGATACCGACGCTCCGCCCGGTAGCGATCGAAGTCAGGACCCTCCATGTGGCGACTGACACCACGCAGGTTAGAGTTCAGTAGCTTGTACCATGTGCTGCGTGTGATGTGGATCTCTTGCTCGTACCCGCGACTCCCAGGCTGACGACTGTAGATCGAGACGTAGCCTTCGTAGAAGCGTACCTCGACGATGCCCTTGCCGTTCTTCTTGCGGATCGAGAACGGATGCTCGTAGACCTTCAAGAACTTCGTGAGCTTGCCCATATACCCTCGTTTCGCGTGTCGTCATGCGATTCGGCGTCATACCACAAGGCGTCCATAGGCGACCAGGGTTGATTGCCACGCGACATGCGTATCGTGCATCGCACACGTCAGACGCAAACCCTGGATGCCCTTGGTCGCTTGGACATATGGTGAGCCCTGAGAGAGGGCGACTTTCGCCGCCCCCTCCCAGTGCACTGGAAGTGAGAACTACTTGCGAGCCCGAGCACGAGTCGGCTTCTTGGCGGGGGCCTTCTTCGCAGCCGGCTTCTTCTTCGGCTTCGGGGCCTCCTCCTCTTCCTCCTCGTCCTCATCCTCGTCTTCGTCCTCATCTTCGTCTTCGTCCTCGTCGTCGTCCTGAGCCTTCGACTTGGACTTCTTCTTCTTGGCGTTGCGCGACTTCAGCTCCTCGAGCCTCTCGTCACGCGCAGCCTTGAGTGCGTCCTGCGCCTCCTCGAGGTCGTCGAAGCCGAGTTCCTCGAGCGCGTCGTCGACCGAGTCCCACTCGTAGCGGTTGTTCTCGTTCTTCTCGACGCCCTTGCTGCGGAGCATGACACGCAGGTTCCGACCGTCCGTGCCCAGTGCCTCAGCGAGTTCTGACGATCCGATGCTGCCGTTCGCCTTCGCTGCCTTCTTCTTGGACTTGGCGGTCGTCGCCTTCTTCTTGCGGCGAGGCTTCGGAGCTTCCTCGTCCTCATCCTCGTCCTCTTCCTCGACGTCCTCGTCTTCGACGTCTGCCTCGTCGTCGAGGTCTTCCAGGTCGAGTTCTTCGTCGTCCTCGAGCTCGTCGTCGAGCTCCTCGACCTCTGCCTTGCTGCGCTTACGGGGCATAGTGCCTCCTTCCCGCCCTGTGGTGTGTGAGGTCAAGCGCGGGCGGTGAACGCATGACGTAGTTCATTATACATGATCCCACCGCTCACGTCAAATCCGTCAGTGCCAGCAAATAAGGGACACGGATGCGAGTCGCCATGCACCCGTGCCCCTCGATGTAGTGCTACTTGCTTAACGGCAATGCCTTGAACTTCTCGGTCTTGATGACCTGCTTCACGATCAACCGACCATCACTGCCGTTGGTCAGTTCGACCTCCGTCGCGTTGGCATTGTTCATCGACTGGGCCAGCTTCCTGACCTGATCGAGACTCAACCTGACGCCCTTGCCGTTTGTCATCTCCTCGTTCATGCTCTTCACCTCCTTCCCTGCATAGCCAGCATCCTTCGTTGTTGCAGAGCCAACACGTCATTTCCGACGTCTCCGCAGCCTCACGATTCGCTTGTACCCTTGCTTCCGCGCCCATCGCTTGGCGTATTTGTCGGCGATGACGACGGTGGGTGCGTAGAAGACGTGGACACGCTTGTCGCTGGTTCTGTATCGGTATGGCTTGAGTTTGCCTCGTTGCATTCTAGCTTCCTTAGGAGTTCAAGCGCGTGGCTGTATCCTTTCTCGGGCGTCCATGACGAGTCAAGCATGAGGCATCCGTGCGTCGATGAAGTCCGTGATGTTCTCACACAGTACTGTGCCCACGATGAGAACTTCACACATCGACTGCACGGCTTGCTCGATCTCCTCACGCTCCTGTGGTGTGATCACCTCGTCGAACCATTCACTCACCATTGTTCGCCCCTAGATCAGGGATGAGAATGATCAGATCCTTGCTCGGTCCGAACTGACCGCCGGCGTCGAGAACTACCCTGAGTTGGTCGTTGTTCAGGTTGCTCTCGCAGGTGATGACCATGGAGTTCTTGGACGGGTAGTGCACCTTGAACTGGATCCTCGCCGCGATCAGGTCCTGCATCGTGGTGCGTAGCGTGCGTTGCCGCGCCTCAGCTTTGGTTTCTCCCTTAGCCATGTTGTGCGTCACGCTCCCAAATCACCACGGGGTTGTGACACGCCGGGCTGTTCTCGTACCGCATGGGATCCTCGTGTTCGTACACGAAGCCCCACGCCAGTCCCCCGTTGAACATGTTGTTGTACTGGACTATCTTGATGACTGGGGGATCACCAGGATAGACCCCGTTGTTGGCGATCGTTTCATCCACGATCTCCTTGGACGTGATTGTGCTCACTCGGTCTCCCTTGTAGCGGGGTCAACGATTTGCTCGATGAGCATCTTGACCCGTTGGACACGGTCGATGTCGACCAGCAGCTGTCGTAGGTTCTGACGGTCGATCTCTTCCAACCATGTCGTTTGCTCCTCGCATGACTCCTCGAGTTGATGCAGGAGTTCGTCAAGGACTGCGTAGGCGTCACGGCAAATGTTGCCCATCGCGTCATCTACCATGCGCCTACGCGTCTCCTCGTCGTACTGGTCGGTCATGCTGCTCTCCTTGTCGTTGCCCTGTTCGCCCGCAACCATTTCCGGAAGCGGGGCGACTCGATATCCCACACGGGACCCATTCGCAGCCTGAACGTCGGCTTCACGATTTGACCCCGTGACAGCCAATTGCTGACTGCCTGTTGCGTGACGCCACATGCCTCAGCGACCTCAGCAGTTCCGTAATACCTTCTCCTTGTTGCCATCATTTCACCTCCTTCCGCGTGTGTCGTTCGTTCATGTGAACATCGTACATGATCCACACGCCAACGTCAACTGTCCGCGTTGTGCTTTCGATCCCAGAGCGTACACGCGAGGGACCAGATCCTGCCCGTGCTGTCGGACCCGTGTTCGGTCAACAGCTTCTGGTAGAGATCGACGGGATCCTCATTGAACTCAGGATCGTCGACCAATTGGTGTGCGATTGCGGTCTCACGCGCATCCGCGACTCCGAACGGGTTAGCCATTCATACCCTCCTGTGGGTCGATCAGCTGCTTCATCTCGTCTCGTAGGTTGCCCTTCACGTCGTCGACCTGATCGCCTAGTGCTGCCGCACCTGCCATGTAACCTGCGATGTAAAACGCCACGTCGGTTAGGTTGATCGTGCCTTCTTCCAACGCAACGTCGAGGTTATGGATCTCGCAATCGGGATCGGTGCATATGTCCGCGAGTGCGTGGTCGAGGTTGATCGCACCAACCGTATCCTGTTGCCGATAGTTCATGCTAGGCCCATCTCCTGTCGGACTTCGAGTTCAATGTCGGATCGCGTCGTCGGATGGAACGACACGAGGGTTGATAGCGTCTCGACCCAGTCGCCGAGATCCTCAGCGTGTTCCATCGCGGGGTCGTTTTGGAGATCGTCGAGCAACCGACTGATCTCCAGGTGGTTCCTCACGTATTTGCGATGCCACGCGCGTTGTGGCGGTGCCATCGTTGGATCTTCTTCCATTACCCCTCCTCGTGAATGTGTCCGTCGGGTGTTACGATGTAGATCCGAATGTGCTTGTGTCGGGCACGGCGAATCGTTGCCCATGTGCCTGACCGCAGTACTTCCTCACTCTCACCTGGTGTTGCGATGAGCGTGTCGGAGCAATCGACGATGTGCTGATTCCGCATCATGTAGCCGTGATCAGGCCACATCGTGTCAGCCTTGCACCACGCGCGCTTACTGGAATCAGTCGGCGGGTGTATTTCGATCCGTGCATCACGCGCAACCGCGAGTGCGTGGAACTCAGCGTCAGCCCCGATGCAGTCGCCATGATGAACGTGGCTTGCGTCGAGTGCCCGCAACAAGGACTCTACGGCGACGCGTTGGTCATCAGTCATACCGCGTTGAGTGCCTGTGAATCCGATTTGCATTGGTATCACCTCCTCTCCTGAGTTGTCAAACGTCACATTACGATCATACACGATCCGCGCACCGTCGTCAACTGTCCGTTTCTGACCAACGTGGGTCAGGCCTCTGGTGGCGGCTTCACGTGGGCCCTAAGTTAGTGGGCTCGGGGCTGCCGACGCGGGACGTAGTGAGGCAAATTCCATATGGCCGCGGTTGAAGTGGGGGCGCTAGGCCCCCGCCTCCTTGATTTCGACCCCGACGAGTTCTACCATCCCCTGGTGATCGCCACCGGCATCGTATTCGTAGGCCATTTCGTTCACACGGTCCTCGAGTTCCTCACGGATAAATGAGATGGGCAGAGAGACCTTGAAGGTGCGAGTCACGGTGAATTCCACCACCGGCTCTGTGGTAGGTGCGGTGCGTTTGCGTGGCATGTGATCTCCTTACGGTAGGTTGACGGGCTTGCCGTCCTTGATGATGAATTGGAGCATGGTGTCGAACCCTTGGATCATGTGTTCGAGTGCGTTGGTCCCGTTCACGGTATCGAGTTCAAACCACGCGGTGAGATCGGTTGGCCCCCCATCGTCGCCGTCGTACACGCAAGCCTCGACAAGCACGCGTTGGAATGAGTTCGAGGCCCCGGTCAAGCAAATCCCGACGATGTGTGGGTTGTTGGCGGAGAACATCTCCATGGTGTGACGGAAGTCGTTGTCGTTCAGTTCGTCGGCTTCGTTCCACATGTTCAGCCATTCGATGTAGGCGTCCAGCATGGCGACGAGGAAGTTGTTGGGATTCATGGGTGGGTTAGGCATGGGTTCCTTTCAGTGCGCGTGGTGTTCGGGTTCGTCGTTGTCTTGGTCTTCGTCGTATCGTGTCGACCAGCCACGGAGTTCCTCGTAAATTGCGTGACGAAGTTCCTCGTTTTCGTAGGTGACCTCCCTTTCGGATCCTGCGTTGATGAACGCCTGTACGAGTTCGGCGATGAAGACCACGACCTGATCGGTGATGTCCTCGAGGTAGTCGCCGTTGATGCCAGTAGCGCCTTCGATTGGTACAGCGGGGATTGCGCCTTCGAGAGCAACCCCCGCGATGCGGCCCAGGTCGTGCATCATCACACGGACCCTCGCGAGTTGTGTGGAATCGGTCATGAGTCAGTCCTTTCGTCACGGAATTGGTCGAAGAGTTCGTCGGACAGGAGCGAATAACGGATTTCGCCATCGGACCCGCCTTCGGGGAATCGGTCGAAGTTGGTGAGGAATTCCTTGGTGATCGGAAGTTCATCCTGGAAGTCGTCAGACCACAATGTCCCGAACAATGCGGCCCAGTTGTCGGTTGCGGCAGTCAGGTAGTCGCCGCAATCGTCGAGTTCGTGTTGGTGGAACTCTTGGTATAGGAGTTGCATCACGAGCATCCTTCGCGTGTGGATGCGGACCATCTCGGCCTGTTCGGGAGTCATGGAGTCGATTTCGTCGCGGGTCGTGAATTGCGTCGGCGTCGACCACAATCCGTCAAGTTCCGACACGATCTCCTGTATGCGGCTGATTCCTGCCTCGTTCAGGTCAGGTGCAGCCCAGCGTGCGTTCGGCATGATGTGTGGTTCCTTTCGTTAGGAGTTGTCGCGGGTGTGGATGAGTTCGTCGATGGCAACGAGGTTGCCGTGTTCGTCGTCGGACATTTTGCCTTGCGCGTCGTCGGCCAGCGCATGATCGAGCACAACCTTCATGAGCGCGATCGCGGTGCCGTACGGGTCGTCGGACATATCGTCCTCGAACAGGATCCGTGATTCGTTCACGGGGCACTTCCTTTCGGTTGACAAGGTTCATGAACGTGCATGAACATCATACACAATCCTGACGCCAACGTCAACTCTCCATGTCCATCCCTTTCCTACCTAATGCCCAAGATGCGTAGAGCCAACGGGGAGTCCGACGCACGGAAAGGTCCCAGCGGATTGGTAATATTCCCGTATGGGAATCAGACATCGGACAGGGCGTAAGGCGAGACGAAACTCAGCGGTTCCGGCCAAAAAGATCACGAGTTCAGAGTTGCAAAGAGCCAGCGGGGTTCCTGAGGCCGAAATAGACCACCACGCGGAGTTTTCGGCCAAGATGGAGTGGTCCGACGTCCGAATCACGGCAGCGAAGCTGTATGGCCGCGGATATAAGCGTAGCCAGATAGCTCGCGCCCTGTTGGACCACCTATATCCCGCGAATGGCGCCGCGAGGACCGAAGAGCAGCGCTTATCGTCGGCTCGGCAAAAGTTGCGGCGATGGGAATACAGTCAGGAGTTCCGCGATCTGGTTTGGCAATACGCGGTCGTGGACCTCGACATGGACAGTTCTGCGATCCTCGTTGGACTTTCGCGCAGAGCTAAGCGCGGTCGAGTCGATGCCGCGCGTCTCGCGTTGGAATTGACAGGTCGGCACACGAAGGATCAAGATCAAGGCGCCGTGAATGTGACCGTAAACCTCGCCAATGTGGCCAGACCTGACAGCTAAATGGCCGGGAGAACCACACACTCCATAAGGCCCGGGCCTCTGGTGGAGGCCTTTAGTGGGTCCTCAGTTAGTGGGCTCGACCACACACCCACTGTGGTCCATGCACTTGCCCACAACAAAGGGGACCCCCGCGTAATGAGGTCCCCCATGTTGTTCGGCCTACGCCTTCGCGGAGCCTGCCTTGTTCTTGGCAAACACCTTGCGGGCCTGAGCGCACACGTTCGCAGGAATGACCCACGACGTGTTCTTGGCCTCGGCGGCGCGGGGATGTTCCTTGCGGAGCCATCCGCGCAGGACCTTCGCGTCGATTCCGAGTTCGGACGCGAGTTCCTTCGGGGTCATGGTCTTGGACTTGGTCGCCATTTCGTCACCTCCTTTCGCATGTCGGTTGACGTTGATCACAAACACATCATGACGCATGTGGCTACCATTGTCAACCGTTTGGTGCCTCGCGTGTCCTCGAATCTCCAAGACCGATTGGTCGAGGACAGGCCTCTGGTGGAGGATCCATGTGGGTCCTCAGTTAGTTGGCCGCGCCACCGCCGCACCAAAACCGAACCCCGTTTTCACGGGGCACGGTTCGACGCGGATCGCGGTCAGGCGTCGGCGTCAATCGGGCGGGTTGCAGGCGCGGTAGTAGGCGATGAGCAGCACGGCGATGATGATGAGCAGGACGATTGTCATGGGCACGTCGTTTCGTTGTGTGTGTGTGTGACGCACACATTGTGTACGTCACACACACGATCGAGCGCGTTACGCGTCGCGCTTGAACGCTTTACGTGCAGCGTTGCACGTTTTCGCATCGAGCGCCCACGAAGTGTTTTTCACGTTCACAGGGCGCGTGTGATGCTTGCGAAGCCACCCGCGCAGCGTCTTGGGCGATACGTTCAGCTCAAGCGCCAGCTCGGTCGGCGTCATCGTCTTTGCCATGTCGTCACCCCCTTTCGTGTGTTCGTTGATCACAACGTGATTATTGCACACGTACACACGTCATCGTGTAATGATTGTGTAAACATATCACAATCGTTGAATCCGCACACGATTGCGTGTGACAATCGTTCACAACGTCAATCGTTGCACGTTTCAATCATTCACGTTTTCAATGAACCCCCCCTGCGCGTGCGCGAAGGAGGAATCGACGTCGGATTTTGTCGTGAGAGAGCGAAGCGAGAAGGACGCAGCACGGCCGCCAGGGATAGAGCCGCGTGGGAGGAAGCTCATGCCGCGTAAGAAGGTACGGTCTGTGTTCCAGCAGCCTCGCTCACACGGTGTCGGGCCAAGTAGCTGGACCTCGTCCCGAGGCAAGGCTACGCAGACCTGGCGCAACCCCAAGAAGCCCCCAACCCGGAAAGGATGGAAGCCGTATGGCAACTAAGGACGACGGCATGGAAGGTGGCGCTGATCCTTGTGGGGCCCCAGGTGGTGGCCCTGACGTGAGGCTCGGTAACTACGACGGTGACGGCGACGGAGACGCTGGTGGCGATTACGGTGGCGCCGCTGGTATGAACCCGCCGTTCCCCATGCCCGCAGGCACGTCAACCGCAAACGAACCACCGCTGACATGCTAGCGTTCCTGATCTTCCTCGTCACGCGGTGGGTGTTCACCACCATCGACCAGTACAACGCGCTGGTCGGTCAGACCATCACACGCGGCAAGATCCCCGCCGCACAGCAGAGCGTCGCCACCGGCGCAACCGTCACGATGGATGCACCTGTGGGCGGAGCGGACTGGGTGACCATCGAGGCGTCCCTGGCGGGTGCCGCAGCTGCAGGTGACCTCGCCGTGCAGTGCTTCCCCTACGCTGCTGACGGCATCACGCTGCTCACGAGCCCACTACCCGCTGTGCCCAACGTCGGCTATCCTCCGACGCTCGCATCGGGGAGTAGCGCTGCCGTGCAGCAGTACAACGTCCAGGGCATCGACAAGGTGCAGTTCCAGATCAAGAACAACAACGCAGCCACCAAGACCATCACGGCCTCTTGGAGAACCGAGAGCTGGTAGATGAAGACAAGCGCCACAGTCGATCTTCCCTATCAACCCAACCCGAAGCAGCAGGAGTTCCACGGCCTCAAAGCGAAGTACCGTGGGTTCTGTGGTGGGTGGGGTAACGGGAAGACTACGGCAGGCTGCGTTGAGTTCTTCCTCCGCCTGATCGAGTACCCAGGCACCAACAGTATCGTTAGCCGCAAGACACGTCCGGAGCTGAAGTCTACGACGTGGGACATGCTAGTGAACGGCGATACTCAGGACACTGGGTGGACGGGCATTCCGAAGTCGGTCATCCGACAGTACCGCGTGAGTGATCTCTACATAGAGCTCATCAACGGCTCACGCATCCACGGACTGCCGCTCGACGATCCAGCGAAGCTCGAGAACTACAACCTTGGGCTGTTCCTGCTCGATCAGGCCGAGGAGGTCGAGGAAGACATCCTGCTGAAGATCCATGGACGTCTTCGTCAGAACCACTCGCCCCGCGAGGGGCTACTTCTGTTCAACCCGAACGGACACAACTGGCTGTGGCGCTACTTCATCGACCCCGAACGCACCGCGAGCAAGAAGCAGCGGTACAAGTGCATCGAGGCTACGATGTTCGACAACCCGAATCTGCCCGATGACTACCTCGAGCAGTTTGATGGCCTCCCTCAGCATTGGTACCAACGCTTCATCGAAGGTAGCCACGACGTCTTCACGGGGCAGATCTTCATCGACTACAACCCGGACGTGCATGAGATAGACCCATTCCGCATCCCATCCGACTGGGAGCGTTGGTGGTGCTTCGATCCAGGTATGCGGCATGAGGGTTGTTCGTTCTGGCTGGCTCGTGATTATGACGGTAACTGCTACGTCTACAGGGAAATCCTGGAGCCAAATCAGACGATCGAATGGTGGTCGCAAATGACGTTCGCGGCTGAAGCTGAGGACGATTGGGGAGGGCCGGATGAAGAGATCTTCCGCCGTCTTGTTGGACCCGAGGCAAGAATCCGATCCACCACTGACGGGAAGTCTGTCTACGATCTTCTTGGAGAGAACGGACTTTACCCTGAGTTCTCTGATCGAGACCCCACCGCTCGGATATCTCGGATCACCGAGTACCTTCGACCCGCTGCTGGACACCTATATCCATTCGGGACTGTGGAGGGCAAGCCTGAGGGAGCTCCTCGCCTCTATATCTTCCGTGACGATGAGGCGGTGCCGCGCCTGCGAGAATACCTCCCACAGTACAGATGGAAGCCGCAGCGAACGAACTTCACCGAAGAAGACTCCGCAGAAAAGCCACGCAAGAAGGACGACCACAACATCGACTGCCTCGGACACATCCTCGTTGCAATGGATGAACTTCCTGATCCTGAGGTGGCGAGCAGGCCTCGCTCCGCTGCTGACGCCGAGGCTGCAGAACTGGACGCCCACTTCGACCAGGAGCTCGAACTTGCCGTCGAGCGGTCTCTTGCTCGTGGCTACAGACCAGGCACTTACGCGTCTACAGTCGGGTGAGGAGGACCCACATGGCTCAGCAAGATAACGCCGCGATTCGTAAGAAGCTCGCAGCGAGCGGAGCTGCCAGGTCTGATGGCAGTTTCCCCATCACTAAGTGCACCGGCGAGGGCTTCAGCGCGGAGAACGCGATCCGAAGTTTGGGCCGTGCCAACAACACTGCCACAGCCCGCGCACACATCAAGAAGCGAGTCGCTGCCTTGGGCTGCACGGGTCCCACCTTCGACAACTGGAAGTGAGGGCACATGCCGACAGAAGAGGAGCACGGGGACATCGACTGGCCGTGGCCGATGCCTGAGCCGCGCAACGAAGTGAATGAGCCATGGGCGCGGCAGGTCGACGACCAAGACGAGTGGCCAGGATGGAGGGAGATCAATGCCGCTGACGCGCAAACAGATACCTTCGCCTAACTATTCCAGTCGGGGTGGTGCTGGCGTACGGCTGATCGTGATCCACACCGCTGAGGGTGCAAGGACGATCGAGGAGTTGGGCAACTTCTTCGCGTCCACTAGCAGTCAGGTGTCCAGCCACTGTGGTGCGGACGACAAGGTCAACACTGTGGGTGAGTATGTCAAGCGGAACAACAAGGCGTGGACAGCGGCCAACGCCAATCCCGTCGCTGTTCAACTTGAGCTGTGCGGTTTCGCCTCGTGGACCAAGTCTACCTGGCACAACGAGCATCAGAAGATGCTGGAGAACTGCGCGAAGTGGATCGCGGAAGAGGCAGCGAAGTTCGGCATTCCGATCACCAAGTTGTCCCCCGCTCAAGCTCAAGGCTCTGGGCGTGGAGTCTGTCAGCATAAGGATCTTGGATCCTGGGGCGGGGGGCATCACGACTGTGGCAGCGGCTTCCCGATGGACGACGTACTCAAGATGGCGAAGAACTATGCCGGAGGCGGCGGAGGAGGCGAGGATTACATGAACCCACCTGCATGGCTGTGGGACTGGCTTGAGTGGTACGAGTGTACGTCCCGTGAGAACAGCGAACGCCCTGCTGGTGTCCCCAACGACATCCCGCAGTGGGCGTGGGACTACCAGAAGGAAGTCCACAACATCGCCAAGCGGAAGGGTATGACACCTTCCGAGCGTGACTGGATCGACTGGCGCGTCCAAGGCAGCAAGCCCGAGGATCGCCCTGACGGTGCACCTGAGACCATCCCTGAGTTCTGGTGGGTGGACAACGACTACGTACTCAAGTTCGACAATCCCAACCTGGACACTGCGTCCGCCCCAAGGGGGTAGGTAACATGAACCACAACGTGAGCCTGGTGGAGCGCATGACGCTACCGCCTGCGACCTGCATGAAGTGCGGACGAGGCAACACCCCAGATGGTCGCACGGGAGAGATCGGGCCTTTCCTCGACCTGGGTCTCGAGTACAACTGGGGTGATTCGGGTTACCTGTGCATGGACTGCGTTGCCCTAGTCGCCGTCACGGCGGGCTGGATCTCGCCCGACACGGAGAAGGAGCTCAAGAAGCAGATCAAGCGCTTGGAGAAGAAGCTCCACGACAAGGACGCGGAGATCGACATCCGAGCCCGCCGTGAACAGAGTGCAGTACGCCGCGCTCGTGCAGTGGAGTCCCTGACGTGACCTGGGCGCTTTTCGGACTTGTCATCGTCACCATTGTTGTATTCTCGATCAGCGTATTCCTATCTCTCCAGAGCGTCTCTCAAACTCTGGCCAACGCACTCTCAACGCTCGAACGAGTGCATCAGAACGATGGGAAGCGAATCGACCAGATCCTTGACCGCCTGATGGCGATGGACTTCGAGAGCTTCAAGAGTTACCAGCTCGCTGAGGAAGCCGATACAGGTGGTCAGGAGTTCCCCGAAGAGGAAGCTACAGTCGTCTTGGAGGTGCCGGGTGTCAGTCGCTCCTATGGTGAGAACGATTTACGGCGAGCGGCTGAGGAAAGACAGATACTTTTGGAGGATTTTCCAGCCGAGGAGGAGCCTGAGACATGAGAATTGGCGAGTGTACCAAGGACGCTGATCTTCTGGCGGCGCTTGAGACCGCTCGTGAGCGCAGGATGCAGAACCGCAGAGGCTGGGAAATCGTCTGGTGGAACAACTTGGCGCTGGTTGCTGGGGACCACTACGCTACGTGGGACCCCATGAGAGCGCTTTACGTCGACCGCGACCCGACTTTTGACCCGGTTGTGGATGCCAAGGAGAAGAAACCGCGTATGGTGATCAACCATGCGCTGTCGGTGGCTCGGACCGAGCTCTCAAAATTGACGAAAAGCCGTCCGATCACGGACGTAATTGCTAATTCCGACGATCCGCAGGACTTGGCGGCCGTGAAGGTGGGCCGCAGCGCGCTTGACTACGCAGAATGGAAGTTCAAACTGCCTCGGCTGCGCAAACAAGCCCTGTGGTGGATGATTCAGTGCGGAATTGGCGCTGTTTACGTCGGGTGGGACTCCCACAACGACGATGCAGGCCGTCTTTCCTACATCATAGACCCTGCCACCGGTGACCCCACGTTCTCACCTGTCCGAAAACAGGAAATCCAGCGTATGGTCGACGATGGCACGATCGACGAGGCCCCAGAAGTGAACTTCCCACTTGGTGAGGTGGAGTTCAAGGTTTACTCCCCGTTTCAGTTGTTCCCCGACGAGACCGCGTTGGACTTCGACGAGCTCAAGGATCTCATCACCACGGAGGTTGCGGACGTGGACGTAATTCGCGGCCTCTATGGGAGGGCTGCGAGGGATATCCAACCGGAGCAGGTGAACCTCGGGACCATGGAACGCCGCGTCATGCAGCGTGCGGGCTGGGGTAACTGGATGATGACCGGGGGCAACCAGGACAATGCGTGCTACATCCACACATTCTGGCTCGTCCCACAGGTCTACAGGGGCAATTCGTACCTCGAGAACGGCAAGTACGTGCGGTGGTGTCAGAATCGGATAATCGACGCCTCGCCTGGCTTCCCGTTCCAGGACGCGCGGATTCCGTTCGTCTTCTTCCAGCACATTCCGCAGGCTACGTCCATCTGGCCTGACACTGTGGTCAATCACATTCGGGGTCCTAACCTCGAGGTGGACAAGATCGTCAGCCAGCTCATCGAGGCGAAGGACTACATGGCGAACCCGATGTGGCGGGTTGCTACGCAGCAGAAGGTCAAGGGGCAGATCAAGGCGGCTGCGGGCTCGATTCTCCGTTACGTACACGTGCCTAATGTACCGCCTCCTGAGCCAATCCAGGGTCTGCAGTTGCCTGCACAGGTCGAGTCGTTGCTGGCCGGGTTGCGCGAGCAGATCATGGAAATCTCGGGGCAGTCTGAGGTCGCCCACGGAAACGTGCCTACTGGGGTGCGAAGTGGTGTCGCGGTCGCTTACCTCCAGGAGGAGGACGATACGAAGATTGCCCCGACCATCGAGAATATGGAATATGCGATAGCCCTCGAAGGCTCACTCACGCTCGAGCGTTTCTCTCAGTTCTACGTGGTGGATCGCATCATCCAGTTCTACCGCCCTGACGGGCGTTTCGATGCCATGAAGTTCAAGGGGTCCAACCTCAAGGACAACACGCAGGTCATCTGCCAGGCTGGGAGCGCCATGCCTCGTAGTAAGGCTGCGAAGCAGCAGTACACACTCGAGCTCGTCAGCCTCGGGATTCTCACTGACCCGGAGCAGATCGAGGAGATGCTCGACATAGGTAGTGGCGCTCCCTCACTCAAGGACATGAACATCGCGCAGGCTAACCGTGAGAACAACATCATGCTGCACGGTCTGGCGATGGGCATGTTCCATTTGGCTCGGGATGCTACGCCGGAGCAGGCTGAGCAGACTGTCAGCGCGGCGATCCCGGTCAAGGCGTGGCAGGACCACGCGACGCATATCGAGCACCACACCATGCAAATGATGGATGAGGAGTTTGACCGTCTCCAGGTTTCTCACCCTGGTATCGTCCGGCTCTTCGACGAACATGTTGCTTTACACCAGAAAATGCTGGCCGACCAACAGGCGGCACAGGCCCAGGCACTGCAGGCCGCGAAGGGCGCCCCTGAATCGGCAGGCGGTATTCCCGCGGGTAATGGAGGCCCACCGCCCATGGCACCACCTGGCATGACAAGGCAGCAGACAGCCGTCCCGGATATCATCGGGGGCGGTCAGACGCAGTTGACGGCACGCCGTGAACCTGCCCTCCCAGCGAGTCCGAGGCCGGGTAGGTAATGCCGTACGCCAACATGCCCAAATCCATGTGGGCCCGTATGGATCGTTGCGTCAGTGACGTGAAGGCGAAGGGTAATGCCAAGAACGCCTACGCGATCTGCTACGCGTCCATCATGGGCTCAGATGTAGCGAAGGCTGCACGGTCACGGATGAAGAAGGGAGGTAAATAGAGTGACTGAGGACTACAGCGACTACTCGAAGGCAGAGCTTCAGGCGAAGGCCGACGAGCTAGGCGTAGAGTACGACGATTCCGACACCAAGGCGGAACTGGTCGACAAGATCAACGAAGCTGAGGCTGACGAGTCGGGGGACGAGGAGGGCGCCGAGGAAGAGGGTGCTGACGAGGAGGAGACTGGCGAGGAGGAAGCGTACGACAGCTCTCCTGGCGCGGTCGCCTCTGAGCAGTTTCCTGAGCGGCGTCCCATCGAGCCTGACCTGGCGAACATCGAGGACCCGGACGCGGAGTATGAAGGTGAACATCTGGCTCCGCTGAACGCCGAGTCGTGGGTCGTGCTCGACGGTGATCACGAGGAAGTACCCGACGAGCTGGACGGCAAGATCGCAGCTGTGGTCGAGTACCCGACAACGGTCGCGCAGGACCCCGACACCGGGATCGTCGAGACCTACCTGCCGCCAGGTGCGAGCCTGACGGTGAAGGAGCGCGGACAGGGCACGCTCTTGTACTTGCCACTGGACGCGTTCAAGGAGATCCACACGCACGGAAGGCCGGCGGAGTTTGCCTAGAGACATACGTAACCTGAACGAAGCACTCGATGCCATCCAAGAGGTGGCTATCGAGACGAGTCAGGGCTCGTATGTCAAGGTAGACGACGTGAGAAGGCTGCTCGAGGAGAAGCGGGACGTACTCGAGGCGGAGATCGAAGACCGCATCGAGAAGCGTATTCCGTATCGTATGACTCCCGAGCGCGCCCGGCGCATGGCCATGCGCGATGAGGAGCTTCGTGCCGACCATCGTCCGAGTGGCCCACGCGAACCGGGGAAATCCGTACCAGCAGGCCCAATCGCCAACGAGGGCGTAAAATCGTAGGCCAGGAGGATCACAGTGGGTGAAATGGCAGACAGGATGCAGGCCGCGATCGAAGCCGAGGGAGGGCTCGAGGGCGACGCTGCAGTACCGGGTACCGGAACGGAAGGCGCTGACGACACGCCGCGGGGCGATAACACCGATACCGGTCGTCAGGGCCCTCCTGAGACGATTCCGTACTCCCGATTCCAGGAGGTAAACAGCCGTTACCAGGCGCTCAAGGGTTACGAAGCTCTGGAAGAATACGGCATCGAACCGGACTCCGCGGTTCGCTTGGCGAACTTCGAAGCCGCCTACGTGCAGGACCCAAAGGGCATCATTGGCACCCTAATCGACAGCCAACAGGACTTGTCCGACGAGCAGAAGGCAGTGATGAAGCAATTGCTCACCACAGATGCCGCCACTGTTCGTGCTGGCGCTCAAGGCGACGAGGACGGGGGCAACGATGGTGCTGTTATTCCTCCCGAGGTGGCTCAGCGACTCGCTCAGGTCGACCAGATCATGCAGGAGCGTGAGGAGGCCGACCGTCAGGCGCGTCTAGACATCGTGGTTCGTCACTGGGACGGCCTGGATAAACAGGACAATCTCGACGTTCCCGAGCGCACGAAGCTCGTATGGATCTCGTCCGCTGCCGCTGGTGGCGGGTACGAGACCCTTGAGCAGCTCGCAGAGGCTGCGCGAACTGCGTACCTCGAGGACAGGGATCATTCCCTTGGGTCAGCCGTTCAGTCGGGCAAGTCGGGAACGCCTCGCACGGTGCCCGGTAGTGCAGCTGCGCCTTCGCCCCCGGAGGAGTTCAAGGACTTCGGTGCGGCGAACAAGCAGATCATGGCCGACATCCGAGCAGGGCGTCTACCCGGAATCGAAATGGAGAGCTGATGGCACTTGGATACAGCATCAAGGGCCGCGGTTCTGTTGGCGACATGTGGATGAAGGTAGTCGACATTACGTTCGACAACGCCTATCCGTCGCCTGGTGGTTGGTCGTTAAGTCCCGCAGCGTTGGGCATTGGTGCTGGTGGAACGATCGTGTTTGTGGATCTCTCGGCTGCGAAGATCGGGTACATCCTCGAGTACGATCAGGTCAACCAGAAGATCAAGGCCTACCAGAACGGAGCGGGTAACTCGCCCAACACCGAGCTAGCCAACAACTCCGCGGTTCTAAACGCGGTAGTTGCCCGGGCGATGGTCCTGGGCAAAGGCTCTCCCGGTTAGATAGGAGCTGAGAGATGGTACAGACTACCACATCAGCTGACGCGATCCTCCAGAACTACTACCTCCCTGTGGTCAGGGAGATGGTGAACCAGCGTGCCATCCTGCTCTTCGGGTACACGCCGGCCGAGCTGGAGGCGGGCGCGGGGACGATGAACGCTGCCAAGGGCGAGACCCTGGACTACACGGGGATCTCCAAGGATGCGGACGTGGTCGAGTTCGCAGGCCGGCAGTGGGTCATCGCGCTCCACGTCACCCGCAACGAGTCAGGTACGGCTCGCGCTGAGGGTGCGACGCTGCCTACACCGGGTCAGCAGGGATGGGCGGACATTCTCGACAAGGTCCGCAAGGAGTACAAGCAGATCCAGCTCACGGGCTTCTCCATGGAGGTCACGGAGCGGAATCTGGGCGCGTACCTGCGCTTGCTCGAAGCGGAGACCGTTGGTGCGGTCAACGATCTCCGGAAGGACATGAACCGTCAGGCGTTCGGTGATCAGCGCGGTACGCTGTGCCAGATCACCGCTGACGGCTCGAACACGGTCACGGTCGACAACCTGCAGTACCTACGCGTCGGCATGTACGTGGACATCGTGAACCAGAGCACGGACGCGGTTCTCGCTGCTCGCGTACAGATCACCGCCATCACACGTGCCACTCGTGTGGTGACCTACAGCGGTTCCGACGTGACGGCTGTCCCTGGCACGCACGTGCTCGCGGTCGAGGGCAACTGGAAGCAGGAGATCAACGGTCTCCGCAACATCATCCGCAGCGATCTCTCCCAGAACTACGTCCTGCACTCCATCGACGCGTCGGTGGCAGGCAACGAGTACTGGCAGGCGAAGCAGGCGGACGGTGGAAACTCGACCTTCGACGAAGACGCTGGCCAGCTCATGCTGGACCAGATCGGCGCCGAGGGCTGGGAGACCGAACTGCTCCTCACCACGAGGGGCATCCGTCGTCGGTACGTGAACACGCTCAAGGCCCAGAAGCGGTGGAACGATGCCAACGCCGGCACCATGCACGGTGGCTTCAAGTACATCGACTACAACGGGTTCCCGATGCTGTTCGACGACGACTGCCCGAAGCAGTACATGTTCCTCATCCGCCCCGACGACTTCCTGTGGGTGCAGCTCAACGGGAACGACTTCCGGTGGATGAACAGGGACGGTGCGATCCTCCGCAAGGTGGAGAACCCCGACACCGACGCCTACAAGGCAACCCTCTACAAGTACTGCGATCTGGGCTGCTTCCGCCGGAAGACGCAGGGAGCGATCTACAACCTCGCGGACGACATCCCGTAGGCCACTCTCCGGGATAGGAGGCGGACGATGGAAATGCTGCCGATGAAGGCTTGGTACAACCACGAACACGGTGTCATCGAGCTCGAAGACGATGTGCTATCCATCGTCCGCCAAGTCCGCGAACAGTACGGGCGGCGGATCACGATCGAGCTGCTGCCCGACTCACCAGAGCCATACGCGTTCGTAGAGCATTGTGAGGACGGCACTGATCGACTCGTGTTCACATGCGTCGAGCTTGATCCTCGCGCTCTAGAGCGTCTCCTAAGATCCGACAGTCACGGCCGTGCGTACATCGACCCCTACGACGAAGCGGAACAGGCTCACGACTCGCTTCAGGAAGCGAAGGACGAGCATAGCAAGGAGCAGTTGCGCGAAGTTGCGGAGGAGATGGCCTACGCACTGAAGCGGGAGGGCCGCGGTGAATCACTCCCGCTGACTGTCGGACTGAACAAGGGAAGGACTCAGCGTGCCAAGCGCTAGCGGACAGCTACAGTTCCAGGACTACGACGCTGCACTCGTAGCGCGTGGGTTCGATGGGTTCCAGCCTGTGGAGCGGTCGCAGATGATCAACCTCGCGTATCGCTACATCGCTCGCAAGTACCCATGGTCGTGGGAGGAGTACAGCAAGACGTTCACGGTCAACCCCGGTGATCCACCTATCGCGCTCGCAGGTGCGACACCGTTGGGTGCTGACAACGTAGTCGGATGCTACGTTCTCACGAATCCGTACCGGAAGAAGCTGATCGTGATGCGGCAGGACGCGTTCGAGCGGAAGTGGCTTCCCCTCGACCTGACCGATCCAGCGAACCGATCCACCAACCCGAGTTGGTACTACGTCTTCAACGAGCAGATCTATTTGCTTGCGCCTGCACAGACCACGTACCAGGTCGTGATCTACTTCAAGAACTACCTCGCAGACTTGGTCGCGCTCACAGACACGCCCGCCACACCACAGATCCTCGACGAAGTGATCCTCGATGCAGCGCTAGTCCGCTGTCACCGTCGCGCCCACGAGTTGCAGCTCGCGGCTGAGGCGCAGGCACGCGTAGACGAGGCCATCATGGACATGCTGCAGGACGATGTGTGGACCATGGAGGAACAACAGGAGCGGGTAGTCCCGGACAACCAATGGCTGTAGCAGCTAACGAGATATCCGTCGACCGCCAAAACGTGACTGCGTGGGTCGAGGCGTGGAAGGAAAACCCAAAGGGCAAGACGCTCGAGGCGTACATACGCCAGGAGGTCAAGAAGTTGGGTCTCGTGGATGAGATGGTCGATACCACAGGCCACGATAGCTTGGAGAACGAGACTCACATCGCGGACATGATCGTCATGGATCAGGACTCCTACATCCCCGTCGAAGAGCGGGAGAAGATCGAGAAGAAAATTGCCGCAAGTCGCCGACGTAAAAGAAGTTGAGGTCGTAACCCAGGGCTTCCAGAAGGGCCTCAACATTCAGGACGCCCCGAACCTCCTCGAGAACGTCGAGGTTCGTAGAGCGGAGAATGGGCTTTTCGACGAGAGAGGCGGCTTCTCCAAGCGTGCTGGCTGCCAGAACATGGGCACTGTGGGTGCAGCAGGTGATCGCATCATCAGCACCTACGTCTTCAACCGTGGCGATGCTGTAGCACCACACCTCATGGTGCACACCTCAGCTGGGGCGGTGTACTACACCACCGATCCCACAGCTAACCCCATCGTGTGGACGCCTGTCGTGGTGTCAGGCTTCTCGATTAGTCAGCCCATGGCGTGGGAGACGTTCAACTCCAAGTGCTACTTCTGCGACGGCACGCACTACTCCTCGTGGGATGGCACGACATACGCCACGTACCCGAGTGCACCGAAGGGTAAGTACATTCGCCTCTACAAGGACACCATGTGGGTGGCGGGTGTGTTCGGATTGCCTGACCGCATCTACTCTAGTAACCCTGGTGATGCGGAGACGTGGCCTGCAGCGAACTGGGTCGACATTCGCCATGGTGACGGCGATGTGGTACGTGGGCTCGCGTCGGATGGGGTTTATCTGATCGTGGGCAAGCGTAACACGGGGACTATCATCTACGACCCCGCGCTGTTCTACAACCGTGTCTACGACTACGAGAAAGGGTTTGAATCTCACTGGGGCGTGATCCAGCACGAGTCGGACATCTACTACATCACTCGTCGAGGTGTGGCGAAGTGGGCGGGTGACGCACCAGCGGACCTCATCTCGTACAAGATTGACCCCATCTTCGACCCGCACATTCTCAACTACAACCTCCTAGCGACTGCGTGGGCTTACACCTACGGTCAAGTAATCTCGTGGTGTGTTGCTGAGATTGGTGCAGCCTACCCGACCATGCAGATCAATTACTATCCACGTCTCGCTGAGCTCACGGCACTGGGTATTCGTGGTCTGGGTCCGTGGAGTGTGGATCGGGTGCCAGTCGCGTGCGCCTCAGTATATCGCTATCAGGACAAGGTCCGCTTGTACGGCGGCTCGACGTTGGCGAACAAGCTCTACTGGGTGTTCGCTGATGGTATCGGGCAAGACGATGGACAAACGTTCACGGCGATCCTGGAGACAGCGGCGTTCGACTTTGGTGCACCACTGCTGACGAAGTACGTCCGACGTATGCGAATCCTAGGCCGCGGTAAGTTCAACGTCTCAATCAAGCGAAACTTCCAGAACACGCTCTACCGAACCGCATCTGTGGACCTCTCGCAGGGCACGGACATGTGGAATAACAACAACTGGAACTCTGATAACTGGGGTCCTGACGCCAATGTCAAGGAAACCACCGTGAACCCAGACGCGTACGGACGCTTCATCACTGTGGTATTCTACGACGCCGATCCCAACGCTGGGTCGATGACTATCCCTGTAGGCTCTCGTGACTACTCGAGACCGACGGGTCAGTGGTCGATCCTGGGGTGCATCCTCGATGGCCAGCTACTGGGAGTGAGGAACACATGAGTCTCTACAACATCGTGGGCCTGTCTTCCATGGTGGCAGGGCAGCCCGAGGACGTTGGTCAGGTAGTCGCCAACTTCCAGGCGATCCAGACCGTGCTCAACGGCGGGATCGACGACGTGAACATCCGCGCCACCGCAGCAATCCAAGCTAGCAAGTTCGCAGGCTATCCCAACGATCCCACCAAGGTGCTCAAGGGTGATGGCTCGTGGGGTACAGTTGTTCCAGCGCGGACGGTTATCCTTACGGGTACTGTCAGCTACACTGCACCCACAGGCGCTACGTCGTTGGACATCCAGTGCCAGGCTGCTGGCGGCGGGGGTAAAGGTAACAACTCGACCTCCGCATCTTCCAACACTATCTCGATCGGTATTGGTGGTGGTGGCGGTGGCTGGTCGACGAAGATCATCAACACCAACATCGGCACCCACACTGTGGCAGTTGGTGCTGGTGGTGCTGCTGGGTCGTCTGCTGGTGGTAATGGTGGCACTGGCGGTCAGACTACCTTTGCAGACACTGCCACAACTGTGGTTTGCTCGGCTACTGGTGGCAATGGAGGTACATATCTCCTGCCTACGGGTTCGGCACCGTCCTTCATGAATAGTGGCGGTGCAGGCATTCAGTATGTGACCGCTGGCGGTAGTGCGGCTGCTGGTGACTACGGCAGGACTGGAGGTGGCGGTTACGGCATGAGGTTCGCTGCTGGTGATGGCGTGTCTATCGGCGGAGATTCCGTCCTCGCTCAGTACTACTTCAACGCCGCAACGTCTTCGACAGGAAACTTCCAGTCGGGTGCAGCAGCGAACTACGGAGGTGGCGGTACCGGCGGCGTGTGTACGTCTACGACCGCAGTTGCTGGTGCGACAGGAGGAAACGGAGTGATAATCGTGGTGTCTCATGTCGGCTAAGAAACCAAAACCGTCCAAGAAGCATTCGATTCACCGCGATGGCAAGTTGCTTGTCGCTCACGCGCGGAACTGGCGGCCCATGCACATCGAGGCGGGCTACCACGAGCAGGAATGGGGTGAGCTTCCCACCAGAGATCACGATCTCCTCGGTCAGCATGAGCATCTGCACGTCGCGTATGTACCTCCTGAGGAGGCGAACACAGGTGCTCCTGAATTCCGCATTACGCTCGACAGTCGAACGGGTGAGGCTGTGAACGTTGTCTGCGCCGACAGCGTGCGTGCTTACTTGGAGCTTCATGGGGTCAAGTGAGTGACGCTCTACAACATTGTCAACCCCGGCAGCCTGGTCTCAGGTCAGCCGCAAGATGTCTCTCAGGTGTTGGCGAACTTCACCGCGATTCAGAACGTCCTCAACGGCAACATCGACGGAGCGAACCTCGCGGCGGGTGGAGTGGCGAACTCGAAACTCGCAGGCTACCCGTGGGCGAACGCCGACATAGCAGCAGGAGCGGCAATCGCGTACTCCAAGCTGAGCCTCGCAGGCTCTGTGGTCAATGCAGATGTGGCTGCTGCAGCAGCGATTGCGCCGTCGAAGTTCGCAGGCTTCCCGAACGACGCGACGAAGTACCTCGCTGGGGATGGATCGTGGCCCGTGCTATCGGCAGGTGGCGGTGGGGCACTCACCATGTTCTACGATTCCGGTGCAGCCGGTGTCGTGTTCCCAGTCGCCTCGATCACGACAACTTCACTACCGCAGACTGCCAAGCATCTACTCGTCGTCTGGCGGTGCACCTCCACTCTCGCGGGCTTGGATACCATGCTGATGCGAGTGAACGGTGCGACTACGGGTTACTACGGCGAGCAGGTTACTGCTCAGGTAAGCAGCATCGCGGCAGCTGCAACGTCCAACGCTTCGGCGACGACGATCGGCTTCCTCGGCCAGAACACGGGCTTCGGAGGAGGCGGTTTTGTCTTCATCAGCGACTACGCCCAATCGGTATACAAGGCCATCACTTGCGTGGGCTTCGGTGTGAACAGCGTGCCTAACTCGAGCCTCTACATCGGAGGTAACTTCTCCAACATTTCCGCTGCGTGGACTACGCTCACCTTCCTGCCCAATACGGGGCCTAACCTGTCAACCGGTCGATTCACGGTGTATGGCCTTGGCTAGGCGTCCGAAGGTAGCCGTGTACGAAGAGAACGATGAAGGTGAAGAGATGCTCGTGCATCGACCCATGAACGATGAGGAGTTCGCAGATCTGAAGGAGCGTCAGAAGAACGCACCAGACTACGACAACATGCCGCACCCGCTACTTGCTCAGGTAGGCGATATGTCTGACGAGGACAAGCAGAAGTTGAGGGAACTCCTGAATGGCTAAGCAAACCGTACTACCACAGAGGCCCGCCAGGAAGGCGCCTGCCGAGCAGCAGGTCTGGACGACGTGGACCATGCTGCTCTACTTCATCAACTCCATCTACGACGGACAGATCGCCTCGATCCTGAGCCAAATAGCTGCGATCGGTGGAGCTGCGACGATCCAAGCAGGCAGTGTGAACATGCCCGCTGGTCAGACAACCGTGACCGTGAACCATACGCTTGGTGCCCCGAACGCTGTGGCAGTCACGCCCGTGAGTCAGGAGGTTGCTCTGGCGTGGGGCGGAGATGCATTCTGGATCACAGGTAAGACTAACAATCAGTTCGTAATCAACGTAGCCGTCGTCGCTCCTGCGGGCGGGCTGAACTTCGATTGGGTGGTGAAGACAACATGAGCGCACTTGATCTAACCGCTGACGCCAATCCGCAGACGCAGAGCGGTACAGGCGGTGCACAGCCACTGACAGCTCCAGTACTGAATGAGGACTTCTCGCAGTACGCCATGCCGTTCGATCCAATGGCTTACGGTGCGGGTCCTGCGTTGATGTCCGCTGCACCTGCCAGCGCGACGGATGCCCAGTACCTCCAGGAGAATGCACAGCAACGGGCTGACCTCGCGCGAGCGTACGGTGCAGCGCTTCAGCAGCTGGGGTACACCGACCCGACGACTGGGCAGTTCATCCCTGGCGCACTCATCTCAGCTGCGCAGATCAAGGAGGCGCAGGATCAAACAGCGCGGCAGCAGGCGATCCTGCAGAACACGCAGAACGCGCAGCAGAACAGCATCCTGTTCAGTGGCATGCGTGGTCAGATGCAGGCGCAGGCTGAGCAGCCATTCGTCTCGGATATCGCCAGCATCGAGAACCAGCTACCGCAGGACCTGGCGAACTACCTCGGGCAGGCGAAGCAAGCCATCTCCGATTACGCCGCGCAGAACAACGCGTCTCTCGCAGCAGCAGCTGCGCGCGCTGCGGCAGCAGCGACACAGAACCCAATCACGCCCGCTGGCGGTAGTTCCTCAAGCAGTTCCTCGTCAGGTGGGAACACGACTACACCATCTGCATCTGACCCCTATGGTCTCGCAGGTATGACTACAGCGTCACTTGGTGCTCAGATGGATCAACTCGCTGGATCGCCTCAACCGATCTACGGTCCTGGTAGCATCATTAAGCCCACAGCGCAGCAGTCCAGCAAGAACATCTACTCACTCCTGCCATACCAGCGTGGGGGTCAGGCAGCAATGGCGGGTGGGATACTGATGGCTGGTGGTGGTGAGGTCGGTCAGCCTACACAGGCAGTCATCGGTGAAGCTGGCCCCGAATCTGTGGTCCCACGCTCAGGACTGACACCGCCTGAGAACGACTTGCTCACAGGCTTGCGTCAAACTGCACAGGCACGCTTGGGGCAACCAGGCATTCACTGGTTCGGTCCTGGCGGATCGGGTGTCGCGTACCCCGGTGATCCCAACGCGGGCGGGCCCGTGCGCGGAATTCAACCGCCACCGATTTCGCCAGCTGCTGCGCTTCAGGCTCAGGGCCAGCACGACGCCGCCGTGAACATGTGGATGCAGCACCACCCGGGTGCGATGTTGGGCAAGGCGCGCGCCATGCCGAACTGGGTTCACGCCGCCGTGCATGAGGCACTCGACCGGATCGCACAGGGGGTCTGATGTCAGCAGCTGCACCCACCGCATCTAACCCGATCACCACACCGTACACGGTCGATCAGCTTCAGGCTCTCGCGCAGTCTGAAGCAGCGGCGCAGATCAATGCGACCAACGCACCGCTCCAGGCGCAGGTCGGAACCCTTGGAGGTCAGAAGACTGCAGCCGAGCAAGAGATCAACCAGATGTACGGTCAGCTCCTGCCGTACGTTCAGCAGTCCGCTCAGGCTGTCCAGGGCGCGCAGGAAAACGCCGCGACCATGGCGCAACAGGTGTTTGCGGCCGCGGGCACACGCATGAATCAGCTCTACCAGCAGCAGGCGTCTGAGGCACAGCAACTCGCGCAGCAGATCGGTGGCCCTGTGTCAGCGGGTCAGTTCACTCAGGGCGTCGAGCCGTACATGGCAGCGCTACCTGGCGAGCAGGGTGCTGGCGTGCTCGGTGCACTCGGCTCGGGCTTGGCGAACACCACAGAGGCGCAACAGTTCGCTGGGCAGGTCTTCCCCGCGCTCAACACTGAGGACGTTGCGAAGTCGGACAGCTACTACAACAACCAGATCAAGACGCTCCAGGACCAGATCGACGCCAACGCTGCCACGAAGTCAGACCTCGTCGGGAAGACGTTCAACGATCTACTCCAGCAGGAGAGGTCGTTCGCGCAGAATCAGACGCAGCTGCAGTTGGACAAGCAGAAGGCTGCGCGTGACTGGAAGGTTCAGCAGCAGCAGATCGCGTCTTCGAAGCTCAGTGGGAAGCTGTCACAGCAGGCTGCGAAGCGCGCTGGCATCACACTTCAGCAGCGCGGCACTGCGCTCAGGATCACGGCTGCACGCACGCAGGCTGAGATCCAGCACATGTCTCAAGCAGACAAGATCGCGGCTGCGCGGCTGGGGTTGTCGAAGGCTGAGTTCGTCCAGCGGGCACAGCATCAGAATCAGATGGCCAAGGTCGGTGCGGCACGCGTTTCCGACGCCATCTCGAAGGATGCGGCCTCTGTGGTCGAAGCGGCGATGGGCGGAGGCAAGCCCGTCAGTCGCACGTACCGCGACTACATCCCGAAGAACACTCCGCAGGCAGCACTCGCCAAGGTAGGCAAGGTTGCTGGCGCGTACCTCGATCCGAAGAATGGGCAGTACTACAAGATCGCCCATGAGACCATGACGCCCGCGCAGTGGGCACAGATGAGTGGCCAGGGTGGGGCAGCGACACCTATCCACGATCCAAACCGCCTGTACGACCTGGTACGTGGCACGATCCCGCAGCTCGGTGCGAAGGCTACGGTCAACCTCATCCGTGCGCAGACTGGGCTCAAGGGATGGTCACCGGGGAAGAACATGAACTACAACGGAGCTACACTACACGCCATGTCGATGGGCGAGTTGTACGGTGTGGCACGTGATCACGGATTCCCAGGCAAGATCGGTGGTAAGAGTGGGGCGTCGCGTCAGAACCTGATCGACTGGATCCTACACCTGCCGCACAACGCTACAGGACCTGGAGTCAATCCCTAATGCCAGTCGGCGAAGTCTTCGATCCACAGCTGAACAAGCTCAAGGTGGGGCAGGGTGTCAGAGGCGGTATTCGTCAGCCTGGGGGTCAGGCTCGCGGGTTGCCTGCACCGATGCCCGGTGTCCCACACATCCACCTCGGATCACCAGCACCGCCGATCAACATGGGAGCTGTGGCACAAGCACGGACGAGACAACAGCCTGGCATGATGGGCGGCCTCGGATCGTTGTTCGCCCCGCTACAGCATCTTGGTCCTGCGCTGCATCAGGCACTGCCGTCGCCGAGTCAGGTCAAGCTGAACAAGAACGAGCAGCGTGCGAAGTCCATCATCACGGACAACAACCCGCAGGAGTTCCATAATGCTAGCAAGCAGGTGCAGAACCTCATCACCAACCCCTCGCCCAGTCTGCATCTGCACCTCGCTGTGGACCCGTTTCTTCAGGGTCAGCATCAGGCGTTGCTAGGGCAGGTAGGCCCAGAAGCTCAGGCGCTGAACAAGGCATGGGGCATCGACAAGTTCAACAAGCAGGCGAAGAACCTCGCAGCGGGTAAGTGGGGTCCCGGCACGGGCGTGACTGCCTCGCAGGCGCAGGACTACTACACGCGACAGCAGCAGGAAAAAGCCTCGCAACGGGGATTCGGTGCTATCGAGCAGGGCGGCGTCAGTGCGATGGGGCTTCCTGTCATCGGCCCCGTGCTTGGCAAGGCACAGCAGATCGGTACTGAGGCAGCGGCTGCGGGTGTTGGCCTCGGACCGCAGCTCTACGACTTGGCGAAGCATGCGGGGTTGGCGGGTGCACGCCTTGGACAGCAGACCTCGAGGGCGATGGGCATGAAGCCAGGCGGTACACCCATCCCGAGTCAGGAGCCGTACTTCGCAACGGTAGGCAAGGGATTCCTCCACAGCTATGGCGAGACGATCAACCACCCACTTCGTCAGTGGCAGGAAGACCCGTTCGGACTCATCACTAACGTCCTCCCTGTGGCATCAGGCGGTGCATCGTTGGCGCTCAAGGGTGGCTCGATCGCGGACATCTTGTCTGCTGCTCGCGCGGGTGAGATGACACCGACAGAAGCGACGATGGCTGTCGCCAAGCGTCTCACAGAACCTCACGGCGTACGGCGGTTCATGGGTACTGGCCCCGCTGACAAGCACTTCAACCTCAGCGGCTTCGACTCCATGAAGTACGACAAGGGCATGTACGCGGATAACCACTTCCCACGCATGCCTATCTACGCGCACACGAAGAACCCCGAGAAGTCGCTGTTCGGACCGCCAGGTTTGGGTCACTCGGATATGCCTGAGGGCAAGGGGATGCTGCAGGCGTCGGGCATCCGTGATCCTCAGACGGGTCAGGTAGTGAAGATCAACCTCCACGGTAAGGGTGGTGGACTTACGCCTGACGCGGAAAAGGCGCTGTCTGACAAGCTGATGAAGCTGGCCAACGAGAAGTTGGGCGAAGCAAATCGTACTGACCCATACGCTGTCATGCCGCCTACAGCGAAGAGTGCTCTCGGTGCGTTGATCCAGACGAGGATCCTTGATCCGTACACGGTCAAGGCGCTGATGAAGGGCGTGAAGCCCACGTTCCGTGCCATGGGTAGGGACGTCGAGATCCCCAACCCGCTCACTGGCCTCGCGCAGGGACGATACGGTAAGTTCATTCGCCGCGACCTTGAGATGAAGACGCAGATGGAGCGAGGTGCTGCTGAGGTTCGCCTCGCTCGTGAGGCAGGTCTCAAGGGTCCCTACCCCGACACAGCACAGATCCCGAACGTGGATATTCGCAACCAGCCCCACCCCGGTGAGATTCAGCGACTCGCGTATGGTCAGGGCAGTGCGAAGGTTCACGCCGACGAGTGGCACAATCTCTACGAGGGCGGAATGGGTTGGAATCCGCACATCGAGAACAATCTCCAAGACTACGTGGCGATCAAGAAGCCTCCGCCCAAGGAGGATATACTCAAGAACGCGAAGGCCTACAACAGTGAGGCCAACATCAGTCGGCAGTGGGACAAGACGATCGTCCAGAACACTCACGACGCGACAGCTGCTGAGCAGGTCAGGGAGGCACCGAACGAGTACGCGTTCATGCCGAAGCGCACCTGGAATCAGATGCGGATGAAGGATCCCAGCCTCGGCATGCTGCAGAAGCCAGTGAACACGATGGACAATGTGACCCAGCTCGTGCGTGCTGGTCGCTTCCTGCATCCTGGCTACATCGCATGGGCGCTCCAGAACGGCATCCTCCACCTGTCGCAGGCTGGCATGCACGTAGTCCGCAACGCGCTCTGGGTCAAGAACGAGTACTCGAAGTTCTCAGCCACAGACAAGGCACTCTACGACAACGCTGTGGGCGCGGGTCACTTCGGCGGTGGCATTGCACGTGCCTCAGCAGGTAGTGAGACCACTCACCTCGGACCTGTGAAGCTTGAGCAGGCAATCCCCGGCGCCAAGGGATTCACGCAGAAGGCAGCGAAGTTCTGGCACGCTGTGGACGACGCACCGTTCCGTCGCATGAGCCTCGCCCACGAGCTTCATCGTGATGGCTACACGACTGCGGATCAGGTTTCCAACCTCATGCACAACGACCCCGCGAAGTTCCGCAGCATCGCACGGCAGGCACAGCGTGAGGCTATCGACTACAGTGAGATGTCCCCGATGGAGCGGGCTACAGTGCAGAAGATGTTCACTGCGTGGGGATGGACACGAGGCGCTACGACCTACACAGGTCGCTTCGCGTTCCAGCATCCCATCCAGTTCGGCATCGCGTCGCAGCTGGGGCAGCAGGGCCATCAAGCCGTCGCTGACTACTACATGAAGCATGGTGGAGGTCTACCGCCTCAGTGGCTCGAGGGTTACCTGCCGATGGGCAAGGGCGATTCACCATGGCTCGGTGAGGGTGGCGTGATCAACCCCGCACAGACGGCGGGCGAGCTGCTTCAGATGTTGCCTGCTGCGACTAAGGGTCAGACTGAATCGCTGGCGGGCATGGAATCACCTGGTCTCGGCGCAGGCCTCGAGGCGCTTACAGGACTGACGAAGTATGGTCAGCAGTTGAAGGGCAACCAACGACTGACGCAGCCGATACTGGACCTCATCTCGCGGTTCGAACCCTACGCTGTGGGCAAGTCACTCTTCGAGTCCAAGAAGGGTGGCGGCACGTTTAAGCAGGGGTTGCTGCCTGCTGCTCTGCAGGAGTTCGGAGTTCCTGTGTCTCACCTGCGCAGCGCCAAGGAAACCGGCGCGCTGGGTGTCAAGGACTTCGAGCAGATGCTGGCGAAGCCCGACGAAATCAACTTCCGGTACAACCGCGCGTTGGAGCAAATGCCACAGCAGGCCAAACAGCTTGGGATCTCAGGCAACCAGCTCAGCAGCTGGCGTCACGACCTCGAGATGGTCAAGGAGCGCGACACCTGGCAGTATCACTACGCGCAGGCACACGGTGCGAACAGCATCCGCAGCTTGCCACCGAAGAACCGTGCCGAGGCAGCGGTACAGTTTCTCCACCAGTACAAGTACATCTCCTCGGCGGAGGCGCTTGCCGACCAGCATCTGATCAACACCAGCACCGACGATACCACGCTGACGGCACTTGCCACCGCATGGTGGGATTCCTCAGGTATTGGTGCAGTCTCCAACGCATACAAGGACGCCGTCAAGAACACGGCGCCACCGACACTCACACCGGGTAGATAATGGCTAACGCACTCGCACTCTACTCAGGCATCATCGGCAGGGCAGCGAAGATGTACGGCATTCCGCCTCAGCTCCTCGAGCGTCATATCATGGCAGAGTCAGGGGGCAATCCCACTGCCAGATCACAGGCAGGCGCGATGGGACTGATGCAGTTGATGCCGAGTACGGCAAGGGGTCTCGGCGTGTCGGATCCGTTCAACCCGCAGCAGAACATCATGGGTGGAGCGAAGTACCTCGCCGACCAATACGCGAAGTTCGGCTCCTGGAGCAAGGCACTCGCAGCGTACAATGCAGGCCCAGGAGCTGTGGTCAAGTATGGTGGCGTGCCTCCATTCGCAGAGACCCAGGACTACGTTCACCAGATTCTTGGTGGTCTCCCAAGTGTGGGGGCTGCTCCCCAGCAGTCGCCGCCCGCCTCTGCTGCCTCAGCGGGCCCGGGTCTGAGCGCTCCCACAACTCCCACTCCGAAGATGCCCAACTTCATGGCGATGGCAGAGAACCTCGCGCAGCAGGGACAGAAGGCGCTACCCGACACCATGAGCAGCAGTCTTGATGAGACTACTCCTGGCCTCGATCTGGGTGGTACGGATCCTAATGCGTGGCAGCAGTACGTCTCAGACAAGTCCAACCCCACACCCTACAACTCTATCCTCCGTTCGCTTGGTCCCCGACTGACCGTGAACGTGCAGGGAGGAGGCGGTGGGCAGGGCATCGTGCAGGCTGCACATGGATATCTTGGCGTGCCATACAAGTGGGGTGGTACATCTCGTCAGTCAGGGATGGATTGTTCCGGATTCCTCCAGAACGTGATGCGGGATGTAGGCATCAAGATCGGTCGCACAACCTACGAGCAGGTCAACGAAGGCCAGCCCGTGAGTCTGAAGCAACTGAAGCCGGGGGATGCAGTGTTCACGGAACCGGGTCACGCGGGCCCCAACCATGTCGGGCTCTACATCGGGCATGGCATGATCCAGGAGTCGCCTCACACTGGGACAGTGAACTCCTACATCCCCCTCAAGTCTTACCTCGGTGGTGGGTTCGTCGCGGCACGTCGCTACACCGGGATGCTGCCGGCACCGAAGGGCAAGTAATTCCCCGCTCGCGGGGTAGTAAGGTTAGTCGCCGCTCACCGGCTAACAGCGGTCGCCCCTCCCTAGCCACAGGCAACCGCAGAGGGTAGGGGTCTAGCCTCGGCCCCTACCCTCACACTCGTCGTCGATCAGCGTTTCGGCATCACTGCAGCACGCATCAGAAGATCCCCTCGGATGAGGGCACGTGTGAGTGACGCAACTCATTCACGCTGAACGCGGCATTCGTGTCAGACGCCGCAATACAAGCGACTACGCGGCCAGGGCGAATACCCTCTGACGAGGACTGCACGTACCCCAGCTTCTAACTGCGCCCATACGGGCCAGTGATCGGCTGTCCCCCACAGTCGGTAAAAGCGGGGGCCGTACGTCTTCTGAAAAGTGAGATCCATCTGCAGCCCGCCCCAGTAAGGTGAGAAGGGGTCCCTCCAGCTCCCCTCATAGCGATGGATGCAGAGTAGGTTGTGGACGATGCGTGGGTAGCGGTGAATCAGGCTAGCGCTGGCGACGGACGTTCCCATCACCAGGACGATCGAGGCGGTACACAGTACCACCAAGGCGAGACGATGCACGTTCTACCTCCCGATCGATCTTCCCTAGCAAGGAAGCTACCTGCCCGACCGTTGTGAAGACGACGGCGATGCCGCCAGCCTCCGCGATTTCGTCAAGCACCCTCAGCTGTTTCGGCGTTGGCTTATTGCCTGGCAGCTTCGCTTCTAGGCCGACGAACAATCCTCGGTAGCAGCAGAGGATGTCCGGAATCCCGACTTCCTGGAAGGTATCGTCAGTGCCCTGTATCTTGAAGGGCCGTCCGCCCTTGTCCTTGATGAGGTCTTTTACCTTGGCTACGAGTTTACCTTCTGGTTGTCTAGGCATAGAAAAAGGGACGGTCGTGTTGGTGACTACGGGGTTTTCTCCTGATGAAAGGTAACCCGAAGTCTTCCGGCCCGTCCCTCACATGAGATGATAACAAAAACGGGAGGACTAGCGAAGGAGGTACCTCAGAGCACGTCGAAGCCCCTTGGGATTATCTCCGAGGTATGCGATGCCGATATTGCACTGCCGACACAGCAATCCTCTCACTTCACCTGTAGCATGGTCGTGGTCGACGTGCAGCTTACGTCGGCGTCGGCATATCATGCACCGACCCTTACTCTCAACGACCAGCTGATCGAACGCCTCCCGAGTCAATCCGTAGTCGCGGAAACGCCGACGATCTGCTTTGGTTCTACATCTATGAGGGCTTGTCTTCATAAGGTGAGAAGAGCCCCCACCGCATAGGGGGCCCTTCTCCTTCCCGCGCGCAGCGGAACTTACAGCTCCTCGACGTCTACGTCTTCGAGATCCTCGTCTTCCTCGTCCTCTTCTTCCTCCTCTTCGTCGTACTCTTCTTCGTCGTCGTCTTCCTCTTCGCCATCGCCCTCCTCGAACTTGTCCTTGGGCTGGTAGTCGACGATCTGGCTGCGGATCTTGCCCTCGTACTCGTCGTCCTCCACGGTGATCATCACGGTCTTGCCGTACGCCACCTCGGGGTCAAAGTTGACCACCTTACCGGCGACGTTCTTGCCGAGCGCAGCGTTGATCAGATTCCGAAGATTCCACAGAGCGTCGGGCTTGAGCGACGTGCGGTCGTACAGTGTCTTGCCCTTGAACTTCTTGGGCTCGATGATCTGGAACCGCCACGACAGGTAGCGGCCACCAGACTTCTCGGACTTGCGAAGTTCAGCGTTCACCGGCTTGGCGAGATAATCGCCCTCCGGCACGTGCGCTGCCCTGCCTCCGGAGCGGATCCCCTTGTCCACTCCACTGAAGTCAATCTTGATCTTCCTTGCCACTACTGTCTCCCTTCGTATATCAGTGCCAGCATCTCCGCGAGGTCAGGCGCGTCGATATGCTGTGGAAACATACCGTTGCGGTCCTTCGAGACATAGCGCTCCGAGTCGCCTAGGAGCAGCCGGCGTCTGACCTCCTTGCGCGCGGCCTTCGTTTTCCTGTTCCTAATGACCACCTCCCGTTTGGTGAGATATCCAATTGTCCCCACTGCTGCTTTGAGGGACTTCTCAATACTAGGTGAGACTTCAGGACCGTAGACGATTTCACTCTCATCATCCTCGTCGTCCCCCGATTGCTTGGCTCGTAACTGGGCTACGAAGATGGTGTTGATGGGGAGGTTGCGGAAGTTAATGATCTGAGTTCGCATGAGTTTTCCAACCTTACCCCATGCCTGACGCGAAGGCATATCTGGATCCCTGCTGGCGTCACGACTCGCTTCATCTCCAAGCACGAAGTCCATGCAGATATTCTGTAGGTTTGAGACGGTGTCAATAGCCACAGACTCATATTCGTGGTCCCCCTCCTGTAGGAACCAGTAGATGTCGATGACCTCACGCCAGTACTCGATCTGGATGAAGTCTGGGTTCAGATCACGGCGAACGGAATCTTGCCCCTTGTCGTTCACGTCCACGACGAGCACCTTCGGTGCGGTCGAAGCCAGACGCGTCTTACCCGTGCCTGAGTCGCCGTAGATCAGGAAGTTCTGATTCTGCGGTAGTTCTGACGCAGGATGAATCTTCGCGCGGACGCGTTCACTAACCTTCGATCGGTCAGTTGTTCTACCCCTAGCCACGAATCTTCAGTCCTATCCGTTGTCTCCCCGGTATCTTCATAAGCTCCCTTGCTCTCATTACCTCCCTACGCTTCACTACTACATACGGAAGTACCATGTCCAAGAAACTACACACCTGGCGAATGGAGTAAACACCGTACCGCCAACACTCGTACGCCTCACCGCGTTTAGTAAGTTGTCTAACTGTACCACCGCCCAAAGTATCTCGAATCCAGTAGAGAACCTCGGGCTTCTTCTGCGACATAACTACTCTCACCTGACCCTTGTTGGTGATGTTGATACTACCCTCACCATCAAAGAAGCCCGCGATGTACGCTGCCTCAGTCGGCGAGCAAATCTGGCTCTGAGGCATACCTTTCTTCCTCCGTTGTGTAGTCTGCCTTGATCAGCGGTTCAATGTCGAGGCCTGCGAACTCAGCCACACACAGACTGTGGTATTCGCAACCCCACCGACAGTTGTAGAAGTACGAGCGCGGGGCGAACTTCGACCGACGCTGGATGTCACGCACGGACACGAGGAATTCGAGCAGGGCTTGCTTGATCTTGTGATCTTCGACGGGGATACGCTCACGGCGATACCACAGCACGTCACGGTCTTTCAGCTGCCTCAGCTTGTCGATGTAGTAGGCCTTCGCGTAGTCTTTCCACAACTTGCCGTGAAGTTCCTTGATTGCCCAGAGATACGTGTAGTAGTCCGTGTCCATACGTTGGGCAGTGCTGAGTGTGCCTCGCTTCAGCACCCTGGGGACGGCTGGCGGCTTCGTTCGACCGTAGTCGTAGATGAACCCGCGCACGTCGTAGCCCATCTTGCGTGCTGCCCACACGTACATGCAGTTCTGAGGACTCATCATCCGCTCGTCGTCGTCGGGGATCTTCTTCACCCACTTGGCGTCTCGGATCCAAAGACCACCGTACTCGTTGTCTTCGACCATGAGGTCGACACGCCCCTTGAAGGGGTAGTCACGACCGACCTTGGGAAGCCTGTACTTGACGAGGAACTCGATCGCGGGTTTCCCGTTATGGAGCGCAGCGACACTATACTGATCAGCCTCGTCACGCCAGAATCGCAGGTAACCCTGAAACAGCCGATAGCACTCCGTCGGCAAATCACCGTACTCCTCCTTCTCCTCGTCGAACAGCTGATCGTAATCCTCGCAGAACTGCTCATGTACGAGCGCCCATGATGTGTTACCTTTGATCTTGAACCCGCTCAGCTTGGCCCACTCCAGGTTATGCGCCTGCTGCAACGCATGAAGCCACGTCCCTCTACGCAGTTGAACCTTCGGTCGCTTCGGCACGAGCTCGAGACCGTCAGGCGCGTAGTCGTATCGGAAGGAGTACTGCTTCTGACACCGGCGGAACTGCTTGATCCGCGACTGGTTCATCCCCGGCATTAGACGCCCTTCTTCACGATCCGCTTCACTGTGGCACGATTGATCCGCCACACTCGCCCCATCTTGAGCGCGTCGATCTTGCCCTCCCTACACCAACGCGCGACCGTCCGTGGTCTGACACCGACGATACGGCCAACCTCGGCGGGCGACATTAGTAGTTTCATACCCGTCATTGTATCATGCCTCGATTCCTAGCCCCGATGCGTCGGGAGTCCCCGTCCAATGCTGCGCCCACTCAACATCCACGATGATGGGGATGTCGATATCTACGCCGAACGTCTTCTTCAGAGGTAGGTTCTCCATCACGTCCTTGACCACAGGTGCTATCTCATCGACTACTTCTTCCCTGACCTGGAGGAAGATAGCATCGTGGAGTGTGCCGACCAAGAAAGCTGTCTTCGGGTCAAGCTGAGGCGCGAGCTGAACCATGGAGAATAGCATAAGATCACTTGCGGTGGCCTGAACAGGGCTGTTGATCGCCTGCCTCTCCGCCTCCATACGGACACCGTTATCTGAAGAGAGGATATCTGGTAGATGTCGTATGCGTCCGAGTGGTGAGACGACGCGGTGATAATTGTGGGCAACGCGCCTCTGCCGATCATGCCATCCCTCCAGATCGGAGAACATTGAGAAGTACTTCGAACGTGCCAGCTCCGCCTCTGCGAGCGACACCTCGACCCCATAGTTCTCGAACGCATACGACTGGAACTTCCTCGGATACATGCCGTACAGGAAACCGAAGTTGACGGCCTTAGCCCGCTTGCGTTCCTCCTTCGTCACCATCGTCGGCGATTTCCCAGTAAGAGAGGACGCGGTGACCAGATGGAGATCTTCCCCTACGAGGAACGCTCGTCGCATCCTCCTCTCCTTGGCGATGTGGGCAGCGATGCGTAACTCGATCTGGGAGTAGTCCGCCTGGACAAACAACCACCCCGGAGGAGCACCGATCACACCACGTATAAACGAGTCCCTCGGT